>ERZ778017.3169-NODE-3169-length-12051-cov-3.797933_pt1 | contig 12051 bp, 8 predicted proteins | sample MGYA00375747_ERZ778017 | MGnify/ENA primary metagenome ERZ778017 (study PRJEB29350, sample SAMN05509838) | bioreactor metagenome | biome: bioreactor; material: wastewater | place: South Africa: University of Cape Town | collected 2014-03-17 ... | reverse complement strand
CGATCTGGGTCTTGCCGTCGCCAACTCGCTCGCAGGCATTCGCGCAGGCGCCCGGCAGATCGAATGCACGATCAACGGCCTCGGCGAACGCGCCGGCAACGCCGCGCTCGAAGAGATCGTCATGGCGGTCCGCACGCGTCACGATCTCCTGCCGCACTACACCGGCATCAAGACCGAGATGCTGTCGCGCGCATCAAAGCTCGTCGCGGCCGTGACAAACTTCCCCGTGCAATACAACAAGGCGATCGTCGGCCGGAACGCCTTCGCGCACGAGAGCGGCATCCATCAGGATGGCGTGCTGAAGAACGTCGAGACCTACGAGATCATGACACCGGAATCCGTCGGCGTCGGAAAATCGTCGCTGGTCATGGGCAAGCATTCGGGTCGCGCCGCCTTCAAGTCGAAGCTGAAGGAACTCGGCTACACGCTCGGCGACAACGCGATGGAGGACGCCTTCAATCGCTTCAAGGCGCTCGCCGACAAAAAGAAGCACGTCTACGACGAGGACATCGAAGCGCTCGTCGATGAAGGCGTCGCGCATATCAACGATCGCGTGAAGGTCTCGGCGTTAACCGTCATCGCGGGAACGATGGGTCCGCAAACCGCAACCCTGACGCTCGATATCGAGGGTCAGCCGAAAACGGTGCAGAGTGTCGGCAACGGACCCGTCGATGCAACTTTTAACGCCATCAAGCAGCTGCTGCCGCACAACGCGCGTCTCGATCTCTACCAGGTGCACGCGGTGACGGAGGGTACCGACGCCCAGGCTGAAGTTTCGGTCCGGCTTGAGGAGGAGGGGCGCATCGTCACGGGCCGCTCCGCCGATCCGGACACCCTGGTCGCCTCGGCGCGCGCCTACGTCGCAGCGCTTAACAAGCTCGTCGTGAAACGGCAGAAAACGGCGCAAGCTCAACAGGCCGTGTAGCGCCGGGATTTTTCGGGGTTCATCATCCGCTTAAGGCAGGGTAGCGCTCCGCAAGCGAGGCGCGCTATCTTGCGCCCCGGCGGCCGGCTCGCTTTGCTTTGGCCGGGACGCCTCATGATCAACGCTATCCGGCTTCCAGCCGGCCGGGCAACGTGCAGGTCGGAACACGCATCATGTTTGGACTAGGCGTCAGCAGGGTGCTCTCCGACAATATCGCGATCGATCTCGGCACAGCCAACACCCTCGTCTACGTCGACGGTCGTGGCATCATCATCGATGAACCTTCCGTGGTCGCCATTCGCTCGCGCGGTGGCGTCCGCGACGTGCTCGCCGTGGGAGAGAAGGCGAAGCAGATGCTTGGCCGCACGCCGGAGAGCATCGAGACGATCCGTCCGCTGCGCGATGGCGTCATCGCCGATTTCATCGCCACTGAGGAAATGCTGCGCCAGTTCATCGGCCGCACCAAGTCGCTGATCGAATTCATCCGGCCCCGCATTCTGATCTGCGTGCCGGCGGGAGCGACGCCCGTCGAGCGCCGCGCCGTCTACGAAACGGCCCTTTCGGCTGGTGCGCGGCGCGTCTACCTCGTCGAGGAGCCGGTCGCGGCAGCGATCGGCGCGGGCCTGCCCATCGACGAGCCGAAGGGCTCGATGGTCGTCGACATCGGCGGCGGCACGACCGACGTCGCGGTTCTATCTTTCGGCGGCGTCGTACAGGCGCGCTCGATGCGATGCGGTGGCAACGCCATGGATGACGCCATCATTCGCTACGTCCGGCGCAATCACCAGATTCTGATTGGCGAGAGCAACGCCGAGCGCATCAAGATCGAGGCGGGTTCCGCGTCGCGCATCATCAACGGCGAAACAACGGAAATCCATATTCGTGGCCGCGAGATTCGCGAGGGCAAGCCGAAGGCCGTCGTACTCGCGCCACATCAAATTGCCGAAGCGCTCGAAGCGCCGATCGAGCAGATCGCCGAATTCATCCAACACGCGATCGAAGACCTGCCGCCCGAAATCTCGACCGACATTTGCGAGCGCGGCATCTATCTTTCGGGCGGCGGCGCCAAGCTTGCCAAGCTCGATCAGGAACTCGAACGCCGGATCGGCGTAAAATGTCGTCTGCCCGAGAGACCCGAGCAATGCGTCATCGCAGGCTCCGCGGCCATTCTCGGTACGCTCAAGGAGCGCGAGCATCTGTTGATCAAGCCCTGACATGAGCAAGCCCTGCCGCTCAGGGCGAAGTTGATCAGGGAATGGGCGCAGTCAGGATACGGAGCGGCAATGATCGCCATGGCCCGATTCAACGACGATGGTCTTTTCCTCCAGCGAGGCGGCCGGGCCGAACAGCGCCGCCGCGTGCGCCCCATCCTGTTCTTCCTCATTTTCATTTCGCTGGCGCTGATGATCCTGAGCCGCCTTCATCACAGCGCCTTGAATACTGTGCGTTGGCATATTGCCTCCTCATTCGCGCCGATGCTGCAGGCCGCGACCAAGCCCGCCGATCCCTTCCGCGCGATCGGCCGCACGATTTCTTCGCAATTGGATTTGAACGCGGAGCTTCAGCGCCTCAAGGCCGAAAACCAGAAGCTCAGCGGTTGGGAATGGCGGGCGAAGCAACTCGAAACCAAGCTCGCCGATCTCGAAGCCTTGATGAAGGTCGTCCCTGAGAAACATATCTCGTTCGTGACAAGCCGCGTCATCGCCGATTCGAGCGGCGCCTTCGCACGCAGCGTGATGATCAATTCCGGCAGCAAGGAGAACGTGAAGGTCGGCTATCCCGTCATCAATGCCGACGGCTTCGTCGGCCGCATCGTGGATGTCGGGCACAACGTCTCGCGCGTTCTGCTCGCGTGAGATGTCGACAGCCGAATTCCCGTCAATGTCGGAGCAAACGGCATTCATGCCATCCTGGTGGGCGACAACGGAGACCATCCGCGCCTTCTCTATATGCCAGATGACGCCAAGATCGCCGTTGGCGACGACGTCTCGACGTCCGGCATCGGTGGCCTCTTTCCGCCAGGGCTGCGAATTGGCAAAGTGACGGGTAACTTGAACGAGCCGCGCGTCACGCTCAGCACCAACCTCGGTCCTCTCGATTACGTAAGCGTTTTGTTTTTCGCCGGCCCCGCGCGTACGTTGGCAGATGATCTGAGAGCGGAACGATCGCATCCAGCGCACGCGACGCCCTCGTCGAAATCGGCGCCATCCTCGAAATCGGCAACGTCCAGCGGAGGACCAGGCCGATGAACTTGAGTAGGCTCGTTGCCCCAATCGGTTCGGTCGTGCTGCTGACGCTCCTCGCGGCGTCACCGCTGGGTATTCCAGCGGATGATCGCTTTTTCCTGCCGCTGCTTCCCGTCGTCGCGATCCACTATTGGACGCTTCGTCACGATGCATGGCTACCGGAGTGGGTCGTATTTCTTGCCGGACTCGTGCTCGATATTCTGACGCACGGCCCCATCGGGTACTGGGCGTTCATTTATCTTTTCGCGCACCTGATTGCGACGCTCAGCTCGCGCATGCATCCCGAAACGACGCTCGCCCGTTTGGCGCTCCTGGGTCTCGCGATCGCTATGGTGACGGCCGCCGCCTGGGCCGTAGCTTCGGTCTATTTCTTCGAGGTGCTCGATTGGGGCCCCTACGTCACAGGCGGCGTTCTCGCGAGCCTCTGCGCAATCCTGGTCATTCTGCCGTTGCTGCGTATTCTCGACGGTGTGGCCGAACCCGGACGAAATATCCGCCTGACGCGAGGGGCTTAAACGATGCCCGATCGCGACGATGCCACCCGCGAACGCGAACGACGATTTACACGCCGCAGCCTGATTCTCGGCAGCGCTCAGACCGCGGGATTCCTTCTGATCGGCTGGCGTCTTTTCGATCTGCAGGTTCTCGAACGCGGGCACTACGCGCCGCTGGCCGATGAAAATCGCATAGATCTGCAAATCCTCGCGCCGAGGCGGGGCCGCATTCTTGATGACGCGGGACGGCCGCTCGCCGACAACAAAGAGATCTTCAGCGCCACCGTCACCCCCGCGTCGGCGAAAGATCTTCAGGCACTCCTCGCCCGCGTACGGCAAATTCTGCCGCTGACAGACGGCGCTGTTGCGGAAATCGTTCAGCGCTCGAAAAAGCAAAACCGCAGCAGGCCGGTGATGATTGCATCCGAGCTGACGTTCGACGAGCTCGCCAAGCTCAACCTGTTCGCGCCGAGCCTTCCCGGCATAGGAACAGAAGCAACGTGGCGACGGCGCTACCACGGCGGCGAGTCGATAGGCCACGTCGTCGGATTCGTCGGCAGTGTCGACCGCTTTGGCGTCGATGATGATGCGGTCTTGCGCCTGCCGGATACGCGCATCGGAAAGAGGGGCGTGGAAGCGGGCTTCGAAAGCGTTCTCCGCGGCTCGGGTGGAACCCAGAAGATCGAAGTCGACGCGCGCGGCCGCATGGTGCGCACGCTTGAAACCATTGAACCGGTGCACGGCCGTGATGTGATGCTGTCGATCGATGCCGATTTGCAAAAGGCAGTCCTCGGCCGAATGCAACGTGAACGGACGGCTGCGGCGGTCGTCATTGATGTCAAGACGGGCGAGATCGTTGCGCTGGTTTCCGTACCGGGTTTTGATCCCGCAGCGATCGCAAGCGGCATATCCGAAGCCGAATGGCGCAAGCTCGCGACGGCCGAGGACAAGCCGCTTCTCAACCGCGTCGTCTCGGGGCAATACGCGCCGGGGTCGACGTTCAAGATCGTGACGGCGCTCGCCGCTCTTGATGCCGGTGTCGTGTCGCCGGATGAGCGTATCTCGTGCCCCGGGCATTACAGGCTCGGCAACCGGACGTATCCATGTTGGAAATCGGCAGGGCATGGCGACCTCACGATCCACGAGGCGCTGCGGTGCTCCTGCGACGTCTTCTTCTACGAGATAGCGCGGCGCAGCGGCATCGATAAAATCGCAGCGGCCGCACGTCGGCTCGGACTCGGCGCGATTTACGATTTCGGCCTTACGGAGGAGAAAGCCGGCATCATTCCGGATCGTGATTGGAAGCGCGGCAACTTTAATGCACCTTGGCTCGGCGGCGAGACGTTGTTGACCGGCATCGGCCAGGGCTACGTGCAGACGACGCCACTGCAACTTGCGCTGATGACGGCGCGTGTCGCCGGCGGTCGCGCGATCCTGCCGTCGATCGAGAAAAAAACGCATTCGATTGAATTTGCAGTGCTCCCGTTTCAGCCCGCTCACCTCGATATCGTTCGCAATGGCATGCTTGCGGCCGTCAACGACGATGGCGGTGCAGCCGAGAAAGCGAGACTCGGTTCCGGCCGTCCCCAAATCGCTGGGCAAGCCGGCACGGCGGCGCTCACGGCTCGCGAAAACGTCGCGCAGGAGAACGGACGGCAAAATTCGAGGCGCAATCATGCGATCGTCGTCGCCTATACGCCCTTCGACGCACCGCGCTACGCGATCGCCACCGTCATCGAGCACACGAGCACGAGCGACGACACGGCAGCCCCGTTGGCGCGCGATATTCTGAACCTGGTCCTGGACCACGACGATGCATCGCGCATTCACAAGAATACGACGGGCGAGGGCGTGGCACCGCCACGCGGCACAGGCGTGCCGCATACAACCGAGACGGCGGGTTAAATGACCTACTTCAGTACGCGAAACAGCAGCCGGCCGTTCACTGCCACAGCGAAACTGGTGCGCATTCACTGGCCGGTGCTGCTCACGACGTGCGTGTTGGCTGCGATCGGCACCATCACGCTTTATTCGGTGTCAGGAGGATCGTTTCAGCCGTGGGCCGAGCGCCATACGCTGCGCTTTCTGGTGGCCCTCGCGATCGTCGTTGCGATGGCGCTCGTTCGCCTCGAGGTCTGGATCAAGCTTTCTTATCCCGCCTACGCGGTCGCGTTACTCATGCTGGCGCTGGTGCCGGTCTTCGGCGTTGAGGCGCTCGGCGCCAAGCGCTGGATCGAAATAGGCCAGCTGTCGTTTCAGCCATCCGAGTTGATGAAGTTCGCGCTGGTCGCGGCACTCGCGCGTTATTATCTGTGGCTGCCGACAGATCGCGTCGGACGATGGCAGTACGTGCTTTTGCCACTCCTCATGGTGCTCGTGCCGGTCCTGCTGACGCTGAAACAGCCGGATCTCGGCTCGGCGATGGTCTTTCTGGCCTTGGGACTGGCGCTGATGTTTCTCGCCGGCGTGCCGCGCGCGTATTTCGCAGTCGCAGCCGTTCTGGCCTTTGCCGCGCTGCCCGTCATCTGGTCGGGATTGCACGACTATCAGCGCCGCCGTATCGAAGTTTTTCTCGATCCGGGGATGGATCCGCTCGGCGCCGGGTATCACATCACGCAATCCAAGATTGCGCTTGGCTCCGGCGGTATCTCCGGCAAGGGCTTCATGCAGGGTACACAGAGTCAGCTCGACTTCGTGCCCGAAAAGCATACCGACTTCATTGCCAGCATCATCGGCGAGGAATGGGGCTTCACGGGACTGCTATTTCTCATAGCCGCTTATGCAGCGCTGATTGCAATGATGACGGCGATGGCCTGGCGATCGGAAAACCGCTACGCCCAGCTTGTGATTGCCGGCTCTGCGACGAGCTTCTTCATATACGTTTTCGTAAATCTTGCGATGGTCACAGGCCTGGTTCCGGTCGTCGGCATTCCGCTGCCGCTCGTTTCCTACGGCGGAACCGCAATGACGACGCTGATGGTCGGTCTGGGGCTCGCGATGTCGGGATACGTCCACGGACGGGAGTCACGGCGCAGCAATCTCGGCCCGTTCTGGTAGGTTGTTCACCGTTTCGTCGAGCGGTCCTGGGCCTCCGCGCCGCATGAGCCACCGAGGGGGTGGACAGCGCCCGCCGCCGATGCTATGCGCTGCCGTCACGGGGCCCGCACGGGCCCCTTCGCCGTCCTTAGAGCCTCTCCGGCTCGGTTGTAGGAAGCCATGGCGATGGTACGGGTGATTAGCTCAGTTGGTAGAGCAGCTGACTCTTAATCAGCGGGTCCACGGTTCGAGTCCGTGATCACCCACCAAAATCAAAGACTTACCGTTACGACGTGTAAGTCCTAAAAACTATAAACTCCTATAAACTTTCTAATCGCGGATTTGACGGGCTGACTTCGTGGGGGGTTGGTGTGGAGACGGCTGCGTGGTACTCGCGCTTGGACGGAGCAATGGTCTTGCAAAGGACGCAAGCACGAGTATTCGCCTAAAGAAATATATTTTCTTTCTTGTAAAATTGATAAGTTGAACAAGCGACCCCTTGCAACGTCCCCGCATGCGCCAGGGCTTCGTTGTACAACTGCGATCCTCCCCCCAGGATCGCACTGGATGACGTCTCTTCCCGCAAGACGTCATTGTTGTCGCAAGACGCTGGCACCCCCGTGCCGGCGTCTCTTTTTTTGGATGAGGCCGGACCATCCATCCCCCGCTTAACACGGCGCTTACGATCGCCTCCTAGGCTGGCCTGCCGGGAAATAGGCCCCAGTTGAAGAGCCATGAATTTAGACGAATATCATCGCGAGCGAAGCGAGGCTGTCTGGCGGAGAAACCGGAGAGAGCTGGAGCCTGAAGGCGATCATTGGACTGATCTCCTAAAGAGCCGCTTCAAGGAAATGTGGCGGCTGGCGTGGCTGCTCTGGGTGCGAACACGGGCTTTCTGGACGTGGGCCCTTCTTGGCGTCGTAGTCGGTAGCTCTCTCGCAATTGTCGCCGCATCTCCATGGCCCGTGGGAATTACTGTCCGCCATTTGCTAGCCGCCTGTAACTGCGACATGGCAAGAGCCATGGATTTAGCGCCCGCTTGCCGCGGAGCCCCTGGCTACTGGGCTCGGAACGACGCGGACGACGATGGCATTGCGTGTGAGCCCTGGCCAAAGCAATCCATCAGCTTAATTCGAAAAATAATTGTCGCCACTGGCGCTTTTTTTACTGCTCATCGCGATTCACCGCAGAGGAGTTGACTGTCCGCGTTTGTGCAGTGCCGCGTGATTGGCTAATGTAAGTTAGTCGTGCAAAATGTGAAATAAAATACGTACCGTGGCCGGGGGCGGTGTTAGCCATTGGAGCGCCCGCGCGCGCATCCGATCATAATATGAGCCCCCATGAAAAAAGCGGTCAATGAGCTTCTAAAGAAGGCGCAACCTCGTGAGCGCTCTGGGGCCACGACGGCCGCACGCTACGCCTTTCAAGCTAATTTCGGAATTTTGAAATTGGTGGATCTCCTGGAGGCCGGACACGACTTTCGCGCCGTGTTTGATCTGTTTGACGATTTGATGGTCTTGGATTGCTCAAAAGACCCAAAGAACGTGCGATTGTTTCAGATAAAGTCAAAAGACCCGGGAGATTGGACGGCGGGAAATCTGTGCGAGAAAACCGGAAAGAGCAAGCCACGCACTATCGTTGGTAGGATGTATTCCCATATGGAGCAGTTTGGAGAAGTGCTAGTGGAAACTAGCATGGTGTCAAACGCGCCGTTCCGATTGAAACTGCAGGATGGAACCACTACTTCTGGCCATCACTACCACATTCCGGCTAGCGAGCTGAACTCCGCCGAACTGTCAAAAATTACCAAGGCCGTTGTGGGCGATAACGCAGCCGCAGATATTCCGAATTGGATTCCTAAACTTGCGTTTATTCGCACGTCCTTGGGAGTACATGGACAAGAACTCGTCGTCATCGGACGCCTTCAAAAGCATATTGAAAATCGTACTGGAGGCACGGCAGTAAAAACGTCGGCACTCTATCAAACGCTTTTTGCATCAATCGAAGAGAGAACAGGATTTTCTGAGGATCAGACGGATACGCACAAGCTGATCGCTAGGAAGTCGCTCACACGATCAGAACTGGAGGCGCTACTAAGCCGAGCGATCGCTAGGGCCAAAACTATCTTGGAAGATTGGGGAGTACTTCAAGTCGATTTCCAAAACGCTTGCATAGGTAGTAAACGCCAAATTCAGCTCAAAACAGCAGTGGCCGCCTACCTTCGCGATAGAACGGGTGGTCACGCTAATGCCAACGATCTTTCGGAGCGGCTTAAGAATTGGGTGGAAGAACATCCAGATAAGGTTAGGGCGTGCGAGTCAGTACTGGAATTGGCGACGCTGATGAGAAAGTCGATTGTCATCGACAATTTCCATGGCTTTGAGCTTGAGGCTGCTTCCCTCGTTGAAGCGTATGAGGTGAGCCATGAAGAATCGTAATTCAGTCGGACTACGAAGGCTCCTTAGAAGTTTGCGGGGGAAGAAGAATGGTACAGATGAAATTTTTGAAGCTCTCCCTGCTATCCCAGAAAGAGCGACGCGCATTACAGATCGACTTGAGCGCACAGCGAACCGTCTTGGTCGCGGGAAACGGCTGCGGAAAAAGCGCGATACTGAAAAGCTTGTATGAGGCATTTGGGGCAAAGCCTCACAAAGTGGATGTTAGCTGGACCGATGCCGCGGTGACCACTTTGGTTGAATTCAAAATCGGGGGGAATAATTACGCGGCACTCAAACAACAAGATGTATTCAGTATTTTTGATGACGGGATGAACGAGCTTATTAGTACGAACCGCATCACTGCGGACCTTGGCCCATTCTTTGGAGGGCTACTGAACTTCAAGCTCGTACTCGCCGATAAAAAGGAACAGGTACGAAGACCGCCTCCATCGTACATATTCGCTCCATATTATGTAGATCAGGACCGAAGTTGGGAAAAACCATGGGACTGTTTCAAGGATTTGGGAATGTTACCCAGTTCTGCAAAGGCATTGGCAGAGTATCATAGTGGCCTTCGTCCAAATGCGTTTTATGAAGCGAAAGCGGAACGAGACTTACTGTCAAAGGAAATGCAGACAACGGACCTTGAGCGAAAGGCAGTAGATCAAGCTTTTCGTAAGGTGAAAGACGCCATGCCTGCTACTCCTGTTACATTGGATATTGCTGCATTCAGCGGTGAAACGGACAAGCTGATTGCCGAGAGTCAATCTCTTCATAACGAGCAAGTGCAGTATAGAACCGAGCTTAGCACCATAAACGAAGAGTACCAGCTTTGGGCCCATCACGTTGCGGTCGTGCAATCGGCGCTTATTGAAATAGATGAAGCTTTTTCAACTGCGCTTAAAGAACCTGAAAATATCGAATGCCCTATGTGCGGCGAGCATTATCAAAACCATATAGCTGACCAATTCGAACTGATAGCGGACAAAGACGATCTCGTGGCGGCGATGCAAACGGGTCGTCAACATCTCCGTCGGTTGGACGAAGAGCTTGGCAATCAACGGGCTAAGATAGAAAGAGTAGCCACCGCAATCGATCGAATCCAACAAGTACTGGCGATTCATCGCGAAGACATTTCGTTGCGTGATGTTGTGATAGCGGAAGGACGAAACGAGGCTCTGCGCGTTCTTCAAGAGCGGCTAGCGGCTTTGGACGCGGAGTATGGGGAGAAGCAACGCAGGTTGGCGGAGGCGGAGCAGCGCATGAAGTCTGCCGATAGTAAAAAGCGCAAACAAGATATTACGCTCTACTTTTCACGGGTGCTGTCTGAGTTTAACCAAGAGCTGGATGTAAAATTGCCGGAGAAAGCAAGGCCGAACATTCAAGGAGTCAACATTGGAAGAGGCAGCGCCGGGCCACGCGGTCTAGCCGCTTACTATTATGCATTCCTTCAAACAGCAGCGTTGTACGGCTCCGCCACCTTTTGTCCGATAGTAATTGATGCGCCAAATCAACAGGGCCAGGATCAAGGGCATCTCCAAACAATGATGCAATTTTTGCTGAAAAAAATGCCCCAAGGCGCTCAGGTCATCATAGGAACGGAAGCCATCACCGATGCAGTCGGCGCTTCGGTAATCGATGTGTCCAACTTGAAAGACCAGGTTTTGCGAGATGAAGCATACGAACAGACACTTAACTACATCCGACCGTTCATCCGACAATCAATCATGTGAGATGGAACAGACCGCCTTCCCAAAACATTTTCCAATTCTACAGCCCCTTTGGGTAGATGCTAATCCCTCAGCCTCTCCAGAAACGAATCGTTGAGTATTTGGGCCAAGTCCAATCATATCATGAAGGCCGGTAGTCTCGTCCCGCAAAACGCCCACTGTGAAGTTATCGCCGCTGCAATCTAATGCGGCGTAGCACACGGCGGCTTTGATCTGACCGCTCTCTGCCATTGCTAGAAGTTCTCCTTCTGACGGTCAAACGAGATCAACAACGCGTTTCTGAGCTGTGGCATCAGCCTTGATGTAGCGCTGAGTTGTGGAAAGCGCGCGATGCCCAGCTAGCATTTGAACATCCCGAAGCGAGCCACCGACTATCGATATCGAGCGCGCAGCATTCGTGATGAATGTTCGACGTCCTGAGTGACTTGAGCAGCCATTCAGACCACTCAGCCGGTACCAGTGCGCGAAAAGATTGACGATTGCAGCTGGCGATGTTTGCTGTGCTCGTTCGGTCGCAATGACGTAGGGCGATGAGCTTCGGTTATCATGTAACATCTGCAGAGCGCCTTTGAGATCTTTGTTCAACGGAATGATGCGACCCGATCGCCCTTTGCTTGCTTCGTCGCGAAGATGAGTCGACGGTCCCAAATTGCCTTCAGCATCGGTCAGCATGTCCCAAGTCAGCGAAGCGATCTCCTTCGCGCGCAGTCCTGCTTTAACTGACAGCAAGAAGATGACGACGTTGCGCGTCGGATAGCGCGTCTGTTCGATGAGAGCGATTGTGAGTGCGATCTGACGCTTCGAGAGCGTCTTAGCTTGCTTGAGAAGGCTCATGCGGCACCCATTAGAAAACCGACTAGCTGCGAGCTAGCGTAATGAGTGGGGAGGGGAGGGCAACAGATATCGGGCTAAAAACGTCGAGGCGTCAGTTGGTTGCGGCGACTGATGATGAAATCGCTCTTTCACAATGGGTACGATTTGCTGAACGTTGTTTTTCCCCGGGGAAACTTTTGCCGTGAATCGTGCAGTGAATTTTTGCGTCGGAAACTCCTACTCAGCAATTGCCACTTCGAATGTACGGGTCGCAGTCTCGCCACTCGGAAGTTTCGCGATGATCGAGAACCGATCCATGCCTTCTTGTCCGGCTCGCGCGGTGTAATAGATACCCGTGCCCGTTGCCTT
>ERZ778017.3168-NODE-3168-length-12061-cov-5.042312_pt1 | contig 12061 bp, 6 predicted proteins | sample MGYA00375747_ERZ778017 | MGnify/ENA primary metagenome ERZ778017 (study PRJEB29350, sample SAMN05509838) | bioreactor metagenome | biome: bioreactor; material: wastewater | place: South Africa: University of Cape Town | collected 2014-03-17 ... | reverse complement strand
TGACAGAAAAAGGGACGTCTTCATCCAATGCCTTGAACATTTCTTGTACTGCCACTTTGAATTCCGATGGCCAATACGTCATCAATGGGGTCAAATGGTTTGCTTCTGGTGCTGGAGATCCTAGATGTTCTGTTTGGTTAGTTATGTGTAAAACTGGTGATAACAAAGATAAACCTTACGCAAACCATTCTTTGTTAGTTTTGGATGCAAAGGCAGCAATTGCCTCAGGAAGAGCAAATGTGGCCCGTCCATTGTCGGTAATTGGTTATGATGACGCTCCTCATGGCCATATGGAAGTTGCATTCAATAACTATGTGGTGCCTAAACATGAAATGCCCAATGTTCTTTTGGCAGGTGTAGGTAGAGGATTTGAGATAATTCAATCAAGATTGGGTCCAGGAAGAATCCATCATTGTATGAGATTGATTGGAGTGGGTCAGTTTGCGTTGAAGAGAACTGCTCATCGTGCTTCGCATAGAGATATCTTTGGTAAACCATTGGCTGACCGGGAGTCGTTTTTGAACTCATATGCTAGCCATAAAATTGCGATTGAAAGATGTAGATTATTGGTGTTGAATGCTGCTCACAAAATCGACATTTCTAATGCAAAAGGTGCTCAAAAGGAAATTGCTATGGCCAAAATCGAAACCCCAAGAACGATTGTTGCAATCGTAGATTGGTGTATGCAAATGTTTGGTGCAGAAGGGTTGTCTCAGGATACAGAATTGGCAAGAATGTGGGCTCATTCGAGAATTATTCGGATTGCAGATGGCCCAGATGAAGCCCATCTTGGCCAATTGGGAAGACATGAACGGAAATCGTTCAAAGCTATCGACGACTATTTTGAAAGATTTGCTCACAGACAAGTGAGTGTATCGAAGTTGTAAGTAGAAAGGTTTACTGGAAGAGTAGGAATGTACAATTTAATAATTGCAGAGGAATGCCTTGGTAATACTTTTTATTTATAATCATACAACCAGTGAATTATAAATTAAAACTCCTAATATACAATGATTTGTGCTGGTTTAGATGCAAACCTAGTGCCATTGGCGAGTAAAATGGCTCGTAGATGTGAAAAATGGGGTCAGGGGAATTTGGCAATTTTGTGGTGGTACTGGTATCACGATAAATTGCCCAAATTGAACGTATCAAGATGATTTTTATACAAAATTCAAGTAATTGATATCCGTCGTAGTCACATTAGTACAAGTCTGATTTCACAAAGTCATTAATCAACCCTTTGGCTAACAAATTTTTAGATTTTTGCGACTCTTGAGCGATTCTGGTGGCATGGATTTTTTTCAACTCGGCCTCAGCCTGTTCAAACGGAATTTGCTGTAAAAGGTCCAAATGGTCGTCTTCTTTGTCAATGTCTAATTCACCCATCATCACGACATTTTCTCCTCTGACCATGAACACTCCTCTGTAGCACTCAGCAAACTGCTTTGGTTGCTTGGTCTCGTCATCGTTCAAGTAGATTCTTTCCCACGCATCCTGCAATACCAAGTTGGCAAATTGGTCAAAAGTTCTCAAAATCCCAAAAAGATTTCTTCCGTCTCTCAATAACACAAAGATCTTTCTGTCAACTGATCCTACAATGGCAGCTGCCGTGGTGAATGCGTACGATTCTAAGTACAAATCCTCAACATTTGGCGACATCGATTCACGTTGTGTATTTTGCTGTATTTCCTGTTGTCCCTGTTGTCTTGAAACAGGTGCTGACATTGGTGGTTCCCTGCTGTGGTTGGACTGGTAGTTTTATTCTAATATCTAAAATTTTATGAACTTCGGTGAATTGTTGGTACGGACACGCCCAGTATATTTCCGTATAGAGAAATTTGGCTGCAAAAGATTTAGCAAAGAGGCGGAGGTAGCAGCGTGGGAGAATCAAGCGGAAAATTCTGATAACAACGGTGTTTGTTTCAGTGGTTTTGTGTTTAAATAAGTGGTTTTAAATGAATACTTAAAATTGCAGGGTGTTCATTGTGTACAGGAATGGTACCCAGTTTGAATTAAATGGGTACCTGGAAGCATAGAAAGATGGAGGAAATGGGTTCGACGTAGCGGAAATACTGTTTAGGGAAGAATGTACAGCAAGGAGTTCAAAGAGGTCTAGAATTTTTCAATGTATGAGCACAGGGTATATTAGTAAGGAGACAATTGGTTATGCCGCATGTCTGGTCGTAGAACTTCCAATTGAGTAGCAAAGGAAGAGGAGGATAGGAATGATACACAAGAAGCTATTTGATTGCTTTTCAACGAGGTTCTGCGTGTTTCAGACCATTTTGAAGACTTGTGTCGTTCATGATTGAAATTTCCAGATACAGGAGAAGTGGGGCAGCACCTAAAGAAGACTCGCTATTCAGAACCAAACAGTAAATAAATCCAAATTAGGCGCATAGACCAAACAATATCAGCAGAAAAGATTCAGCTTATTAGTTTCTTGAATTGAGTACCCGTTTGGTCGTTTTGATGAAGTTTATCAATTTGGAACCACGACCATATGCCGGACCCCGATGAGATTAAAAAATTCCAAAACTAAAGATAACGAACAAGACGTATTTGGTACAGAAAACATGCTGTTCTACGAGTATAAGGACGTCATAGAAGAAGGCGACTTTGTTTTTGCATTCATAAGTAGGAACACTATCAAGCCAATTACTGTAAAAAAGGGTGAACTCTTGAACACTAGATATGGGCATTATGAGCATGATAAAATGATCGGGTTAAAGTATGGGACCCAGATGGCTGGTGCCAAAGGATACGGTTTTATTCACCTTTTACATCCAACACCCGAGTTATGGACATTAAGTTTGCCCCACAGAACCCAAATTGTGTACACGAGTGATTCTTCATACATTATTCAGAGATTGGGGGTCAGTTGTGGTAGTAGAGTTATTGAAGCTGGTACTGGATCGGCATCGTTCACACATTCTTTTGCAAGAACCTTGGGCCACCAAGGTAAGCTCTTCACATACGAATTCCACGAACCAAGATACCTCGAAGCAAAACAAGAATTACTGGACCATAAGTTAACCAATACTCTCATTACCCACAGAGATGTTTGTCGTGATGGATTTGAAATTAGCGATATTCCTGACCTGTTCGGAGCCATCAATGGAGATGCTGTATTTCTTGACTTACCAAGCCCGTGGTCTGCAATTCCTCATTTAGACAAGGTGATTAACCAGGATGCCAGAGTTGGGATCTGTTGCTTTTCTCCATGTATAGAGCAAGTTGATAAGACCGTCAAGGCACTCCAAGAAAATGGCTGGACCCAAATTGAAATGGTGGAAGTCGCTGGAAAGCGTTGGGAAGCAAGAAAAGATATGGTGAGAGATATTAAGGACGTTGTTGGTAGATTAAAGGATGTTCAATCTAGAAAATCTCAAGGTATTGAGAGCCGAAGAAATGCTAAGCTTCAATCTGGTGACAAGCACGAACTTGAATCTTCTGAAGCCGAACAGCCGCAACAGAAGTTCCAGAACATTGGCCAAGGGTTCAATCCATGGGGAAAGGGCCAGAGAATTAAAGAAGGTGACGACCAGTTTCTGTGGAGAAATGTTACCAAGGTGGAATCGGAAATTAAGAGTCACACAAGTTATTTAACTTTTGCATACAAAAACCCAAACAGAAGAGTGGAAGACGTCAATATTGAATGAATTGTTGCATAGCCGTTGTATAATAGTAATATAGACCGTTTTGAATGCCGTAGAGAGGGACTAGTTGGTTCGGTTCAGTAGGATATGCGCGGTAGCGCCGTAATATACAACATCATTTAGATTAAGAGCAGAGCAGCGAGAACCTGGTCCTAATGCAGCTAAAGCTCAGAACAGGAATGCTGGGACACTTCTGGCCAACTTGACCGCCTGGTTTACTCAATTAAACTGGTGTTTTACCCCTGCATGGTAGCCCCGGTTTACCTAACCGTGTGAACTCTTTAACAAACGGGAGTATAAAGAACCGTTCCAACAGTTGAGTTTGTGCGAGAGTCCCAAAGCAGTACATTTCACGTCGAACTGCCAAATTTCCACCCAATCGGGCTGTGGGTCCAAGTGGAGAAAGGAACCTCTAACAAAACACACACGGTAGCGCCAACACCGCTCGTGGCGATACCAAGTTGAAATTCTGTAGTTGACTGATAGAGCTGGCCCCTATAGTAATTGGCTAGACGATAGCAACGGTTACGATATAACAGAGGTTTAGTGAAGCAGACATGAGTGATGTTCCAATTGGTAAGTAAAATGGTGAAAATACAGACAAAACCCGTGGCATTTCCCGATATACTAACACTGTAGTTCTTGATCAAGGTACTGGGTTTGTAAAGATTGGTAGAGCTGGGACCAATTTCCCAGACTACACGTTTCCCTCGATTGTAGGACGGCCAATATTGAGAGCAGAAGAAAGAAATTCGTTGATTCTGGACAACATTGAGATCAAAGACATTATGTGTGGTACCGAAGCTTCAGAAGTTAGGTCGTTATTACAGGTGAGTTATCCTATGGAAAACGGGATTATAAAGAACTGGGAAGATATGGAGCATTTATGGGATTATGCTTTTTATGAGAGAATGAAGATTCCTACTCAGGGCAAGAAGATTTTGTTAACCGAGCCTCCTATGAATCCGTTGAAGAACAGAGAGACCATGTGTGAAGTTATGTTTGAAAAGTATCAATTTGGTGGAGTTTATGTTGCTATTCAGGCGGTGTTGGCGTTATACGCTCAAGGGTTGAGTTCAGGGGTTGTTGTTGACTCTGGTGATGGGGTTACACATATTGTGCCAGTCTATGAGTCGGTGGTGTTGAACCATTTAACTAGAAGATTGGACGTGGCTGGTAGAGATGTCACCAAGAATTTGATCAGCTTGTTGTTGCGTAGAGGATATGCATTCAATAGAACTGCCGATTTTGAAACCGTGAGACAGATCAAGGAAAAGTTGTGTTACGTTTCTTATGACTTGGCATTAGATTCGAAATTGGCTACTGAAACCACAACTTTGGTTGAATCGTACGAATTACCAGACGGAAGAGTCATCAAGGTGGGATCAGAAAGATTCGAGGCTCCTGAATGTTTGTTCCAACCTAGTTTGGTTGATGTTGAGCAGCCAGGGGTTGGAGAATGTTTATTCAACACCATCCAGTCAGCAGATGTCGATGTAAGAACAACATTATTCAAGGGTATTGTGTTGTCTGGTGGTTCTTCCATGTACCCAGGATTGCCATCGAGATTGGAAAAGGAATTAAAACAATTGTGGTTGACCAAAGTGTTGCACAATGATGCTTCTAGATTAGATAAATTCAAAGTGAGAATTGAAGACCCTCCAAGAAGAAGACACATGGTTTTCATCGGGGGAGCAGTTTTGGCGAATATCATGGCCGATAAAGATCATATGTGGATTTCGAAACAGGAATGGGAGGAACAAGGTGCTAGAATTTTAGAGAAATTAGGTCCTCGTTAATTCATCAAAAAGCTGTTGGTGACCTCCAGCCATGTATAGTATTTATGTAGAAGATACAATCGAACGAATAAATGTACTGAAACGCTTTTAATTATGCCTACGGATAATTAACCCATGATATGTATTTGTATATGCAATTTGTCTATATGATTATCCGTAATTTAGTTCTCTGATTTGCTTGATCACGGAGTCAACTAATGTATCGTACACTTCTACCGGGATGGGACTACCACCATTTGCCCTGCTATTGTACCCATAGTTGACTGCCAGATGAACTAAATCTCGTACAAACGTCTCACTGACTATTTTAGGATTCAAGAAATCACTGTTCAAGCACTGTTCAGCTGTCCATCTTTCATTGGGATTTCTCGATAAGCACTTCTTCATTAACTCAATAGCACTTTTAGGTACTGCTACATCTCCAAGTCCCTTGCTTGGATACTGAATCTTGACCTGGGGATTGACTATAGCCATAAGCCGTTGATTCCCAGAGTATCCTCCGTAAGGAGGCTTACCGTAGATCATTTGATATATTATACAACCGCAAGACCACACGTCTGACGGTTTACCAACCTTCCATGTATTTTTCCGGTCTGCTTGATTTTCAAGTCCAGGAAATGATTGATTGATTTCAATTAATGCTTCTGGCGCCATGTAGTTGGGAGTTCCAATTTGTGATTCTCTGTAGATATTGGCAGTATGATCAGGAACTGCGTTTGCAATTCCAAAATCAATAATCTTCAACATTCCCCGAACAAATAAAAAGTTGGCAGGTTTTAAATCTGAATGAACAATTTCTGCATCATGAACAGCTTTTACACATTTCAATATTTCAATGGCATGATATTTGACAAAGTTGAGATCAAGACAATCGTTCAGTTTGATTCTGTTTTGGAATACATGAGCCAAATCCAAGTCACCACACTCCATGACCAAGTAAATTGAACCCTCCCCAATAGCATGGTCGATCAATTTGACAACCCTTTCTGAATGCCTTAATTTGAAAAGTAAGTCAATCTCTCCTTTAAATCCTTTTACACATGATTCGTCAAATTGATCAAACAGTACTTTCTTTATCGCAAATAATCTGGTATTCTTGATGGACTTTACTTTGTATACTTTTGACGAACCTCCGCGTCCAAGCAACTCCAACTTTTCATATTCGTTTCCGTTGATGATAATGGCCTTTTTCCGTTTTTCATCCGGTTTTACTCTGGGAGGGTTTATGCTACTGTTATGCAATGCCAGATCCTTTTTCTCTTCATAGTTTTGAGGTGAACTTGAGGTTTCTGGTTTCTGTAATTTGGGGATCTTAGGCTTTCGGAAATTTTCGTCTGGTAAATTGAAGTCGTTAACAGGAATTTGTTTCAATGGAATCCGTTTTTGTGTACCATGTCTGTAGTCATGATTCGACAGAATCTCTCTATTGAAATTCTCTTGATTTACCATCTTTTGCTCCTCAATTCGTCTTCTAAGTTCCAATTCATTCTGTTTCGATAAAATATCTATTTCTGGCGATATCAGTTTCTTATAATCTTGATTTAGTATTGGTGAAAACGAAGACATCGGTTGATTTGGGGTATTTATGCTACTATTATTATTCTTTAACTCAATTGGAGCCACATTGGAGGCTTCCAAATGTGAAACAATGCCATTTTCATTCTCAATGTAAGTTTTGGGTGTCGTTACTAGTGAAGGATTCTGTAGTTCAGTAGAAATATGTCCATTCACATTACCTTCGATATGCAAGTTATTATGTTTGACAGGTGTACGGTCGTTTTCGTTGTTGATTTCATGCTCTTGGGAGTTTGTTGAAATACGTCGTGCTCGTTGTGGAGGCCCCAATATTTTGCCTAGTCTTCGTATACTTCTCCGTTTGATAGTGTGCACTGATGATGTTGGAGGTTTCGGTACTTCTGAGTCTCTCGAATCATGATCTTCGTCTAACCGCGAAGAATTACCCGAAAGATGCGATGAGTTGAATGTGGTCGAATTGTTGGCTATGTGTGAATTGTTATTTGAGCCTGTACTTCCCCTGTTCGGTACTATACCAGCACTATTATGTGACGTATTGCCAGGAGCAAAAAGAGAATTTTCAAGAGAACCGTCAATGTTCTTTTCCGAATCATTGGTTTTAGTATCAAAATGTTGTGACAACTTCTGCTTTAAATTCGACGTATTTGGAAAATCCAATTGGTAGATTCCGGTAACTAACGGAGTAGATTTTTCGGGAGACTTTGTCTGATTCAACAACGCTATACTGTACGAACTTAGTATCGGTGGCATAAACGTGTTGTCGTTTTCTAGGTCCAAATAGTTACGACTTTGGTCATTGTTGTTAGGTAGTTGATAGCTCATCATCCGTTGGTAAATTTAAACCGTTCGGTAGCCAAAATCAGTAACAACAATAGAACCAGACGAGCTATCGTAATATCGGTTAACTTTGTTGCTGTCGGTGGCTCCAAATCTGTTGCTACTGGTTTGGTTGTTGTTTACAAATGTGAACGCGGTAGCGACAGTGTCGTGCACCAACCAAAATTTCATTCTTTGACGAGTTTATTTGTAAAAGTGCTAACAAACAGGCTGAGAAAAGGTCACCGCAACAGGAATTGATATGAGTTGTGAAAGCTGGTGAAAAATCTGATATTTCAGTAGTTTCCTAATTTTACGTATTCTCCCTACACCCAGAGGACAAAATTACATTTTCAAGAAAGTGCTTCACTAGCTCAGTTGGCAGAGCGTCAGTCTCATAGGAAATTTCGGTGTTATCTGAAGGTCGACAGTTCGAACCTGCCGTGGAGCATAAATTTTTAATTTTTATGATGACCAAGAGGAACAACAACTTATACTGAAGATTAGTGATACGTTACTGTCTCCGTATGAGATACGGAGCACCATGCAACAAAGAGATTGTAAGACAAGGGTGGTTATTAATTGGACACGATGATAACTATTGTGAAAAACACCTGTATAGTACCCACGGAAAGAATATTTTGCTGCCAGGCCCACTTAACAAAACTCAGTTACGAAAATGGCAACCTCAATGTCTACATTCGAGTGAATGGCAATTCTCTAGGATCGGTTTCTACGAATGAGAGTACTGCGGAACAGCCCGGTTTTCTTTCTCCCATTTATTATATCAACACGTTTAGGGTACAATTGCCATTCAAAATTATCGTGCATATTACACTTTTGTTTATTTTTTGGCGATGAAATACAATAAATGCATACAAATCTTATTTGGCATATTTTTCAGCACAGACAGGAAATATACTGACTTTTGAAAATAGTAGAATGCATCCTGCTTAATGTCGAGTAAAGATCTAGGCGGTTCAACACATTGCATCCCAAAAAAAATAGTAAGTGATTTTGGGACTTAGGTAGGCTGATAGCGGTACTCTGACAGGAACAATAACACTTAGGACAGGAGAAATGTTAACAGGATGGTTACGGAATGCTACTGAAGAAGAACTGGGACTAATCGTATGCTAGTTACTTATCAGGCAACTTTTTTTTGCTTAACTCCGTCTGTGGTAGTAAACAAAACGATGCCAACGTTTTCGTGTGTGAAAATCAAAGTGTTTCGGTTATACTTAATTTTTTTCAAGAGAAAGCAATGCGCGACAAACCTTTAAAGTAAAATTTGCATATTATCCTGGACATGAGCGGGATTCGCGTCTTTATCTTTCTGAGTCCGCTCAATTACGGTACCTACCTGCGTCGTGTAGTACTTTAATTTCAACAATGGCCCACAATAACTTATCTGTCACCAGAACATGGTTGCGTAATTTGACTCATTTTTCTGATGTAGAAAAATACGGTAAATTTCGAGGATCCACATTCCGCTTATTGAGCCCAATACAACTTGGTACCAGAATATTACGAAACTAATGGTATTTGAACATTTGGCTCTTCCATTGTATATGCATCAATTTGTGCCAGGCCTGAATTCAAAATCGCCTGTATATCTCGACGCGACCATTTTGAACATAGATACATTCCATGCCAATCACTAATGGGACTAAACTATCAAATTATCAAAATTGATGTCGACAGATAAGCTTCAGGTAAACTACGAAAATTGTGAATGATCGACGTTCGAGCTTGGAGTTTAGACGTCTATCTTTAACTACATTCAATAATTTTTAAAGTAATTTAGATTTACTAAATAAATGCGAATAAGTAATCCCGAATAATTCAAGCAATTAAAATAAGAAATGAAGAAAAGATCCCAAATGATATTTTGACGAACAATTTTCCGAATATTAATGTTCCTTTAATAATAAAACCTAGAACTGACATCAAAGATGAAAACATTGAATAATTAGTATAACTAAATACTGGGTAATGATTATCCAAACAGAATGTAATAATTTGCAATTAAATCTTTGAAATTATTTAATGAATAATGAAGATTTAATTGATGCTGTAAATATTAAATTTACAAGAAGTTCAATAATGGAATAGCAATCAAAGCAAAAGAAACACCGACCTTACCAGCAGCACCGACAGAGACAGTTGGAACAGAAGCTGGTGGTGCACCTGGAGTAGAAACAGCAGCAACAGTGGTTGGAGTAGATACAACTGGAGCAGTAGTAGCTGGAGCGGTGGTAGCTGGAGCATTAGTGGCTGGAGTGGCTGGAGTAGCTGGGGTGTTAGTTCCTGGAGCGTTGGTGGCTGGAGTAGTTGGAGTAGCTGGGGTAGCTGGGGTACCAGATGGGGTAACAACTGGGCACCAAGTGGTGTAAGTAACAACGGAGCCACTAACAGTAGCGGTGGTTGGACCTTGAGTAACTGGGATAGAAGTTTCGTGACACTCTTCGTTACAAGAAGTGACAGTAACGTAAGAAGTAGAAGCAACTGTTTCAGTTTCAACTGGACACCAGGTAGTGTAAACAGTTTCTTCACCGTTAACAGTAGTGGTGGTTGGACCTTGAGTAGCTGGAACGGTAGTTTCGTGACACTTGTCTTCAGAACAAGAAGTAACAGTAATCACGGTAGTAGAAACAACAGTTTCAGTTTCAACTGGACACCAGGTAGTGTAAACAGTGGTTTCACCGTTAACAGTAGTGGTGGTTGGACCTTGAGTAGCTGGAACGGTAGTTTCGTGACATTTGTCTTCAGAACAAGAGGTGATAGTGATGATGGTAGTAGATTGTTCAGTAACGGTTGCAGTACCTTCGTTGTTAGCACTGGAAGAGGTTTCGTTAGCAAGACGGACAACGTAGGTGTTTTGAGTGTCAACTGGAGTACCGTCTAAGGTCTTTAAGTAGTTAACAACATCTTGAACATCATCTCTCTTAACTTTGTAAGAATCTTTAAATAATCTCTTTTTGATAGCTTCAGTAGAGTTTTGGTCTGGAACACGTTGGTCATGAACGTGGAATAAACCAGAGATAGCATTTGGGTTGTTAAGAGCAGTGTTAGCTGGGAAGAAAATAGTTCTACCGGCAGCAGCGATATCGTTGAAGTACTTGGCACCTTCATCGAGCAAGTAGTAGAAATCAACATCGTAGTCTTGCAAGTTGGTGATGTCAGCCTTGACTGGCAAGGATGGATCAATTGGGTAAGGACATAAACCAGTGTCCAAATCAACAGTAGCAACAACGTTACCGTTGAGGATACAGTCAACTTGTTGAGAAACAACAGTGGCAGCCATAGTGGCTAACGAAGCAATAGCAGTAAACTTGACCATTTTGATAAGCGAGTGTATTGAGATCAAACTTGACTGAAGAGAAAAACTTTGAGAATCCAGAGGGCAGATCACCACATATATATACGAAGCTGAGTACTATTTTCTGCAGAAGGGCTTGTGTCCGTCAGGTTATGTAAGAACTCCAGTGGTTGCAAAACACAACACGCAAAAATACTTTGTACATGAACGTGCATATTGAATCGAAAACAACAAAAAATAATAATTTGCTTATGCAAAATTAGCGAGAGTTCCACAAGAAAAGTTGTTGAGGACACTATCTCCTCATAAAAATATCTGCAAGCTCCCGGTACCTTTGAAAATTCTCAACGATGTTGCCCATTCCAACGGCATGACAGATACTCGGGAAAAATATCAACATTCCACCGTATGATTTTTGTGTGGGAAAACCTATACGTGCATATCATACTGTGCCAATGACGGTGAAAAAAAAGCTGAATTGACCAGAGCCTTCTACATGAAAGGGTCCGGTGTTTGTGTTGATGTACTATACTGTTAACAATTGTTTGTACAAAGCCAAATGGCGAAGCAATCGACTTGTATATAAGAATATTTCATCCAACAAAAACAACCTCCTTAAAATGTAACTTATATACACGTCTGCAGTATGACATAATGCCGCTAAATATAATAATTTTTCTCTTGAATTAAAGATGGCAACGCTAGTCGGGAAATTTTTGTCAACACAATATTGGTAGCCTGAAACAGCCCACTGATTCAGACGAATGTACGACACAAGAGGAATATGCAATAACATTGAGAATACTATCTTTCACTCTTTTTTTTAGCTCGCCAGGCACGTTCACGCCGTTTTGTTCCTTAAGGTACGGAAAATATATAACGGACTCGGAACTGGTCAGGGGCTATGTAAACAGAAGTGGTTGGAATGA
>ERZ778017.3164-NODE-3164-length-12067-cov-5.980353_pt1 | contig 12067 bp, 8 predicted proteins | sample MGYA00375747_ERZ778017 | MGnify/ENA primary metagenome ERZ778017 (study PRJEB29350, sample SAMN05509838) | bioreactor metagenome | biome: bioreactor; material: wastewater | place: South Africa: University of Cape Town | collected 2014-03-17 ... | reverse complement strand
TTGATCATGTTCGCGGCTTCGGCCTGCCAGTCGTTGCCGATATAGCTCATGCTCAGGAATATCTTGTACTTGTCGGCCGCCTGCGCCGTCGTGCCGACGGCAAGCGCGGTCGTGGCCATGCCGGCCACAAAGGCGGCGCGCCGGATCCATGCTCCGTATTTCATGTCTTTTCCTCCCACCTGAACGCACCGGACGGCAGGGCCGCCGGCAAATGATCGCTGAAGATTCCACAGTGCTTGTCATCCAGCCCGGGCGAACCTATCATGATTTGATCAAAGATCAATGATATAATGCAACTACTTGACCGGAAGGAGGGAAGCCGGCATTGCGGTCCAAAGCGCATTGGGGTCTGCCGGGGGTCGGGATAGTCGATGGTTGCCGCTGACATCAGAAACCGGAACCTCGAAGTTCCGCACTTGTCGAAGGAGACCTTGCAGGATCAGGTTTTTCGCCATGTCAGCGAACTGATCCTCGACGGCAGCATCGTTCCGGGCGAGATGGTGACCGTGCAAAGCCTTGCCGACGCGTTCGGGGTAAGCCCGATGCCGGTGCGCGAGGCGCTGCGGCGGCTGACGGCCGCCAACGCGCTGACCGTGGTGTCCGGGCGGTCGATCGGCATTCCGGCGCTGAGCCGCGCCCGGCTGACGGATCTGAGGAACGTTCGCTATGAGATCGAGGCGATCGCGGCCGGCTGGGCGGCGCTGCGGCGCAACGACAGCGAGCTCGCCATGGCCGCCGCGCACCTGGACGAACTGGAAGCCGCCAACGCGACGGGCAACGTCAGGGCCTATCTGCGGGCCAACTATACGTTCCATTTTTCGATCTACCGGGCGGCGCGATCCGAAAACCTGTTGAGCATCATCGAAAACCTGTGGCTGCAGATAAGCCCTTATTTCAACATGCTGCACGGCTCCGGCAACTACACGACCGCCAACCAGCACCATCGCGAGATGATGTCGGCGCTGCGCGCACGCGACGTAGGGTCGATCACGCAGGCCTTGCGCGCCGACATCGACGCCGCCTATGCCGTCCTGATGGCGCAACTGGACTGAAGACGCCCCCTGCCCGGAGAAGCAGAACGGTCCGCGGTCGAACGTCCTGGCCGCGCTCGCATCGGCGTGCCGCCCGACCTATATTCACATGGCAGGACCGGGAATGCAGGAAGAGTTGCTTCCCGCGTTGACGAAGCGCTCCAGTTGGCTATAGAGAGGCGCAAGTCCAGGGGCGTTCGGCGGCAAACGGATGGAAAACGGCGGTTTCGACCGAACTGCCGATCCGGTTCGCGAATGCGTTCAGAGGCCTGGAGAGGTGGCAGAGTGGTCGAATGCACCGCACTCGAAATGCGGCATACTCGCAAGGGTATCGGGGGTTCGAATCCCTCCCTCTCCGCCACTTCGGTATAAAGCCGAGAACGCCGATCCCTGCCGATTTCCCTCCCTTGGTGGCTACCAGCATCCGCAACAGAGTGCTTTTGCTGCCTTTGATGTAGATAGCGTCATCCGCGACCTCGACATGCTGGGCGAAAGCCCGGACGTATTCCCGCCGATAGCCGCCCTTTCCAAGCCGGAGCCGGGTGCGGGCTTCGCTCACCAGTTCCCGCACCGTTGCCTCCGTGAGGCGCTGGTGGGTGGAGCTTGCGAGCATGGTCTCCGTCCTTTCGGCATCGGCCCGCGGCGCCTGAGCCCGTAGCGCCGCGAGGCCCGCGATGCGCTCGCCAAGGGACGATCCGGTCGTATCGAGCGAGCCGGCTTCAATGTCGTCATAGAGCCGCTTTAGCCGCATGACGGCCTGGGCGGCGCGCTGGTTCAACTCGGCAATGTGCTGGCTGCGCCGCTCGACGCCCTCCTGCCGGCGATCCAGCAACGAGGCGAGAACGTCTTCAATCCGCTCGGGGTCCGCAGCCTTTCCTCGATATGGCTGACCACGATGCGGTCGAGCTTGTCCATGGGATCACGCGGCCCTTGCAGCCGGTTTCGCTCTGCCGTGCCCGGATCGAGCAGGCATAGGTAGCGACAGCGGCCGTTCTTGCCGCTGCGCAGCGTCATCGCGCCTCCGCAATTGCCGCAATGGCAAATGCCGGTCAGCAGGTTCAGGCCGCTGACGACGCGCGGCGGCGGCACGGGGACGGTGACGATCTCCTCCTCGGGCTTCACCTCGCCTTTCTTGGAGCGGCGATTGAAGCGATGCTCACCGATATAGGTGCGCCAGGTCAGGACACGGTGAAGCTGACCGATGCCCCAACGGCCGCCGTTGCGGGTGAACATGCGGCGCTTGTTCAGGTGGTTGACGATGGCCTTGACGCCCATCTGACCGGACGAGCCTTCGCCCTCCAGCGCAAGGCGGTAGATGAGCCGGATCGTGTCGGCGTGCAGCGGGTCGATCTCCAGCTTCTTCTTCATCTTCGCGCCGCGCTGCTCGGCATCGACAGAGTGGTAGCCGATAGGCGGCAATGAGCCGTTCCAGAAGCCTTGCCGGCGTTCTAATCCGATGCCATCAGGCAGCGCTAGCCTTCCTCACCACCTCGTTCAACTTCGCGACAAAAGGGGCATCCTGCTCGCTAGGTGCCGGTCTGCCGTAGAGATATCCTTGAATCTCGGTACATCCTTCCTCCCGAATGCGATCAAACTGCGCTTGTGTTTCGACGCTTTCGGCAACGGTGGTCACGCCGAGACGTTTTCCGAGGTCCGCGACGGCCTTGACGACGGCGGCGCTTTCCGGCCGATCGACCGCTTCCTTCACGAACGAGCCATCGATCTTGATCTTGTCGAAGGGGAAGATGCGCAGATGGGCAAGCGAGGAATAGCCTGTCCCGAAGTCGTCAAGCGCGACCCGCACGCCCATGTCCCGAAGCCGGCGAAGGTCGTCAATGGCATTTGCTTCGGCGCCGAGCAGAGCGGTTTCCGTGACTTCGATTTCAAGCCGGTCGGGCGACAGGCCCGAACTGATCAGGGCCGAAAGCACGGTCTGGGCAAGTGTGCCCTTGCCGAGTTGGCCGGCCGAGATGTTGACGGCCACGCGCGCGCCGTCCGCGCGCCCCACGGCGTCCCGACATGCCTGTTCGAGCACGAAGTCGCCGATCTGGTCGATGAGGCTGCTTTGTTCGGCGATCGGGATGAATTCGCCGGGTGAAATCCAGCCCTGTTCCGGGTGATGCCAGCGAATGAGCGCCTCGCGGGCCGTCACCTTGCCGGTCTCGATATTGACGATGGGCTGATAGAAGACGAACAGGCCGTCTTTGGTTTCCAAGGCAGCGCGTAACTTTGCTTCGAGTTGCACGCGCTCCTGAATGCGGGTTTCCATATCCGGCGAGAAGATTTGCGCCTGTCCCTTGCCGGCGGCTTTGGCCGCGTAGAGGGCGAGGTCGGCACGGGCGAACAGCGTGTCGGTGCTCTCTCCATGCTGCGGCGCAAGCGCGATACCTACCGACGCGCCGAGTTGTATGCTCCTGTCATGGTCGAGATCATAGGGTGCGCTCAGGGCCTCGATAATCTTGTCAGTGAGGGCGGTGGCGGCTTCGGCATTGTTGTGCGGGACGAGCACAGCGAACTCATCGCCGCCGAGACGCCCGACCATCATCGCCGGGCCGTTGCATATCATACGCAGGCGACCGGCCACCTGGCCGAGCAATACGTCGCCGACAGAATGTCCTCGCGTGTCGTTGATGAGCTTGAAGCCGTCGAGACCGAGATAGAGCAATCCAACGCGATTACCGGGCGTGGTAAGACTCTTTTCCAGTTCCTCGCGGAAAGTGATGCGATTGGGAAGCCCCGTCAGGGTGTCGTAGTGGGCAAGCTGGCGGATTCGGCTTTCAGCCTCGACTTCCTTGGTGACGAGCGCCCAGGTGAGCATGGGACCGATATAGCTGCCGTCGCCGGCCATGACGGCGGAAACCTTCAGGTCCAGCACTTCCGGCCCGAGCTTTATGCGGGCGTTGTGGGGAAGGTTCTTCGGATCGGCCAGGATTCGGCGCTGAAGATGCGGGTTAAGCTGGAAGACATCGATGCAGGTGCCGACCAGCTTATCGGCCTTGATCGGCAAAAGATGCTCGATCTTGCGGATCAACGCCTTCGAGGTCTCGTTGGTGTAGGTGATCGCGAGCGTCACCGGATCGACTGTCATCACGGCGACCGGCATGTCGTCGATCATGCGTAGCAGCCGGCTTTGTTCCTCATGCTTGCGGCGGGCCTCAGTCTGTGCGTTCACCATGCGCGCGAAGTCCCGATTCTGGATCAGGACAATTGCCAGCAAGACCAGGGTAACGAGAAAGACATTGATCGCCATGCTGATGAAGATTGCTTCGCCGCCCAGGACAAAGCTGACGATGACGGCGGCTCCGATGAAAATCGCCGCGAATATGGCGGCTGACCGCAGATGGAGCGTGCAGAACATGCTGCCGATCATGGAGAGGGTCAGGAAAAGGGCGACATGAAATTGCTCGACGATGCCGCCATAAGGGATCAGCATCAAGGCCCAGCCGGGCAGGACGACCCCGTTGAACATCATCATGATATTGGTGCGCCGCAGTTCGCGGACAACGCGCTCGCCAGTCCCGGCCACTTTCTTTATGCGCCACCACATCAGCAGGCGGGTGACGCAAAGAACGGTCATCGCCGCCGCCGCATAGATGGTCAGCCAGAGCGGAGCCTTGTTGAAGTAGGTCGTGGCCAGTATCCAGCCATTGGCCAGCAGCATCACGTATAGCAGAGGAACAAGCCGGGAGAATGCCGCTCCTTGCGCCTTGAGCAATTCCGGATTGTCGGTCGGGATCGCCAGGTATTGGACAATCCGATGGAATATCCTTCTCATCATTTTCCGCCGCCCCTCGCAATTCTAGTGCCGGTAGTCGAAGAAGGCCCGATCTGGCGCGGCACCTCCTTCCCGTGTTCGTTGGTTACGGTAAGCTGGCCGGTGCCGACGATCTCCGAAAGTGCAGCCGGCCGGCCGAGAAGGAAGCCTTGCGCCTCTTCGCAACCTTCGGCGCTCAGCATGGAAAGCTGGTCGTAGGTTTCGATGCCTTCAGCCAGAACCGGAATTCCAAAAGTCTTGCCGAGTGCCAGTACAGCGCGAATGATAGCAGTCGTCTGCGGATTGGCGGACGTCGATGAAAAGAAGGAACGGTCGATCTTGATTCGATCGAAAGGGAAGGCGCGCAGCGTGTCGAGCGACGAATATCCCGTCCCGAAATCATCGAGCGCGATGCTGACGCCAAGGGCCTTGATCTGGCGTAGCATGTGCAGCGCACGCTCCCTGTCGGCGAATATTGTCGATTCCGTCAGTTCCAGTTCCAGACGTTCAGGCGACAGACCGGTCTGGACCAGAGCCTGCATGACGATACGTGGCAGGTCGGCATGGATAAACTGTACGGCCGACAGGTTCACCGCGACCTTAAAGGGCTGCTCCCAGGTGGCCGCTTCGGCGCAGGCCGTTCGCAATACCCATTCCCCGATCGGCAGGATGAAGCCATTTTCTTCGGCAAGGGGAATGAATTCCGTCGGGCTGATCGGGCCGAATTGCGGATGTTCCCATCGCAACAGCGCCTCATAGCCACGGATCTCGCCTGTCGAGACTGCTGTTTGCACCTGGTAGTGAAGGGAGAGTTCATTACGCCCGAGAGCCTGGCGTAGATCAGCAGCCAGCGATCGACGTGCCTTGATCTTCTCATCCATGCCCGCTTCATAGAAACAGATATTGCGTACGGGATCGGCCTTAGCCCGATACATGGCAAGGTCGGCATTGTTGATGAGGTCCTCCCGATCGATGGCGTCATCGGGGAAGACCGCCACGCCGAAGCTTGCACCCGGGATGATATCCGTATCATCAACGCGGATCGGCTTGAACAGTGCATCTTCAAGACGGGCGAGCAAATTGGAGATGCCATGTGCACCATCCATACGATAAAGGGCAGAGAACTCGTCACCGCCAGTCCTGGCGACGAACTCGTTTTCATCCTCTCTAAGCAGATTCTTGATGCGTCGGCCGAGGACACGCAGCACTTCGTCGCCGGCACTGTGGCCGCGCAGATCGTTGATCTCCTTGAAGCGATTGAGATCGATGCCGATCAGGGCGAAGCTGCCCTTGCTTTCATGGGCCAGCGACATTTCGAGGTCGAGGCGTTCATTGAAATTGGCACGGTTCGGCAGCCCGGTGAGCGTATCGTTCAGCGCAAGACGGCGCAGCCGTTCCATCGAGTCTGCACGCGAACTGTCGTCGATCAGGTAACTGACCAGTCCTGCCCCGACGATGACGAACGACATGGCCGCGATAGCGACAGCCAGCGTTTGCAACGCTTCCGGGTTCGAGAACGAGCCGTCCACCAGCAGCGGCTCGACACGGAAAGCGGTCATGCCCGTGAAATGCAGCACTATGATTGCCAGGGCGAGCACGCCGGTCATCAAGGTAGCTGCCCGTGGGTAAGGCTGCATGGCAAGATGCAATGCCAGCGTCGACAAGCCGACAGAAAGCACGATCGAAGCGACCAGATAGGGCATATCCCAGGACACGATGCCCTGCACTCGATAGGCCATCAGGCCGGTGTAGTGCATAGCTGCTATCGCGAGACCGACAATGGCACCGCCGATGGCAGGCGCAGAGCGCGTCCAGCGGCTTCCGGCGAGCATGAAGCCGGCAGTACTTCCGATAACGGAAATAAGCAGCGAAACGACCGTCATGACCGGATCGAAGCCGACCGGCACCCCCGCATCATAGCCGAGTATGGCGATGAAATGGGTACACCAGATTCCAACCCCGGCCGCGAGCGCCGTCATGAACAGCCAGCCGTAGCGCTGCACGCCGGCTGTGTTGGCCATCCGCCGGAACAGCCGCGCCGTCACCCACGATCCGGTGACGCAAAGCAACGCGGCCAGAAGCACCAGCCAGAGGTTATGCTTCTCGACTATGCATCCTATTACCGTTGTCATCAGAAGGCGCCCCCACGCCCAACCGACCCATTCCTTCCTGTCGCCTGACTATCTCGAAAGGCCAGTCGCATTAAGCGTTGCAGGAGCTTTCAGACAATCCGGATGGAATAGCGGACTGCCGTTCAGCTGCATTTAACCGTAGAAATATTAATTTTTAATCATCTCATTCAGCGTCAACGAAATAGATCTCAGCTAAAAGTGCCCGATATCGACAATCGTTAAATTGGCGCCATCTTTATCCATGGCCGCTTCGTCGAGGCGATGACCGGTCGCCTGCGGGACCTCACCGTCGGGCATGCGCTTTTGCCCGGCACCGACATCGGCCCGGTGAGGAACGGCGACCCCTGCAAGAGGATTTCCGCTACATCCGGATCGCCAAGGAAGGGGGTGCCGAACTGGTTTCCGGCGGCGAGCGTTTGGAGCGCCCGACTGACTGAGGGATTATTTCCTGTCCCCCGGCGCCGTTCATCAACATCAGTAACGATAAGACCCACAACCGCGAGGAATCTCCGGCCCGGTCGCATCCGTCATCAAGGTCGCCGACGTGAAGGAAGCGGCCGATGTCGCCAACGACACGACTTTCGGCCTTGCGCCCGGCCTCGGCACCACCTCGCTGAAAACGGCGACAATGTTCAAGAAACGGAGCCAGGCAGGAACGGTGATGGTAAACATGCCCACGGCGGGTGTCGACCATCACGTGCCGTTCGGCAAGCGAAAGGCTTCGTCCTTGGGGGCCGCGCGGGCAGAGCGAACACACCCGCGACTTCTACACGGTGACGAAGACGGCCTATGTGCGGGCCTGAAGGAAGGCCTACTTCCTCCGTTTCGCTCGCTACCGGCGCTTCCTGATCGCAGGTTGACATGTAAGCTATCAACCTATTATACCACCTTCCACTAACCAAGGGAGGGAATATCCATGATGCGAATGCTTGTTCGATCCGCCGCGCTCGGCCTGATCGTTGCCGTGGGGGCGGGAGGGTCGGCCTCGGCCGCCGAAATGCGTGCGGAGCCGTTCCCCGCATGGGAAGCGCCGCAAATAACACCCAGCCTGTCGGTCGACGAGGCAAGCAAGATCATCGAAGAGCGCACCAAGCCGCAAACGGAATGGACGGGGCCAGTTGACGGGCCGCGCGCCCCGGACAAAGCGCTGCGCATCGCGTATGTCTCGGCCGACCAGTCTTACGTGTCTTTCGTCAACTGGGGCCGTGGGGTCGAGGAGGCAGCCGAGATCCTAGGCTGGAAGGTCGATGTCCTGAACGGCCGCGGCGCGATCACCAGCACGCTTCAGGCCATGCAGCAAGCGGTTGCAAGCCGTCCGGACGCGATCATTACGTCTGCCGACGCCAGCGCCCTGCAAGGGCCGATTTCACAGGCGGTCGCAGCGGGCATCCCGGTTATCGGCATCCATTCGGCGGCCTATCCCGGCCCTGATCCGGAGCTCAAGCTCTACACCAACATCACCTCGAATCCGGCCCAGATTGGCGAGACCCAGGCCGCTTACGTGCTGGCTCAATCCGACGGCAAGGCAAAGGTCCTGCACTTCCTCGACAACAGCTTCGCTATAGCCCGTTTCAAGGCGCAGGCCGCGACCGATCCGATCAAGAATTGCGAGGGCTGCACTTTCGTCGACATGGTCAATATCCCGATCGCAGATCAGACACAGCGGATTCCCACCGTGATCTCGGGCATCCTGGCGAACCAGGGCAAGGACTGGTGGGCCACGACGTGCTGCGACAATTTCTTTCCCTATGTCGCCGCGGCGCTGCGTGCCGCCAATGTCGATCCCTCCCAGGTCAAGCTCGTCGGTTCCGACGGCCCGCCGTCCGCCTATGACCTGATCCGCAAGGGCGAATACGAGGTCGCCACCGTACCCGAGCCCAGCACCCTGTTCGGCTTCCAGGCGGTGGATGCGGTGATCCGTGCGGCTGCCGGTCAGGAGCCCTCGCATTTCGTCCAGCCGACCTATCTGGTGACCAAGGACAATGCCGACGCGGAGGGCGGCAAGGACAACGAGTTCATTCCCTCGAACAATTTCGCCTGCCATTACGAAAACATCTGGAAGGGCGAAAGCAAGGACTGCACAGTGAACTGATCCGGCCTGCGCCATTGCCCCCGGCCTACCCTATTCAGAAAGGCGGGGCCGGGGCTATTCACGCATGTCGAGGCGGGTGCCAAAAGCATGAACGATGACATTCTCTCCATCCGCGGCCTGACCAAGAATTTCTATGGCGTATCGGCGCTGGGCGGAGCTGACTTCACGCTACGGCGAGGCGAGATCCACGCGCTGATCGGAGAAAACGGAGCGGGCAAGTCGACCTTCATCAAGATTCTCGCCGGCGTCTACGACAAGGATGGCGGCGAGATTCGGCTCGACGGCCGAATCGTCGATCCGAGGGCGGAGCGGCTGCCGATCGCCTTCGTCCATCAGGACAATGCCTTTGCAGAAGACCTGAGCGTGGCCGAGAACGTCGCCTTCGGCGTCGGTTATCCGCGGCGCATGGGCCTGATCGACTGGGCGGCCGTGAACCGGCAAGCGATCGACATCTACAAGGCGATGGATGTCGAGCCTCTGCATCCCGAACGCATGGTCTCCACGCTGAGCGCGGCGGAAAAGGCGATCCTGTCCATCGTGCGCAAGCTCGCCCACACCCCGCAGGTGCTGGTTCTGGACGAGCCGACCGCCGCCTTGCCCGAAGCGGATTCCGTGCAGCTCTTCGAGGCGATGCGGCGTCTCAGCGACAAGGGCACGAGCATGATCTACGTCTCGCACCGTTTGAACGAGCTGTTCGGCCTGTGCGACAGGGTTACCACCTTCCGCGACGGCCGCCACGTGGCGACCGAGGACATGGCCGAAACCACGATAGACAGGCTGGTCGAGCACATGCTGGGCCAGCCCGCCAGGGCGCTGGCGGCGAACAAGGACATGGCCGAGCCGACGGGTCGGGTCGCCTTGAGGGTCGATTCTCTCGTCGTCGAGGGTCGTGGGCCGATCGGTTTCGACATTCGCGAGGGCGAGATCCTGGGCCTGGTCGGCCTGCGCGGAGGCGGACAAGAAGCGGTGGGCCGTGCGATCTTCGGAGCGCTGCCGATGGAAGCCGGAACCATCTCGCTGTTTGGCCGCGCCCTGCCGTACAAGCGCACGATCGGCCAGTCGATCGAAGCCGGGGTGCGGCTTCTGGCTGGCAACCGCGCTTTCGAGAGCGCCTTTGCGGGAATGTCGCTGAGCGAGAACATCCTGGTCAATCCGCGCATCCGCGGTGAATCGCCGTGGCGCTGGACGACGCCGGCACGGGAGCGTGCGGCGGTGCGCGAATTGCTCGACCGGTTCGATATCCGTCCGCGTCGGGAAAACGCGCTGATCGACTGGCTATCAGGCGGCAACCAGCAGAAGGCATGCCTCGCCCGCTGGCTCGGCGATAACGGCCGGCTCTTGATCCTCGAGGAGCCGACCGCCGGCGTCGACATCGGCGCCAAGCTGGCGATCCATGACATCCTTCGCAAATCGGCCGCCGCCGGCGCCTCGATGCTGGTGATCTCGACCGACGTCGAAGAAGTGGCCGCGCTTTGTCAGCGTGCGATCATCGTCAACCGTGGACGCAACGGCGTCGAATTGTCGGGTGCGGAACTGACCGTAGAGAACCTCATTTCGCATTCATCGCAGGGGGTGCGCAATGCCGCCTGAAACGCAGAGCCACGCAGCCGACCCCCGGGAGGACCGAATGAGCAGTTCCGGCAATGAGGCGAGCGCCCCCACGGCCGCGCGGACAGGCGCCAAGGCAGGAAGCGGCGTGGTGAATTTTGCCGCCAATTACGGGCTGGCGGTCATCTTCGTGCTGGTCCTGATCGTTTTCGGCCTGTTGCGGCCGGACACGTATCTCAGTCAGTCGAACATCTCCAATCTGCTGACGAGCCAGGCCGTAACGGCGCTTCTGGCCCTTGCGGTGATGATGCCGCTGACGACCGGCCGCTTCGACCTGTCCGTCGGATATCACGTCGGCTTCGCCCAGATCATGGCGATCGGCCTTCAGGTCAACGGCGGCCTGTCATGGCCTGCCGCCGCAGCCATCGTGATCGTGCTGTCGATAGTGATCGGCGCGGTGAACGGCTTTCTGGTGATGCGGTTGAGGATCGACAGCTTCATCGCCACGATGGGCGTGGGATCGCTGCTGTACGGAATTTCCAACTGGTATACCGACGGCATGCAGATCGCAGGCTTCGATCTGCCCGACGGCTATTCCGGTCTGGCCGGCGCTGTCGCCGGCATCCCGATCCCCGCGATCGTCGTGGCGATCGTCGGCGCGATCCTGTGGATCGTCCTGGAACGCATTCCGGCCGGCCGCGGCCTCTATTTTATCGGCTCCAACCCGCGTGCGGCGGAACTGTCCGGCGTCGACGTGGAACGCTCCGTCGCCGCGACCTTCGTCGTCGCCGGCATGCTTTGCGGCGTCGCGGGTGTTCTCCTGGGCGCGATCCTGCGCTCGGGAACGCCCTCGGTCGGCCCGGAATACCTGTTGCCGGCCTTTGCGGCGGCGCTTCTGGGCGCGACATCGATCCGGCCAGGCCGCGTCAATGTCGGCGGAACGCTGCTAGCCATCCTCATCCTGGCCTTCGCCTTTTCCGGCGTGCAACAGCTCGGGGCAGCGTTCTATGTCGAATATCTGTTCAACGGCGCGATCCTGATCGTCGCGGTGGCGCTATCCGTCTATGCCGCAGCGCGGCGACGCAAGGCCGCCGCCGGCTCCGGCGCCGGCAATTGAGAATAAGCACGGAGGAACCGGGAAGATGAAGGTAGCGGTCATTGGATGCGGCACGGTAGGGTCTTCCTGGGCGCTGGTGTTCGCGCGAGCCGGGCATGAGGTGGCGATCTACGACAAGGCGGTTTCGGCGGCCGAGGCCGCGGCCGGGCAGGTCGCCGACAACGATGGCCGGGCGGCCGGGCGTGTCACGGTGGTCGCCGATCTCGCCGCAGCGCTGTCTGGCGCCGACTACATTCAGGAAAGCGCTCCCGAGCGCCTGGCGATCAAGCGGGAACTCTACCAAACGCTCGACGGGCTGATCGGCGAGAATGCCGTCATCGGCAGTTCCACGTCCGGCCTGCCGGCCTCCAGCTTCACGGAAACGCTGTCCTGCCGCGGGCGCTGCCTGGTTGC
>ERZ778017.3163-NODE-3163-length-12068-cov-7.115292_pt1 | contig 12068 bp, 19 predicted proteins | sample MGYA00375747_ERZ778017 | MGnify/ENA primary metagenome ERZ778017 (study PRJEB29350, sample SAMN05509838) | bioreactor metagenome | biome: bioreactor; material: wastewater | place: South Africa: University of Cape Town | collected 2014-03-17 ... | reverse complement strand
ATCGATGTTTCCGACCTGACGGCTTCGTCGCCGCTGTTGCTGCGCGATTTCGTGCTGCGCGCGATGTTTTCGATGCTGACCAACGCGCTGCCGGGCAATTTCGGCGTCATGGACAAGGCGACCTACGACGCGGACGACGACGGCGTCATCGATCGCGGCCATGGCGGCACCGGCTTCGCGGCCACGACGGCGGCCGACCTTCTGGCCAAGCTGGGGGCGGCGGCCCTGGCCAGCCCGGCACTGACCGGCACTCCGACCGCGCCGACGCAGGCGGCGGGGAACAATTCGACACGCATCGCCACGACCGCTTTCGTGCAGGCGGCGGTGGCGGCGCTTGTCGCCAGTTCGCCGGCGGCGCTGGACACGCTCAACGAGCTTGCGGCTGCGCTCGGCAACGACGCGAATTTCGCGGCGACCATGACCAATGCGCTCGCCGCTAAGGCGCCTTTGGCCAGCCCGGCGCTGACCGGGAACCCGACCGCGCCGACGCAGACGGCGGGGAACAACACCACGCGCATCGCCACGACCGCTTTCGTGCAGGCGGCGGTGGCGGCCGGTGGAGACCTGTGGGCGGGACAGCCCATAGGCGTCCCGATCCCGTTGCTCGACAATCTGGCGGGAGTGGCCGCACCTCCGAAAGACAAAGCCTATCGGTACGTTCTTTTGACGGCCGGAGAGACCGGGAGCGGGGGCTATAACGAAGGCATCCTGTCGGGCGAGAGCGTGACGGGTTCTGCCCCTCTTGTCGTCGCCACGGCGGTCATTTCTCTCGCCGGCAGTCCTGTCAACGGGGCGACCATCAACCTGATCAACACGGAGCGGCGGTTTCTGCGCGCCGGTTCTGCCGGCACCGCCCAAGACGATGCCATGCAACAAATAACAGGCGCGTTCGACCTGCGCGTAACCAACAACGGGGCCAACCTGACTTCTGGATGGACGGGCGCCCTTTCATCCGTTGCCGGCTCGGGCACTTCCACGGTGCAAGCGGCAAGCTCTGGCCCAGTCAATACCAGAGTTGCCCTTGACAGTACCAACAGTCCAAACGCGCGCACCGCCACGGAGACGAGGCCGAAAAACATCGGCGGCTCCTATTTCATGAGGGTCAAGTGATGAGCGGTTATTACGCAGGCGATGGCCGTATCGGCAGTGAGCCGTTCGACGGCGCGGTAGAAATCACTGCCGAACAATATGGCGATGCACTGGCGGCCATGATGGATGGCAAGATCGTAAAGGCCTCCGGGGGCTTTGCCATTATCGATCCGCCGTCGCCAGAACCGGAGCCGGAACCTGAACCCGAGCCGGTCAACCTGACCGACTACGCCGCGAACAAGCGGTGGCAGGTCGAGACCGGCGGCATCACCATTAACGGTGTCACCATCGACACCAGCCGCGACAGCCAGGCGATGATCACGGGCGCCTACGCCTGGTCGCAGGCCAATCCGTCACAGCCGATCCAGTTCAAGGCGTCATCTGGTTGGGTAGAGTTTGACGCCGCCACGATGGCAGCGATCGCGACGGCGGTCGGCGCTCATGTGCAGGCGTGTTTCGCCGCCGAGGCTTCGGTGCAGGCCGCCATCCTCGGCGGCACGATAACAACGATCGCCGAGATCGACGGGGCCGACTGGCCCGGGTGAGAGCATAAGGACCCGACCGCCTGGTCGCCCACGCGGTCGGGCCGGTGCACCCGGACAACTTAGGGGAAGTCGGGCAGGCCGATCATAGCCCTCCCGACTGAATAGACAACCCGAAAGGATCATCGACATGGAGACTTCATTCCGTGGCGCCGCCATGCGCCTCGACGATATCGACCTGCCTAAAATCGGCCACCAGATCGGCGTCGGCGAGGACGAATTGCACGCGTTCATCGATGTCGAGACGCGCGGCACCGGCTTCGACGACCAGGGCCGGCCGAGGATCCTTTTCGAGCGGCATAAATTCTACCAGTACGTGCCGGCGGCCAAGCGCGCCGCCGCTGTCTCGGCCGGCCTCGCCAACAAGACCCCCGGCGGCTACGGCAAGGAGAGCGAGCAATATCCGAAGCTCTTCAAGGCCATCGCCATCGACCGCAAGGCGGCGCTCTATTCCTGCTCCTGGGGGCTGGGGCAGGTCATGGGCTTCAACCACAAGCTCGCCGGCTTCGAAACGGTCGAGGCCATGGTTGCCGCCCTCATGGCCGACGAGGAGGCGCACCTTCAGGCCGCCGTGGATTTCATCCGGAATTCGGGTCTCGACGACGAGCTGCGCCGCCACGACTGGGTGGGCTTCGCCAAAGGCTACAACGGCGCGAACTACCGGATCAACAAGTACGACACCAAGCTTGCCGAAGCGTTCGCCAAGTGGAGCCGCATCAGGGACACGCCATGGACGCCCGGCGTGGCCGAGCAGGCGGCGCCGGTTCCGGTGACGCCGCCGCCGGCTGAGACCGTGCCGGCGGCCCCGACCGAGACGCCGGACCAGAAGCTCTCCTTCTGGGACGCTCTGCGCGCCCTGTTCGCCGTTTTCACCAGCAAAGGAGCCTGACCTCTGATCCCGCGCCGGCCGGGATTGCCGGTATCATGAAAAGGAGAAGACCGATGACGGTCCGAGCAATGTTCTATGTCAAGGAAATCAACCACCGCGCCACCGGCGACGATAAGTCGGTGAACGTGGAGGTGAAGATGGGGGCCGCGTTTGGTTCCTATTTGAAGGGCCTGCCGGAAGGAAATGGCGACTGGTCGAAATATACGCCTGCGGGCGATCTTTCGATCACCATCACCAACCCCACCGCTGTTGAGCAGTTTGAGATCGGTGAGGTCTATGAACTGACGTTCGACAAGGCCGTCAAGGCTTCCTGACGCCATCCCCAAGCCCGGCCGGACCGGCCGGGCAATCCCCGTTTTAACCCAAGGAGCCTGATCATGTGGCAACGCATCAAGAAACTGTTCCGCGACAGCGAGACGATCTTCTGGGCAAGGCTTCAGGCCGCGCTCGGCGTGGCGGCCGTGGCCGTCACCTATGTCGATCCGGCCGTGCTGCGGCCGGTGCTGCCGTCCGACTGGTTCCCCTGGCTCCTGGTCGCCAACGGCGTCTTCACCGAATACCTGCGCCGCCGCCGGGCGGGTGACGAGTGATGTGGGCCGCGCTCATCCGGTGGATCACCGGCGACCTCGCCGGCCAGCTTACCAAGGCCTATGAGGCCCGGCTCAACGCCGCGAACGCGGAAAAGCGCGTCGTCGCCGATGCCGTGGTCAAGCAGATCGAGGCGCAGATGGCGGCGCGGGCGCAGGCGACGGAGATTCGGCTGGCGACGGCCGGGTTCTGGGAGGTGCGCCTGATCGCGGCCGTCATCGCCGGGTGCTTTGCCCTGCACCTGGTGCTGGTGACGCTGGACACATGCTTCGCGCTGGGCTGGCGCGTGGCGAAGTTTCCGGCACCGTTCGACCAGTGGGAGGGCGCGATCCTGCTTTCGTTTTTTGGGGTGCAGGTTGCCGGGCAGGGCATCAACGCCATCGCGGCGGCGATCAGGGGGCGGAAATGAGCATGGTGAGGCCGCTCTGACATGGCAACCAACGCAAGCGTCGAGCGCACGCTCGGGATAATCCTCGGGAAACTCGAAGGCATGGACGAGCGCATGGAGAAGGCGGAAGCCAGCCGCGCCGGCGTACATCGTCGCCTCGACGATCTCCTGCAACGCACGACGCACCTCGAGGGTGAGGTCGCTGCTACCAAGGATAAGGTCGAGGGGATGGAAAAGGTGACGGTCGAGGTGACGACACTGCGCACGAAGGCCCAGGGTGCCGGCACACTCGGTCGATGGTTGATCCGGGCCGGCATCGGAATCGTCACGTTGGCCGGCTGGCTGCTCGGGGTTTATACGTGGCTGACAGGCCGCCCGCCGCAGTGATAGTGAGGTCGCGCGGCGGACCTTACGGCCGCGTCTCAGGTAACGCCCGCTCCGGTTTTCCGGGGCGGGCTTTTTGTCGTTTGCACCAGTCCCTGGCTATCGCTATAGTCCGGCCCTCAATCAACCCGGAGGGCAATATGACCAAGAAAACCTACGAGAAGCCGACACTCGAAAAGCGCGAGAAGCTCAGCCTGGTAACGGCAGCGCCTGGCGGATCGGCTCCCAGCGAGCCTCCTCTCGTGTAATATTTCTGGCTCACAACGCTATCCCAGCCCGCGTGTCCTGATAGATGCGCGGGCTTTTTTGTCGTTTCAGGAAGCTGGAGCCGGGCCGTCTTCGTGGTCATGGTCATTTTCTCTGGGCACATCGCGTGCCACGATTTGCCCGAAGACGGCGATGGCTTCGCCGATCAACTGGCGCAGCTCCTCCGGCTTGACCTCGTCGAAATGTTGTTCGGCGTCCATGAGGTTGAGTAAAAGGTCGACGCCGCGCTGATGCAGTTTCATGACGGGCCTCCAAAAAAATCGCCACGTATCAGTTAACCGTGGCGTGGGCAATCGGGAACGAATCTCTCGCGCAGCCGTTCAAATCGCCTGTTGGAGTGCATGCCATGCGTGACGAGACTTTCGACGTGCCGGTGACGATCGAGACCGATCAGGTCGGTCGGTATCTCACGGTGACAAGGGCGGCGCAGGCCGCATCGCTGATGGTCGACAAGTGGCCGGCTGAGCGAGGCCCGAGATACCGGTCGGCCCTCAAGGCGCTGATGGACACCATGGAGCAGCGAAAGGCCGTCGCGACGGCCCGGAAGGCGTTTACCGCAGCGGCGAAAGAAGCGGATATCTTCGTGAGAGAGGGTCGGAATTTCGGCTGATTTCAGTCAGCCGGAGCGGTCGATCAGCGTCATCAGCTTACGAATCGGCCCTTCGACGGCCTTTTTGCCAGCGCAGTAGCCATTATAGGTTGCGAGCGACAGGCCCAGCATGTCGGCTGCCCATTGCCTTGATTTCTCCGAATGCCAATCCTTGAGGCATTCGGAGAGAGGGCGAGGATCGATGGTCCAGTCGCGCCATGTGCTGTTAGAAGCCTGCATAAGCACGATCCGCCCAATCGACAGCTACTCCGGGCATTCTGGCGCGCTCATCATCGGTCCAGTTGCAGTAGCCACCACGCTCAACGTCGTCCTCGTAATTTTCGAATTGCTTGTTGACCTCAGCGATCTTGTCGAGCGGTACGCGGAAATAAGTGATCTCGTTGGCAAAGCCGCGAGGAGAAACCTTGAAATAGCGGACTTTGCTGCGGCTTGGGTGATTGGTCATTTTATCCTCCTGATCAAAAGGGCGAGCCGCCGCGCGAGTTGTGCATGCCGACATGCTCGGCAAAGGCGCGTGCGTTGCGTATGAAGTCGGCCGGGAAGTTGCCCTTGTCGCCCTGGAACTGCCAGCCGGTCTTGATGTCGTAGTAGACCTTGAGGTTACGGCATCCGGCGAAAGAACGGTCGGCGCCGACAAAGTTGATGTAGACGCGACGGTCGTTCCAGATCGAGGTGCTGTAGACGCCTTCGAACTTCTCGGCTTCGGTCTTGATTTCGGAGAGATTGGCCATTTTCGGTACTCAGCCCCTGATTTCCCGAGGCGCGGTATCAACGTCTTGTTGATGGGTTGAATATAGCTGTTGGCTATATGATAAGCAAGCACAAAATGCAGGCTCGTTACGATTTTTTCAGGGGTGCTCGAAACTGCCTGAGGCTCCCGGCCACAGGCTCATGCAAGGCCGCCGACGAAGGCGCTGGTGTCGCCGTTGCGGACCAAGGCCAGCCTGACGCTGCCACGGCAGCCGCGCGCCCGGCAGATGGTCTGGCGCTCGACCTCGTCGAGGTACAAAAACTCTCTCTCGGCCGATACGCATATCAGATCGCGGGTCAGATAGTGGACATGGCCGCAGACCTTGCAGGTTATCTCCAACCTCTGGCCGGGGTCGAGATCCCGGACCTGTACGTTTTCTTTCCAGCTGCTCACCAGAAATCCTCCGCGGTCGGGATGCGCGTGTAGCTGATCTTGCCGCCGACATGACCGCCTGCGGGAGGTCGCCACATGCCAAAGCTCATGACGGTGCGGCCATAGCGGTTGTTGAGCGCGTCGACCGCGACCGATGCACGCTCCCAGCGCTGGCGTGTCCGGTCGTCGTTGATGAGCATGTCGAGTTGGCGCTGATCGGCCGGGCTGAGATCGGTCAGGGTGACGCCGATCCGGAATACGGTGGTTGTCCTCGGCAGATCGCTGCGTACGCGCTCCCACAGCCTTGCAAGACCGGACAGGACCGCCTGGTCGTCATGGACGATCGGCAGGCTCATGCGGCTCGACCATGAGCCGTCGCGGATAGACAGCCATAGCCAGATGCCGGCGCAGTAGTAACCGCCGCGGCGCAGCCGCCGCGCGGCCTTGATCAACAGCAGGCGGGCGATCTCGTAGGCGCCGTGGAGGGATCGGCTTTCAGGCGGGAGCACCCGGCCGTGCCCAAACATGGCGCGCTCGGCCTCGGGAGCCTGTATGTCGTAGCCGTGCAGGGCGTACCAGAGCCGCTCGCCGGTGACATTGCGCCATATCCTGCGCATGTGCTTGGGCTGGGTGTTGTAGAGCTGCTCGACGGTCTGGATGCCGGCCCACAAAAGCCGGCGCTCCATGCTCGATCCGATACCGGGGATATCGTCGAGATTGAGCCGATAGAGCGGTGCCGGGAGGTCTCCCGGGCGCCAGATCATCAGCCCGTTGCCGTAGCGCTCTCCGACCTTTTTACCGACCTTGCAGGCGATCTTGGCCAGTTGGCGGTTGGCGGCGATACCGACCGACGAGGTGAGATACGGCCCGACGTTGCTGGCCAGGGTTGCCTTGAGCCGCGCGACAAGAGCTTCGGGGTCGGTGCGGCCAGCCTCATCCAGCCGGCACGTCAACTCGTCGATCGACTTGACCGTGTCGATCGGGATCACGCTTTCAATCTCGGCGAGCAGAGTGTTGTGGGCGCGGCGGTAAAGGTCCGGCTTTTGCGGCACCAGGACGATGTCCGGACACAGCGCCCGGGCTTCGGCAACCGGCATGATGTTTTTAACACCGTATGCCTTGGCCTCGCGGCTGCATGCAATCACGCATGTCCTATCACCGGCCTCGGCAAACGGCACGACACCGACCGGCCGGCCCCGAAAGCGCCGGTCGGCCTGCTGCTCGACGCTCGCAAAAAAGCCGTCGAAATCGAGATAGAGCCGTTCTATGGTCTCTGGCTTACGCAAGGCAAACGGCTCCCGTGGTGCGGCTGGCGCGCAAATCTGTTGGCTGTTGGAGGTGCCGCATGGGCGGCGACGTTCCCAGTATGTTCTATTCAGGTTTGGAGTCAACAGAAAAGGAATGCGTTCCTAATCTGTTGTCATCGGCACCATGGGGACCGCCTGCCGGTCCAGGGGCGCGCCAGGCCTTCGGTGATCAGGATTTCCCCGGCGTCGCGGCCGTCTATGGTGATGGTGGCGAGCGTGCGGCCGTAGCGGTCCTTCAGGCGGCCGTCCTTCGGATCGCCGCGGTGGACGACGATTTCGCCGGTGCCGAGCAGTTCGGCCAGCCTTCGCTTGGCGACCTGGCCAAGGCGCAGCTCCGCGTCGCATTTCGGGTGGCCGATCTCCGGCGCGTCGATGTTGGCGATCCGGATATGCTCGCGATCGATGACGATGGTGTCGCCGTCTATGGCCGTGACGGAAGCGAGGATAAGTATGGCGGGTAGAATCGACATTGCGCAGTCCTGTGCTATAAGCCTCGCTGCTGACGGGCAAGGGCGGTAATCGTGCTACGTATCGTAACACAAAACGTGACACAAAATCCTTTGTTGCAGGTAAATAATTGAGCGATATCAATGTCTGCTGGATGACTTCGACCCCAGCCAACGGTACCAGTCTCGTCAGGAAGGATTGGATTCTCCTGTTGATCCCGCGATTCTCGACGGTTGCGCTTGTTGGTCTTTCCCGGCTTGAGGTTTTTCCGGCCCGGCTTGAGGTTTTTCCGGCATGAGCGAGCAGGCAATCGAATTCTTGCAGGAATGGATTGGCGACAAGGTTCAGGCGCCGGCGCATCCGGCCCTGGTCGAAATCCATGTCCGCACGCTGGCGAGCGAATGTGCCGCCAGGGCCGCCGAGGCCGGAATCCCGCTGGAGGATATCCAGGAGGAGGTCGGAGACATCGAGGACCTTATCGCCGCCAGGCTCGAGGACGCAGCCGAGCCGCCGGCTGTTCCCGGCGCACCCCCGCCCGCGTCCGGCCCCGATCCGGAATCAGAATAGCGAGCCCTGCCGGCCGGGGTCGCGGGCCTTCGCCGTCGATTTGGCGGCGGCGGGTCTTGCGGCCGGCCCGGCGGCTCCTCCGGCGCCTGTGGCGACGGCGGCGGCCGCCCCGTCGGCGAAGCGTAGCTCGAGGGCTTCACCCGGCCTGACCTCGGCCGCGCGCCTGACCAGCGCGCCCGAGGCATCCAGCACCAGCGCGTAGCCGCGCTCCAGGATCGCCTGCTCGGAAAGCTGCAATGTCGAAAGCAGCCGGCCCGCCTGCGTGAGGCGCGCCCGCGTCCGTTCCAGCCTGACGGAGATCGCCTGGTCGCAGCGCCGGGCGAGGGCCGAAAACGCTTCGGACTGTCGTTTCTGCTGCCTCGCAAGCGGTGCCGGCGTAAGCCGCAGGGCAGCGCGCGAAAACCGTGCCTGCCGCTCGCGCATCGAGGCGAAGAAAGCCGCCCGCGCCCGGCCGACATCGCGTTCGGCCAGGGTATGGGCCTCGTTCAGGCGCCGCGACAGCGTCGCCGGCGAAAGCCGCGTGGCGGCGAGCCGGGCGCGGCGGCGTTCCACCCCGGTGACGAGCGCGCGCTCAAGCCTGCTTACCGCGTCGTCGAAGCGGCGGCGCGGCAGCGCCAGCAGCTGGTCTGGCGAGGGCAGGGCGCGCGCCGCCGCGCGCACCGATTGCCGCTTGCGGTCGACCCCGCGCGAAACGCAATTGCGCAGCCGCGCCGAGAGATTGGCCAAAGCGGCTTCCAGGTCGGCCTTGACCGGCACGGCGATTTCGGCCGCCCCGGTCGGCGTCGGCGCGCGGACGTCTGCGGCGAGATCGACCAGCGTCCAGTCCGTCTCGTGGCCGACCGCCGAGATGACCGGGATGCCGGAAGCGGCCACCGCGCGCGCCAGCGCCTCGTCGTTGAAGCCCCACAAGTCTTCCAGGCTGCCGCCGCCGCGCGCCACGATCAACAGGTCGGGGGTGGCGATGGCTCCGTTTTCGGTCAGGGCGTTGAAGCCCTCGACGGCCGCCGCCACTTCCGCGCCCGAAGTTTCGCCCTGCACCCTGACCGGCCAAACGACGACATGCAGCGGAAAGCGGTCCCTGATGCGGTGCAGGATGTCGCGGATCACCGCGCCGGTCGGCGAGGTGATGACGCCGATGACGCGCGGCATGAACGGCAGAAGCTGTTTCCTGGCCGGATCGAACAGGCCCTCGGCCTGCAAGCGCCGCTTGCGCTCCTCCAGGAGCGCCATCAGCGCGCCGGCCCCGGCCGGTTCCAGGTTGTCGATGACGATCTGGTATTTCGAGGAGCCGGGATAGGTGGTGAGCTTGCCGGTGGCGATCACCTCCATGCCTTCCTCGGGGCGGAATTTCAGCCGCCCCATCGTGCCTTTCCACACCACGGCCTCCAGCCGGGCGCGCTCGTCCTTGAGGGCGAAATAGGCGTGGCCGGAGGAATGCGGCCCGCGATAGCCGGAAATCTCGCCGCGCACCCGCACATGGCCGAACGTGTCTTCCACGGTGCGCTTCAGCGCGCCGGAAATCTCGCTCACCGTATATTCGGTGGCGTTGCTGCGTGATTCGGTCGTCGTCTCGTTCATGGCCGGATTGAGCGTCCAACCGGGCCGCCGGTCAAGCGGCGGCTACCATCCCGGCGCGATCTGGCCGGGCCTCGGCCGTTTCGTCTTCGACAGGGCAAGGGCGGCGAAATCGAAACTGCCCGCCTCCTCGGCCAGCGGCGCGGATATGTTGTCGAGGCTTTCCGAAATATGGCGCGCCAGCGCATCGACGAGTTCGGGCTGCGAGGTCTGGCCGCGCATGATGCCGATGCGGCAGTCGGGCAGGGCGCCGAAGCCGTCGGCTTCGCCCAGCACCCGCATGCCCGTGCGCAGCGCGCATTCAGGCAGCACCGAGATCGCCAGCCCCGAAAGCACGGCGGCGGCGATGACGGTGGCCGAAAACGACGTGAACAGGATGCGGTATTCCCGGTTCATGGCATCGAGCACGTCGCAGGCCGCCCGCCGCCAGATGCAGTTCGGCCGCCCGAACGCCATCGGCAGCACTTCCTGCTCATGCGTCACGTGGTTGGCCGAGGTTACCCATAGAAGCGGCTCGCGCCGGACCACTTCCGACTGGCCGCGCGCATCGTTGTGCGTCACCAACGCGATGTCGAGGTTGCCGCGCTTGATATGCTCCACCAGCCCCGGCGTCGGCTCGCAGATGACGGTGAGTTCCACGCGCGGATTGGAGCGGGCGAAGCGCGCCATGATCTCGGGCAGGAAGCGGTCGGCATAGTCGTCGGGCGTGCCGATGCGGATGGTGCCTTCCAGGCGCTGGTCGTCGAAGGCGGCCAGCGTCTCGCGGTTGAGGAAAAGCAGCCGCCGCGCGTAGGAAAGCAGCTTTTCGCCCTCTTCGGTCAGCTTGTTGGTGCGCCCGTCCTTTTCGAACAGCGGCTTGCCGATGCGCTCCTCCAGCCGGCGCATCTGCATCGATACGGCCGATTGGGTCCGGTTCACTTCCTCTGCCGCGCGGGTGAAGCTGCCGGTGTCCGAGATCGAAAGAAAGGTTTGCAACTGGTCCAGATCGAGCGGCGCTTTCATGAGCCTAATCCATCATTGACATTGATGGTAAAGATTAAAAACATTCGTTGGATTAATCAATCGGTATATGACAAATTCCGGCCGTTCCGTAAGGCATGTGAAACGAGCATCCAACGGTCGCCATCGCTGGCGACGCGAAGCATGGGCGCGTGCTTGGCCGATGAAGGAAGATGACCATGACCACGTATGAATTCGCCTCCGACACCTCGCGCATCACCACGCGTCCGGCCGTTGCGGCGCGTGTGGTCGCCAGTATCGCCGCCTTCTTTCTGGCGTGGAAAAACCGCCGCGCTTTTTATTGTCTGGGCGAGATGACCGACACCGAACTGGCCGATATCGGCTTGACCCGCGCCGACCTGCATGTCGCCATCGACGTGCCGTTCGGCAGCGACCCCACGGTCAAGCTGCGGACCCTGGCAAGCAACCGCGCCACTGCCGCGTACCTTGCCCGCAAGGTCGGCTGACCCCTCTCTTTTGCAGGCCCTCCCACACCCGGTCGGCCCCCTTCCGGCCCGTCTGCATCCTGCCCGGTCCGCAAGGATCGGGCATTTTTTTAGGCATCGGGCTGAAAATCGGAATTCGGTTTTCGGGCTATTCCGATGCTTTGTCAGCTGCGGCCCATGCCTTTCTTGAACTGGTCGAAGATGGATTCCATGCCTTTTTGGTAGTCGTCGCGCTGCTGGCGGCCGGTTTCGAACATCTTGCCGAAAATGTCGTCATAGGGGTTTTGCGGGCGGCTGCCCTGGGGCGGTGCTTGCTGGGGCCGGGCTTCCTGCCCACCCGCCTGCTGGCCGCCGCCCAGCATGTCTTCCAGAATCTTGCCCCATGGATTGGAGGAGGGATCGGCCCCGGCAGGGCTTTGCGTCGGCTGCGCGGCACCGCCGCCGAACATGTCCTGCAACACCTTGCCGAAGGGGTTGTTGCCCAGCGGGTCGAACGGATTTTGCGCCTGCGGAGTTTGCTGCTGGCCACCCCCCGGCATGCCGCCAAGCCCGCCCTGCTTCATCATCTGTTCGATGATTTCGGCCAGCGGGTTGTTGCCGGCGCCGGCTGCCCCGGCGGCCGGCATCTGGTTGGTGGACTGCTTGAACAGGCCGCCCATGACCATCGAGGCGATGACCGGCAGCATCTGTTGAAGAACCTGCTGGCCGATGCCGGTCGCTTGCGCGGCCTGCGCGGCAACGGCGCGTGAAAGGTCCTTCGAGCCGAACAACTGGCCGAGCACGTCGTTGCCTTGGCTGACGCCCTGCGCGGAAAAGGCGTTGCCGGCGTTCTCGAAATATTTGGCAT
>ERZ778017.3160-NODE-3160-length-12071-cov-134.868675_pt1 | contig 12071 bp, 9 predicted proteins | sample MGYA00375747_ERZ778017 | MGnify/ENA primary metagenome ERZ778017 (study PRJEB29350, sample SAMN05509838) | bioreactor metagenome | biome: bioreactor; material: wastewater | place: South Africa: University of Cape Town | collected 2014-03-17 ... | reverse complement strand
CGCCGGAAGTGCTGGCCAGCCTGTCCGGCATCGACGACCCCTCGCGCGTGGCCGACTCGATCGCCGCACATCTTTCCGTGCGCATGGCCGACAAGCAGAAGGTGCTGGAGACAGCCGACGTGGGCAAGCGGCTGGAGCTGCTGATCGGACTGGTCGATGGCGAGATGGATCTGCAGCAGGTCGAGAAGCGCATTCGCGGCCGGGTCAAGTCGCAGATGGAGAAGAGTCAGCGCGAGTACTACCTCAACGAGCAGATGAAGGCGATCCAGAAGGAGCTGGGCGACGGCGAGGACGGCCCGAACGAGGTCGAGGAACTGCAAAAGAAAATCGAGGCCGCCGGCATGCCCAAGCCGGTGCTGGCCAAGGCGCGGCAGGAATTCGGCAAGCTGCGCCAGATGTCGCCGATGTCGGCCGAGGCCACCGTCGTGCGCAACTACCTCGACTGGCTGGTGGGCGTGCCCTGGAAAAAGCGCAGCAAGGTGCGCAAGGACCTGCAGATGGCGCAGGAGGTGCTCGACGCCGATCACTTCGGCCTGGAGAAGGTGAAGGAGCGCATCCTCGAATACCTCGCCGTGCAACAGCGCGTGTCCGTGATGAAGGGGCCGATCCTGTGCCTGGTCGGTCCGCCCGGTGTCGGCAAGACCTCGCTGGGGCAGTCGATCGCCAAGGCGACCAACCGCAAGTTCGTTCGCATGAGCCTGGGTGGCGTGCGCGACGAGGCGGAGATCCGCGGCCATCGACGCACCTACATCGGCTCCATGCCGGGGCGCATCGTGCAGAACATCAACAAGGCCGGTACCCGCAACCCGCTGTTCGTGCTGGACGAGATCGACAAGATGTCGATGGACTTCCGAGGCGATCCGTCGTCGGCGCTGCTGGAGGTGCTCGATCCGGAGCAGAACCACGCCTTCAACGACCACTACCTCGAGGTCGACCTGGACCTGTCCGAGGTGATGTGGATCGCCACCGCCAATTCGCTGAACATCCCCGGTCCGCTGCTCGATCGCATGGAGGTCATCCGCATCCCGGGTTACACCGAGGATGAGAAGCTCGGCATCGCGCGCAAGTACCTGTTGCCGAAACAGCTCAAGGCCAACGGCCTGAAGCCGGAAGAGCTTGACGTCACGGAAGAGGCGTTGCGCGATATCGTGCGCTACTACACCCGCGAATCCGGCGTGCGCAATCTCGAGCGCGAGATCTCCAAGATCTGCCGCAAGGTAGTCAAGGAGCTGACCCTTGGCCAGGTGAAGAAAGCCAAGACCAAGGCGAAAGCCGCGGCGTCGCGGGCGAAAGCCGCCGCAGGCAAGTTGAAGGTCGCGCCGGGCAGCATCAAGGTGGATGCGGCGAACCTGGGTGACTACCTCGGCGTGCGTCGTTTCGACTTCGGCCGCAAGGAGTTGCAGAACGAAGTGGGCCTGGTCACCGGCCTGGCGTGGACCCAGGTCGGCGGCGAGTTGCTCAGCATCGAGGGCTCGGTGGTGCCGGGCAAGGGTCGGCTGGTGCACACCGGCCAGTTGGGCGACGTGATGAAGGAGTCGATCCAGGCCGCGCTTTCGGTGGTGCGCGCGCGCGCCGACCGGCTCGGCATCGATCCGGAGTTCCACCAGAAGCTCGATGTGCACATCCACGTTCCGGAAGGCGCCACGCCGAAGGACGGTCCCAGCGCCGGCATCGCCATGTGCACCGCACTGGTGTCGGTGTTGACCAAGGTGCCGGTGCGTTCGGAGGTGGCCATGACCGGCGAGATCACCTTGCGCGGCCGTGTGCTGCCCATCGGCGGTCTCAAGGAGAAATTGCTGGCGGCGCATCGTGGCGGCATCACCACGGTGATCATTCCCGAAGACAACAAGAAGGACCTGGCCGACATGCCGGCCAACATCACCGAGTCGCTGGAGATCCACCCGGTGCGCTGGATCGATGAGGTCCTCGACATCGCACTGGAGCGCCCGGTGCAGCCCAAGCCGGCGACCGAAGCGCCGCCGGCCGCCGTTGCCGGGGAATCCGCCGAGGGGCATGCGCTGACGCACTGATGGTGCGCGATGGCAGCCGCGTGGGTCGGTCGCGCCGTGCGATCGACCCTTGATGCGGTCGTGTCGGCGTCGATCGGCGAAGTTCCGGACCGTGTCGGAAAGCTGCTTGTGCATACGCATTTTCGCTGGCCCGGACAGGGCGGAAACGTTGCTGTGCCTTGTGTTGCGGATTGCGGCGGGGCACTGGTATAAAGGCGATGCCGCAGCTCCCCGCTCTTGCTTGACGGCGAGGCGATGCGGAGTTGCGCTACGGCTCTGGCACCAGCCAACCATCCATGCCCGCGTCATCCGTCCCGCGACGGATCGCGTGGACGAAATCCGAACGAGGGAGTTTTCAATGAACAAAACCGATCTGATCAATGCCATTGCCGAGAAGGCCGAGCTGACCAAGGCAGATGCTGGTCGTGCGCTGGAGGCCTATCTGGAGGCCGTCCAGAAGTCGTTGAAGAAAGGCGAGGATGTCTCGGTGGTGGGCTTCGGTACGTTCACCGTGCGCAAGCGTGCGGCGCGCACCGGGCGCAACCCGCGGACCAACGAAACGATCAAGATCAAGGCGTCGAAAGTCCCGGCGTTCAAGGCTGGCAAGACCCTGAAGGATGCCCTAAACTAAGCGGCTTGCGCTTGGTTTCGGGGTGCTTAGCTCAGCGGTAGAGCGTCGCCCTTACAAGGCGGTGGTCGTAGGTTCGATCCCTACAGCACCCACCAGAAAAAATGCGGAGTGGTAGTTCAGTTGGTTAGAATGCTGGCCTGTCACGCCGGAGGTCGCGGGTTCGAGTCCCGTCCACTCCGCCACGTTTAGCAAGGGCGCCCGTGGGGCGCCCTTGTCGTTTGAGACCCGCGTGTTCCGGCGCTTCGGCACGCGGCGATGAGGCATCCGTTGCCTCGTGTGGACCATGCGCTTCGCGCGCCTCCAAATCACGTTGCGGGAAGGTTTCTATGCTGCTGGCAATGCGTAACAAGATGCACGGATGGCCGTCCATCATCGTTCTTGGCTTCGCCGTGCTGGCGATGTCGCTGTTCGGCATGGAGAGCTACTTCACCTCGCAGAGCGACACGTTCGTGGCCAAGGTGGGCAAGCGCGAGATCAGCCAGAACGCGTTCCAGAACCGCATGAACCAGTTGCGGCAGCAGTTCAGCGCCCAGCAGGGCGACCAGTTCGATCCGGCGATGTTCGAGAAGCCGGAAACCAAGCTGCAGGTACTCGATGCGATGATCGACGAGCAGCTCCTGCTGCAGGCCAACGACGACTGGGGCATGCGCGTCTCCGACCAGTCGCTGCGCGACGCCATCGCGGGTATTCCCGCGTTCCAGGTCAATGGCAAGTTCGATCCGACCAGCTACCGGGCGTACCTCTCCGGCAGCGGCAAGACCTCGGCCATGTTCGAGGACGAGATCCGTTCGTCATTGGCGGCGCAACTGCTGCCGCAGGCGATCGACGACAGCGCCATCATCAGCGACGAGCACGTCAGCGACTACCTCGGCCTGGCCACCCAGCGGCGCGACCTGCGCTATTTCGTGCTGCAGAAGCCCGAGCCGGCCGAGAAGCAGGTGACCGACGCGCAGATCGAGTCCTGGTACAAGGCCCACCAGGCCGACTACATGAATCCCGAGCAGGTCTCGGTGAAGTATGTCGAGGTGGACAGTGCCAAGCTCAAGCCGAAGGAAGCCCCTAGCGAAGAGGATCTGAAGGCGCGTTACGAGGAGGAGAAACAACGCTTCGTGCAGCCGGAACAGCGGCTGGTTTCGCACATCCTGATCAACGTGCCGACCAATGCCACGCCGGATCAGCAGAAGGCCGCGCTGGCCACGGCGGACAAGATTGCAGCTGAGGCCACGCCGGCGAATTTCGCCCGGCTGGCCGAAAAGGACTCGCAGGATCTGGGTTCGCGGCGCCAGGGCGGCGACCTCGGCTGGCTGGAGAAAGGCGTGACCAACGCGGCGTTCGACTCGGCCATGTTTGCCCTGCAGAAGGGGCAGATCTCCAAGCCGGTGTTGTCGTCGGATGGTTATCACATCATCTGGTTGCGCGACGTGCGCAGCGGCGAGTCCAAGCCGTTCGCCGAGGTGCGTGACCAGTTGCTGCAGGAGGCGACCACGGCCTCGCGCGACCGTGAGTACAACGAGCTGGCCGGCAAGATGGCGGACCAGACCTACTCGAACCCGAGCTCGCTCGAACCCGCCTCTGCCGCGCTTGATCTGCCGATCCAGACCCTGCCGTTGTTCTCGCGAACCGGCGGCGAGGGCCTGGCGGCCAACCCCAAGGTGATTGCCGCCGCGTTCAGCGATGACGTACTGGTCCAGGGCAACAACTCCAGCCTTATCGACCTGGGCAACAACCACTCGATCGTGATCCACGTCGACAAGCACGTGCCGGCTGCGGTCAAGCCGCTGGAAGAAGTTCGCGCCAGCGTGCAGCAGAGCATCCTGATGGAGCGCATCACCGTGGCTGCCCGCAAGCAGGCCGACGACGTGCTGGCTCGCCTGAACAAGGGCGAGGACATGGCAGCAGTGGCCAAGTCGCTCGATGCCAAGGTCGTCACTGTGCCCGAAGCGGTGCGTGGCCAGTCGTTCCAGGTGCCGGCCCCGGTGCTGAAGGAAGCGTACCTGTTGCCACATCCGGCTGCGCCCGACAAACCCCGGTTCGCCGAGGTCGACATGGGCGATGGCAGCTTCGCGATGGTCGCGGTGGACAAGGTGCAGCCCGGCGACCTGTCGAAGATCTCGCCGGAAGATCGCGAGACCTTGCATCGCCAGATGGCCCAGGCCTACGCCGGCGAAGCGACACGCGAGCTGCTCCAGGTCATGCGCGCCAGGACCAAGATCAAGATCAACAAGAACCTGCTGTAGTCGGGTTCGCCTGGCTGGCCGCGGGCCAGCCAGTGGCGGCGCGCACGGCGCGTCGGGTGCGTGCCGGAGATGGCTGGGCGGATCGGAGCTGGCTGCCGCGGATTCAGTGCGTGGCGAAGCAGGCCTTCAGTCGATGTCGTCCAGCTTCAGCACCTGGCCTGGCTGGATCGCCTGGTCCTGGGGCAGGTCGTTCAACTGCTGCAGATGGGCGACGCTGGTCGAGTACTCGCGCGCAATCTGCCACAGGCTTTCGCCGGAACTGACCACGTGGGTGCTGTGCCTGCGCTGTGACGCGCCGCCGCCACGCTCCGTCATGGCGGAAGGGGAGGCGGCAGCATCGGCGGGCATGGCGCTGTCGACGAACCGGCTGGCGTGATCGGCTGGCAGCATGAGGTACGCCGTCGTGCCCGCGTGCAGCCTGTTGCCGCGGAACGCCGGGTTGAGCTGGCGCAGGTCGGCCTCCGACATGCCCGCCAGTTCGGCGGCACGCGCCATCGTGATGGCATGTGTCACTGGCGCCTGCACCAGGTGTTCCGATGCCGGCAGGTTCGGCAGGCTGACCTGGAAGCGTGCCGGCTCGCGTATCACGCAGGCGATCGCCAGCAACTGGGTCAGGTGCTCGCGCGTGATGCGGCGTACCGGCAGATCGGGAATCACGGGTTTGTCGGCCGGTGCGCCGTGCTGCCGGATCAGCCTGCGTATCCTGAACTCGCCGGCGTTGTAGGCATAGTCGGCCACGCGCCAGTCCTGGAAGCGGTCATGGTATTGCCGCAGCAACTTCATCACCGCGTGCGCGGCGGCCGGTATGTCCAGGCGAGCGTCGTAGTGGCGGTCCACGCGCAAACCCATCGAGCGGGCAGTCACCGGCATGATCTGCCACATGCCCGCGGCGTGGTGTTTGTCTCCCTGTGCGGGACGGTAGCGGCTCTCCACCCACGGCAGCAGCACGAATTCGCCCGGGACGCCGTACTGCTCGGCGACCTGCTGTACGTATGTCAGGCGCGGCAATGCCTGACGCAAGGTCTTTTCGAACAGCGCCGGGTTGCGCGTATAGCGTCGTGCCCATGCCTGCACGGCGGGGTCGGCGTCACAGTCCGGCATGGCGAAGCTGTCGCGCAACCGGCCCCACGGGTCGGCCACCGGCACCGGCGCCGCGGCACTGGCGACGACTACCGGCGGCGTTGAAGTGGCGGGGGCAACGATGGCCGCGGGCGCCTGCGCCGGTTGCGAAGGCATGCTGGTGCAGGCGGCCAGCGCGGTAGACAGCGCCAGCGGCAGCAGCAGGTGTCGGGGTGCCCGGTTCATGCGCGAAAGGTGTCCTTGGCCGCCCGCAGGGCAGCGAAGCGGGCCACGCGGTCGCCGTCGATGCCGCGCTTGGCGCACCAGTGGGTTACGGCATCGGCATCGACCCGGAGGAAGGGATTGGTCATCAGTTCCATGTCCAGCGTGACGGGCAGGCTGGGCTGACCGTCGGCACGCAATCGGGCCACCTCGCGTCGACGCTGTTGCAGCGCGGGGTTGTCCGGCTCCACCTCGTGGGCGAAGAGCCCGTTGGCATGGGTGTACTCATGCCCGGCACACACCCGGGTCGAGCCGGGCAGTGCTGCCAGGCGGTCCAGCGAGGCGAGCATCTGGGCCGGCGTACCCTCGAACAGGCGACCGCAGCCAAGGCTGAACAGGGTATCGCCACACAGCAGCAGGCCAGCGCCGACGTAGCCGATGTGGGTGAGCGTATGTCCCGGGATCGACAGCACTTCGAAAGCCAGCCCGGGCGCAGGGAACTCCACCGAGTCGCCATCACCGACCACGTGGGTCAGGCAGTCGATGCGCGGATCACGCGGTCCGTACACCGGCACGTCGTGCCGTTGCCGCAGCGTAGCCGCGCCACCGATGTGGTCGTTGTGGTGATGCGTCAGCAGGACGCCGCGCAAGCGCCATTGCCGCCGCTCCAGCGCCTGCTCGACGACGGCCGCATCACCCGGATCGACGACCACGGCCTGGCCTTCGTCATCATGAAGCAGCCAGATGTAGTTGTCGGTCAGGGCCGGTAGTGGCAGCAGATGCAAAGGCGGCTCCGGTTGATGGGCGACACCGGCCGCGCGTCGGGTGCCGATGCTTCACCGACAGACGCGGCTGGCTGGCCGCATGAAGCGTTGGACTATAAAGGCGCCTCGGCGGCCACTCGTTAGCATGACGTTAAGAGGCGAGTCGGGCATTCAGATGCGTGAGGCAGGTCCGCGGCGACTGCGATCAATCACTCACTGCAGCTAAACTGCGAGTTTGCGAAAGCGCCGGGCCCGTTGCATGCATCGACAGGACAACGACATCTACGCCAGTGCACCGCTGCGTCGATTGCGCGATGCCCAGGCGCGGGTGCTCGCGCCTGAGTTGCAACGTTGTTTCGGCACGCACGCGCTGCTGCTGGGCGTTGCCGCCGACGAGGTACCGCCGGCACTGCCGATGCTGGGCAGCTGGGTTCGTCTCCATCTCGATGGTGAACAGTACGTGGGCGATCTGCGTGCCGCCGTGGACCAGCCGCTGCCGTTCGTGGCCGATGCGTTCGATCTGGTGCTGCTGTGCCACGTGCTGGAGGTTTCGCCGGCGTCCTCGGCGTTGCTGGAGGATGTGCTGCGGGTGCTGGCTCCGGGCGGGGTGCTCGCCTTGACCGGCGTGCATCCGGTCAGCGGCTGGTCGCCTTGGCTGCGCTGGCACGCACGTGGCCGGATGCTCAGGCTGCAGCTTCCCCTGCAGTTGGAACGCGTTCTGCGACACGCCGGCATGGATATCGAACTGGCCCGCCGCGTGGGCCGCAGCTGGCCCGGATTGCCGGCGACATCAACCGCAACGGACAGCGCGTTGGGCGGCGGTTACGTGCTGCTCGCGCGCAAGCATCGCCGGTTGGCCACGCCGCTGCGCGTCAAGCCGGCGAAACGGCCGGTACCGGCAACGGGCAGGTTGTCGCCCGGAACACGACGCAACCCGGCCTTGCAGGCCGCAGAGGAATACCTGAACACCCATGAGTGAAGTGGAAGCCTTTACCGACGGCGCCTGCCTCGGCAATCCCGGGCCCGGCGGCTGGGCTGCATTGCTGCGGGCGCCGGGCGGCGAGCGGATGGTGGTCGGCCGGGAGGCTGTCACCACCAACAACCGCATGGAGCTGATGGCCGCCATCGGCGCCCTCGAGGCACTGAAGCGGCCGTGTACGGTCACCCTCACCACCGATTCGCGCTATGTCATGCAGGGCATCGAGCAATGGATGCCGAAATGGCGCGCCAACGGGTGGCGTACGGCCGACCGCAAACCGGTCAAGAACCAGGATCTGTGGCAACGCCTGTCCGACGCGGTCGGCACGCACCAGGTTCGCTGGCAGTGGGTGCGGGGCCACAACGGCCACGCGGAAAACGAGCGCGTCGACCGCGCCGCGCGCGAGCAGGCAGAATCGATCAGGAGCGGCGCATGAGGCAGATCGTTCTCGACACCGAAACGACCGGCCTGGAGGTGCGTCAGGGCCATCGGTTGGTGGAAATCGCCTGCGTCGAGATGGTTGAGCGCAGGCTCACCGGGCGGCACTACCAGACGTACCTCAATCCCGATCGCGCGATCGACGAAGGCGCGCGCCAGGTGACCGGCATCGAGGACGAGTTCCTGCTCGACAAGCCGCGGTTTGCCGATGTGGTGGACGAGTTCCTCGCCTTCATCGAAGGTGCCGAGCTGGTCATTCACAACGCGGCTTTCGACGTCGGTTTTCTCGACGCCGAACTGGCACGCCTGGGTGCCGCTCGCGGCCGCATCGCGGATCGTTGCAGCGTGCTGGACACCCTGGCCATGGCACGTGAACGCTATCCCGGCCAGCGCAACAGCCTGGATGCCTTGTGCAAGCGGCTGGGCGTGGACAACTCGCGTCGCGACCTGCATGGCGGCCTGATCGACGCGCAGCTGCTGGCTGACGTCTATCTGGCGATGACGTCGGGTCAGGTCGGGCTGGATCTGGAGTTCGACACGGTTGTCCCGCAACACGCGGTGGTAATGCCGTCGGCGAATCCGCAGGTGCGCCCGCGCGTGCTGCGCGCATCGCCAGACGAGTTGCTGGAGCATGAGCGGCGACTCGATGCGCTGGACAAGAGCGCGGGTGGCCAGAGCGTGTGGCGCCGGTTGACGTAGGCCACACCGACGGCGTGCTTCAGCTGTAGCGCACGAGGACGACGGTGATGTTGTCGTCGCCGCCGCCATCGAGCGCGTTCAACAGCAGTTGGTCGGCACATTCCTGCGCGGCAAGGTCGTTGCGCGCGACGGTGCGGGCGATGGCGTCATCGTCGACGCACTCCGTCAGCCCGTCACTGCACAGCAGGAAGGTCATGCCCGGTTCGAGCGTGCCCCTGGCCATGCCGATGCGCAGTTGCTCGGTAGCGGTGACGCCGAGCGCCTGGGTGAGCAGGTTGCGTTGCGGATGCTGCGCGGCCTGGGCCGGATCGAGCTGGCCGGCCTCCACCAGCGCCTGGACCAGCGAATGGTCGTGGCTGACTCGACGCAGGTTCTTCTGCCACAGGTAGATGCGACTGTCGCCGACCCAGGCCACTTCGTACGCGTCGCCGACGATCCGCAGTGCCGCGATCGTGGTGCCCATCGGCAACAGGTCGAAGCTGGGCCTAGCGTGCGCCAGCAGCCGTTCGCCGGCGCCATTGACGGCCTCGATCAGGCCCGAGCCGGCGCCGACCAGCTCGACCATCGCATCGCGCACCAGCGCCGACGCCACCTCGCCGTGCTGGTGGCCACCCATGCCGTCGGCAACCAGGAACAGGCCGAGCGAGACATCGGCGTGGTAGGTGTCCTCGTTGCGCGTGCGGCGCAGGCCGACATGGGTTCCGTGTCCGAGCTCGATCATGGGGCTATTGTCAGGGCAAGCTGTGCAGCATGCCGCAAGGCACGGTTGTTGTCACGGTTCCCTTGCTCGCGTATGATTCGCGGCTCGCATGCGCCCATGCACCCGACCGGAGAGGTGGCAGAGTGGTCGAATGTACCTGACTCGAAATCAGGCGTACGTGCAAGCGTACCGTGGGTTCGAATCCCACCCTCTCCGCCAGATACGCAAAACGCCCCTTTCGGGGCGTTTTGCGTATCTGGCGGAGAGGGTGGTGTGGACGAACCCACCCGGTTCGACAAAATTGTCTGGAACAATTTTGGACAGCCGAAGGCTGGCCCCGTAGCGCGTAGCGCGAAGGGGTGAATCCCATGGATGGGATTCACAATCCCCGCGGATTTCACGTTGCCTCGCTGCCTGTCGAAGCGGGCGTTTTGCGTATCTGGCGGAGAGGTGTCATGGACGAACCTGATCATTCGTCCGAACCGAGTCCGGACAAAAAAAGGGGCCGGTCGAAACCGGCCCCTTCGCGAACAACCCGGCGTGTTTGCCGTGCTGGACGCACTGGCCTCAACCGGCCTTCTTCTTCGCCAGCCGCAGCCAGGTATCGACCACGGTGTCCGGATTCAGCGACACCGACTCGATGCCCTGTTCCATCAACCATTCGGCCAAGTCGGCGTGGTCGCTGGGGCCCTGGCCGCAGATGCCGACATACTTGCCGCGCGAGCGGGCGGTCTGGATGGCCATGGCCAGCAGCTTCTTCACCGCCGCGTTGCGCTCGTCGAACAGGCTGGCGACGATGGACGAGTCGCGGTCCAGGCCCAAGGTGAGCTGGGTGAGGTCGTTGGAGCCGATCGAGAAGCCGTCGAAGATGTCGAGGAACTCGTCGGCGAGCAGGGCGTTGGACGGCACCTCGCACATCATGATGACCTTGAGGCCATGCTCGCCCTGGCGCAGGTCGTTCTTCGCCAGCACGTCGATCACCTTGCGGCCCTCGTCCAGCGTGCGCACGAACGGGATCATCACCCACACGTTGTCCAGCCCCATGACCTCGCGCACGCGCTTGACCGCGCGGCACTCCAGACCGAACGCCTCGGCGAAGCTCGCGTCCACGTAACGGCTGGCGCCGCGGAAGCCGAGCATCGGGTTCTCTTCATGCGGTTCGTAGCGCGAGCCGCCGAGCAGGTTGGCGTATTCGTTGGACTTGAAATCGCTCATGCGCACGATCACCGGCTTCGGGTAGACCGAGGCGGCGATGGTGGCGATGCCCTCGGCGAGGCGGTCGACGTAGAACTCGACCGGGCCGGCATAGCCGGCGATGCGCTCGTCGATCTTCGCCTTCGTTTCGGCGTCCTGCCTGGCGTATTCCAGCAGCGCCTTGGGATGCACGCCGATGTGGCTGGCGATGATCATTTCCAGGCGCGCCAGGCCGATGCCGGCGTTCGGCAGCTGGCCGAAGTCGAAGGCGCGTTCCGGGTTGGCCACGTTCATCATGATCTTCAGTGGCGCCTCGGGCATGTCGCCGAGATCCGCGGTGATCCGCTCGAACTTCAGCAGGCCCTGGTAGATCGTGCCGGTATCGCCTTCGGCGCAGGACACGGTGACGTCCACGCCATCGGGGATCAGCTCCAGCGCGTTGCCGGTGCCGACCACGGCCGGTACGCCGAGTTCGCGCGCGATGATCGCCGCATGGCAGGTGCGGCCACCGCGGTTGGTGACGATTGCCGAGGCGCGCTTCATTACCGGCTCCCAGTCGGGATCGGTCATGTCGGCGATCAGCACGTCGCCGGCCTGCACCTTGTTCATGTCAGCCAGCGAGCGGACCACGCGCGCCTTGCCGGCGCCGATCTTCTGGCCGATCGAGCGGCCTTCGGCCAGCACCTTGCCTTTCTCGCTGAGGTGAAAGCGCTCGAGCTGGGTGGCGTGCGAGCGCGACTTCACCGTTTCCGGGCGGGCCTGCACGATGTACAGCTTGCCGGTGTGGCCGTCCTTTGCCCACTCGATGTCCATCGGGCGGTCGTAGTGCTGCTCGATGATCAGCGCCTGTCGGGCGAGTTCCTGCACGTCGTCGTCGCTGATGCAGAACTTGTGGCGCAGCTCGGCAGGGGTGTCCTCGGTCTTCACGCGTTCGCCCGGCGTGCTGGAATAGACCATGCGCAATTGCTTGGCGCCCAGGTTGCGGCGAAGCACGGCGGGCTTGCCGGCGCGCAGGGTCGGCTTGAACACGTAGAACTCGTCGGGATTCACGGCGCCCTGCACGACCATCTCGCCCAAGCCGTACGAGCCGGTGACGAACACCACGTCGCGGAAGCCCGACTCGGTGTCCAGCGTGAACA
>ERZ778017.3159-NODE-3159-length-12075-cov-5.880283_pt1 | contig 12075 bp, 12 predicted proteins | sample MGYA00375747_ERZ778017 | MGnify/ENA primary metagenome ERZ778017 (study PRJEB29350, sample SAMN05509838) | bioreactor metagenome | biome: bioreactor; material: wastewater | place: South Africa: University of Cape Town | collected 2014-03-17 ... | reverse complement strand
TCGCCGACCTGCCGCTCGAGCTTGCAGATCGAGATCGCCTCGTCGTAGCCCTGCGGGTTGCACGCGGTTTCGCAGGGGTGATGGCAGACGCGCCCGGCAACCGCCGGGAACGGATTGTTGCGCGTGAGGATCTCCCATGCGCCGCGGAAGTCGCGCTCGCGCGCGCGGCCGATCCAGTGCGAGATGTCGCCGTTCACCGGACATGCGGCATGGCACGGCGAAGGCGCGCTCACGTGGCGCGGCATTCGCGCGCGCCAGGTGCCGGTCTTGAAGACCTCGGTGCTGCCGGTCGTCCAGGCGGTAGGGGGCAGGTTGCGGGCGTTCATGCGGCGCTCCGCTGCAGTTGCGCGTCGACGCAGCGCCAGCCTTCCTCGCAGGCCGCCGCATTGGCTTCCTTCTGCTTCGGCGCCTCGTCGATCAGCGTGCGCTGCAGCCCTTCGAGCGAAGGCTCGCCGATGGCGCGCGCGAGCGCGCCGAGCAGCACCGAGTTGACGATGCGCCCGAGCCCGTGACGCCGTGCGATCGACAGCGCGTCGACCGCGATGACGCGCCGCCCGGGCAGCACGGACGCGAAATGCTGCGCCGGCTGCGCCGAGTTGACGACGATCAGCGTGCGCGCGGCGGCGCTCGCCAGCAGCCTGCCTTCGAGCAGGCTGGCGTCGAAGCAGAGGATCGCGTCGGCGGTCTCGATGTCGCAGCGCACGCGGACGGGCCTGTCGTCGACGCGGATGTACGAGCTGACCGGCGTGCCGCGGCGCGCACCGCCGTAACTCGCGAAGCTCTGCACCTGGCGTCCTTCGGCGAAGAACGCGGTGGCGAGCAGGTTGCCGGCGGTCTGCGCCCCCTGCCCGCCGCGGCCCTGAACGATGATCTGCAGCACGATGCCTCCTCGGCGGGCGCCGCGGTCGCATGCCGCGGCTGCCGGATGCCGGTGTCCGGTCTGCGACTACATCGCTTGCGGGTGGCGGCGTCCTTGATCTGCCGCAAGAGCGCGGGGACGAGGGAGCGGCTGGCTGCGGCCGGGCTTAGGATCGAGGCTCCTGAGTTGCTGCACGCATCGAAGCACCGACGCTCGGAGGATCCTTCCATGGACAAGCGGACCTTGCCCTCGCGCCTTGCCGCCGCCGGCGCCGCGCTCGCTTCGCTCGTCGCGCCTTCGGGCGCGCAGGCCGAACTGAAGCCGGGCGACGTCGCGCCCGTCTTCACGGCGCCGGCCGCGCTCGGCGGAAAGACCTTCGAGTTCTCGCTCGAAAAGGCGCTCGCCCGCGGCCCCGTCGTCGTCTACTTCTACCCGAAGGCGTTCACGAAGGGCTGCACGATCGAGGCGAACCGCTTCGCCGAGGCCCAGGACGAATACCAGGCGCTGCACGCCACCGTGATCGGCATCTCGGGCGACGACATCGAGACGCTGCAGAAGTTCTCGGTCGAGGAATGCCGCAACCGCTTCGCGGTCGCCTCGGACAACGACGGCAGCATCATGAAGGCCTACGGTGCCGTCATGCCGCTGCTGTCGAGCTATGCGAAGCGCGTGTCCTACGTGGTCGGAAAGGACGGACGCATCGCCTATGCATATTCGTCGCTGAGTCCGGACGAGCACGTGCCGAACACGCTCGCGGCGTTGCGCGAGCTGGCGAAGCGGTAGTTTGCCCCTGCGTCCGCACGAGTGACGCTGCGGCGCCGCGTCGACAACGTTTGCGTTCACCCGCGGCCACACTAATGGAGCGCTTCGGCTGCACGATGCAGCACTTCGGGCTTCGCAAAGCGTTTCGGATGCTAAATCGCTGCATTCCGCAGCGCGTTTTCGGGCCTGTCGCCTCGCCGATTGCATCTCCCGATTGCGCCTGCCGACCACATCTCCGAATGAGGTCTGCTGACCGCATCTCCTGACGAGGTCTGCCGTACCGCCTCCGCCGATTCGGCGGCCGCCGCCCGCCCGGGCTGCGAAAGCGGCGGCTGACGCCGCTCCCAACGGTCGCGCAGCGCATTGCGTGTCGTCGATCATGCTTATCGAGCACTGCGCACCAACAGGCATGCGCCAGGGAGACGACGAATGAACACCGCGGGACCGGAAGTCGATGGAGCGACGCGCGAAGCGATCGCGCGCGAACGCGCGGTCTGCGCGCGCAACTACGATCCGTTGCCGATCGTGATCGAGCGGGGCGAAGACGTCTGGCTGCATGACACGGATGGCCGCCGGTACCTGGACTTCATGAGCGCGTATTCGGCGGTCGCGCACGGGCATCGCCATCCGCGGCTGGTGGCGGCGGCGCAGGCGCAGCTCGCCCGTGTCTGCATCACGTCGCGGGCGTTCCACAACGATCGGCTCGGCCCCTTCCTCGAGGAGCTGTGCCGCGTCTCGGGCTTCGAACGCGCGCTGCCGATGAACACCGGCGCCGAAGCGGTCGAGACGGCGATCAAGGCGGCGCGCCGTTGGGGATACCGCGTGAAAGGCATCGCGCCGGGACAGGCGACGATCCTCGCCGCGCGCGGCAATTTCCACGGGCGCACGACGACGATCGTCGGCTTCTCGTCGGATCCTTCGACGCGCGCCGACTTCGGTCCCTTCGACGGCGGCTTCCGGCTGTTCGACTTCGGCGACCTCGCGTCGCTCGAAGCCGCCGCCAACGACGACGTTTGCGCGGTGCTCGTCGAACCGATCCAGGGCGAAGCCGGCGTGATCGTTCCTCCGGAAGGCTGGCTGCGCGCGTTGCGCGACTGGTGCGACCGGAACCGCGTGCTGCTGATCCTCGACGAGGTGCAGTCGGGGCTGGGCCGCACGGGCCGCCTGTTCGCCTTCGAGCACGAGTCGATCCGACCGGATGCACTCGTCGTCGGCAAGGCGCTCGGCGGCGGCATCGTGCCGGTGTCGGCGTTCGTCGCGAACGCGACGCTGATGGACGTATTCGAGCCGGGCAGCCACGGTTCGACCTTCGGCGGCAATCCGCTCGCGGCGGCCGTCGGACTCGAGGCGCTGCGCGTGCTGCAGGACGAGCAGCTCGCGGAGCGCAGCGCCCTGCTCGGGCGGCACCTGATCGCTCGCCTGCGCGCCATCGCCGACGACCAGCCCATCGCGGTACGCGGACGCGGCCTGTGGGCCGGCTTCGACCTGCACGGCTCCGGAATCGACGCGCACGCTTTCGTCGAGCGGCTGGCGCAGCGCGGCGTGCTGACGAAGGAAGCGCACGATGCGATCCGCATCGCGCCGCCGTTGACCATCACGAAGGCGCAACTCGACTGGGGCCTCGACCGGATCGCCGACACGCTCGACGAATGCCTGCGGGCATCGACGGCGAAAGGCGTCGAGCGCACGCGGCCGCTCGAGCGCTCGCAATCGCAACCGCGCAGCGCCGCGCCGGGAAACGGGCCCGCCTCCGCGGATCGCGAGCAAAACCGTCCCGCCCACGTGCTGCTTTGCCCGCCCGATCACTTCCAGGTCCGCTATCGCATCAACCCGTGGATGCACCCGGAGGCCTGGTCGCTCGATGCCTCGCGCCTGTCGCGCGAAGCGCGCACCGGCTGGCAGGAACTGCTTGCGGCATACCGACGACTCGGCGCGCGCATCGAGACGATGACGCCTCAGCCCGGCTCGCCCGATCTCGTCTTCACCGCCAACGCCGCCGTCGTGCTCGACGGCAAGGCGCTGCTCGCGCGCTTCCGCAATCCGGAGCGGCGCGCCGAGGAGGCCCACGGGCGGCGCACCTTCGAAGCGTTGCGCAGCAGGGGCACCGTCGAGTCGGTGCACGAGGTCGACGAGAACCTGCACTTCGAGGGCGCCGGCGACGCGATCTGGGACGCGAATCGGCAGGTGATGTGGATGGGCTACGGGCAGCGCTCCGACTTCGCCGCGCGCGACGCGGTTCGACGCGTCTTCGGCGTCGACACGCTGTCGCTCGAACTGATGTCGCCGAGCTTCTATCACCTCGACACCTGCCTGTGCGTGCTCTCGCGCGGCGAGATCCTCTGGTATCCGCCGGCGTTCGCCGAGGCATCGCAACGATTGCTGCGTTCGGTCGTCGGAGGCGACGCGATCGAGGTGGACGACGAGGATGCGGCGCGCTTCGCCGTCAACGCCGTCTGCATCGGCGACGAAGTGCTGCTCTGCCATGCGTCGCAGCAACTGCGCGAGGTCCTCGAAGCCTGCGGCTACCGTGTCCGGGTGATCGCGCTCGACGCGTTCAACCGTTCGGGCGGCGCCGCCTGCTGCCTCACGCTGCGCCTCGATCAGCGAAGCGGCATTCGGACAGCCGCGAAGAACGAGCTGGCGGCATAGTGCCGGCGATGCACTTCGCCGGATGAAGCGCGGAGATACGCTGGCCGCATGAAGCGGGGAGATACACTCGCCGCATGAAGCGGCTCGACGAGATCGACCAGCGCATCCTGCGCGAACTGCAGCACGACGGACGCATGACGAACCAGGCGCTGGCCGAGCGCATCGGCCTGTCGCCGCGTGCCTGCCTCGATCGCGTACGACGCCTCGAGCGCGAACGCGCGATCGAAGGCTACCGGGCGATCGTCGGCCGAGCAGCGCTCGGCGACGTGCTCGTCGTTCACGCCGAGGTCACGCTCGTCGACCAGCGCCAGGCCACGCTGCAGCAGTTCGAGCACCGCGTGATGCAGTGCCCGGAGGTGATCGCCTGCCACCTGCTCAGCGGGCCGTACGATTACCTCGTGCGCTTCGCGTGCAGCGACATCGAGCACTATCGCCGGATCTCGGATGCGTGGATCAACGATCTGGCGATGGGCGTCGCACGCATCGTCTCGCACACCGAGCTGGCGACGGTCAAGGAATTCGCCGGCTACGCCGTCTGATCCGCCACGCCCGATCAACGCCCGCAGCAGCGCGGACGGCAGCCGGCATCGCCGCCATCGCCGGTCGCAGCCGCCGATGACCGTGTCGGTGCATCGCTTCCCGGGGCCAGCGGCTTGCGCGCCCGCACGAAACCGCTGACGAACTTGCCGTCGACCTCCTCGGCCAGTCGCCGCAGGTCCAGGTTCTGGTTGGCCAGAAACTCCCTGGCATCCTCGACGGAGTAGACGCGAGTGACTTCGATGTCGGCGGCTTCAAAACCCGCCGCTCGCAGCTTGTCCAGGTACTCGGTGTCCTTCAGCGCCCCGGCCACGCACCCGATCCACAGTTCCATGCTCTGGCGGATGGACGACGGCACGTCGCCCCGGACCACCACGTCCGACACGGCGAAGCGCCCGCCCGGCTTGAGCACGCGGAACGCTTCGCGCAGCACCTGGTCCTTGTCGCCGGACAGATTGATCACGCAGTTCGAGATGATCACATCCACCGAGTTCGCCGGCAGCGGAATATTCTCGATTTCGCCCTTGAGGAAGTGGACGTTGGCAAGGCCGCTCCTGCGCTTGTTCTCCTCGGCCAGCGCCAGCATCTGATCGGTCATGTCGAGACCGAAGGCCACGCCTGTGGGTCCGACCCGGCGGGCCGACAGCAGCACGTCGATGCCGCCGCCCGATCCGAGGTCCAGCACCGTCTCCCCTTCCTTCAGCTCGGCCAGGGCGGTGGGGTTGCCGCAGCCCAGCGACGCCAGCATGGCTGCTGCGGGCACATCGCCCGCCTGGGCTGCGTCGTACAGGTTCGAGGTGATCGGGTCGCACTGCCCGATCGCCGCTGGAGCGCCGCCGCAACACGCATTCGCCGCGCCTCGGACGACCCGCTCGGCAGCCTCGCCGTACTTCTGCTTGACCACGTCCTTCACATCGACGCCGGCAGTCATGGACCTCTCCAGTCTTCAGGAACAGCACACGATGCGCCGGGGCTCCACCGCCTTGTTGCGGGTGCAGCATTCGGCGTACAGAAAACCAAGCAGCTCTTCCAGGCCCGCGGCATTGGCCGTGTAGCGCAGGAAAGTCCCTTCGCGCTGCACATTGACCAGCCCCCCGTTCTTCAACTTCTCGAGGTGGTGCGAGAGCGTGGAGTTGGCCATGCCCAGCTCGGCTGCGATGTCGCCGACGACCAAACCTTCCGGATGCGCCGTCAGCAGCAACCGCACGATGTTCAAGCGCGGCTCGGTGCCCATTGCCGCGAGCATCCGCGCAAAGCGGGCGGAGGCATTGCGCTCCTTGACGGTCTTCACGGGCTTTCGCTTGATCCGTCCATATTTCTACAATAATGGAAATATAAGAGCCGGTCAAACCGACGACGGCGGGGTGACTTCTACGGCGTGAAGTCGTAGTCCACCGTCAACGGCGCGTGATCACTGAAGCGCTCCGCCTTGTAGATGGCTGCGGATCCGGCGGTACGGGCAATGGCGGGCGTCGCGATCTGATAATCGATCCGCCACCCCACATTCTTCGCCCACGCCTGCCCGCGATTGCTCCACCACGTGTACTGCTCCGGCCGCTCGTCGAGCCGGCGGAACACGTCGACGAAGCCCACGTCGTCGAACAGTTCGCCGATCCACGCGCGCTCCTCGGGCAGGAAGCCCGAGTTCTTCTGGTTCGAGCGCCAGTTCTTCAGGTCGATCTCGCGGTGCGCGATGTTCCAGTCGCCGCACAGGATCACCTCGCGGCCGCTGGCGTAAAGCTCGCGCAGGTGGCGCTGGAACTCGGCGAGGAAGCGGAATTTCGCCGCTTGCCGCTCCGGCGAGCTCGACCCGGAAGGCACGTAGACCGAGACGACCGCGTACGAACCGAAATCCAGCTCGAGATAGCGGCCTTCCGGATCGAATTCGGCGCTGCCGAAGCCGCTGCGCACCGCGCGCGGCCGGTGGCGCGAAAAGACGCCGACGCCGGCGTAGCCCTTGCGCTGCCCGCAGTCGAAATGCGCCTGCAATCCGTCGATCGAATGCGCGGCGGCGTCGAGATCGCATTCCTGCGCGCGCACCTCCTGCACGCACACGACATCGGCCGCATGCGCATTCGCCCATTCGATCCAGCCGCGCCGGGCGGCCGAGCGGATCCCGTTCAGGTTCAACGTGACGACCCGTATCATCTCTTCGACGCAACCACCGAAATTCGAAACATGGCAGACGATCTGCGCGCCGAGTTTATCCGCTTCGCCGTCGACAGCGGCGTGCTGCGCTTCGGCGAGTTCCGCACCAAGGCGGGCCGGCTTTCGCCGTATTTCTTCAACGCGGGGCTGTTCTGCGACGGCGCCTCGCTCGGCCGGCTCGCGCAGTTCTACGCCGACACGTTGCTGGCGGCCGAAACCGCCGGCAGCCTGCGCTTCGACATGCTGTTCGGCCCGGCGTACAAGGGAATCCCGCTCGCGGCGGCCACGGCGGTCGCGCTCGCGCAGAAAGGGCGCAACGTCGGTTTCGCCTACAACCGCAAGGAAGCGAAGGACCACGGCGAAGGCGGTGCGCTGATCGGCGCGCCGCTCGCCGGCCGCGTCGTCATCGTCGACGATGTGATCAGCGCCGGCACCTCGGTCGGCGAGTCGATCGCGATCATCCGCGCGCACGCTGCCGAGCCCGCGGCCGTGCTCATCGCACTCGATCGCGAGGAGCGCAGCGGCAACGCGACGCAAATCGGCGAACGCTCGGCAGCACAGGAAGTGGCGCACGCGCACGGCATCCCGGTGATCGCCATCGCCGGATTGCGCGACCTGCTGCGCTTCCTCGATTCCGACGCGGCGCGCTCGGCGGATCTCACCGCCTGGCGCGAACGCGTTGCGGCGTATCGCGCGCAGTACGGCTCCGCGCCCGAAGGCTGAAGAGCGGGCGCGCCCCGCCTGGGGGCCTGCCGACCGGCGTGCGGCCTGCCGACGACGAATGCGGCCTGCCGACGGCGAAGGCGGCCTGCTGCCCGACGGCAGCAGCCGCGCGCGCCCTCAGCCCAGCCGCCGACGCAGCAGCTCGTTCACCTGCTGCGGATTCGCCTTGCCCTTCGTGGCCTTCATCACCTGCCCGACCAGCGCGTTGAACGCCTTCTCGCGCCCGGCGCGGAATTCCTCGACCGACTTCGCATTGTTGGCGATCACCTCGTCGACGATCCGCTCCAGCTCGCCCGCGTCGCTCATCTGGCGCAGCCCCTTCGCGTCGACGATGCGGTCGACCGCGTCGGCGTCGCGCGCTTCGCCGCTCCACAGATCGGCGAAGACGTCGCGCGCGGTCTTGCCCGAGATCGTGCCGTCGTCGATGCGCGCGACCAGCCGCGCGAGCTGCTCCGGCGCCACCGGACAATCCTCGATCGCGCGCTCGTCGCGATTGAGCGCGGCCGCCAGCTCGCCCATCACCCAGTTCGCCGCCGCCTTCGCCAGCGGCGTCGCGCCGGCCGGCAACGCACGCACCACCGCTTCGTAGTAAGCGGCGACGCCGCGCGAAGCGGTGAGCGTCGCCGCGTCGTACGCCGACAGCCCGTACATCTGCGCGAAGCGCTCGCGCATCGCCCCGGGCAGCTCGGGCATCGCCTCGCGCACGCGCTCGATCCAGGCGACGTCGATCGCAAGCGGCGGCAGGTCGGGGTCGGGGAAGTAGCGATAGTCGTGCGCGTCTTCCTTGCCGCGCATCGAGCGCGTCTCGTCGCGGTCGGGGTCGTACAGGCGCGTCTCCTGCACGACGCGCCCGCCGTCGGAGATCAGCTCGATCTGTCGCGCCGCCTCGTGCTCGATCGCGCGCTCGAGGAAGCGGAACGAATTGAGGTTCTTGATCTCGCAGCGCGTGCCGAGCGCGGCCTGCCCCATCGGCCGCACCGAGACGTTCGCGTCGCAACGGAACGACCCCTCCTGCAGGTTGCCATCGCAGATGCCGAGCCAGACGACGAGCGCGTGCAGCGTGCGCGCATAGGCCGCCGCCTCGCGCGCCGAGCGCATGTCTGGCTCGGTGACGATCTCGAGCAGCGCAGTGCCGGCGCGGTTCAGGTCGATGCCGGTCATGCCGTGGAAATCCTCGTGCAGCGACTTGCCCGCGTCTTCCTCGAGATGCGCGCGCACGAGTCGCACGTAGCGCTCGCGCGCCTCCTCGCTGGCGCCTTGGCCAGCGCCTTGGCCGACGCCTTGTCCGGCGCCTTCACCTCGGCCCTTCGCGTCGGCCTCGTGCCAGAGCACCTGCAGCCCACCGCCCGACACCACCGGAATCTCGAACTGGCTGATCTGGTAGCCCTTCGGCAGATCCGGATAGAAATAGTTCTTGCGCGCGAATACCGAGCGTTGCGCGACCTGCCCGCCCACCGCCAGCCCGAGGCGGATCGCGCACTCGACCGCCGCGCGGTTCGCCACCGGCAGCACGCCGGGCAGCGCCAGGTCGACGAAGCTCGCCTGCGTGTTCGGCGCGGCGCCGAACGCCGTCGAGGCGTCGGAGAACATCTTCGAGCGCGTGGCCAGCTGCACGTGCGTCTCGAGTCCGACCACGATTTCCCACTGCATCGCTTCGATCGTCCGTTGGTTCGGCCGGGGCCGTGTGCTCAGGGGTGCGCGCAGCGCCCGGTATTCGGATCGAACATCACCGGCCACGCCTGTTCGTAGATTCCCGGCGTGCATCGATTCTCGCAACCGACGTGGGCGAGCGTGATCCGCCGCGGTTCCTGCCAGACCATCAGCCGGCAGCCGCTGCCGTCGCGCGCGGCCAGTTCGATGTGCGGGCGCGTCTTCGTCTGCCGGAAGTCGGCCTGGTGAAAGCTGCAGCTGCCGCGCCGGCCCACCTGCAGCGTCCAGTCGAGCGCCAGCACCCGGTTGTCGCGCACGCTCAGCTGCGCATTCTCGCGAAAGCCGTCTTCCTCGGTCTGCACGCAGGCGCCGTCGAGGTCGATCGGCCGATCGGCGATCGGAGCAGGACCGGGCCCTCGTCCGGGCAGCGGTATCGGAATCGGAATCACCGAGCACGCGCCGAGCACCAGCAGCGCTGCCGCGGGCAGCGCTCGCGCACCGAAGGCCTGCGCGCGCCGCGCGAACCCGCCCGACGCGCCTGCCGCGGTCTTCAGGCGGGGCGCTGCAGATGCCATGCGGTGGCCTGCTGGAACGCGTGCGCCACGCGCAGCAGTCGCGCCTCGTCGAAGGCGCGGCCGATCAGCTGCAGGCCGACCGGTCGCTCGCGCTCGCCGAAGCCGGCGGGCACCGACAGTCCCGGCAGGCCGGCGAGCGATGCCGGCAGCGTATAGATGTCGGCGAGATAGTTGCGCACCGGATCGTCGACGCGCGAGCCGATGTCCCATGCCACCGTCGGCGCGACCGGGCCGGCGACGACGTCGACCGTGTCGAACACGCGCCGGAAGTCGTCGGCGATCAGCCGGCGCAGCTTCTGCGCCTGCAGGTAGTACGCGTCGTAGTAGCCGTGCGAGAGCACGTAGGTGCCGACCAGCACGCGCCGCTTGACCTCGTCGCCGAAGCCCTCGGCGCGCGTGTTGCAATACATCTCGCGCAGGTCGTCGTAGTGCGCCGCGCGATGTCCGTAGCGAACGCCGTCGAAGCGGCTCAGGTTGCTCGACGCCTCCGCCGGCGAAATGACGTAGTACGCGGGGATCGCCAGCTCGGTCTTCGGCAGCGAGACGTCGACGAGCGTTGCACCCAGCTCGCGCAGCGCCGCGAGCGCAGCCTGCACCGCGGCGCGCACGTCGTCGGCGAGCCCCTCGCCGAAGAACTCCTTCGGCACGCCGATGCGCAGGCCGTCAACCGGCTGGCCCAGTTCGCGTCCGAAATCCTCGTCGGGCCGCTCGACGCTGGTCGAGTCGCGCGCATCGAAGCCGGCGATGGCCGACAGCACGCTGGCACAGTCTTCGGCCGTGGTGGCGATCACGCCCGCCTGGTCCAGGCTCGACGCGTAGGCGATCATCCCGTGGCGCGAGACGCGCCCGTAGGTAGGCTTCAGCCCGGTGATTCCGCAGAAAGCCGCGGGCTGCCGCACCGAGCCGCCGGTATCGGTGCCGGTGGCCACGGGAACGAGCCCGGCGGCCACGGCGGCCGCCGAGCCGCCCGACGAGCCTCCGGATATCGCCGAGCGATCCCACGGATTGCGCACCGCGCCGAAATGCGAGTGCTCGTTCGAGCCGCCCATCGCGAACTCGTCGCAGTTGGTCTTGCCGATGCACACCGCGCCCGCGGCCGCGAGCCGCTCGACCACCGCCGCGTCGAAAGGGCTGACGTAGTCGCCCAGCATCTTCGAGGCGGCCGTGGTTCGCCAGCCGCGCGTGACGAAGACGTCCTTGTGCGCGATCGGCACGCCGAGCAGCGGACCGCGCTCGCCGCGCGCTCGCCGCGCATCGGCCTCGCGCGCCTGCGCGAGCGTGCGCTCGGGCTGCACGTCAATGAAGGCGTTCAGATCGCTGGCCGCGACGCGACGCAGGCACTCCTCGGCCAGCTCCACCGAGGACACGCGCTTCGCCTCGAGCGCCTCGCGCAATTCGCGCAGCGATGCCCGCCCGGGAATGCCGCCTGCGCTCACTCGATCACCTTCGGCACGAGGTACAGGCCGCGCTCGACGGCGGGCGCCATCGCCTGCCCTGCTTCGCGCCGGTCGGCGGTGTCGGCGACATCGTCGCGCAACCGAAGCGTCTGGTCGTGCGGATGCGTCATCGGCTCGACGCCGGCGGTGTCGACGGCGCGCAGGCGATCGAACAATGCGAGCACTTCGCCCAGTTGCGCGGCAGCGCGCTCGATCTCGGCATCGGTGAGCGCGATGCGGGCGAGCGCAGCGATGCGACGGACCTCGTCGCGCGACAGTGGCATCGATGGCAAGGGCGTGGACACGGCGTTCAGGAAGACGCGGGGCAGCGATGTGCGAGCCACCCCGCTAGGCGCAGCCGACAGACGGCACGCGAGACGAAAGAACGGCAGGAAAACCGTCGGGTCGATCGGAAATTATACGGTATCATGCGACGCGAATTTCACGGGTCGCGAAATGCTCGGGTTCCTGCGCAAATACTTCTCCAACGACCTGGCGATCGACCTCGGAACGGCCAACACGCTGATCTACGTGCGCGGCAAGGGCATCGTGCTGAACGAGCCCTCGGTCGTCGCGATCCGCCAGGAAGGCGGGCCCAGCGGCAAGAAGACCATCGCCGCGGTCGGCACCGAGGCCAAGCAGATGCTCGGCCGCGTGCCCGGCAACATCGAGGCCATCCGGCCGATGAAGGACGGCGTCATCGCCGACTTCACCGTCACCGAGCAGATGCTCAAGC
>ERZ778017.3155-NODE-3155-length-12082-cov-4.779247_pt1 | contig 12082 bp, 13 predicted proteins | sample MGYA00375747_ERZ778017 | MGnify/ENA primary metagenome ERZ778017 (study PRJEB29350, sample SAMN05509838) | bioreactor metagenome | biome: bioreactor; material: wastewater | place: South Africa: University of Cape Town | collected 2014-03-17 ... | reverse complement strand
ACGGGCAACTGGCCTTCGAGGCGCTTCCGGCCGACGAGTACGACATCTTCTGGGGAGCTTACCTCGGCATGGAGCAGGAAATGATCGTGGCGGGGGGGCTGGCTTCGGCCTCGGGGGAGATCGCGGCAAAACGGGCGGCAGGCCGCGCCGAAAACGGCTGGATCATGGACGTTTATATTCTCAGGCGGAAGGCGGCCGCCGCCTGACCGGTCGCGCCATCGCGAAAAAGCCGCCGGCCATGACACAGCCGAGGGCGCCGAGAGCGGCGAGGCTCGGCGGATGGGAGAATGCGCCCGGCCAGTGCGGATAGACGACGCTGCCCGTATGGTACGCCTCGTCGCTGAACTGGCACAGGACCAGCGACGCCCGGTTGCGGACCATGTCGGCATCGATGCGGGAAGCCAGCGCGTCGACGCGCGGATGCGGCCCCGCCATGGCCTGCATGCGCATCAGCACCGACCGCGTCGCCGCGAGATAGGCGTGCGCGCACTCGTTGAACGGGCTCGCCTCGTCGGAGATGGTGCCGGGGGCGAGGCCCCACAGGCAGACGCTGAACTGGATGCTGGCGTAGTTCATGACGCGCCGGAACGGCTCGTCGGTGTCGGTGCGCGACGCCGCAAGGTTCATGATCTGTCCGCGATAGCGGGCAAGCACGGCCATCTGGCCGTGTGTGAGGCTTTCGATGCGGATGCCCTCGGCGGGGCCGACGGGGCGAAATCCATGCGCGTTGGCCGCCGGCGTGAAAGCCAACAGGGCGATCAGGGCCGGAACCACGGCGGCGAGACGCCGCAACGGCAACCGGCGCCCATGGTCGCTGACGGGCGCCGGGAGAAATCTACGGTCGGCGGAGAGGCTCAGCGGTGCGACCCGGCAAGCCTCAGGCCGGACGAATCGCCCACCTGCCTCTCGGCGAAGGCGCCGAAGGCAAGGCCGATCACCGTCCACAGGATGACGTGGATGCCGATCGAGCTCAAGCGGAAGCGCCACAGCACGTCTGCCGAGAAGTTCTCGGGCACCTCGTTGATCGTCGGCATGGCGAACTGGACGATCGCGATGAAAACGAGGAACGCCGCGCCGGCGATCAGGGTGGCGTTCCAGCCGCCGTGGCTCGCCCAAAGCCGCCGTGCAAGCATCACGACCGCCGCCATCGCCGCGAGCGAAAGCACGAGCATGATGAAGAACAGCCCGGTACGGATGCCGATCGTTTCCGGGCTGCCCACCGCCGGAGGATTGGCCGGGTACTTGATCTGCGGGACAAGCACCACCGCGACGAAGGCGGCGAGTGCAAGCAGCACCGAGGTGGCGCGCACGCCGAGCCTTCCGACGCGGCCATAGGCGAAGGCGAACACCAGCGCGAACAGCCCGCCGACCGCCGCTCCGTAACCGACCAGGCCGGTGACGAGGCCGATCGTGGCCTGCTCGCCGCGGGTGACGAGTTCGGGTTCGTCAGCCTCGGCCCCCATCGCTTCGGATCCTGCCGCTCCGGTCTCCGCGGCAGCCTGCTGTTCCTCGAACGCGATCGCGTAATCGACCAGCGGCTCGCCGACCGTATAGGCGAAGACAAACGCGACCAGCCCCGCGACGACGCCGATCAGCATGCCGCGCAAAAGAAGAGAACCAACCATGTCCGTTCTCCTCAGTGGCAGGGGAAGCCGAGGAGATGACGCCCGTCATGGACGAACTCGTGCACGTACATGCCCGATATCAGGGATGTCGCGCCTTCTTCCGCGCCGACGAAATAGAGCACGATGAGCAGGATGAGGCCGGCGAAAACGGCCCACGGCAGGATGTCGCTCACCGGCAAAGGCACCGGCTGGGCAGAAGCGATCGAAATGTCAGACATAAGGGTTCTCCTGGGATGACGCGTCCCGTTGACTTGATCAGTACGGAAGGGGTCTGGCTCCCCGGAAATCCTGTTCCGGTTACAGTGGCGCGACCGCGCCGGATTTACACCGGCTTCCCCAACAACGAACTGTAATGCCACCGTATTGACAGCGATGCATAGTGTCAACGAACAATAAATTCCTCGCGAGGCGGCAAACCGTCAAAAAACTCCAGGGGAATCAGGAAATGACCAGCCGCCTTATGTTGATATGCCAAGGCGCTACTGTGGCGATACGCCGTTCCGCATTTTCGGCAGACGAGCCTTTGGAGGAACGGGCCCTGTCCGCCGCGGGTTCTGTCCGGCTCGCCTGGCGGCCCGAGCGTGGGTGGGTCAGCCCGATGCGGGCGGCCCGTCAGACGGCCGGGATTATTTCTCCAGACTGCAAGGAAGACCCTGGATTGCGTGATCTCGACTACGGCGAATGGGCCGGACACACGATCGCCGATATCGCGCAAGAACAGCCGGATCGTCTCGCCCAGTGGCTTGGTGATCCGGAATTTGCCGGGCATGGCGGAGAAAGCATCGCCATGCTCCTGAAACGTGTCGCTGCATGGCTGGACGGCAAGGCGCCGGGGCGCGGAAGGGCGGTGGCTGTCACGCACGCCGCCGTGATAAGGGCCATGATCGTTCATATTCTGGGTGCGCCGCCAGAGGCCTTCTGGCGTGTAGACATCGCGCCGCTCACGCTGTCGGTTATCAGCCACGACGGACGGCGTTGGTCACTACGGTCGTGCGGCGCTGCCATGTGAGAGCGGCGGCGAGTGTAGGGGGATGCTTATGGGCGGGTTGGATCGACACCGCCCTGCCGCAGATGAGATAGAGAGGCGGGGCGAGACTGTCCGGAAACACAAGCGGGTCAAGGCATGGCTCCGAGGGCGCGTTCCGAATTTCGGCGACCTGTCCCAGGTCACGGACGACCTTCCCCATCCCAGGAATGCAGATAGGTTTCCTGTCCCGCGCCGACGTTACGATAAGCGTCGAAGGATCAAAGAACTCGGGATTCAAGAAGAAGAATCAAGCAAGCTTGCGAAGACGAAGTTGCAGGACTTCAAGCGCCGCAGCCACGACCAGGACTCCACCCGAGATGATGTTGGTAAATTCGGTACCCACATTCATTAAGGCCAATCCATTTCGCAATATCATCAGGAACCAGACCCCCAGAAGGACGCGCCACATACTGCCACGACCACCGGTGAACGGCACCCCGCCTAGTAGCACGGCAGTCAATGCGGTAAGTTCCATGCCCACCCCAAGCGTCCCGGAAGGGGCACTATCAAGGCGAGCTGCAATCAGCACCGCGCCAACACCGACCGAAAGACCGGTCAGCGCGTATAAGGTCAAAATGGTCCTCTTGACCCGTATGCCGACAAGAAAGGCCGCGCGCGGATTGACGCCTATCGACAGGATATGTTTGCCGAACGGGGTAGTCGACATCACGAGCACGCCGGCCGCCGCGACGGCGAGCGCAATCCAGGCGATATAGCCAAGGCCAAGGAATTTCCCACTGCCCAGGGCGACAACCGCTTCGGGAAAACCGTAGACCGCATTCGGTGCGAGCGCCAACGCAATGCCACGCGCGGCCGCAAGCCCGCCCAGCGTGACCACGATAGGCGAAAGTTCGAATAGGCCGATCAGGATGCCGTTTACCAGCCCCCAGCCGAGACCCAACGCAACGCCGGCAAGTATGCCCGGAACGGTGCCCGCATCCAGGAACACCAGACCCGCCACAACGCCGGCAAGGCCCATCACCGAGCCCACCGACAGGTCGACATAACCGGCCATGAGCAGCATGGCCGAGGCGACGGTAATGATGATGACGGCAGCGTTCTGGGAGATGAGAGCCGCGAAATTCCCGAGGGACAGGAAGGCGGTCGTGTTGACCGCGAAAAACGCCATCAGCACAAGCGTAGCCAGAGGCATCACGAAGTTGATTGCCAGGATGATGATCCTGCTCGGCGTAAACGCCGGTGCGCGCTCTGTCTCGTTTGAAATCACAGTCATAGCGCAACGTCCTCTTTTGAGCCGGGCTGATGGGTTGCGCCGTGCGCGATTTCGGCGGTCTGAGCCAAAGAAAGCAGTTCGGCTTCGCCAATGGATGGGTTGACCACATGCGCCACCTGGCCGTTCACCAGGACGACTATCCTGTCGGCAAGGGCTATTGCCTCTTCCGGGTCACTGGTAGTGAACATGGCGGCACGCCCCGTCGCCTTTTTGGCAAATTGGCGCAGCAACTGATAGATTTGCGCACGCGATCCGACATCGACGCCCTGGGTGGGTTCGTCCAACAAGAGAAGTGCGATGTCGCGAAGATCGCAGAGCCAGCGTCCGAGGACCAGCTTCTGCGCATTCCCGCCGGAAAAGGCCGATCCGGCCGTCGCCGGCCCGGACGGCCGTAACTGCAGATCGGCAGCGATCTGCTTGAATACCCGTAATTCCTTACGTGGTTTGCGCATCAGACGCGACATCTGCGAATAGTGCGGCATCATTAGATTTTCGACCGCGCTGAGACTGGGAAACAGCGCCTGAGCGAGACGATCGGAAGCAACCAGCGCAACCCCTGCCGTCATCGCCTGGATCGTTGACTTGAAATGCAGTTCCCTGTCTTGCAGGATCAGCCTGCCTGTCCATGGGCGACGCGCGCCCGCAATTGTCTCAAGCAGATTTGTCCGCCCGCTCCCCAGCATCCCATAGACCCCGAGGATTTCACCCTCATTGATGGTGAGATCGAACGGGCCACAATAACTGGAGCGGAAACCTTGAAAATGGGCGAGGATCTTCTGCGACACCTTGCGCGAATGGTCGATGTTCAGGGGGATGGCATCGGGTGAAATAGCGGCAACCAGATCGCTGATCCCCACCTCGTCACGGGCTCTCGTCCATAGCACCCGTCCTTCTCGCAGGACTGAAATTCGGTCAGCGACCGCCATGACCTCACCCAGCAGATGCGTCACGAATATGACTGCGACGCCCAGTTCGTGCGCCAGGCGGCGCACCAGCGCCAACAGTGCCTCGACCTCGTGTTTGCCAAGCGCGGCGGTCGGTTCGTCCAATATCAGGAGCCGCGGCTCGCGCCGCACCGACCGCGCGATCTCGATGCCCTGTTGCTCGCCTACACTGAGGTCCTCGACGACCTCGTCCGGGTCGAGTTCAAGACCGATGCGAGCCAGGACTTCGGACGTGATCCGCGCCTGGCCAGCCTTGTCCAGAAACCCCCATCTGGTGCGTCGCTCGTCGCCAAGAAAGACATTGTCGCTGACGCTGAGCGAATTCGCGAGTTGGAAATGCTGGTAAATGATGGAAATTCCGGCATCAAGAGCCTCGCGCGGAGCGAAACCCTTGAATTCTTGTCGGTCGATGACGATCGAACCGGAACTTGGATGGACCGCCCCGCTCAGGCAACCGAGCAGCGTCGACTTGCCTGCGCCGTTAGCGCCGAGAATGGCGTGCACTTCTCCTGGCCTGAACTCAAGATTGATGTTCTTCAGGACAGTGATCGTTCCGTACGACTTGCAAAGATCAATCAACTGGATGGAGTGGCGGGTGGCCATCTCTGACCTCACTTGTACTGGTCGATCAGTTGATCCAGTTGCTCGGCATCGCGAGTCGTCGCCAGTTGATTCGGAGAGAGGATATTCGTTTCTCCCGTACCCTTGACCGCGTTCAGCGCGGCATCGATGATCGAATACCCCAGCAGATCGAGACGGATTGCAGCGGTGGCCTTGTAGTACGTCCCCTTCTTGACCTCGACCAAGGCCTGTTCCGAGCCGTCCATCCCACCGATGTAAACGTCATTCGGGTCAATTCCGGCATTTTGGAAGGCACGCGCGGCCCCCACGCCTGGGTCGTCGGTGCTGCCTCCAATAAAGACTCTCAGATCGGGATGTTCACGCAGCGCGGTTTCCGCCATTGCAAGACCGCACTCCTGGTCGGCACAGTCCTGGGCCAGAACGACTGGGATGCCGAGTTTCTTGAGTGCCGCTTCCGGGATTTCCCATTGGCCGGCCAACGAAGATTCGATCGTCAGCTCTGTCACGGCGGCCGATGCGCCACCTGCAGGCAAGTGGTCCTTGGCCCACTTCGTCAGGTCTTCGGCGATCAGTTCCCCGGCCTTGTCCGTATCCCAGCCGACCGATCCGTCCTGGTCCTTCATCGGCTTGGTGTAGGTCAGCCACTTAATACCCTTGGCCTGGGCCTCACGCTGAAGCTGGGTGAACGCCGTCGGGTCTACAGGCCGAATGACGATTGCATCGACACTTTGCAGGATCCAGTTCTCGACCGCCGCGCGCTGGGTCTGCAGATTCAGGTTGGTGGTCGCGTCAAGGAGCAGCTTGACGCAGCCGACTTCATCGGCCCTCGTCTGCGCATATTTCGCGACAGCTTGGACCGCCTTGGCTTCGCTGACCGGGTGGCTGTAGCCGATCGTATAGGTCTTTTCGCATGCCTGCGCGGAGGTCGCGCCAACGGGAAGTGCGACGGCGACAAAAGCTGCGGCGAGAAACTGCGGGTAACGCCCGGAAACACGAAGAAACATGCAACAACACTCCCATGTTGAGATTCTTGATCGATGCAGGTTCCCCTCGTCCCGGCACATTGGTCGCTTTGTTGTCGGCGGGCTCGCAATTCCTAGTCGGTTGACCTGCTGATGGCAGAGCTAGCACCACAGACGGCAGCAATAACATTCGTCAAATGCCGTATTTTTCGGTGGGACGGGGCAAGTCCCGCCATGGCTGTTGAGCAAGCAGCGGAGAAATCTTCCGACAGCAATCTGTGCGGCCGGTTCCGCCGCTTCGGTCGCCGGTGCTCGGTTCTGATTTTTTGTTTTGGGTCGGCTGTGTTCGCGGCGAGCGAATGACAGGCGCAAGCCCCTAGGCTGATCTGCGACCGCAAGAATTCGTCAAATGACGTATTTCCCGCCCTCGATGCAGCCCATAGCCTTTCGTCATTGGGTGAATACTACACGCCCAAGACGGGCAGGAAGGAAGACCGGCTCGTAATCTCCCAATCGAGAGTTCAAAAGGAGCCGTCCATTGGAAAATCTGCACCTCCTTCCTGCCACGAAGCTGGCCGAAATGGTTCGCAATCGTGAACTCAGCGTGACACAGATCGCTGAAGCGACCCTCGCACGGATCGATGCGATCAATCCGAAATTGAATGCTCTGATCTACGTCGATCGCGAACAGATACTGGACGACGCCAGGAAGCTCGATGCTGCAGTGCAGCGAGGCGACCAGCTTGGTCCCATCCACGGCGTTCCCTACACCATCAAGGACAATACCTCGATGAAAGGCCTGCCTTTCACGAGCGGTTTCAAGCCAAACCATGGCAATGTCGGTACCTATGATGCCGATGTGTATACCCGGCTACGCGATGCGGGCGGACTATTCATCGGCAAGACGAACCTGCCGGAGTTCGGATACTATGGCGGCTGCGAAGGCCACGAATATGGTGCTGCGCACAACCCGTTCAGGCATGGCCATTCCACCGGCGGTTCCAGCGGCGGTGCCTCGGCTTCGGTTGCCGCAGGAATAACCCCGCTGGCCGAAGGTAACGATGGCGCAGGCTCTGTGCGTATACCCTCCGCATTGTGTGGCACCGTCGGCCTAAAGCCAACCGTGGGTGTCGTGCCGGATACGCTGTTCCCCAACCGATATCATTCATTCCTCTTCCACGGCCCCATCACGCGGACGGTTGCGGACGCCGCTCTGATGATGGATGTCTGGGCCGGTCCTTCGGATGCCGATCCGAAGACGATCGAAAAGCCGGTGCCGTCGTTCGTAGCGGCCATCGCAGGCGACGTGAGAGGTATGCGCCTTGCCTGGAGCGATGATCTGGGAACCGGCGTCCATGTTGATCCCGAAGTTCTCGCAATCTGCCGCGATGTCCTCAAGGACCTGGCCAAGCTTGGTGTCAGGATAACGGAGACGTCGCCCAAGTGGGAGGGAGATATCTCCAAGGCCATGTGGGACGGTCTCTGGGTCCCAGCCTTTGCCGAGGTGTATGACCTCTACGACTGGAAAACGCTGCATGGTCAAGTCGACGACAATCTGATCGAGATCATGCAGGCAGCCGAAACGACCACCGCCGTCGACATCGGGAGAGCCAGCGTTGTTCGCGGAAAAATGTGGGACGTCTTTACAGCCTTTATGCAGGATTACGACGTGCTGGCTTCGCCCACGCTGGCATCGGCAACGTTCCCGCATGGTCAATTCTCGCCGGACTGGCTGCATGGCAAATCGGTTCGTGAACAGATTCTCGACTGGCTGCTGACTTATCCCTTCAACATGCTTTCGAACCCGGCGCTGACCATTCCAGCCGGTTTCACGTCCGACAATCGGCCGGTCGGCATCCAGTTCGCAGCACGGCCACGTAAGGATGCATTGCTGCTGCGGCTTGCACGGAACATCGAGGAAATACGGCCTTGGGCAGACGCATATAGGTCAATCTGACGAAGATGTGCCGGCATCGAATGCATACCGGGGAGATGCGGCCATCGGCTCCCTCTCGATCGGTCATGCTGCCCATGAACACGACAACGGCAAGGGCTCGCTCTGCGGGCCCTTTCTATTGTGTACCGGTAATGACCAATTCTACATCGAGGGCGCCCAGGCCGGAACCCGCGCCGCAAAGGCGTTGACTTGTCCATTTCCTGTATGCAACATTTTTATAATCCTCGAAGGTCCCGCAAAAGCTTGTAAGCAGAATACACCCCGCAACGCTTGGTGGTGGGTACCGGGAGACGAAGCGGCGCTTTTCGCAAAGTGGAGTGACTATCGTGGACATTCCTCTTGATATTGCAAGTATCGCTACAGGCGCTTCGGCCTGCGATGCGATGGCCGCTCAAGAAATACTCAACTATATGATGAAGAAGCGCCCTTATATTGCTTCTAGTCTCTCTATTTATGATCCAACCACTGGCACCCATCGAACCATCGCCTCGGTTGGGTACAGCAAGCGCATATTGTCCCACCTCGACGGCTGGCTGGTGACAGACGACATCGCCTATCGTCTTTATCGCGGTCAAGGGGATCGCCAGGTAGCTCTCAAGTGGTCAGAAATGCCCTTCAACTATTATGAGACCTTCTCGGTGCAGGAGGTCTTCATGCCAGCCGGATTTCGAGAGGGGATAACGTTACGGTTGCACACTCGGGACGGCCGCTATACCGGCAACCTCCACATCAGCACCGACGATCCGCGTTATCCCACTCGCGAAATGATGGCGAACGAAGTCCAATGCCTTCAGACCATTCTCGGCAACTTCACTGACCTACTACGGTCGTTTACCGCGCAATTCAGTGGCCGGCTTGACGGTAGCAGCGGTTGTGTACTGACCCAGAGCGGAGAGACGGTAGACCTGCCTCAGGTAAATCCCTTGCCTGCAAAATTGCGCGAAGCACTGGCCTCCCGGATCGCCGAACTGGATCAAAGCCAAGTCCCCGAGGTCTTTCTTTTCCGTCACGGGGCCGACTGGTATCGCATTCATACGGGCCTTTTGTCCGGAGACGCCCGGGTCATCGTCGCACAGGCATGTAAGATTCCCTATGGCTTGACGATTCGAGAATTGGAGATCGTAGATCTCTTGGTAACCGGGGCGACCAATAGCGAGATCGCCTCTGAAATTTTTGTAGCTCGAACCACAGTTTCCAAACATCTAGAAAACATCTTCGACAAGATAGGTTGCAGCACGCGTACATCGGTGGTTAGAGCGGCGCTTTCCAAAAATCTGCGACAGCTTCCGTCTTTCCGAGGCAAGCACTGATCGTCTTTGTGGGCGAGGATAGACGCTGACGTGCTCCCTGTTAGCCTTGGAGTTGTTTGAGCTCCTTATCTTTGGGTCACCCCGAGGAATGAAGTTACCGAATAGCAGCTATTCCGGTGACGACCCCACACGAGGATCAATCGACATTCATTGATCGGCCATTGGCACATCTCCCGAAATCGAGGCCATTTCGGTGCCGCAGCCGGACTACTATGGCGGCAACATGGATCTGCCCGACGTCGCGCCGGGCGCCGTGGTCTATCTGCCCGTCAATGCACCTGGCGGCCTGCTCTATCTCGGCGACTGCCATGCGAACCAAGGGGATGGCGAGCTTTGCGGCGTCGCCATCGAGCATCCGATGGTCACCACCGTTCAGGTCGATCTCATCAAGAACTGGAATTTCAAATGGGTGCGGCTTGAGAACGAAAAGGCCACCATGACCATTGGTTCGGGTCGGCCGATGGAAGATGCCGCGCGTATCGCCTATCGCGAGCTAGTCCGCTGGATGGCAGCCGACTACAGTTTCACCGAACTTGATGCGTATATGCTCCTGACCCAGGTCGGTCGCGTCAGATTGGGCAACATGGTGGACCCGAAATACACGCTTGGCGCTTCGATCTTGAAGACCTATCTCGCATAGAGAACTGGCTGGGAATCTGGACCGTCTGAATCGTCACGACGGGGTGTTGGTCTCAAGATCACCCAGCTACTCCTGAGTGCTCTCGGGAAGCTGGCTCGATCCTCGTGGTCGGTGTGCATCATCGGCAGGCTTGCAGGCCCGAAACCATTTGTCGATCAGCGACGCCTCGCAAATCCGATGACCAATGAGCAACGCCCGGCAGGTGCTAGGCAGCCGGGCGTTGCAGTTCAGGTAATTTGCACCATCGGACCTATGCCCGCTCTAGACGCCCATTGGCGTGGTGATGGTCTTGCCGACACTGACCAAATCGAAACCGTGATCGGCGATCTGGTTATCGAGATAGGGCTTGTGCTGGAAGGAATTGGCGTTGAGGTCACCGTCGGCCAGAGCGTTTCATTGATTGACAGAATCGTTGGGGATTCCCGTTTGAGGTGATTTGTGATTCAAGACGCTGGCTGGAGAGGAAGCCAGCATTGGATGACACGACCTCTTTCGAATGGTGGCGGCGTCGTCCGGCTGTGCCGGCCGCGAGGTATCAAGCAATCGAACCGCTCACGCGAGTAGGCCGACACACAGGGCTGCCATGAGCAGCGGGAACTGCATGCGCAGCCACTCCCGCGTCTTGGTCATCGAAAAAATCACGGAGGCGAGGATCGCGAGCGCCAGAATGGCGCCATAGACACGCGTGCCCTCCATCAGAAGCAGTGCTGCCGCGGCAAATTCCATGACGGCAACGGCGAAGCGTAGCCATGACGGATAATTCCATTTCTCGAACTCTTCGCGCACGAATTCGGGGCCGGCCAGATTAAGGCCGGCCGAGCCCGCAAAGATTATGGCAAGTGACCACATGACGATCTGTTCGAGAATACTCATCGATCTCTCCGGTTTTCAGTGGCGTCCAAGCGCGCCGGTGCAGGTCCATCTCAGCAGGCGGTAGCCCGATACACGGAGTTGCCGGCACAGCCGGGGCATTGGGGTGCGAGAATCCCGCCGGCAGCCGTGCGGATGCGCAGGGCCGAACGCTTGGCTCCGTCGACGATGGCCGCCACGTCGCGATCGATCAGCTTGCCGTGGCGTTTCAGGATGCGGCCATCGACCATCACCGTGTCGACATTGGCCGGCATCGCCGCCATGACGACCGTCGTTTCGATGTTAGCGAGCGGAGCGGTGTTCAGGTCGTTGGTGCGGATCAGGATGATGTCGGCCTGCTTGCCCGGAGTAAGCGAGCCCGTCACGTCGCCGAGGCCCAACGCCTTGGCGCCGTTGATGGTCGCCATCTCGATGATCTCCTGCAAGCCGATGGGCGGAATATGCGCGGTGTCGGTGCCCTGCCACGGCACGCCCATGTTCCAGGTCACGCGCATGTTTTCCAGCATGTTGGGCGGCACCAGCGAAGTGGCGTCGCACGACAGTGAGATCGATATCCCGGCTTCGCGCATCTTCATCAGCGCGCGGCGGGCATCTCCCGTGTCACCCAGGCGCAGTTCCGAAAGGGTGGAAAAGCTTAGCGGCGTGCCGGTGCGCGCCATGGCCTCTCGGTCGCTCTGGGTCGCGGTGACATAATGGCAGAACAGGAATTTCGGGCCGAGGAAGCCGCGCCGCTCGTAGTCGGCCGCATCGTCGCTATTTTCCCCGGACTGGCTGGCGTGGATCGCCACCGGAAGCCCGAGCTTCAGCATCGCCTCCATTTCCTGGTAGAAGACCTCGATATTGCTCTGGATCGGGCCGCGCAGATTGACGCCGAGATGCACCAGTCCCTGCAGGCGCGAAGGGTCCGCGAACCATTCGTCCTGCACGCGCG
>ERZ778017.3154-NODE-3154-length-12087-cov-3.798288_pt1 | contig 12087 bp, 7 predicted proteins | sample MGYA00375747_ERZ778017 | MGnify/ENA primary metagenome ERZ778017 (study PRJEB29350, sample SAMN05509838) | bioreactor metagenome | biome: bioreactor; material: wastewater | place: South Africa: University of Cape Town | collected 2014-03-17 ... | reverse complement strand
CGACACGAGCGCGTGCACGCGCGCGGCGCGCGTGGCGCGGCGCGCACCGAAGCGCGCCAGCAACTCATCGCGTTCCAGGTCCGCACGCAGCAGGTCGCCGAGCACGGCCGCGTCCTCCACCGACTGGGCGGCGGCCTGGCCGAAGTGCGGCGGCAGGACATGGGCGCTGCTGCCCAAACGCAGCACGGCGCCGACGTGCCAGGCGCCCGCCAGCAGCCCGCTGCGCACCGGTCGGCCGACGACCGTCGCGTCGTCGCGCAGCGACTCGCCCAGGCGCGCCAACAGATCCCCCTCGACGGCGAGCGCGGCGCGCAACTGCGCCGGCGTGCCGGCGGCGGGCGCCCCGGCCATGCGCTCGTCGCGCAGCAACGCCAGCCCCGCCTCGCGCATGCTCACCGGCACGATCATCGCCTTGGTGCGGCCCGGGCCGACGACCCAGGTCACCTGGTCGAGGCCCTGCGGCCGCGGCAGCAGCACGTAGTCCCAGCGCTGCGGCAGGCGCTCGCCGCCGGCATGCAGCGGCAACTCGATGCCCGCGACATCGGCGGCTCCGGCCATCACGACGAGATCGAAGCGGTGCCGGCGGCCGTCGGCGAGCGCGATGTGCGGCCGGGCGGCGGGTGCCTCGACGCCGCACCCCGTGCACTGCCAGTGCCCGTCGGCGCCGCGTGCCAGCGCCGAGTCGCGCAGTACACGCAGCAGTTCCGCGTACGGCATGCCGATCGCCGCGGGCAGGCGCGCACCGCCGAGCGCCGGCGTCTCGATCTCGAAGTGGGCGCGGCCGTAGGCGTCGACCACCGACACGCCGCGGTAGGCGAAGCCGCGGCGCACGCAGGCCTCGGCCAGTCCGAGCGCCGAGAGGTCGCGCACGAGGTTCGGCACGACGTCGATCTGCGCCGGCGGCGCGGCGACGTCGGGAGCCGCATCGAATACCTCGACGTGTACTCCGGCCGCCGCGGCCGCGACCGCCGCCGCCAGACCGGCCAGCCCGGCGCCGACGATGCCCACATGACGCAAGCGCGTCACGCCCGGCTCCGGCCGCATCCGGCGCGCGCCGATGCGGGCGCGAGTTCGTCCATCGCCGGGCCTGCATCCATCCGTCGTCTCCTGTCCTCGTTGGAAATCGGGTAAGCGATAGGGTATGGAATCCCGATCGGGCCGAAAAATGACTTCGATGGATCCCACGCTTCGATGCCATCGAATCGTCGAGGGTTAACCCCTTGCCGCCATGCGCTTCAACCGCCTCGACCTCAACCTGCTGATCGCGCTCGATTCGCTGCTGCGCGAGCGCAGCATCACGCGCGCCGCCGAACGCCTGAACCTCACGCCGTCGGCCGTGAGCAGCGCTCTGGCGCGGCTGCGCCAGTACTTCGACGACGAGCTGCTGGTGCAGGTCGGCCGCCGGATGGAGCCGACGCCGCGGGCGGAAGGCCTGCACGACGCCGTGCGCGACGTGCTCGTGCGCATCGACAGCACGATCGCGAGCCAGCCGCGGTTCGACCCGGCCTCCTCGGACCGCACGTTCCGCATCTTCCTGTCGGACTACATGCAGTTCGTGCTCGTGCCGCACCTGCTCGCGCTGGTGGCCGAACAGCGCTGCACCGCGCGCTTCGAGTTCCTGCCGCAGGTCTCCAACCCGCAGCGCAGCCTCGAGCGCGGAGAGGCCGACCTGTTGATCATTCCGCGCGGATTCCTGTCGCCCGACCACCCCGAGGAGGTCCTCTACGAGGAGGGCTTCGTCTGCGTCGTGTGGCGCGACAGCCCGCTGGCGCAGGGCGAGCTGACGTTCGAGCGTTACCTCGCGGCCGGGCACGTCGTCATGCAGCCGCCCACGGGCACCGGCGAGGCCTTCGAGGCCTGGTTCGTCAGGCGCTACGGCGTCGCGCGCAACGTCGCCGTCACGACCTACGGCTTCGCGCCGCTGGTCGCGCTGGTGTGCGGCACCGACCACATCGCCACGGTGCACGCCCGGCTGGCCCGCATTCTTGCCGCAGCGTGGCCGGTTGCGATCAAGCCGCCGCCGCTGCCGATCGAGCGCATGGAACAGGCCGTGCAGTGGCACAAGTACCGCACCCAGGATCCGGGGCTGGCATGGCTGCGCGACCTGCTGCGGCAAGCCGTTCGGCGCATGGACGCGGGCACGTGGTCCGACTGACTCCGATCGAATAGCGCAGCGGGGGTTAACCCTCGACGATTCGACGCCGTCGAATCGTGAGATTCATCGAAGTCATTTTTCGTCGGGAGCGAGATCTCCTACGCTCTCGCTCGCCCGATTCCGAAGAAGACAGGAGACGACCGATGGCTCGACGCCAGGCGATGGGCGAACTCGCGCCCGATTTTCAGGAACCGGACCGTACGCAGCCGCCCCGGCAGCGCTGACGGTCCACGACACCCACGCTCGAGGAGACGAACACATGCACGACATCGACACGCCGAGGCTGACCGCGCTCGCCATCGCAGCGCTGCTGGTCACCGGCGCGCAAGCGGCCGGCATCGACACCGGAAACCCGGACTGGTCCGTGCGCTGGGACAACAGCGTGCGCCTGAGCACCAAGTTCCGCACCGAGTCGGCCGACCCGGCGCTCAAGGATTCGTTTCGCCAAGTGCCCACCGGTGCGCCGGCGCCGGCGCCAGCGAGCTTTTCGTTCCCGCAGGCGCTGAACTTCAGCGCCGGCGACCAGAACTTCCAGAACAGCGGCCTCGTATCGGCGCGCGCCGATCTGCTGTCGGAGTTCGACGCGATCTGGCGTCGCGACTTCGGCATCCGCGTCAGCGCGGCAGCCTGGTACGACGACAAGCTGCACCGCAGCACCAAGGCCGACAACGATCCGACGATCGGCCAAATCCCCTACAACGCGTTCCCGAGCCGCACGCGCAAGCTGGCCGGCGAGAAGGGCGAACTGCTCGACGCCTTCGTGTTCGGCGGCTGGCGCTTCGACAACGGCATGAAGCTGACCGCGCGTCTCGGACGCCACGCGCTGCAGTACGGCGAGAGCCTGTTCTTCGGCGACAACGGCATCGCGCGGGCCCAGGGCCCGGTGGACATCGACAAGCTGCTGGCGTCGCCCAACGCGCAGTTCAAGGAGATCATCCGCCCGGTGCCGCAATTGTCGGCGCAGTTGCAGATCTCGCCCGAGGTCTCGATCGGCGGCTACGCGCAGTTCCGCTGGGAGGCCGACCGACTGGCGCCGGCCGGCAGCTATTTCTCGACGGCCAACATCCCCTGGGGCTCGCGGCAGCCGGAATTCGTCGACATTCCTGCGGGCACACCAATCTCAGGGAATTACGCCCTCGCATCCGGTGCCGACCAGGAGGCGAAGGATTCGGGCCAGTTCGGCCTGCAACTGAAGTGGCGCATCGACGAGACCGACCTCGGCTTCTACTTCGCGCGCTACCACGACAAGTCCGGCCAGCTCTACGGCAACCTGAATCCGGCCGGAGCGCCCGGTCCGACCGGCGCGCTGCCGGGCACCTGGTTCTACAAGTTCCCGGAGAACGTTAAGACCGCCGGCATCAGCGTCTCGCACTCGGTCGGCGACTTCAACATCGCGGCCGAGGCGTCGGTGCGCGACGGCATGCCGTTGTGGAGCGCGAATATGCTCTACCCCGGCGGCTTCGGCGCACCGCAGCCGCGCCCGGCGCTGGGTCGCACCGCGCACCTGAACCTGTCGACACTGGCGACCTTCGGGCCGAGCTTCATCGCGCGCGAGTCGAGCCTCGTCGCCGAGATCGCGTGGAACCGCGTGCTCTCGAAGGACGATCCCGACCATTCGCTCGACGAAGGCCGCACGCGCGACGCGACCGCGCTCCAGTTCATCTTCACGCCGAGCTATCGCCAGGTGCTCCCGGGGCTCGACCTGAGCGTGCCGGTCGGGCTGCGCTACGTGCTCGACGGCAACTCCAGCGTCACGGGCGCGGGCTGGGGCGCGAAGAACACGGGCAGCGCCAACCTGGGCATCGAGGGCACCTACCTCGGCGTCTGGCAGTTCGCGCTGAACTACACCCACTACATCGGCAAGGCAGTCCCGTTCGTCGACTACTCGCCGCTGCTGACCGGCGGACACGCCATCTACGGCCTCGGCAATCCGCTGGCCGACCGCAACTACCTGGCGCTGTCGCTGCGCCGCACGTTCTGATCTCCCGGGAGCTCACGATGACCTTCGATCGAATCTCACTGGTGGCCATCGCGGCGGCGGCGGCGATGGCTTGCGGCAGCGCGACGGCCGGCGTGTCGGCCGACGAGGCCGCGCGGCTGAAGTCCGAGCTGACACCGTTCGGCGCCGAAAAGGCCGGCAACAAGGACGGCACGATCCCGGCCTGGAACGGCGGCTACACGACGCCGATTCCCGGCGACAAGCCGGGTGGGCGCCGCGGCGACCCGTTCAAGGACGACAAGCCGCTGTTCTCGATCAACGCGAGGAACGTCGAGCAGCACGCCGACAAGCTCAGTGACGGGCAGAAGGGGATGCTGAAGAAGGATCCCGACAGCTACCGCATCGACGTCTACCCGAGCCGCCGCACCGCGGCGGCGCCGCAGTGGGTCTACGACAACACGTTCAAGAACGCCACCCGCGCCAGGCTCAACGGCGATCTCGTCGAGGGGGCCTACGGCGGCATTCCGTTTCCGATCGCCAAGACCGGTGCCGAGGTGATGTGGAACCACATGCTGCGCTGGCGCGGCACCTCGTGGGAGTTCCACATCAACCAGTACCAGCTCACCGCCGACGGCCGCATGGTGCTGACGACGGAAGGCCGCGCCGACCAGCAGATGCCGTACTACTTCCAGGAAGGCAGTCCGGAGCAGTTCGCCAAGTCCAACCTGTACTGGCAGATCCGCCTGATCAACGCCGGGCCGCCGATCCGCGCGGGCGAGGCGATCGTCGGCGGCACCAACATCGACGGCAGCAAGGACCAGGCGTGGGTCTATCTCACGGGACAACGGCGCGTGCGCAAGCTGCCGAACCCGTGCTGCGACACGCCGACGCCGTCGGCGGCCGGCGTCATGAGCTTCGACGAGATCGAAGTCTGGACGGGGCGGCTCGACCGCTTCGACTGGAAGCTCGCCGGCAAGAAGGAGATGTACATCCCCTACAACGGCAACAAGTTCCTGCAGCCCAGGACGGATGCCGAGGTGATCACGAAGAACCACCTCAACCCCGACCACGTGCGCTGGGAACTGCACCGCGTCTGGGTCGTCGACGCCACGCTGAGGCAGGGCCAGCGCCACCAGGCCCCCAAGGCCCGCTACTACTGCGACGAGGACACCTGGATCTGCGTGCTCGGCGACCGCTGGGACGCCAACGGCCAGCTGTGGAAGACGCTGTGGGCGCAGACCTTCGTCGCGCCGGACCTGCCCGGCACTCCCGTCGGCGCGTTCGGCTTCAACGACCTGCTGTCGGGACAGGGGTTCGCCGGCAACCTCTACAACGCGAAGACCTCGCAATACGCGATCGTTCCGCGCATTCCCGGCAGCGTCTTCACGCCGGACGCGCTCGCCGGCGAAGGCGTGCGCTGAGCAGCCGCAAGCCGCCGATGACGCGTTCCGGCATGCGATCGGCCCGCGCGCTCCCGGCAGCGCTGATCGCCGCGCTCGCAATCGGCGCGGTGCCGGCGCTGCCCGCGCCGCAGGTCGGCGATGCACTCGACCGGCCGGCCGTCGGCGCCCGCGACGCCGCCCACGCCGTGCTGCTGACCGCCGCCCAGGCGGGCACGCGACTCGTCGTGGCCGGTGAGCGCGGCATCGTCCTCACGTCCGATGACGCGGGACAGAGCTGGCGCCAGTCCCGCGTCCCGGTCAGCGTGAGCCTGACGGCGCTGCGCTTTGCCGATGCGGCGCACGGCTACCTCGTCGGGCACGGCGGCACTGTGCTCGCCACCGACGACGGCGGCCTGACGTGGACGCGGCAGCTCGACGGCCGCACGATCGCCCGGCTCGAACTCGACGCGGCGCGCGCCGGCGGCGATGCGGCGGCGCTGAAGTCGGCCGAGCGGCTCGTCGCCGACGGCCCGGACAAGCCGCTGCTCGACCTGCTCGTGCTCGACGCGCAGCGTGCCGTCGTCGTCGGCGCCTACGGCCTGGCGCTTGCCACCGACGACGGCGGCGCGAGCTGGTCGAGCTGGCGAGGGCGCCTCGACGATCCCAAGGAACTGCACTTCTACGCCGTGCGCAAGCGCGGCGACCGGATCGCAGTGGCCGGTGAGCAGGGGCTGTTGCGCCTGTCCACCGATGCCGGCAGGACGTTCAAGCGCATCGCGACGCCCTACCAGGGCAGCTTCTTCACGCTCGAGATGCCGAGCGATGGCGAGATCGTCGTCGCCGGGCTGCGCGGCAACGTGTGGAGGTCCGTCGACGACGGCGCCAACTGGAGCCAGTTGGCCTCGTCGGCGCCCGTGTCGATCACCGCTTCTACGCAGCGGGCCGACGGCTCGCTGGTCTTCGTCAACCAGGCCGGCATGGTGCTCGAACTCCGGCAGGGCAGCCTGCAGGCGCTGCCCGCCGGCCTGCTGCCGCCGCTGAACGGCTTGGTCGCACTGTCCGACGGCGCACTGCTCACCGTGTCGATCGACGGTGTGCGCCTGATCGACGTCGCGGCCGTGTCCTCGCAGGCCTCGGGCCTCTGGAAGAAATGAACGCCCATTCCTGCGCGGCGCCCGAAGCAGCCGAGCCATTCGATCGGCGCTCGGGCTCACTGGTCGAGCGTGCGCTGTTCAACAACCGCGCGATCGTGGTCGCGCTGTGCCTGCTGGTCACCGCCGTCCTCGGCTGGCAGGCAACGAAGCTGCAACTCAACGCCAGCTTCGAGAAGACGATTCCGACGCACCACCCGTACATCCAGAACTTCCTGGCGCACCAGGGACAGTTGACCGGGCTGGGCAACGCGCTGCGCATCGCCGTCGCCAACCCCGAGGGGTCGATCTACGACGCGGGCTATCTCGAGACGCTGCGCAAGCTCAGCGACGAGGTGTTCCTGCTGCCCGGCGTTGCGCGCACCCAGATGAAGTCGTTGTGGACGCCGACGACGCGCTGGGTCGGCGTGACGGAAGACGGCCTCGAGGGCGGCCCCGTGATCCCCGACGGCTACGACGGCTCGCCCGCAAGCCTGCAGCAGCTCGCGGCGAACGTCGCGCGCTCGGGCGAGGTCGGTCAACTCGTCGCGCTCGACGCCCGATCGAGCGTGATCTACGTGCCGCTGCTGGCGAGCGACGCCGAAGGGCGGCCGCTCGACTATGCGCAGTTCGCCCGGCGCGTCGACGAGCTGCGCGCGAAGTACGAGCCACAGGGCGTCGACATCCACGTCACGGGCTTCGCGCAGATCGTCGGCGATCTGATCGACGGCGTGCGTGAAGTGCTCGTGTTCTTCGCCCTCGCCGTCTTGATCGCGGCGGCGATGGTGCTTTGGTACACACGCTGCTTGCGCTCGACGGCGCTCGTCGTCGCCGCATCGCTGATCGCGGTGGTCTGGCAGATCGGCCTGCTGCCGACGCTGGGCCATGCACTCGACCCCTATTCCATTCTCGTGCCGTTCCTCGTGTTCGCGATCGGCATGAGCCACGGCGCGCAGAAGATGAACGGCATCATGCAGGACGTGGGCCGCGGCATGCACAAGCTCGTCGCCGCGCGCTTCACGTTCCGCCGCCTGTTCCTCGCCGGCCTCACGGCCCTGCTGGCCGACGCCGTGGGCTTCGCGGTGCTGCTGATCATCGACATCCAGGTGATCCGCGAGCTGGCCGTCGCCGCATCGCTCGGCGTCGGCGTGTTGATCTTCACCAATCTGATCCTGCTGCCGATCCTGCTGAGCTACGTCGGCGTCAGCGCGAAGGCGGCCGTGCGCAGCGTGCGCGCCGAGGCCGCCGGCGCGCAGAAGCACCGGCTATGGGCCTGGCTCGACCGCTTCACGCGCCGGCGCGACGCGACGATCGCCATCGCGGTCGCACTCGTTCTCGGCCTCGCGGGCCTGGCCGTCAGCACGCAGTTGAAGATCGGCGACCTCGATCCCGGCGCGCCCGAGTTGCGCCCCGACAGCCGCTACAACCGCGACGTCGCCTTCGTCAACGCCGCCTACGGTGCGTCGAGCGACGTGCTCGCCGTGATGGTCAGGACGCCGGAGGGCAAGTGCTCGCAGTACGACACCTTGAACAAGATCGACGCGCTGGAATGGCAGCTGCGCCAGATCGAAGGCGTCGAGAGCACGAACACGCTGGCCTTGCTCACGCGGCGCGTCCTCGCCGGACTGAACGAGGGCAACCCGAAGTGGTACGACTTCCTGCCCAACCAGGACATGCTCAACACCGTCACCGCCGGTGCGCCGCGGGGCCTGTACGACGACGCGTGCAGCCTGCTCACGCTCTACATCTATCTGCGCGACCACAAGGCCGAGACGCTGACGCGTGTCGTCGATCACGTGGAGGCCTTCGCCGACGCGCACGACGCCGCCGACGCGAAGTTCCTGCTTGCCGCCGGCAGTGCAGGCATCGAGGCCGCGACCAACATCGTGGTCAAGGAGGCTTGGCGTCACATGCTGTTCATGGTCTACGGCGCCGTCGCGCTGCTGTGCTTCGTCACCTTCCGCTCCTGGCGCGCCGTGCTGGTGGCGATGCTGCCGCTGGTTCTGACCTCGCTGCTGGCGGAAGCGCTGATGGTCGCGCTCGGCATGGGCGTCAAGGTCGCCACGCTGCCCGTCATCGCGCTCGGCGTGGGCATCGGCGTCGACTATGCGCTCTACATCCTCTCGGTGACGCTGGCGCAGCTTCGTCAGGGAAGAAGCCTCTCCGAAAGCTATTACCGCGCGCTGCTCTTCACCGGCAAGGTCGTGATGCTGACCGGCCTGACGCTGGCCATTGGCGTCATCACCTGGGTCGCGAGCCCGATCAAGTTCCAGGCCGACATGGGCCTGCTGCTGGTCTTCATGTTCCTGTGGAACATGCTAGGCGCCCTCGTGCTGCTGCCGGCACTGGCGCACTTCCTGTTGAAGCCCGAGGCGCGCAACACCGCCCCGGCTGCCACGACGAAGTCGGCTTCCTCTGCTCTTGCAGATTCCTCGGCGGCAGCGCCTCTGGCCCGCGAATCCGCCTAGATGTTCAAGCTTTCCTGGCGCTGGCGCGCTCCCGATCTGCGCGGACGCGCGCCCCTGCTCCGCTGGAGCCTGCGTCGGCGCCTGGCGTTCGGCTTCGGCATGCTGGTGGCGCTGCTGCTGGTGCTGGCCGCGCAGGCCATGCTGCAGACGCGCGAGCTGGGCGCGCAGCTCTCGCGCATCGTCGAGATCCACAATGCCCGGGCCGGCATGGCGCACGAGCTGAACGCCGCGCAGCTCGACTGGATGGGGCAGCTGCGCGCGCTCATCGTGCTCACCGACCCCGAAGACCTGAAGGCCCAGCAGGCTGCGCTGGACGCCGCGCGCAGGCACTACGCGCAGTCCGAGGAGGCGCTGGCGGCGGTGCTGCAGGGCGAGGAGGCCGCGGGCCTGCGCACGACCCTCGAGCAGATCACCCGGTTGCGTGCCGAAGTCGCGCCGGCGCTTGCGAGCGCCGAGCGCGTCGCGCTCGCGGGCCAGGGGCCCGAGGCGACCCTGACCCTGCTGTTCCAGGCCGACGAGGCGGCGCGGCAATGGCGCGACCTGATGGCGGACATCGTGGCGCAAGCGACCCACGCCAACCAGTTGGAGTACCGCACGGCACAGGCGCGCCAGCGCCGAGCGCTGGCGGTGACCGCGGCCGTGGCCTGCGCTGCCGTGCTGTTCGCCGCTGCAATGGCATGGGGCCTGATGCGCAGCATCACGCAGCCGCTGCGCCAGGCCGTCGCGGCGGCCGAGCGCATCGCCCAGGGGCGGCTGGACGCCGACATCGCCGTCGACCGCCACGACGAATTCGGCCGCCTGCAGCAGGCCATCGCCCGCATGCAGCAGCAGTTGCGCGAGATCGTCGCCGGACTGCAGGCCTCGGCCGGCGCCGTCGACGGTGCCAGCGGCGAGATCGGCGCCGGCGCGCGCGAGCTGTCGTCGCGCACCGAGCAGGCGGCGGCCCGGTTGCAGCAGGCTTCGTCGTCGCTGCGCGACCTGGCGCAAACGGTGGCGCAGTCGGCCCGGGAGGCGCAACAGGCCAGCGCGCTGGCCGACTCGGTGCGACATGAGGCCCGTCTCGGCGACGAGGCGGTGGCGCTGGTGCACAGGCAGATGCAGGCCATCGCCGCGTCGTCGCGGCGCATCACGGAGGTGGTCGATGCGATCGACGGCATCGCCTTCCGGACGAACCTGTTGGCGCTCAATGCCGCCGTCGAGGCGGCGCGCGCCGGCGAACAGGGACGGGGCTTCGGCGTGGTGGCGGCCGAGGTGCGCAGCCTGGCCGGGCGCGCCGCGGAGGCCGCGGCGCAGATCCGCGTGCTCAGCGCCGAAGCCGCCGCCTGCGTCGAGCAGGGCGAAAAGGGCGCCGACCAGGCTGGCGCCACCGTGAGCCGCCTGGCGCAGGCCGCGGGGCGCGTCGCTGCCACCGTCCATGCCGTCGCCGATACCGCACGCCAGCAGACCGCCGTGCTGCAACAGGTCGACGGCACCGTGGCCGAACTCGATGAAGCCACGCAGCACGACGCCGCGCTGGCCGAGCAGCTGGCCGCGGCCACCAGCGGGCTCAAGGATCAGGCTGCAACGCTCGAGCGCACGCTGCAGGGCCTGCACCTGGATGCACCCGCCGCGACCGAGGCGCGGGCCGTCCCGACCGGCGATGGCGTGGAGAAGACCTGCGTGTAGCCGGGGGCCGCTGTCGGACGCTTCAAGACTCAGTCGGCGAAGACGGGGTCGCCCAGCCGCTGCGCCAGCGCCGCCTTGTCGTCGACGCACAGCTTCGCGTAGACGCGGCGCAGGTGATGGCGCACCGTGGCGGGAGACAGACCCAGCGCGCGCGCCACCTCCTTGTGCGATTGCCCGCGGGCGTAGGCCGTAGAGACGGCGCGCTCCTGGGGGCTGAGGACTTCGAGCGGACTGCGCCGACGCAACCGCACGAGCAGCTTTTCGGCCACGCCTTCGATCTGCACCTGCAGCGAAGTGCCGACCTGACGCCGGACATGCGTCTCGCCTGGCAGCGCCTGCAGACAGGCGGGAAGCCGCGGACCGATCCAGTCCGGCCATTCCTCGCGCATCATTTCGGCGAAGCCCGGCTCCACGATGTGCAGCACGCCGCGCGCGTCCGTGATCGCCATCCGCTCCTGCACAGGCAGGCGTCGCCCGCGAACATCCAGCAAGTGCGACAGGCGGCTCAGGTTCAGCATCTCCTGCAGATGCGGCATCAGCAGTTCGAGCCAGCGGCGATCCCGGTCGGTGAAGGCAGGCCGGGCATGCCGCCGCACCAGCCCCATGCTCCCCAGCAGCTTCGATACCGGATCGACAGTGACGATCGCCAGCACCTGTTCGAATCCGTACCGCTCGGGCATCCAGGCCGACGACCGATGGGAGCGCAGCATCGCGCCGTCGAACCGATGACCGACGCCTAGTTCGGTGCAGCAACGGCACTTCACGATATTGTGTTCGGGATCGGCATTGATCAGATCGAGGATGCCGACATCGAGCTGCCAGACATGCGCGTGATTCAGGCGACTGCCCTCGCTGGTGCCTGCCCCCCAGATGCTGCCGTCGAATGCCACGTGTCCCTGCAGATGACGCAGCGCGGTGGCCTGGAACGCGGTGATGTCGGGTTGACACGCCGCCCGGTACAGCGTCAGCAGCGACGCCGATACGGCAAAGCCGTCGGGCACATCATCGACGCCAGGAACGATCGGCTGCGCACGCATGGCTGTGAGGGTGCCACGCCGGCACGAACGCCTCGTTGACCGAACTCAACCGGAATCGGGCCGCCGATCCGACGCGGAGGACCACACGCCGGAGCGCACTGCCTCGTTCAATTGAACGATCTTTCCGCCGCACAAGAGGAAACCTAGACTGAGCCTCCCTGATTCGGATGCGAGGAGACCCAAGGATGCACGAGACAGACCTTCGCATACGTGAACCGGAGGCGAATCCGCATACACCGGCAGAAAGCGACAGCTCGAGCTTCGCGGAGCGGCCCGGGCAGGCATACCAGGCGCGCTGGCAGCGCGTGATG
>ERZ778017.3153-NODE-3153-length-12087-cov-4.685339_pt1 | contig 12087 bp, 10 predicted proteins | sample MGYA00375747_ERZ778017 | MGnify/ENA primary metagenome ERZ778017 (study PRJEB29350, sample SAMN05509838) | bioreactor metagenome | biome: bioreactor; material: wastewater | place: South Africa: University of Cape Town | collected 2014-03-17 ... | reverse complement strand
AATACTTGCCAGATCAACGGAGTTAATGTGAAATCAGTGATTTCGGGTAAAGAATCAATGAACGGTTTCCAGAAGCTTGACGATCTTTGAGATTCAAACGTAAGAAATAAAGAAATGATCTGAAATGACGACAAATCAAGCAATTCAGGTAACAGTAGCTCGCCATAAACGTTGGTGAAAGTGTCTTCGTTTTTATGGTATGGAACATAGATATGGGCGTACATTGGGTCGGTCAATTTGACCGACGAGTACCGTGTGATGTGTCTCACCACGGTAGTGAAGTTGAGCAAGAACGAATGGGGGATTCTGATCAATTGCTGGGACTTTTTGATGTCGCTTGCAGCATGAATACCTCTACCGAAATCAGCAATGTTCTTAACCTCTATACTGGGGGAAATAAATGTGTGGGTCGATGGCTGGAGAGTCTCATCTTGAGTATTCTTGACCCATTCGAGCAATTTGGTGATCTTGCTGTCGGTCATTGTGGATGTTTAGGAGGTTTATGGAGATTTAGTAACAAACTGAATTTATCTAGATCGGATTTATTTGCGATGAGATCGGCATAAATATAGGTGGTGGGCCACCACCCTAAAACTAGGCAAAAATCGTGCTGTTGTCACTACAGACCCGTTCGTATAGTGTGTGGTTATACTATTGGCCAGTTAATTCTACTACAGGTTTCATGTTGTCACGTTTACTATGGACATTGAAAGTAACTGGACCTAAATTATTTTACATACGAACTGAAATACTGCCAATTGGTTTGCTATTTTCAAAACATATTGAGTGTCAATGCACTTGCTACCGATTTCGAGTCAACAGCATCCTTAAACTCCGAGAAACTCAACTTGCTGTCACCGTCAGTATCGTACTCTCTCATTGTCTTGTCGACGATCTGCTGTAATTCTTCGTCTTTTAAGTTCTTTCCCACCATCATCTTCATCACAATAAACAACTCTCCGTTGCCAATGTACCCGTCCCTATCGATATCATACACTTTGAATGCAAATCTCAACTTGTCAACTTTGGACGTCTTGCCTGAAAATGCGGATAAACCAGTGATAAATTCCTGGAAATCAATTGTTCCTGATCCATCTTCGTCAAAAACGTCCATCAACCGGGTGGCTAACGGGTTTGATGATATACCTGGTATCGACAAAAACTCTTGCTTGTCAATTGTTCCTGACCCATCTTTATCTAGCTTCATAAACCGCTTCCTGAGTCGATCTAATTCCTCACGGTCAAAGTTTGTGCCCTCCATGAGGCCATCCATGATCTTGGACGACGCAATCCCCATCTTGTGCTGTCTACTGGTAAGACCTGACACTCTGGTGGATTTAATTGTAGATGAAATCGGTGGTAGCGCTGGTCGGAATAATGTGGTAGCGCCGTTTTTGGCCCTGATGACGGTTTTGGGGGATACGGGACGAGACATGTTACTGGATTGCATGGAACTGTTAAACAAGTCGAGTTAAACTAAGTCAGATGCAGAGTTTTGCAAGTGATTTAGAGTGGGAAGTTTACCACATTTATTTGAAAATCTGTATTTGGCCCAAGAATCGCATTTATGGCTCAACTGAAACGAAATTGGCGCGGAAAGTGCTAAAGTGAGCTTTCTAATGGGGCTTTGTGAGTGAAAATTGTTGATTTGACTCGTCATTGGTGCCATTTCTTGCTGTTTACCAAGAACTGGGCTCAGACACATGGCTTTGAACATGGTGGTGCAATATTTTAATGGTAGCGTCGTTGATAGATGCTACCACAGCAACTTAGTTAGATGTCAGTGGTGGAGCTTGGGGATGGTTTAAGGCGGAATAATACAGAAAAGTGGTGATGAAGGTATTTGATATGATTTTGCCTAGTTACTGTCTGCTGGTGTTCTTGCGAGTTGCAACGCCGATGTATTCTTCTGTCCGTGTTGTGACGGCTGCAAATTGGAGTGGGTTGCAAAAAGGTATGGTAGCGCTGATGTCGAAAGTAACCATTGGATTTGGTTTGTCCATACGTCACTTTGCTTTGGGTAGCCGTGATTAGGTGGAGTAAACCATATTAGTGCTTTGTGATTGAAAGCTTCTGAATCGTGTATTCACAACATTTTCAATCATCCAGAGTGATGTCCTATATCTGGTATATTTTGGGCAAAAAGAAATAGTTTCAACTACAATAAATGTACCCTGACATGAATGCCAAAGCGTCTTCCGTTCCTGTAGTTGAAATCATATTTAGAAGCTGGATACGACCTTACAAGACAGGCTTCTTGCAGGGTCCGCCGTTGCTTGACGGTAGCGCCGTTCATCAACGAAAATGGCAGTTCAATTTTTCTCACTTTTGTGGAACTTATGGGCGCGTTGCGGCACGGGTGTTCCCCCAAGGACCACGATAAAATTTCCCGATAAAATACACGGTACCAGTAAATAACGGCATTATGAACATCAATTTGGACAGTGCCAAAGATACTCTATGTAAGAACATATTGATCTACGGGTACTGTAAGTTTGAAAATAAAGGGTGTGCGTTTAATCATAACAAATCGGCACCAAACCAAGATTCTCATCCGTCACAGTTACAGCAGCAGCCTGGTCAAGTTCAAGGGCAGAATTCTCACAATCCAATAGGTCAAGGGTACAATCCTCCTCATAATCAGATGCATGGCCAATTACCGACCCAGCAGCTCGGCAATAATGCCACCCAAACCCCAATTCATGGTGGCCATCCTAGTGGCCAAATCCCACCAGGATCTGGACCTGGAACCACCGAAACGAAGAGGAAATTCAACCTCAACACTCCGTCATTCCAGCCGGGAGTACAAAACGTTACTGCCAAATTTGCCAATTTGTCGCCAAAATTGAAAGATATTCCTGTGTTTGTTCCTCTGGGACCCAATTATCTGAACAGAGGCACTCAGTCACAACCACTGACACCAGGACAGCACAAGATCGTAGCTCCTGCCCCAGGATTAAGTCAGCACCAGTTCCAGCATCTTCATCAGTCGCACTTATCGGCAAGTAACGGCAGTGCTGAGGACTCCGACCCATTGCCAGTGAAGAAGTTTAATGTTTCAACACCATCGTTCACTCCGTCGAATATCTTTTCCCAGGAGTACTCCTCAACACCACCCCCACTCCAGCAGCAACCAGGACTGCTGCAGTCTTTGAACCAGTCAAATACCCAGCCCAACCCATACTTGAATCCTCCAAGTTCGTCAGAAGTGTACTACCAGCAAGCAACATATCCGTTACAATACCATTTATATGCTCCACAACCACCACCGAGGTTGTCTATTCCGTTACCTCCGTACGAAACAAACACTAATCGGATGTTCATTGACAACGAATTGCGGGAATCGTTGCATAGAAAGAATGAAGCTACGTTACAGCTGATTCCAAGATCATCTCTACCGGAGCATGTTCATGTTTACCACTCGTTAGTTCCAATAGACAAATCGTACGAATCCATGTCGAAAGTGTGGAACATTCCTACCGATATATACAAGGTATACTCCAACATTGATGGAAATCCGTACTGTTTGAATAGAATTGACAATTCGTTTGAAATTTCTAATGATATTCCCTTCAGACACGTTAAGCGATGGAAATCAGTCAAGTGTCCCAACGTTGTCCAATTGCAAGATGTTTTCACTAGTATGGCATTCGGAGAAAAATCCCAATTGGTTGTAGTATACGATTACTATCCAAATGCAAGCACCTTACTTGAGCATCACAAACGTTCGATTGGACGAGTCGAACCTATAACCGAAGAATTGTTATGGACATATTTGGTTCAATTAATCATGGCAATACAGGCAATTCATGAAAAAGGGTTGGCAGCAAGAACGTCTCTTGATTTACTGAAAATCATTGTTACGTCGAAAAACAGAATCAGACTAAGTGGGGTTGGTATTAATGACATTATTGATTATGAGCATGATGAAGAACAAATTGAAACTATGGGCATGGCCAAGTACCGGAAGAGTCTTCAAAGAATGGATATAACGTTATTGGGTAGATGTATGGTAGAATTGACATCGTTGACGATTCCACACACTCTACGAAATATGGCAGATGTCGACGCTACCATCAAGTCGATTAAAACCAGCTCGCAGATACCTCTTTCTGATGAGTATATCCGAGTGCTTGAGATGTTGAATCAGACGAGCGATGAGTTTGATGTCGGACGATTTATTCAGAGCTACTTGACCAAACACATGATGAAAGTCATGGCAGGATTACAAGACTCGTGTGATTATATGGAGTCCCAGTTGATGTCAGAGTTAGAAAATGGACGATTGTTCAGGCTCATGACAAAGTTGAATTTCATCATAGACAGGCCCGAGGTCGACGACTGGAACGAAAATGGAAACAAGTACATCATCAAGTTATTCCGCGATTACATATTCTGTCAGTACGACGAGTTTGGGAAGCCAATGGTGGACTTGAGCCGGGTTTTGACCAACTTGAACAAGTTGGACTGTGGAATCGACGAAAAGTTTTTACTCGTGAGTAGAGACGAGAAGAATTGTATATTAGTCAGTTACAAAGAAGTCAGAGACATCATCGATTCGGCTTTCAGAAGCCTCACGCGGAACTAGTATGTAATAATAATACACCACAAACAAGAACGTAGACCACGGTAGATACTGGTAGTGTAAACCAGTATACCACGGTAGATACTGGTAGCGTAGACCAGTATACCATGTATGTGCCACAACACATGTGGTACAATTCCATCCACCACGCTCTACACCTAAATCTGTTGCCCGTCTCCAGTCTTCACCACAAGAGACATTACCGTGGCAATCATCGATATCAAGCAATCTTATTTAGTGATAATTCCGATCCGACTATACCTCGTAACGAACTCCACGGATGTCCCGAACCGCAGGCCCGGCTCACTACCCGATGCACGATCAACCCATACGGCCCCAATCGTGGCACGTTTCGGTGATGGGGCGGCAACTGGCGGTAATCTTTGCAACATGTCGCATGCATTAATGGTCCAGATCTGATGAAAAAGATAAGGATTGCCAGTTGCACACAATGATGCAGCCGATGTCCCTCACCATGCACCAATCAAAAACGAGCCCCAAAATGATGTGACAACGCAAGCTAAAAGAAAATAATGTCCCACCACTACACGAAAGCCATCACCACGCCCCACCCACCGTAATAACTCCGGAGACGGGTATGCGCACGGCTTTCACACCACAGACAAAATTATCACAAACAATATGACTGATTTGCGCAGGCACCTATAAATAGGCACCAATGCACCGAGCGAAAAGTCGCACCGTTATACTATGAGCTTGAAGACAAGGTCGCGGGCAGGATGTTTATCGTGCAAACGATTGAGGATAAAGGTAAGTAGACCCAGGTAGTGGGGTGGGACGAGTGACATCTCCCCAGATCAATGGCACCAACACCATCACCAGTACCGATGGCGGCGTATCTTCGTATCTTTTCACACCAGTACTAACGACAGTGTGACGAGAGAAAGCCCGTGTGTGAGTATTGCATTCACACCAACCGGGAGTGCAAATATCTCCAGCAAGTAAACGTGTATCGGCCCCGACGAAAGAGAGGCAAGTCAGTTACTGGCGACGACCGTGCCCTGGGCCTAGTGGAGAACAGTTATAAACACGATGATAAGTGCATTTCCACCAAGACGTGTCGACTCAACATGAACCAGTTGTTGTTTGACTTGGTGCTAAACCAGTCGACGATGCATTTGAGCATCTCCAAGTTCGAGTTGAGGTTGTTGAACTTTTTCAACTTTTACGGAGTGTCGTTGTTTTCGTTTGGAAAGAACCGAGAAGTGGCTGCGGTGTGGGCCAACGACGTGCCGCCGTTGTTCCTACAATCGCATCTCGTTAAGATATCTATTTTGATGTACTCGTGTGTGATATCACTACCATCCAATTACTGTGTAAATGACACCTCTTTGACATCGCAACGAATGCATCAGATTAACAAACTAAACTTTACCGACACCGACATATGTAAACTCAAAATGCTCTTCAATAATTATCTCCAGCAACTCATTCATCTTTTGAGTTGTGTGGTTGGAGAGAATTCCTCGCCAACAAACATCGCCTCTAACCCCAGGGTGTTCTCGCCATTTGTGGCCAAAGAGATCACTTTGGCATCAATTGTGTTGTTCATTGTGCTATCGATGTCGGATAGTATTGTCAAGCTAGTATCATTTGAACCTGGGGAAACTGACCTCCTTCTGATCACAAAGGGGATCCAGCATTTCCGTGATATGGCCAATGTCCCGTTGCTGGGCTCTGATTTCGTGAGAATTCACCACATGAAAGAAGATAATCTTCCGAAAACCATGATGTTGTCGTCGAAAATCCCCATCATTAACCACCTATTGCATGATTTACAAACCATGTACCAGTTATCAGAATCGACTTCCCCAGAATCAATTGTAGAGTTCCAAATATTAAATGCAGCTATCGAACGCTTGCAGCAACAATTCTACAAGGCAATCAAGTTTCAATATCCCGTCCCGTTGTTCAGATACTTGTTGGTAGTAGACGACCGACTATTTGATTTGGTCCATGCGAAAAATTACTTGGGACTACGAATCATATTTGTTGTTAGCTGTCTCGAGTTGATCTGTCAATTTATGGTGTTGGAAGAATCGAATATCTGGCATGATTACATTCATTTTTATCGTCATTATACATTTCAAATTAATAATCAGTGCTGGAAATACCCCATGGACGAAGCACTCTTCAATATCACGTTGGTCAACAAGTTCAAAGTGGTAGACCTGGACTACTCAATCTTCACCACATTCGACCCGCTAAATTGGCCCAACCATAGCCCCATTACTTGACTACAGAACAACCATTTTAGGTATATATTTTGCTGTATACTGGTCTGGTATCATATGTTCAATTCCCCCATTCTATCTATCACCTTTTCGGTTCTCTCCTTTTTGATTTTGGCGGCCCTGGCCTTTTCATTAAGATTGTTCATCTTGTCCATAGCCCCATCAATCAAATCAGCATAGGCAGGATCGTTCAACTTGTTGTCGTCGATATCAAACGAGCTGACATTATGTTCGTTCTCTTCTTGCAAAACATCGCGGATGGTGTCATTACACACCAATTGGTTGTGCAACCCAAAACTAAAACACCACTTCAATTGCCTCAATCTAGCATAAAGGAGCCACGAATCTATTGGTAACGATCTGTACTTTGATAATCTAATGTACGTCGAGTCCATAATATTATTCAATATCTCTTGTCCGTCAGGGGTTCCCTTGTAGATCTTTTCTCGTGTGTCCCTGTCAACATAAGCTTTAAGCGAATTACCCACGTTACGGAACACAGAATGTACTTCCTTCTTTTCTTTTTTCGACACCTTCTTACTCGATAAATTGGCCAATCTATCGAAAATGGAAAATAAGTACTCTTGCTCGTAGTACGGGGCGTTGGAATTGTACTCTTCTTCGTCTACGTCTTCGTCACTATCTTCACCATAAGTATAAACCTCGTAAATCACCGCTATTACTCTTGCTGCTGCCTTTGAGATATCTTTATAATCGTCTTCATCCACTAAAGGAACCAACTTGAACATCAAATCTTCGGCAATCTCATTGAGGTATTCACCTCGTGTTAAAAGAGTTAATAACGCCGCGATACCATGGAGAGCAGAAACACAAACTGCCGACTCAGCATCAACTTTGGCAAGCGCAGCATTGACAAGTTTCTTATCGTCATTCTTGTCCTGGATCAAGGTGGAGTATTCTCGATCACCAGAACTTACTTGGTCCCGCAAGTTAGAGGCTGATTTAGCAAACCCCTCTGCCAACTCCATGAGCCACCTGATCTTGTCGTCTACGCCAAAACTCCCTGCTCCATGTTGTAAAATCAATGTAATGCTTGAATAACCCGTCACAAGACTCGATTTGACTGCGTTTGTCACCACCGAAGTTGCGGGATCTTGAATCATAGTGGAAACCTGGGCCAAAAAGTCCTGGGTGACAAAACACCCGAAATCCTCGATATTACTGGCAATTAACGCAATGATCGACCGGAAAAGATACAAAAGTTCCGTCTCTGTCCGGAAATTTTTGTTGGTGAATACGTTCATCAATGACTGCACTTTATCTTCATCAACAAAGTTGGCCGTGGCCATGTTTTCTTCGTTGTACACAATAATTGGCTTGGAAACAATCAACTTGTACAACTGAGCTACCAATAACTCCCTCGAACTTGTCGATACTTCTGTTCGTGCCAACTGCAATGACGCAATAATTTCATTTATCGTGGTTTGGTCTGATTGAATTCTTTGTTTGTTCAATGCGTCGACATCGGCCTGTTTTTTGTCGTTGGCAAAAGTGTTGTCGGCGGACTTTTCGCCGGACTCCACCGATTGTTGTAAACTTAAGAGCTTTTGGTTGAGCAATTCTTGGATTCTCTGTAAGTCTTGCTCGATGAATTCGTCATCGGAGTCATCGTCTGGAATCGGGGTTCTCGACGCCGATGGTGCTCTTGACGACGATGCCGATGATGGATCTTCACGTAGTCTTCTAATTGCTGACTTCTTCGACATGGTTAAGGAAGAATTGATAAAGTAATGTAAAGTTTCAATGGTTATAAATGATGCAGGCATCGTACGATGGATGACCTACACACACCGTGGGCAGCAAGCCAAGAGGTAGTGGTGTGTATGGTAGCGCCGAAAGAGCCGTGGCGACAGTGTGGGGGTGCGACTGCGATGGCTGGGGTGCGACTGCGAGGGCAGGGGTGCGACTGCGAGGGCACGGGTGGCTACGGTGGTAGTAGGGCGTTCTGGGGAGGGACGAATGTGTGATGGCGCTATGTACAATATATAGTCGAGCCATTTTCCGCAGGGCGAATGGGTACCATTGGATACGAATGCCCAGGGGCAGCAAACGTCATTGGGCATGCTCATGTGAACTATCCCAGGAGTAACTGTCATCGCACTCGGTGACACGAGCCGGCATGGTGTGGACGTAAATTCACGGCTGCGAAACGTGGGGCGGCGGTACCGGTCGCGGTGGTAGAAGTAATCCCCTACCGAGTAAGGGCAATAGTAAAGCAACTTGGTGTCTAGAACACCACATCTTTCGGCAACACATACACCTTATCGCCGTTTTCTCTCACGGTGACGTTGTTGACGTCAGCCGGAAGCGATTTCCGCATGTCAAATGCGTCGACTTCGTCATTTATCTCCGAGATGTGTTTCGGATCATATCGACTGTAGTACCCTATAACACGACGATACACCGAGTAGCCCAACTTCTCGTACATTCTTTTCGCGAGGGAATTGGTGACCTTGACAAACAAATCGACAAACCACGCTTCGTATGGCTTCACCGCCGTCTGTTTCTCTAATTGTAGGCACAAGTCACTAGCAAGCCCCAATCTTCTGTACTGGTCCTGTACTGTCACGGCGGTGATATGGGTATGCCATTCTTGTTTCGACAACTTGCCCTCGGTTTTCCCCATCATGTAGCCGGAAATCTCGTACTCCTGGTCGAAATCGTGGTAGGTTTCCACCGACTTGAAGAAAAGTGATGGCCACTCGTTGAGGTACTGGCCGTACAAGGACAAATTGAAGTTCTCGGTCAAGGGGTCGAGGTTGATGGGGTTTGTCGAAAGTAAGTCGGTGATTTGAAATGGTACTATCAGAGTCATCGTTCTACAGTTGAAAATCGTCCTCGTGTCGTGGTGTGAACTGGTTGTAGTGGTCCTGGTGCTGCAACCAAGTTTGGTATGAAATTAAATCAAATTTCAATTACCCGCACTCTTGTCACAATAAAAAAATTTCACCTATAATCATTTCCTTTATTACATACGTTACTTATTTGCCATGTACGGAGGTCAACCTAGTGAAGAACAAAAGAAGCTCCAAGAGCAATACGCATACGACACCTTGAAGACCGCCGGGTTGATTGCCGGTGCTTTGTGGGTCACACCGATGATCTTTCACTTCATCCAAAAACAACTTAAATAGGTGTGTGGTTGACGGTAGAAGATAGTTGGGGGAAACTCGTGTATATACTGAATAAAATTGATGTTTTACCACGCTGTAGGATACGCAGTCTGCGGTGGTTGGGGTTTTGTCCTTCAAAGCGGGTTTGTCCAGGACACCCCACCGTGGTGCGAGATTTGCCGGGCCAGGGTCTACTTGTTTCTCGTACAACTCGGCATTTTCTTCTCTATATACTCTGTGGAATTTTCATTCTTTTGCCTACGCTTCGTCTTCAACGCTCACCAAGTCCTCACGCAATTTGGCGATTTTCATCGCCAACGTCATGAATTGCATCCTTTCAGCAATCTTGGTCGCGGCCACTAGGGCCTTGTCGCTCCGAATCATCTTTGCAATGCTCAATGCTTTGTTCAATTTGGACTCCTTACAGGACTCACCAAACATCATTAACAACGACTTGTCAAACACAACCATGTACTTGTTGATTTTCTCCATGATCTCGTCGTTGTCGTAGTCGTTGCTCTCATCGTTCAAGGTATCACTAATCAATTTACCCATAGTAACCGACCGTAAGAAGGTTTCCTCGGGGCTTTTGTCTTGTGCTGTGTCTACGTCATTGTCCTCGTCTTCCTCTTGTTCCTCGTGTTCTGGATCTGCTTTTTTCTTGGTCAAGTAGTCTCCAATAGGTAATTTGATTTCTATCTCAATTGGTAATGGTAAGGGAAATTTGGGGTAGTGGTTGTTGTGCTTCAATATAATACAGTTCAACTTGTCGTCGTATACTCCTAATGGCCAGCACTTCCAGTTTTTCTTTGTTGTGGTATTGGTTATTGAATGGTGACAGTTCAATATAGGTATCCATTTCGAATTGTGTGATTCTCTCCATGATTGCAACACTAATAAGGTATCGTCGTAACCTGGAACAATACAAGGGTCATTGTACTCGTTGAAAAACACCCCTTTTATTAAAGGAACCGAGGGGTCTTGGTGGTGTTTAATGGGTAATAGGACGTTTTGCTGAACAAACTTGTAGTCTTGATTGACGTCAATGATGGAAAATGTGTACACCTGGTTGGAAATATGGTTAATGGTGAATATGGTTGCAACAGAAGATGCGATTATGGTAACAATTGGGGTAGTTTTTAGCACGTTAACACAAACCCCATAGGCATTGAATATTCTCATATACCCAAAGTTGGTTCCCACAACGATCAACGAATCATTGTGATACTTATTTTTCGTGTCTACATTTGTCAAACTGATGGCAGTGATGTACTCGTTCTTGAGTAAGGGGATCTTGCGTTCCCACGAATCTTGCTCGGAGTCATGGTTTCTGTAGTAAATAGTGGCATTGTCAACTTTGGACTTCACGTCATATCCAGACGCTCCCAATAGTACAGCTCGCTCATTAATGGAACAAAGATCATAATTGTAGTAATCAGTGAAATGATAATCTTTCTGAATGGATCTATCAAAGAAAGAAACCGTGATTGTTTGGTGGGGGTTTTCGGGGCTTTTAACACACCAAGCATAACCTACAGAATTCATTGCCAAGTATCTTCTGTTGGCTGAAGTGGACGAGTTGGAAGCATCAGATGACCATGGAGTAGATCCTGGAGAGTAAGGTTTCAACTCAATTTCTCGGAATGCTGATGGTGGTGGAGAAAGGAAAAGAAGAGCAGGTGATCCGCGTATTTGAAAAATGGGATCTTCCCTGCGCCAGGATAGGAGAAGTGACCGGCGATGGTTTGTTGAAATTTTATATGCATGGCGCGCTTGAGGCCGAGATCCCAGCTTATGAGCTGGTATTGGGAGGAGGCGCGCCGCAATATGAGCGCGAATTCCGCGAGCCGGCATACCTAAAAAAAACACGTGCTTTTGATCCGGCTGCCATAAAAACGCCCGATAATTTAAAAGAGATTGCGGAACGCCTTATTACCATCCCGAATATCGCTTCCAAAAGATGGATATACCAGCAGTACGATAGTATGGTAGGGGCCGGCAATACCTCCACCAATGAACCCAGCGATGCGGCCATTGTGATCGCCAAGCCCACTGTAAAAGGATTGGCATTGACTACGGATTGTAATAGCCGTTATGTATTTGCAGATCCTTA
>ERZ778017.3149-NODE-3149-length-12100-cov-38.552511_pt1 | contig 12100 bp, 11 predicted proteins | sample MGYA00375747_ERZ778017 | MGnify/ENA primary metagenome ERZ778017 (study PRJEB29350, sample SAMN05509838) | bioreactor metagenome | biome: bioreactor; material: wastewater | place: South Africa: University of Cape Town | collected 2014-03-17 ... | reverse complement strand
CTACTCACAGGTTGGCCTGGGTTCCACCTCGCATGGATCATCTTCGGCGCCTTGCTTGCAACCGCGGTTGGGGCGCTCGGGCATGAAGCGATCAAGAATCTTCTCCTCGCTCTGCTAACCGTCGTGACTGGTCTCCGCGCCTTACTGCTTGCGAGCGTGCGGCCCCTCTCCAAGGCGGCGGCGCTGATCGTTTGTAATGTGCCGTTTCTCGTTGCCCTCTCAATCCTCGTATCTGGCAGGGTGAGCGGGAACCATCTGTACCCCGTGTTCCTAGTGGCGTTCATCGTGACTATGGAGCTGGACAAGCCAATCCGGATGAGGACCTTACTCCGCCTTACCAACGCCTATTTCTTCGTCTACCTGGGCATGTCCCTGCTAGTCTACTTCGGCGTTGTCGATCTGAACCGCGAACTCAACGTCTTCGACGCGACGCGGCGAGCTCCGTTGCTTGACTTCAAAACGCTCGTCGGCTTCTACGGATCGACAGCTCATATCGATGCCATCAGCCTGTTCATTGCTTTACTGAACCTCCTTTGGGGACGCGGGCGCAGGAGGTACCTGATGATCGCCATCGCTGTAGCCGCCGGCCTCGCGTCGGTGAGGTTCACGCCGTTCGTTGCCCTGGGTGTGGCGCTCTTGGCCACTGGGATGATCATGGGCGTGCGGAGGGCCAGACCGGCGCGGCGCTCCTTAGCGATCGCGATCGGGTTGGCTATCGTGCTAAGCGTTCCATTGAGCATGGCGGCCGTGGAGGTCGTCCCATCTCAGACCTTCGAGCGAGCGGTGAACATGGCGACCAACGGGCGGCTCCTAATATGGCAAACGATGGCTGGGGTATTCGCGGGCGCGCCAGTACTAAGCCAAGCGTTCGGAACGGGTAGCACGGAACCCTACTACCTGGTAGGAGGGTGGCCCCGCGTGCATCCGACCACTAAGGAAGTCTCGCCATTATGGACGGCTAACCCGCATAACAGCTACTTAAGCCTGGCCCTTACATTGGGCTTGGCGGCCGTCGTTGTTCTGATGTTCTCACTTGCAGTCCTGTTGGCCCGGATGCGGACCTGGCGAGCACTCCTGGTCACGTTCTATGTCCTCACGGTTGGGACCACGAACGCCGAGCTTCTCACGTTCTACTTCCCGATCTACGTCGCATGGCTCCTCTGGATGAGCCGGGTACCACCCCCCAGTAACATGCGCGCTGCGCTGTCCGGAAACCAAGATACGCTGCGCCCCATTCTGCGAGATGGATGCCCATGCGCATCTTGATGGTTCACAACTTCTATCAGCAGCCTGGGGGAGAGGATCAGAGTTTCGCGGCAGAAGTGGAGATGCTTAGGCGCCGAGGCGTGGAGGTCGTCACCTGGACGGTGCATAACGATGACATCGAGAACATCCCCCCGGCAAGATTGTCGCTCAATACCATCTGGAACCGGGAAGCTGCGCGAGAGTTTCGGGCGCGGCAAGCTACGGACGGGCCGTTCGATGTTGTCCACTTCCAGAACACGTTTCCCCAGATATCGCCAGCCGCAATCTGGGCCGCTGGCCAGAGCCGGTCGGCAGTCGTTCAAACGCTTAGGAATTACCGCTTGCTCTGCGTCAATGGGCTGTTCTTCCGAGATGGCAAGGCTTGCGAGCTGTGCATAGACCGCCGCCTTCAACTCCCAGGAATTCGGTATGCATGCTACCGTAGCAGTATACCGGCAAGCGCAACCGTTGCTGCCATGAACTACTATGGCAGACTGAAGCGTGTGCACGAGCAGTCGGTTGATGCGTTTATAGCACTTTCAGCTTTTGCGAGGTCGAAATACGTGCACACTGGGCTCGATGCGCAGCGGATCTTGGTGAAGCCGAATTTCGTCGCAGTTGACCCCGGAATCGGACAAGGTTCCGGCCATTACGCGATCTTCGTTGGACGCTTATCGCCGGAGAAAGGGGTTAAGACTCTGCTCAATGCCTGGGACCACATCGGCACTAAGCTTCCGCTCAAGATTGTTGGCGACGGTCCGCTTGCGGAGCAAGTGAGAACCGCAGCCGCTAACAGCAACGGTGGCATCGAGTGGCTCGGGAGGAAAGCCCGCGATGTCACTGAAGATCTGATCGGCGACGCGAGCCTGCTGATCTTTCCCTCAGAATGTTATGAAACCTTCGGTCGCGTAGCCATAGAAGCGTACGCTAAAGGTACGCCGGTAATAGCAGCTAACATCGGAGCGATTGCAGAACTCGTAGAGGAAGGCGAAACCGGCTTGCGTTTCGAACCTGGGCTCCCGCTGGACTTGGCCGCCAAGGTCGAAACTTTCCTGAAGGCTCAGGACGCGCCGCACTGGCGCACGCGTGCGAGACAGGAGTTCGAGAGAAAGTACACCTCTGACAGCAACTACGAGACCTTGATGACAATCTATGCTGGCGCGATCGCGCGCAAGCGGGGTGCTTGACAACACACGTGGTGAGTGGAGAGGAGGGGGTTCGTCGCTATCAGGGTTGGCTTCGAGTAATCCTGATCGGGGCTATGGTGGCCCTCCCGCCCACACTTCCGTTTACTATCTTCTTGCGCGGTTGGAGCATACAGGTCCGCCGGCGAGACCTCGCCTGGTTGTTTGCAGCTTCGCTTCAGATGATCGCGTTCTTTGCGGCAGACGGCAGTTCGGATGAGGTGCTTACACTCGCGTTGGGGCTCTTAGCCTTTAAGGGCGGACAGGCGCTCGCCGTGGCCTGGGTCAGGGAGAAGAGGCAATGGCGCCTGGGGTGGGCTTTCGGCCTCGCGCTCGCCGGATTGCTCACCTTTGAGGTTCTGCAAGTTGCCCTTGGCCACGGCGAGCGGGTGTCAGGGCCAAGTTGGTTCATACACCCCAACTTCTTCGGCCCTGTCATGCTCGTGATAGGGTTCACCGCCGCAAGCTACGTGGACGAGTGGTGGCGTTGGCTCCTGCTCACTGGAGCATTGATAGGAATAGTGCTAACGGGAAGCAGATCGGCTCTGCTCGCCTTCTTCGTTGTCTTGGCACTCGCTGCCCTCCTGGACCGGCGTTGGAGGCGCACGGCACTGATTTCTATGCTGTTTGGGACCGCGCTCTTGGTTACCGTTTCCGTCATGTTGCCCGCGGCAACATGGGCGCAGAGGCTACTGTCGCCGATCTACGTCGTCGTAGGCGCCGAGCGGTCGGCCAAGAACATTCTCGTCTGGACCGAAGACCTGAGCGACCGCACGCAATGGAACGCGCTTGGGGTAACGACGGTTCGGCGTTCGGCACATGGGTGGGAACCCGCGATCTGGAGCGTTGAGAGGGTCGAACCCGTGGCGTGGGCAAGGCCGCAGCAAGCCGCTGAGGTCGCGCGGGGTGAGACATACACCTTGAGCGCCGCCTTCCGGGCTGCGGACGGCGCGCCCCCTGGCTTCATCGGCTGGACGGACCGTCCAGGAGTACGTGTGAGCTTCGAAGTAGCGCTTACAGAGAATGGACCTGAGGTATTGCGTGCAATTGGCTTGGATGCGGTGACCGCACGTGCGAGCGCTGTCGCTGATGGCTGGCGCAGACTCGAGTTTACGTTCAGCGTGCCAGGAACCGGTTCGACGGCGTTGGGCCTGGGAGTCAGCCCGGGTTTGGCGTCCGAGAGGGTGGGCGACACGGTGGAGGTCTCCGAGTTGCAGCTGGAACGCGGAGGAGCGGCGACTTCGTATGCGCCAGCTATCCAGCGGACGACGGGAGTAGGGGAAGCGGTAGCGAGGGGCAGAATCCTCACGGTCGCTTGGCAAGGCGTTCTTGAGGCTCCTGTATTCGGCCACGGCCGCCAATCGTTCGCCGAATACTACGTGAGCAAGGGTGGGACCGGTCTCCCTCCGAACCATGCTCACAACGCTTTTCTGCAAGTTCTTTTCACATCGGGTGTGGTGGGGCTAATCGCGTTCGTAGGGGTACTGGCCCTTATGTTCTCATCGGTGGGTAGATTGCAGCAGGCTCTCATAGTCGGGGTTGGCGTCGCTAACCTCTTCGATAGCACCCTTACCTCGGGCCTGGTTCTCTACTCATTAGCGTTCGCGGCAGCGGCGGGAACGGGGAATTTCGTTGGGCGGCGCGTGCCTCTACGAGCATCGGTCCCGCTCAAGGAATAAGCTCAAATACGTCGATATGCGCGAAGCCTGGTACGGATTGCCAGCGGCTCATATAGATGCCGCCCTGGAGATCCTCGGTGATGAGTTCCCTCACCAGCTGCGAACTGCGCCCGTCGTAGGCCGTGCCGACGGTTGCACAGTACGCCTTGAGTGCACTGGCAACATCCACCGAACTACGTCGCGGATCCAGCAGTTCTAATGCGGCAGCCGGTGTTTCGGCCCGCTCACAGAGCCCTCGCCTTACGAAGCCGTAGTGGTCGCGTCCCAGCTTGCCGAAATCTACGAAGACCGATCGCACGCCAACAAGGGCCGCTTCGAGGGCGATGTTGGACGGACCGGTCACGATTGCATCGACCCGGTCGAGGAAGTCGAAGGATGATTCTTCTTTGGAGTCGGAGACCTCGACCCCAGGCAGCCGAGATCCCCAAGGCCGTCTGTCGGAAGGGTGAGGTCGTAACACGAGCTCGACTTCTGGCGCTAGCAAGCGCATTTCGTTCGCGAAATCTCTCACCGGCTCCATCGGGTCAAGCACGTTGACGCAAATGCCAAGACGCGCGAGGGCCGTGCGTGGACGGGCCCGCGATCGTGCCTCGTCGGCCTTAGGTATGCCACTTAGGAACACCAACGGCCGCCCTGGTCCAGGGACGTCATACTTCTCGGCGGCATCGCGGCCGTCGAGGAACGCGATGTCGAACGCTAGCGGGGGGAAGCCTGCTGACACTGAGGCGTGCTGAACGTAGGCCGCGCGGATCCCAAGGTGAGCAGCGGCTTTTACGAACGTTCTCGTCTCCATGATGTGGTCGTTGGCGACGAGCACGAGCTTGGGCCGTAAGCGCCTCAGCAAGCGCACCGACGTAATGAAGTAGCCATAGGTAAGTAAGTACCTATCTAAATCATGCATCAGCCCGATTCGGCGATAACCGGCAGCTCTGGACTTGAGGTCGAGAAGACGACCTAAGAATCGCAGACTTCGACCATAGGCCATGAACTCCGGGAACCTAGGCCCGGCGATGTCGCGGTGGAGGGACAGGACACCCGCTTTGGCGAACCCCGTCGTGACCGGCGCCACGGACCTCAGTTGATTGAGCGACGTGATAGGGACGATCACGTCCTTGCCCTGTAGGCTCGACCAAGGCTCGCTTTTCGTGGCCACGGCCGTCGCCCGTAACCACTTGGCAGAGAACGTGGCCATGTTCACCCATATGCCACGCTTCCACCTGCTCGGCGGCTTGTACTTGTAGATGCCGAGGGATTCGGAAGAGGAGACGAAGTTCAGGTTCTCGACATCCAACTGGTCGGCAGCGTCGCGGATGGGAGTTTCCTGAAGACTCATGGTCGCAACGCAGTGCGCTTGAGCGCAAGGTCCCCGAGAACGACTCGGAGGATAGCCAGCGAACCGAACGCGGCGAGCGTTCCAAGAGCAACGCCAGTGAGCCCGAGCGGCCCCACGAGCAAGAGGCTCACGCTAACGTTCAAGGCAGCCGCGAAGAGGATCGCTCCCATGTACCAGTACTGCCGATTGAGAACATGGAGGACGCCGCCGTAGCCTTCGCCTACAGTCGAGACGAGCGGAACCAACGATGTCACTAGAATCGCGGGAACGCCGGGAGTGTAATGCGGCAGTACTGCCCGGACAATTGGAGGCGCGATGAGCATAGTGACCCCGACGATGGGCACGACAGCAGCGAGAGTGAAGAACCGCTGACGGGTCGCTAAACTCCGTAGTCCGTCGACGTCCCGGTGTGCGGACCAAGCGAACGCCATGCGCGGATAGAACTGCTGGGATATCACCTGCGGGAAGAGGGCAACGGCCGTGAGTGCCATGATTGCCAAAGAATAATGGCCGAGCGCCTCGGAACCGAGGTTAGCAGCTACGACCCACCTGTCCACGGTAGCGAACAGCGTGTGGATGAGGCCCACCAACATGATCGGGAAGCCGACCGAGATCAGGCTCCGGCCGACCCTTAGATCAAACCTGGGCACCCAGCTCACATTGCGCGCACCGGACGCAGTCACGCTAACGATGAGCAAGGCGAGGGTCTGCCCGACGATGTAGCCCGCCAGGCCCTGCCATGCGGCGCCAGCGATGGACAGCAGCGGAAACGCGATCGCTTGCAGGTATTGGATCCGGGATAGTTCGGTGAAATGGGTCGTGGAACGGAGGCTCGTAGTGGCGTAGGTGTAGATCTGAGTGGCGAAGAGAAGCAGGATCGTAAGCAGGAACTCGGTCGACAGGCCAATCGAGGGAACCGCGATTCCTGCCACGAGGAGGGTAAGGGTGACTGCGCCGGTAGACAGCAGGACGACCCCAAGCGCTGTGCGGCGCAGCGTAAGCGCTGCAGCAGCCTCGCCGCGCCCTAGAGAGGCCGGGACCTCGCGGTTCATGCCGTTGAGCGCCCCTAATTGCGTGAGCGCTCCGTACGCGACGATGAGGTTGAGCAGATACCAATGGCCCCAAGCGGAGGGTTCGACGAGCGCGGCCACGGCAAGGCCGCTGGCCATCCTCGAAACCTGGACAAAAGCTGTGGAAGAACCGAAGCGCAGGAATTCGCGCAGGAAGGGCATCTCGTTGGGACTACGGGCCTTTGCGATCAGCGCACTCAGGCGACACAGCACGTGGCAAAGGTACCACAAAGGCCGGAACCGCCCTGGATGGCGATCTGTCAACAGGTGGTCACCGGAGGATTCCGGTGACCACCTGTCGTAAACTAAGTCGCATATGAGCCCGAGCGCACGGAGACTGCTGAAGTACCCCTATCATTTCATGCGTAAGCTTCAGCGCCGGTACTATAGGGCCGTAGCCATGTTGACGCTGGGTTCTTACCAAGCGCCGCCGAAAGTGAATGGCCCAACGCGCCTCACGAAACGCACCAGCCTTGGGGCCAACACGAACTTCAATGGAATGATAGTTTCTGGCACCGGCAATGTGAGGATCGGCAACAACTTTCACTCGGGGCCGGAATGCTTGATAATCACCAGCTTCCACGATTATGACCATGGCGAAGCAGTTCCCTATGGTTCCGCGTCCATCCAGAGGGATGTGGACATCGGTGACAACGTGTGGCTGGGTTCAAGGGTGACGATAATCGGCGGGGTGACCCTAGGAGAAGGATGCGTAGTCCAGGCAGGCGCCGTAGTGGTGTCGGATGTCCCGATTGGGGCAATAGTCGGGGGCAGCCCCGCCAAGGTGTTCAAACACCGAGACATGGACCATTACGAGCGGTTGAAAGCGGCAGGAAAGTTCTTCTGAACGCGATACACACGAGTACTCTCCCTGGCGCCTGCCGCAGGGTGAAAGTCAAGTCCGTAAGTGTCTGTAAATTCCTCCAGAGCCAGTCATCGCTAGGCTGCCAAGCCCACCTCCTCACTTCTGGTCGTCGCTGAAGCTGCGGTGTTGTCGAGCAGTTCCATATCCAGGTACTTCCGGCCCGAGAGCCACTCCTCGCTCTGCTCCACGCACAATGCCGTCACCAACCTTAGGCATGCTTCTCGGTTCGGGAAGATCCTAACCACCCGCGTCCGGCGCTTCAGCTCCTGGTTGAAGCGCTCCAGGCCGTTCGCGGAGCGGATGCGCCGGCGGTGGGGTTCGGGGAACGCGAAGCACACCAGCGTGGCCTCGATTCCCTCCTCGAGCCACGCCGCCACCGCCGGGTGGGAGGCGCTCCAGCGCTCCACCACGCCCCGGGCGGCGTCCAGCGCCCACTCCCTATCCGGTGCGGCGTAGATCGCCTTCAGGTCACTGGTGAGCGGCGCCTGATGCTTGCGGGCCACCTTGCCACGCGCGTTCCTCAGGAAGTGCACCTGGCAACGCTGCCAGGCTGCGCCCTGGAAGTGGCGCTGGATGGCGGCCACCAAGCCCTTGTGGTCGTCGCTGGTCACGAGCTGCACGCCGTGCAGGCCGCGCTCCTTCAGCTTGCGGAAGAGCGCGTCGTAGGTCGCCTCGTTCTCGCTGTCGGCCACGTCCACCGCTAAGAGCTCCCGCTGCCCGTCCTCCCTCACGCCCTTCACAACCAGCACGCCCTGACTCACCACCCGCCCGTCAACCCTGACGTGTTCGTACCTGGCGTCCACCACCAGGTAGGGGTAGGCGACGTCGCCCAAGCGCCGCTCCCGCCAGGCGCTCAGCTCCTCATCGAGTTGACCGGTGAGGCGGCTCACGGTGCTCTTGCTGAAATTGGTGCCGCACAGCACCTCGGTGATGTCCTTGACCTTCCTCGTGCTCACGCCCACCAGTTACATCTCCATCAGCGACAGCACCAGCGCCTTCTCACTGCGCTGGTTCCGGTCGAAGAGCTCCGTCTTGAAGGTGCCCTCGCGGTCCATCGGCACCAGCAGGTGCAGGGTCCCAACGCGCGTCTTGAGCTGCCTGGGGCGGTAGCCGTTGCGGTACCCGCGCCGCTCCTCGGTTCTCTCGTGCGGGTCGGCGTTCAGGTGCAGGGTGATCTCCTCGTCCAGCAGCCGCTGCAGCGTTGACTGCACGATGTCGCGCAGGAAATCGGGTTGATCAATGAGCGCCTCACGCAGGCGCGTCGTCAAAGCACTATCCTTCGGTTGAGCCATCGTTCACTCCGTTCCAGGGTTGTGTCCACTTCCCATTCTGGAGGAGCGATGGCTCCTTTCTCTCACGAGAAAGTCGCAGAGCCACCTAATTTACAGAGCTTACGGGGCGCTATCAGCCCAGCCCGCGTCTTCAAGATGAGGGACTGGCAACACTACGAGTCGTTGAAGAGTTCCACTGACTTGCTTACCGGCTGGCGGCGCGGCCCACACCGAAGGTGGTTATCGGTACTGTGATCTCGTCGAGGTTGTCCCTTAGTGCATACACCAATGGCCGCATCTTTGTGTTGATAGCAGGCCCACCCGTGAGCACGAGAGCTTCGCTTCCGTTCACTATGTCTAGCGCCTCGTCGGATAGCGGCTCCCAGCCGTTCATGTCTACAAACTCCCGATCCGGGCGCCACGCACTCAACAGGTCCTTTGCTCTGCTCTTGATCAGGTAATCGCCGGCGTTGTTCTTGCTTCCGGTCAGTAGGACGTAATACTTGCTCACTCTAAGTGTTCCCAGCTCAGGGCAGTATCGGCTGCGATCAGGCTGGAAGCGCGGCGCCCCAGCACCTCATCTATCCGAGATGGACTTATGCCATTGCCAGGGCGCTTCGCTATGAGATGCCGTTCCCCTATGACCGAACCAGCTGGAATATCGACCGCCGCAACCAAACTCCGCCGTGCATGCTGCCGGCTGGCCGCTTCGCTCTCCAAGTAGCCCATGTCGAAGCGGCCGGTCAGCAGGACCGCCCGCTCCAACCGTTCCACTTGTCTCTTCAGGGTGCCCTCGTCCAAGGCGTGGTAGTGGTCGTTCCCCGGGAGACTCGTGTCGTAGGTGAAGTGCTTCTCCAGGACCACCGCCCCGAGGCCCGCCGCTATCACGAGAGGTTCCAGGTCGCCCGGTAGCGTATGGTCGGAGTAGCCGATCGGGTTATTCGGGAACTCTTCTCTAAGCGTGACGATGCGACCCAGGTTGGCGTCTTCGTCGGCCGTCGGATAGTTGAGAACACAGTGGAGAAGTGCGACGGGGGCGCCGGCTGCGTCGATCCAGCTCACCGCCTGCTTCACTTCTGCGTGGTCACTCGCACCGGTGGAGAGAAGGATGGGTTTGCCGAACGACGCTATCAGTTCGATGAGTGGCCGGTTGGTAATGTCGCTCGACGAGACCTTGTGAACGTCGACTAGTTCGTTGATGGCCTTCGCGGCGTCAAGATCGAACGGGGTGCTCATGAATTCTATGCCGGCGTGGTCGCAGTACTCCTTCAACTCCTCGTACTGCTCGGCGCCGAAGGCATCGTACTTCTTGAATAGCTCGAACTGCGAAGCGGTGCTCTCTTGCGTTAGGTCCCAATACGCAGGAGAGTGGCGCATGGCTAAAGACTCAGCCTTGTAGGTCTGGAACTTGATGGCGTCGGCTCCGCCCGCTGTGGCTTCGTCGACCAGGCGGCGCGCCAAGTCCATGGAGCCGCCGTGGTTAACGCCAGCTTCTGCTATCAGGTAGGGTCTTACTGCTAACGGCCGACGGTCGAACCCGGCGGCGAAGATGTCGCTAATTCGGCGTGTCATGACTGGGTGGCTATCTCCTCGACCAAACGGGCCACGTTCCTGCGGCCCTGCCTCAAGTCTACCGACAGCATGCGTTCACGAAGGTCCAAGCGCCGATCCGTGTTCGACACGAGGTCTCTTAGGGCCGCCAGAACCGTGTCATCAGATACCTGTGCTCCTAGGCCAAGATGGATGAACCCGTACTCCTCAGAAGCGAAGGTGTGCGTGAGTTCCCGCTCGTTCTGCGCGAGGACTATGGCTGGTGTTCCCAATGAGGCGAGCTCGAAAAGGGTCCTGCCAGCGGACGTGAACGCGATGTCGGCGTCGTTCATCAGCGTGGAGATAGCTCTTACGTCCTTATGGAGGGTTACGTTCGCTCCCATCGTCAGCGAGTCCGCGGCATCGAAACCGAGACCCGTAACGATGTCGATAGCGATTCCGTTAGCTTCACACCACGGCTGAATCGCATTGAGCACCTTAGCGGTCAGCCCACTTGGATCGGTCCCGCCGAAAGTCAGCAGCATGCGTTCTACACGCGAACGTGGTTCCGCGGAAGACGTGAGGATGAACTCGTCCCGCAATGTTGCTACCTCAGGTCCGAACACCGCTCTCGTCTTGGCGCCGATGTCGGCATCGGGGTAAAGGGCGTTGACCACTAGATCGGCCATGCGGGCTCCCGGCCCAAGGTCCTCCACGTTGATCAGCCTTCGCCCAGGGTGAGCGATCGCTCGCATGTACTCCTCACTGGTATCGAGGTGGTCGTTAATGACAACGTCGGGCGCTAAGCGATTTACGTCGTCAGCCAGGTTGGCGCTGGATTGCATGTGTACCGGGTAGTTGCGAAGGCTGATGGCATCGAAGGCTAACTGACTCCGGTCGTCCACCAGGAACTCCACGGCGTGATGTGCCAGGTCGTTGGCGATAAGGAGCGAGTTGTAGACATGGCCCATGCCCACCTGCCGGTGCCCGGTGACCACGAAGAGGAACTTCTTCCGGCGCAAGTAGTGGGTGGCTATTCCCCAGTCTGCGTGGCTGTCGATGTCGATGGACTCCGGCATCTTCAGTTCGAAGAGCTGCACGTTCGGTCCTATCCGCGACGTTGCGGTTAGCACGTCTCGGCGACAGATAAGGAACCCTCCGGTCTCGCGATAAGTGGGTGGGAGATACTGCCGATTCACCCTCTTCTCGTAGTTCGGAACGAAGCGGTTCCCTTCTCGGCGCCATGACAAATGCGTGTCGTTGGTGGCCGAGATGGTCGTGTCGAGGGTGGGGTCCGCGAGCATGCGGGAAAGTGCTGTGTCCAGAGATTCAGTTGTTAGTAGAGGAGAAGTTGGTTGAACGGTTGCTACAAGGTCGGATCTGATTCCTGACTGCTGTTCCAGGCTTGTGACGGCGTCGTAGATGACCGGGTCCAGAGTCGTTGCATCGACCGCTAGGTTTCGGCTGCGACGGTGGACCTTAGCACCTTCCTTCTCGGCGATGACTACGATCTCTTCATCATCCGTGCTGACTACAACAAGGGGGCGATGTTGTGAGGCGAGCGCGGTACGAATGGAGTAGGCGATAAGAGGGACGCCGTTCAGAGAGCGGAGGTTCTTTCTTGGAATGCCCTTTGAACCTCCGCGGGCAGGAATCACTACAAGGATTGATGGTTCATCGGACTGTGACGGTGCTTGGCGCATTTGTCTCGCAATGTTACCTGCTTAGAGCGTCAGATTGCGTATGGGGCCGAGAGAGCGATATGACCCAGGCCTCGACCGTGGACTTCGCTTGGCCACTCTTTCCACCTGCGACCGTAACCTCACCAACCGCAGGAACGGCTAGGACGGGAACGTCGCCGCGGGTGTGAACAGCGCGACGAAGCTCGGGTTAGACAGTACGTCACGGTCATACCGTAAAGCA
>ERZ778017.3147-NODE-3147-length-12102-cov-6.129659_pt1 | contig 12102 bp, 18 predicted proteins | sample MGYA00375747_ERZ778017 | MGnify/ENA primary metagenome ERZ778017 (study PRJEB29350, sample SAMN05509838) | bioreactor metagenome | biome: bioreactor; material: wastewater | place: South Africa: University of Cape Town | collected 2014-03-17 ... | reverse complement strand
ATAGAAAAATGGCGCAGGGCAAAACGCGCTGCCGAAGACCCGCACGTGCCTGACCGCACACTGCTCTACGACCTGTTTGATGATTTGAAGTTGGATAACCACTTTATTCACATTCGCAGGCGCATGGCTTTGAATGTTACTGCTCCGCAATTTCAGTTAATGAAAGACGGTGAAGTGGATGAAATTGCCACCAAGCTGTTTCGCAAAAAATGGTTTCGCAAATTCCGCAAGGATGCTTTGGATAGTGAGCATTTTGGCTTTTCACTTTTGGAGCTTACCAAAGCAGACATTCCTAATCAGGTTATTGAGTTTACCCTGATTAACCGAAAACACGTTTCACCTGAGCAGGGTGCATGGATGGTGTACCAGTACGACAGGCAGTATCAATATTACCGCGACACCCCGGCAATGAATTACCTGATTGAAGTGGGTGAGACCGATAACCTCGGCTTTTTGGATGCACTGGCTCCAACTATCCTTTACAAAAAGATTGCCATGCTGTGCTGGAGCGAGTTTTGCGAACGCTTCGGTATGCCATTGGTGAAAGCCAAAACCAACACCCGTGATGCAAAAGGAGTTTCAAGTTTAGAGGGCTTCCTGCGCAACATGGCAAGCAAAAGCTATGCAATCATTGACAACAGTGAGGAACTGGATTTTGTAGAATCGGTAAAGAGCGATGCCTATCAGGTCTTTGATAAGTTCATTGAACGCTGCAACAGCGAAATGAGCAAAGCAGTATTGCTGCAAACACTGGCAACCGACAGTGGCGACAAAGGAGCGCGCAGCTTGGGCGAAGTGCATAAAGACAGCATGGACGATGTGGCACAGGAAAACAAAGACTTTGTTACCGATTTGGTAAACGAGCAACTGATTCCGCTGCTCATCAAAAACGGCTTTGATTTAGATGGTCGTGAGTTTACTTACCTGCAACAAAAGTCCGTTACCAAAGACAGCTTTGAGCAAGATAAATGGCTGGAAGAAAACTTTGAAATTGACGAACAACACTTTGCTGATAAGTATGGTGTAAAAATCAATGCGAGAAAAGAAAAGCAGAGCAATGAAGATGCGGACAAAAAAGAACCTGGCGAGCCAAAAGCAAAAAAGGAAGAAATGAAAGCCCTGCCTGATAGTGTGGTGAAGCTGCACGCTGCGCTACATGAATTGTACAATTCAAAACACAACCATGCTTAAAGATTGGGATGAATTGGTGGAGCGCGTGGCGCGTGAGATTTACGAAGGCAATCAAAAAGGCATCATTGAACCCGAAATGGTTACTAAACATGCCGATGAACTGATGAATGCCATTGTGGAAGGCTTGGGCTATGGCTTTGACACTGATGATGCACAGGCACTCTCTACCATCACCAAACTGCAAGCCAATGTGTTTCACTTTTCAGGTGCAAAAAATTGGAATCAGTTGCAGGAAATGAGTGCGCTGCTTACGGATGATAGTGTGGCAAAAACATTCAATGCCTTTTTAGGAGCGGTGCGCAATTTAGATGCAACCTACAATGCCACTTACCTGAAGGCAGAATATGACCACGCCATCGCCAGCTCGCAGATGATCACCAAATGGCAACAGATTGAAGCCGAAAAGGAAGCTCTGCCGTTTCTTCGTTATGTGGCGGTGATGGACGACCGCACGCGCGATGAACACAGGCGCATCAATGACACTGTGTTGCCTGTCAATCATTCTTTTTGGAACACACACTATCCACCAAATGATTGGGGATGCCGCTGCTCGGTGCAACAGTTGGACCAAGATGATGCAGTAGAATACAGTCAGGAGCCACCAAGCAAGCTGCCGAAAGTGCCGACATTGATGCGCAACAACGTAGGCAAAACAGGCATTGTGTTTAGCACCAAGCATCCCTATTTTGAAACCATACCTAAAAAGTTGCGCAAACAGGTTGCGACCGAAAGCGAAAAACTGATCACCGAAAAGTAAGCAATGCCAATTCGCCACAGCGGCAAAAGCCCGCAACAGCAGATTAAGGAAATCAAAACAGCGATTAAGGCTTTGCCCGTAAAGCTGGCAAACACCGCTTTAAATCACTTTTTAAACAACTTTAATACCGAGAGCTTTGAAGGTAAAAAGTGGAAAGAGCGCAACGCTTGGGCAGTGCGCAACACCGGGCGCAAGCTGCTGCGCGACACTGGCACACTTTACCGGGCAATGACTAAGCAGGTGAATGGCATGAGCATTCGCGTGTTTGTTGCCCCGCCTGCCGATAAATATGGCACACTGCACAACGATGGCGGCACGGTTACCATAAAGCCCAACAGCAAAAGCATAAAGTTTTTTTGGGCAAAGTATTATGCCGCCACCAGCGGAGTGGAAAAGAGCCGATGGAAAGCGATGGCACTGGCAATGCAAAGCGGCAAAAGCATGACGATAAAAATGCCGCAACGCAAATTCATGGGCAACAGCCCGCAACTGTTTGCCAAACTGAAAGCAAAAATTGAAACCGAGTTAAACAAAGTAGCATGAACCAACAATCTTACATAGACCTTGCAAAGCGCATTCGCGCAAAAGTTCCGGCTTGCAACAGCATTGATATTTTCAACAATCAATACGATGAGCCAAACCAGCACCAGCCATTGCGCACACCGGGCGTGTTGATTGAATGGTTGCCAACCGAGTGGATGGATAGTGGCAGCGGTGTACAGGAAGGCACAGGAGGCTTTAGAATTCATTGCTTGGTGCAGTCAATAGCCAATACACAAAACATTGATAAGGTAAGCGATAACCAAGCCGCCATAAACTTGCAGCACTTAAACTTTCACAGCGATGTTCATGGAGCTTTGAATGGTTTTGCACCAAGCAACTACAGCCCGCTGCAAAGAGTGCGCACTGTGCCTGACCATCGCTACAACAGCATTATTGTAATTGTGCATGAATACTCCGCTAATGAGCGTGACGAAAGTGGATATGCCTACAAAGACCACGTGCTTGCTCCGGTTACTGATTTCCCTATAACAAAGGATTTGGAACAATAAGCAGGTATGGTTATATTGCACTATGAAAGCAATTTTAACCTCTCTTTTATTAGTGCTATGCACGGGTGTTTTGTTCAGTCAGAACAATATTGAGAATACACCTGTAAAGGCTTATTCTCTTAAAGATTCGTTGTTTATTGAGATTTTAAGTATACGCGAAGTTAAGCATTGTGCAAACGAAAACTTTAGCATTACAGACACCAAAGCAACCTTTGCAGATGGCACAACAGTTTCAAAATTTATAGGGCAAATAGCAACTGAATTAAAAGGTGATGAACTGTGCAATTTATGGATTGGTTATACTATCAATTGCAATGGAGAGATTGGTAATTTTTACTTTACCGGAGTAAATGAAACTTGTGCAGTGTACATAAAAAAGTTGTGCGCTAAACTGAAAACATTGGATAAATGTGTTCCTGCTACTGTAAACGGAAAAGCCGTTGATACAAGGATAGAGCCTGCACCAATTCGTGCAATGCTTAAAAATTAAAAAGGCATATCATCTAAAATAGTTACAACGCAGCTCTGCGCATCTTTACGCAGCTTCTTGATGCCGTATTTTGTGTTGCCTAATAGAATGGCTCTGGAGCCATTGTTGTAAACCACGGGAACTTCTTTGTGGTTCATCCAAAACTTTCCACTGTGCCAAACTAAGCCCGGCATGGATGGGAAGTACCAGCCTTGCACTTTTACTTCGCATCTAAGTTTTCGCCTCATTATCAATGATGTATTTAGAAGTTAGCGTGGGCATATCTATAAGTTAGTGGCAAGTGCTACCATTCTCGGTCAACACCGACTTGTATGAAATCAACACTTTCCGAATAGTAACCATTACTTTCACCAAACCAACGAATATCTACATATCCTTTTATTGTTGCTAACTTGTAAAATGTCCACGTACAGCTTTCAGGCTCATAATTGCCTTCATCATCTTTCTTTGAATACGAGCCTTCAACTTCTTTAAACTTTGAAGTAAAAGCGTTTACAAAATCATCATTTGAAACTTCCTCTGCTAATAAAATTGGTGTCCCAATTAAGTCATCCAATTCGCCATTAATATCTTCAATAGAAACGCTTTCACAACAATCTTGTGCGTGATACATTTTGTATTGAGTTCCATCATCAACAATAAAAATTAATTCATTGCCATTGTCTTTGATTTCGGTAAGTGTTTTACCTACTAAGTCTTTGATTTCTGCCATTGTATTTGTTTTTAAATTTAAAATTTCGTTTAATAATCCGCACCAGCCACTAACAGCGGTTTTGTGCAAGTTGCCCCAACGCTCAATTCCAACGCTTAGCAACCTTCACAAAGCCGCAAAAACGTTAGTGGCAAGTGCTACCATTCTCGGTCAACACCGACTTGTATGAAATCAACACTTTCCGAATAGTAACCATTACTTTCACCAAACCAACGAATATCTACATATCCTTTTATTGTTGCTAACTTGTAAAATGTCCACGTACAGCTTTCAGGCTCATAATTGCCTTCATCATCTTTCTTTGAATACGAGCCTTCAACTTCTTTAAACTTTGAAGTAAAAGCGTTTACAAAATCATCATTTGAAACTTCCTCTGCTAATAAAATTGGTGTCCCAATTAAGTCATCCAATTCGCCATTAATATCTTCAATAGAAACGCTTTCACAACAATCTTGTGCGTGATACATTTTGTATTGAGTTCCATCATCAACAATAAAAATTAATTCATTGCCATTGTCTTTGATTTCGGTAAGTGTTTTACCTACTAAGTCTTTGATTTCTGCCATTGTATTTGTTTTTAAATTTAAAATTTCGTTTAATAATCCGCACCAGCCACTAACAGCGGTTTTGTGCAAGTTGCCCCAACGCTCAATTCCAACGCTTAGCAACCTTCACAAAGCCGCAAAAACGTTACCACCCCCTCTTAATTATCTTCTCTATTGTGCTTTGTTCGAGGTAGAACTTAATGGTCAGCTTCTTTAGTATCAGCTCGTGGTTATACTTCTGCACATTGTGTTCTTTGATGCCACACAACTTTTTGAAGTCAGCAATGATGTCCTGATTGCGCTTTTGGATTTTCTCTTTGTTGTTACGAGGCATTGTTAATTGTTTTGGTCTTAATCGTTCCAGCGTTTGTTGTTAAGGTAGGTTGCAGGGTACGGCATGGCGATGCCGGATAGATTGCATTTACTCCGCAGCACAGGTATGTATTTAAACGCTTTTATACGCTCTGCTTTGCTTAGTCGCTCCCAAGACTTTTCAGCCTTTTGGCGGGCTTCTTTTACAGCATACGTGTTGTAGAAATAATCAAATGTCACTTCGGTAATCTGCTCTTCTATTTTCAGCTTGCTGATGCGGCTGAATGGCTCTAATTCTGTAATGTTTAATGGCATTCTATCCATTATCCATTTCACTTTTTCTTCTGTCCAATCTTCGGGCAGTTCAAAACCTATCAGCAACTCTGCATCATTGAACTTGAAGGTTATCACCCACGGCTGGTCGTGTTTGGTTGCGATGAAGGTTCTCATTATAATTGCTGTTGAATGTTTTGATAAATTGGTGTGATTACCGAAAGGGTAAACGGGTCGAAGTTGTCAAGCGTTATATTACCAACTGCCGCACAGGTGGCAATGGCTTCGGGAATGGTTAATTGAAAGCTGCGCGTTTTTTTAAACTTAAATTGTGTGCGGTGGTTGCTCCTGAACCATAGTTGCAGCAGCGTGGCGCGTATCAGATGGGTGCAGCGTTTATCGTTGCCAAATTCATAACACAAATGAATGAAGCAATCCATTTCATCGTATGTTAGTTTAATCTTAATTTTCTTCATGATAAATCGCTTTTTAAAAGTCTTTCAAATATTGTTACAATGGCAGGCAGTTCGGTTAATGAATACTTCTGCAATGGCTTTTTGCCGGGGCAGCGGGTAGTACAAAAAGCATTGATGCGGGCGAAGTCGAGTTGTGGTTTGCCGCCTTTCAATATCAACTCCTTATTGTCATCGCGCTTGTACCATGCCATTGTGTGGCAAATGGCGAGTATTTTTTTGCGCATTCGGTTGGCAACATCGCTGGGCGGTTCTTGGCTCTTGCTTCTTGGTTCTTGGTTCTGTTCTTTCAGCCACTTAATCATATTGATGGCTTCAAACTCAAACATTTCGGAACTATGTTCAGTACGCCCTGAGGTGAAACCGTTTACAAGCTCCGCTTTGTGCGCCATACTGCCGCTTTGCGATAACAAAACGTGCAGTTGTTTATTAGTTTGTTTTTGAATTGTGATTGGCATTTATGATAGTTTTAAAGCATTTTTAAAAAGTTCGCGCACTTCTTTCAAATTACACAGTGGCTCTTCGGGTATGTGCAGCAGGTGTGTGAGTTGGTGTACAATTCCTTCATCTGATAGGCATTCGTGGCTTGGTATTTCTTTTAAAAAACAAATAATACAGGCAAGGTGCAACGCTCTTGGTATTTGTGTGGCAAACCGATCGTTACTCATCTGAACAAAGTCTTCGTATTCCGATTTTAATTCTTGATACGAAAGAGAGTAGTGTGTTCCTTTTAAAACGTAATTCATTTTATGTTGAATTTTTAGTTACTTAATTAAGCGGAGCGGCTGCATCTTTTCACCGCTCCGCGCTGTTATCAATCAGCCTATAGGCTCTATGCCGCGCTTTCGCGCCTTTTTTGAAATATTGCTCGGTGGGCGGAGTTGAACCGCCATTGCTCACGGATTTTAACCGTTTCAGCCCCTGCACCGATACTCTTTTGAAAGCAAATCACAACTTATATTGATGAAAAATTTAGTTGAATGTCTTTGTAACTGCCGTCCTCCTCCCTGATTGCAACACTGTAATATGTTTTACTATCAGGTCTGCGAATGCTGTTTTCGAGGTGCGTCATGGCACGTTGATACAAATCGTGTTTTATCTTGCTGCGATAGTTCAGCAGGCTCATCACCTTCTTAGCATCCAAACGACCTTTTGTGTTGGAGAATGCACTTTTTACCAGCTCCTTAATCAAAACGGCTTCGCCTTCGGCTCCGATGTTTTCGTCTATGTACTGGTCGAGCAGCTCCTTGCAAAAGCCGATTTGTGTTTGGTCAAAATCAATGCGCTCGTTGATGTTGCATTCTACTTTGATGGTTCTGTCAAAATTGTACCATGTGAAATTGCCTTTGCCGGGCTTCTTTTCCACTTTTGCTTCGGCACGCTCGGCTGCTTCCACCTCGGCAAAAATGCCGCGTATCAGCTCTTTAAAATCGCTGAGTGATTTGGTGATTTTTGTCGCTTCTTTTGCCAGCGTGAAAGCCTTGTTTTCTTTCAGCTTTTCAACTTTTGTAATTCTGTTGGCAGGTATCTGAATGCCTGCTTCGTCTGTCCAACTGGCAGAGCCTGTTTGTTTCAATAGTTCCATTTCTAATTTATTTTTTGTGATTAAATACTTGTTATTAGCCCCAACCGATTGACTTACTTATTTCGGGCGTGAAGCCACCGAAATGATTAAACAGCCTATTTTTAAATGCTTCGCCAGTGGGCAAATCATTTCTGAAATATATTTCAGTGCCTGCCGGAGCAAATCGCCAATAACGGCACATAGTGTAATGGTCGAGTGTTTCGATTTTGGCTAATGCCTCGTTAATCTGTTGTTGCGTGAATTGTTGCATGATTATTTTTTTGATTGTTATTAAATACTCTTTTCTGCATCGCTGATTTGATAATTCAAATCATTGAGTTGCTTTAGCATTGCCGCCAGTTCTATCGCGCCCGGCACTTGCATGGCTTCTACCACGGCAGGCGGCAGCTTATCTGCCTGCTCTTTTATTTGCGATTTGAGTTCCTGCCGCTCTATGAGCAGTTCGTTGAATTGTCCGATTGTCATAACTGATTGTTTATTGATTGCTGAATAATGTTCAATGTGTTACGCACTTCGTCAATGTTTTTCAGGTCGTTATTCACGGTGTTGATGCCGTGAATAATGGTGCTGTGGTCGCGATGAAAGAACCTGCCAACCTGCTTGTAGCTTGGTTTAAAATGTGATTCGTAAATTAGCTTGTAAGCGATTTGGCGAACTATCACTAAACCGCGCTCGCGGCTGCGACTGCGTATTTCATGAACGGGATAGCCTGTTGAGTTTTTGATTGCCTGAAACAGTTTTTCAACCCACTCATTAAAATCTTGATTGCCGATTATCACACGCGGTTGTGTAAGCAATACTTTCACCGGCTGGTTTAGAATTGCCTGAATTTCGGTTTCAGCTCGTAACAATGCCTTATATATTTCGCCCGATTGGGAAGTGGTGATGTTTAGCATGTTACCTCCTTTCTTTTAGTTGTTTGCACCTGGCGTTGCGCGTCCTCTTCCTTCCTGATGGCATCAATCATTTGAGCCCACGCTTTATCAGGCACACGGGCGTTGATGTTGTCCGGGTGGTGGCTTTCCAGCCACAGCTTGCGCAGCCAGTTCTTTGTGCTGATGATTGGCTTCACTCCGATGCCTGTCAAAAACTTGTAGCTGTCTTTATCAATGGCGGCATCCACATTGTAGCTGCCGTATTGCGCTAAAAACACCTCGTCACGCACATCAAAGTGGCGTTTCCACCAGCTCCAGTAAGCAGATGTCCGTGTCAGGTATTCCACCGCGCCTGTGCAGTTGGCGCAGTTTTCGTTGGCGTAGTTGTAGCCCATTTGCTCTACTGCTTTTGCATACTCCATATCTGTGAGCTGCAACAGCTCTATAATTGCTTCTTTAGTTTTCATTGGTGCTGTTGTTTGGTTTAGTTCCCCAATATTTTGCTTCGCCTTCGCCCCAAATGGTGTATTCTCCACCGGGGTTGTAGCGTCCGTTGCTGATGGCTTTAAAGCCCTCTACCCATATCTTCAGGTCAGCATCGTACTTTATCTTTTCGGCTATCTTGCCTTCAGGATTTTTGCCAACCGCTTGGCTGTTGATGATGAACAGCACCTTTGGGTGTGCCTTCACCATTTCGGTAAAAGCCTGAAAGCGCAAGCCGTGGCAGTATTGTATGGTGTCAATCACGCAGGCTGTGGGTGCTTTGTGTTTGCTCAGGCGTTCTCCCATTTCTTCAAAACTCTCATTGCCAATGATGAAGTTCTTATTGCTGGCATCCACTCCGGCATCTATCAGGGCGTTGCGCATGGTCAGGCGGTTGCCCTGCTCCAAGCTGTTGAAAAACAACTTGCGGCTGTTGCTGATTTCTTTTGCAAGCTCTATCAGAAAGCGCGTTTTTGCATTGCCGCTGTTGCCCCAAATAAACCACACACCGTTATCTTCCGGCTCCCCGAAGGCGGCTTTCCATTCCGCGCCCCATTGTATTGTTTCATAGTTTGTTGCATAAATTTTTTGTATGGAATAAGCGCGAGCCATGTTGGTGCTGTTGTAGTTGTAATCTGTAAGTGTTGTTATGGCGGTGGATACATAAAGCAGTGCCGCTGTGATGGTGTGTGTCATTATGCCGATTGTTTTTGGGTTGACAAAAGCAACAGGCTTTCGGCTCTTCGCAAGCCGCCAATGTGTCCTTCGCTATCTTTGGCAAGGCACTTGTTTACAATCTCGCTCACGTTCACACCGTTTGTGGCGTTTGCCTTCACCACCTGTGTCAGCAGCGTGCGGTAAAAGCTGATGCGCTCGTTATTGTCAACTGGTGTTACCCTGCCGTATTTGTTGCCGTAGCGGCTGAAAATCTCTCTGAAACCAACCTTTTGATTTTTGATGCCGCGCGTCAGGTAAGCGCGTAAACCATCGGCTCCCATCATGTACCAGCCGCAACTGTTTTCGGTAGCGTTCCAAAATTCTTTCAGCTCCAAAAATGCGCCATAGTCCAAGTCACCAGCTTCGTCAATGATTATCACCGGGCGTTCTAACAATTGCAGGTAGTATTTGATGTTTGCCTTTACATCCACAAACTTTCCGTTGTTGTCCACGCCAATCACTTTGGCAAGCGAGCGCACAAAGTGTTGTTTGGTTTTGGCTTGGCTGCAATCCACATAAAAGCAGTTGTCAATCGCTTTGCTCAGGTGCTTTGCGGTAAAGGTTTTGCCCAAGTCGGTATCATCTACCAATATGCGGCTCTTGCTGTTTTCTTTACAAAAAATTACTTCCTCTTCAATGGTGTTGAACACCTCAGTGCGCACCATATTCCACTTGCGTTCGCCAATGGTTACGCCAAGCTCCCTGCCCATTTGCAGCCACTGTGTATCGCGCAGCAAACCGTCCAAGTCCTTGCCGTTTTTGATTTGAGAGTAAACGCTGCCGTTGATGTCGTACTGCTTTGCAAAGGCTGCATCGCTTCCGCCAAACTTTTTGCGGGCTTCCAGCAGAGCCGCCACTACTTTGTTTTTAAATTCGGTTGATAATTGCATATTGAGTGTTGTTTTTTACTTGTTTAAAATCTATCGTAAAGGCTTTTTGAAGTGGTTTTAACCGTTGTTTCTTTATGTTCAATGGTTTCAATTATCTCAGCGTCCACAGGCTCTTCCACCGTGCGCCTTTCAATGCCTGCAATACTGAAACGCTTGCTTTTCGGCTGCTCGTTTTCGATGATGATGGTTTGGTTGATGGCTTTGCCCATTCGGTGCGCGTAGCCTTCCACGGTGGCGCGGTAAGCGGCTGTAAGCCTTTCGTTTTCGCGGCATCGGTCTGTTTGCTCCAATTTAGCGCGGTGAAATGGCAATTCGTCCAGCAGCTCGCAGATAAACCTGCCTTCCATGTTGTGAACGTGCGCTTTCAACACCTTTCCCTCGTTATCATCCAGCCAAAAAACCTGCACCTCTTCGCCTTCAATCTCGCTCATCACGTTTAGTAGCGTATCGCCCAATGCCACTTGGCTTTCAAATCCAATCACACGCTGTTTTCCTTGCAGCATGATTCTGCCCAATGCCATGCTGCTTTTGGTGCAGTATCCCAAGTGTGGAAGTATTCCATGCCAGTTGGTTGGTTTAAGGTCAGGGTGTTGCTTATCCATCAGCACATCCCATCGGCTCATGCCGGGGTGCAGTTGTTGATTCGGGTGCAATTGGTTGTTCCAATCTTCAATCATCTTCAGCTCGCGCTCCACAATCGCATCTTTCGGCAGGTATTTAATTTCACCGGGCTTTGATTGCAGGTGTTCAGCTTTAGCATGCGGACGCGCCATGAATTCTTCGTACTGGCGTTCGTGGTTATTACGCAATTCTCCAAACGTGCGCTCAATTCGCTTAGAACGCGCCATGTTTGGGATAATGTGAACCGCTTGGAACATTGCCCCTGCCGATAGAAATGTTTGTGCAAACGAGCTGTTAAGCGATGATTCGCACTCAATCTCATTTGGCATGTTCAAACCCCATGCCGTGTAGTTGCGCACCAGTTGGCGGTAGAATTCAATGATGATGCCGTCTTTAGTGTCACCATGCACCCAAGCGGTAAAGGCTTGGCTGCCCAAATCTTGCGCCATGTAAAACCACATGCGGTTGCCTGCGCCTTCGCCCCATTTGTATGGCGGCTGCCTGTCATCCACGCTGATGATGCTGCCTGAGTAAGCAGGTTGCTCCATGCTTGCGTGCGGTATGTATTTGCCCATATACTTTTGGCGGTCTCCTGCGCGTTTAAGATGTGTTACTATGCGGTTATCCCAATCGCTCAGGTAGTTATACACGCTGCTTTCGCTAATCTTTTTATAGCATTCGGCTTTCGGGTTGTGCAGCTCGCCTGTTTCACCGTTCACTATTTCAATTTTGCCGCTTAAAAAGGCATTGTACTTTGCCGAAACCTCAAAGTGTGTAGGTTTTTTGCGCTGCCCGGCAAAAATGTCATTCCACAACTGTATCATTTCGCGTGTAACCACCTGCGCGTTTGTGTTGTTGGCTCTGCCGTCAATCAGGCAGTTGTAACCTTCACGGATGTAGCGGTTTAGCTTATCGTTCAGCTTGCGGGCGTTTTTTGGAAGGTTGTGCTGCAATCCGTTGTGTTTTAGCTTCAAAACATTGTTGAAGTCAGCGCAATCAGCCGCTAAACCTGCTGTAAGGTCTCTGCGCGGGTTGCCCAATCGCTTGGTCATGGTTTCGCGGTTGGTGCGCAGCGCAGCCAGTGCATTCAACACGCTGGCATTGCTGGTGTATTTTGGAATTTGGA
>ERZ778017.3145-NODE-3145-length-12116-cov-9.175524_pt1 | contig 12116 bp, 15 predicted proteins | sample MGYA00375747_ERZ778017 | MGnify/ENA primary metagenome ERZ778017 (study PRJEB29350, sample SAMN05509838) | bioreactor metagenome | biome: bioreactor; material: wastewater | place: South Africa: University of Cape Town | collected 2014-03-17 ... | reverse complement strand
ACTTCCGCCGCCAGCTTGCCCTCGTGCGTGGCCTTGTGCGCCAGCATCGGCTGGCCGACCAGGTCGCCGATGGCGAAGATGTGCGGCACATTGGTGCGCATCTGCGCATCCACCGGGATCAAGCCGCGCTCACCCACGCGCACGCCGGCCTTGTCGGCATCGAGCTTGCCGCCGTTGGCGCTGCGGCCCACCGCCACCAGCACGCGGTCGAACAGCTTGCCGCCGGGAATGGACTCGCCCTCGAACGTGCAGGCGATGCCGTTCCTCGAAGCCTTGGCTTCGACCACCTTTGTCTTGAGGTGAATGGCCACGCCCTGCTTCTTCAGGCGGTCGGCCAGCGGCTTCACCAGGTCCGCGTCAGCGCCGGGGATCAGCTGCGGCATGAACTCGACCACGGTGACGTCCGCGCCCAGCGCGCGATAGACCGTGGCCATTTCCAGCCCGATGATGCCACCGCCAACGACCAGCAGCTTTTTCGGCACCTCGGCGAGGTTGAGCGCGTCGGTAGAGTCCATGATCCGCGGGTCATCCCACGGGAACGACGGCAGTTTCACCGGCTGGCTGCCCGCGGCGATGATGCAGTGGGCGAAGCGCAGCAGCTGGACCTTGCCTGCGGCATCGATGATTTCCAGCTCGTTGGCGGAGACGAACTTCGCCACGCCGTGCACCGTGCGCACCCTGCGCTGCTTGGCCATGCCGGCCAGCCCCTTGGTGAGCTGGCCGACGACCTTGTCCTTGTACTCGCGCAGCCTGTCGATGCTGATCTTCGGCTTGCCGAAATCCACGCCGTAGTCGCTGGCGTGCGCGGCCTGCTCGATCACGTCGGCGGCATGCAGCAGCGCCTTCGACGGGATGCAGCCGACGTTGAGGCAGACACCGCCCAAGCTGGGGTAGCGTTCGACCAGCACGGTATCCAGGCCGAGATCGGCGCTGCGGAACGCGGCGGTATAGCCACCGGGACCGGCGCCGATCACCACCATCCCGCATTCGATGTCCGCCTTGCGGCCGGAGGAGGCGGTGGCCTGCGGTGCGGGCGCCGCCGGTTCCGACTTCGCAACCGGCGCGGCCGGCGCCGGCGCTTCGCTCTTCGCCGGCGCGGGAGCAGCCGGCGTCGCCGCACCTTCGGACGCTGCACTGTCGATGACGGCGATCACGCTGCCTTCCGACACCGTATCGCCCAGCTTCACCTTCAGCGCCTTGACCACGCCGGCGGCAACCGCCGGCACCTCCATGGTCGCCTTGTCGGACTCCAGCGTGACCAGGCCCTGATCTTTCGTGACCGTGTCGCCCACCGCCACCAGCAGTTCGATCACCGGCACGTCGCCGTGGCCACCGATGTCGGGCACCTTCGATTCGATATCCGCCATGTCCGTCTCCTCAGAGCATGGCCCGACGCAGGTCGGCCAGCAGCTGTCCCAGGTAGGTGGTGAAGCGGGCGGCGGCAGCGCCGTCGATCACCCGGTGGTCGTAGCTCAGCGACAGCGGCAGCATCAGCCGCGGCTTGAACTTCTCGCCATTCCAGACCGGCTTCATTTCCGACTTGGACACGCCGAGGATGGCCACTTCCGGCGCATTGATGATCGGCGTGAACGCGGTGCCGCCGATGCCGCCCAGCGAGCTGATGGTGAAGCAGCCGCCCTGCATCTGCTCGGGCTTGAGCTTGCCGTCGCGCGCCAGCGCCGCCAGTTCGCCCATTTCCTTCGCGATTTGGGCGACGCCCTTCTGGTCGGCGTCACGTAGCACCGGCACCACCAGCCCGTTCGGGGTATCGGCGGCGAAACCGATGTGGAAGTACTGCTTGAGGACGAGGTTGTCGCCGTCCAGCGAGGCGTTGAAGGTGGGGAATTTCTGCAGCGCCGCCACGCAGGCCTTGATCAGGAAGGCGAGCATGGTCAGCTTGCCGGTCTTGCCGGCGGCGATGGCCTTGGCGTTCTCCTCGTTGAGGGCGACGCGCAGCGCCTCTAGCTCGGTGATGTCGGCATCGTCGTGCTGGGTGACGTGCGGGATCATCGCCCAGTTGCGCGCGAGGTTGGCGCCGGAAATCTTCTGGATGCGCGACAACGGTTTGGTTTCGATGGCGCCGAACCTGGCGAAATCGACCTTCGGCCACGGGATGAGGCTGAGCCCGCCGCCAGCGCCGGAAGCTGCCACCGGCGCCGCGATGCCGCCGGCCAGCGCTGCCTTCACGAACTTCTGCACGTCTTCCCTGGAGATGCGGCCGCCGCGTTCGCTGCCGCTGACCTGCCCGAGGTCCACGCCCAGCTCGCGCGCGAACAGTCGCACCGCCGGGCTGGCGTAGGGCACCTTGGCCGGCAGCACCGCGGCGGCCTCGAAGCGCATCGGCGGGATGCCGGGCTGGCCGGGTTCGGCCACCGGCGCCAATGCCGGCACCGGGGCGCCACTTTCGACCACCACCTGTGCAGGTGCAGGTGCAGGTGCAGGCGCAGGCTTCGGCGCTTCAGCCGCTGGCGCTGGCGCTGGCGCGGGAGCCTGCGCAGCCGGGGCGGCGACAGCTGGCGCGGCATCGGCAGCTTCGATGACCGCCACCACCGCGCCCTCGGACACGGTGTCGCCCAGCTTCACCCTGACCTCCTTGACCACGCCGGCGAACGGCGACGGCACTTCCATGGTCGCCTTGTCGGATTCCAGCGTGACCAGGCCCTGGTCCTTGGCCACGGTGTCGCCGGGCTTTACCAGCAGCTCGATCACCGGCACATCACCGTGTCCGCCGATGTCGGGGACGCGCGCTTCCTTCAGCTCGGCCATGGCCGGAACTCCGCTTGTGGGGAAAGCGCCATGGGAACATATCGCGGGGCCGGCCACAAATCGCAGCGCAGCAATTTCCACGTTTTACCCGGGCAATTTATTGGCGTGCCCAGTATTCAGACCAAAAGCGTCACTGCATCCGCGAAAACCGCCAGTTTCACCCCCGGCGAAATCAGGGGTGCTCGGCCTCCACGTGCACCCGCTCGCGGCGCAACAGGTACAGCCCGCTGGCGATGATGATGCCCGCACCGGCCCAGGTGACGGCGTCCGGCAGCACACCCCAGAGCAGCAGGTCCAGGCCCACGCCCCAGACCAGCGCGGTGTATTCCAGCGGCGCGATCAGCGACGCTTCGCCCACCCGGAACGCCTCGGTGATCGCGTACTGGCCCAGCGCGCCGGCCACGCCGATCGCGGCGACGATCCACAGGTGTTCGCCGCGCAGCGCAACCCAGCCCGGCGCCGCCAGCGCGCCAGCGCCCAGCGCCATCAACGCCAGCAGCCAGAAGGTGATCGCCTGGGTGCTGTCGGTACGCGCCAGCACCCGCACGGTGATCGCCGACACCGCATAGCCGAAGGCGGCCAGCAGCACCGCGCCACCGGCCAAGGTGAGCATGCCCTGCCCGGTCGGCCGCAGCACCACCAGCACGCCGAGCAGGCCGATGGCGATGGCGGTCCAGCGCCGTGGCCCCACCCGCTCTCGCAGGAACGGCACCGACAGCGCGGTGATCAGCAGAGGCGCGACGAAGAAGATCGAATATGCGGTGGACAGCGGCAGCGTCTTCAGCGCGTAGACGAAGCTGGCCATCATCGCGATGCCCAGCAGACCGCGCAGCAGATGCAGCGGCCAGCGCACCCGCAGCAGCGCGCGCGGGCCGGCGGTGGCCAGCGCCCAAGCCAGCACCAGCGGCAGCGAGGACAGGCCACGCAGTGCCGCCACCTGGAACGGCGGGTAGTGCGCAGCCAGCGTTTTCAGCCCCGCATCCATCAGCGAGAACAGCGCCACCGAGGCCAGCATCAGCCAGATGGCGCGGCGTGGGTGCGGGTCAGGCATCGTGGGGGACATCGGCATCCGCCCAGCATGCGGTAACCTGCCCGCCCCGTCACCGTGCCGAATGCCATGCCTTCCTTCGACATCGTCTCCATCGTTGACACCCACGAACTCACCAACGCGGTGGACCAGGCCAGCCGCGAGCTGACCACGCGCTTCGACTTCAAGGGCGTGGACGCCAAGTTCGCGCTCGACGACAACGTCATCAGCCAGTCCGCGCCCAGCGATTTCCAGCTGCAGCAGATGACCGACATCCTGCGCGCGCGACTCACCGCGCGGAAGATCGACGTGCGCTGTCTCGAGTTTGGCGACATCGAGACCAACCTGGCCGGCGCGCGCCAGAAGGTGACCGTGAAGCAGGGCATCGAGCGCGAGCTGGCCAAGAAGATCCAGGGTGCGCTCAAGGACGCCAAGCTGAAGGTCGATTCGCAGATCAACGGCGACAAGCTGCGCGTCACCGGCAAGAAGCGCGACGACCTGCAGGCGGCGATGGCGCTGCTGCGCGGGCAGGAATTCGAGCTGCCGCTGCAGTTCGACAATTTCCGCGACTGACCCGCTTGAGCGACGCCATGAGCCAGGACGCCGCATTCGACGCCGAAGCCATCGACGCCGGCGTGCGCCGCTGGCTTGAGCGCGCGGTGATCGGGTTGAACCTGTGCCCGTTCGCGAAGGCCGTTTACGTGAAGCAGCAGGTGCGAATCGTGGTCAGCGACGCCAGCACCGAGCGCGCCCTGCTGGAACAGCTGGGCGAGGAGCTGGCGTTGCTGCGCGACACCCCCGCCGAGGTCGTCGATACCACCCTGCTGGTGCATCCGCAGGCGCTGGCCGATTTTCTCGACTACAACGATTTCCTCGGCGATGCCGATGGACTGGTCGAGGCAATGGACCTGGACGGCGTGCTGCAGGTAGCCAGTTTCCACCCCGACTACCAGTTCGCCGACAGCACGCCGGATGATCCGGCCAACCTCACCAATCGCGCCCCGTGGCCGATCCTGCACCTGCTGCGCGAAGCCAGTATCGACCGCGCGGTGGCGGCCTATCCGGAGCCGGATGCGATCATCGACCGCAACATCGCGACGGCGCGGGAGCTGGGGTTCGAGGGGTTCCGCGCGCTGCTCTCAGACAAAGCACCCCACTGACGGCGAAGCCGCGGATCAGATCGCGAACAGCTGTGCGCGGTCACCCTCACCCAGCATCCGCCATTCGCCCACCGGCAGCTCGTCCAGCGCCAGCCCGCCGACGCGTTCGCGATGCAGCACGGCGACATGATTGCCGACCGCAGCGAACATCCGCCGCACCTGGTGGTAGCGGCCCTCGTGCAGGGTGAGCCGGGCGCTGCGCGGCCCCAGCACTTCCAGTTCAGCCGGCAGCAGCGGGGTCTGCTCGCCTTCCAGCATCAGCGTTCCGCTGGCGAAGACCGCCGCCTCGTCGCCGCGCAGATCCTCCGCCAGCGTCGCCAGGTACACCTTCGGCAGCTTCGACTTTGGCGCGATGATCCGGTGCAGCAGCTGACCATCATCGGTCAGCAGCAGCAGGCCGGAGGTGTCGCGATCGAGCCGGCCCACCGTGGACAGCGCCGGACTGCGCAAGCGGTAGCGCGGTGGCAGCAGGTCGTACACCACCCGCCCCCGGTCCTTGGTCGAGCAGGTGAAATCCACAGGCTTGTGCAGGATCAGCAGCAGGCCGGGCGGCGGATCCAGTGGCTCGCCGTCGACGCGCACGTCGTCGTGGTCCAGCGGATCGTCCGCATACAGCACCTCGCCGGCGGCGTTGGTGATGCGGCCCTCGCGGAACATCCACTGCACGTCCTTGCGACTGCCGTAACCGAGGTTGGCGATGTGCTTGACCAGCTTCATGCCTTCACCGCATGCACGATCTTGAAGCCGCCGTTCTGGGCAACGCTGCGCACCTGTGCGAAGCCCGTGCCCAGCGCGTCCTCGTAGGGAAGATGGCGGTTGGCCACCAGCCATAGGCTGCCGCCCGGCGCCAGCGCAGCCGCGGCCGCGGCAATGAAGGCGCGGCCGATGTCGGGCCGGTCGCCGCGCCCCAGTGCGTGGAACGGCGGATTGCAGACGATGGCGTCGAAACGGCCGGGCACGCCCGCTTCGACATCGTGCCAGTGGAATGCCACCGGAACATCCGGTCCGGAGGCCGGGGCATCGGCCAAGTTGCGCCGCGCCAGCGCCAGCGCGCGCGCGTCGGCCTCGAACAGGTCGAGCGAGGCGATGCGCGGGCAGCGCGTCAGCACCTGCATCGACAGATAGCCCCAGCCGGCACCGAAGTCGGCCACGCGGCCTCGCAGGTCATCCGGCAGCACGGCGGCCAGCATCGCAGAAGCGGCGTCCACGCGGTCCCACGCGAATACGCCGGGCCGGCTCAGGAAGCCTGCGCCGGGCACATCCTGCGCGGAGACCCGGCGCGGGGCATCCAGCTGCCGCCACTGCGACAGCAGCGTCTTGTCGCAGGCCGTGTCCGGCTGGGTCCAAAACGTGCGGCAATGGTATTTGCTGAGCGAGCTGACGCTGCCGCGGGCCAGCTGTTTCAGATCAGCCTCGCGCGATTTCGCGCCCTCGTCGTTGGCCACCGACGCCACCACCCTGCCGCCCGGTGCGACCGCCGCGCAGGCCTTCGCCAGCAGCGTGCGTGCTTCTTCGCGCTGGCGTGGCGGCAGCACCAGCACCAGCGGGTATGTCGCCTCCGGCAAGGCGTCCTCGTCCAGCAGGTCGATGCCGAGGCGCTGCAGGCGCGCGGCCTCCGGCCGGAAAGGCTGCGTCGCGGCCAGCCCGGGCAGGCGCGCCGCGTGCAGCGCCGCGCCTCCGCGGGCACGCAGGAACAGCACGCTGCCGGCTTCCGGCCATTGCAGCAGGCCATCGGCAAAAGGGTGCAGCAGGGCTTCGAGGGGGTTGTCGCGCTGGCTGGATGACATGCGCAAAGTCTACCTCGCAGGCGTCCCGGACCCGACCGGACGATCAACGTGATGGCTGCGTGCCGGCGCCTGCGTGGCAGGCGCGATCAAAGGCAAACGCGATCCGGCAACGGTCGGCGCAACGGGATCATCCGGCCGCCGATGCCCGCCGTCGCAGCCCACCCATCCCCCAGTTGGCCAGCAGGCACAGCGCCGCCGCTGCGCACCAGCCCAGCGCATCGCGGCCGCCGGGCAGCACCAGCGCCAGATCCGCGGCCCAACCTCGGCCGTACCAAGCCACCACGCCCGCCGCCGACAGGGCAAACACGACGCCCAGCCCGCGCAGCAGGCGCTGCTCCAGCAGCGTGGAGGCCTCGCGACGGGCGCGCGCCAGGGCCGCCACCTGCGCGGCAAAGTCAGGCGGCAGCGCCACCGGCGGAGCGCCACGCAAGGCGCGGGCGATGCGCAGGTCGCCAGCGTCGGCGTCGGGTTCGCCACGGCGGGCACGCTCCTGTGCCTGCCAGCGGCGGGCATCGATGCCGGCGGCGTGCTCGTCGTGTTCGCGATCGTGGTCTTGGATGCTCATGCGGCGACTCCAATGCGCGGGGCAAGCAGCTCGCGCAATCTGTTGCGGCTGCGGAACAGGTGGCTCTTGATCGTGCCGTCGGCCAAGCCGGTGATGGCGGCGATCTCGCCGATCGGCAGCTCTTCCAGGTGGTACAGGGTCAGGATCATGCGCTGCAATGGCGGTAGGCGCTCGATGGCGGCGTGCAGTTCGCGCTCGGCCTCGGCGCCGGCATGCGCGGCGGCGAGGTCGAAGCCGTCGCCCACGTTGTCGAGCAGCGACACACCGTCCTCGTCGCCCGCCGGCTCCGCCAGCGGGATGCGCTTGCGCTCCAGGTGCCGCTTCGCCACCGAATAGGCCACCTGCCCGATCCACGATTTCAGCGGGCTGTCGAAACGGTACTGGTGCAGGTAGCGGTGCACGCGCAGGAACGCGTCCTGGCACAGCTCGCGGGTGTCCTCCGGGTGCCGCACCATGCGCTGGATCACGTGCCAGCACAGGCCCTGGTAGTCGCGCACGAGCTGCTCGAACGCGCCGGGGCGGTTTTCGAGCACGGCTTCGACAAGGGCGCGATCGGCATCCATCCCACATGGGATACGGGCAGGGGCGCACCGGTTGCAAGTCTTTTGCGACGAAACGACTGCAACCGCCGATGGCCCCGCCGTATCCCTTTGCCCGAGCGGTGCATCACGCACCTTCCACCAAGGACACCTCCATGAACTTCGAATTGCTGATCCCGATTTCCCTGTTCGTCTGCATCGCCTATTCCATCAAGGCGGTGGTCGATGCCCGCGTGCGCAAGCAGCTGGTCGCCAGCAACGGCGACCCCTCGCTGGTGCGCAGCATCCTGGAAGGCGACGAGACCGCGCGCCGGCTGTCCTCGCTGCGCTGGGGCATCACCCTGGTGGCGCTGGCCCTCGGCTTCGGCATCGTCGAAGCACGCGGCTGGGAGGACATCACCCCCGGCGTGATCGCGGTGCTGGTGGGCGCGCTGGGGCTGGGCAACCTCGCCTTCTTCGCGGTATCGCGCAGGCTGCGCTGAGCGCGCTCCGGTATGCTGTCGGCCCCTCAAGGCCGACCGCACGCCATGACCGACAACGCACTCGACACCCCGCCCGACCGCCTTTCCAACGATCCGCGCAGCCCGTTCTACCGGGCCGAGCTGCTGGAGCGCGGCATTGGCATCCGCTTCAATGGCGTGGAGCGCAACAACGTCGAGGAATACTGCATCAGCGAGGGCTGGGTGCGGGTGCAGGCGGGACGCGCGCTCGATCGCCGCGGCATGCCGATGACCATGAAGGTCAAGGGCAGCGTGGAGGCGTGGTTCCTGGATACCGCCGGGGAAGCCGGAACGCCGGCTGACTGAACCGCCCGGCCGGCCTCCCGCGCGCACGGCACCGGGCGCACACTGCTGGCAGACCCAAGCGGAGAACGTCCATGCACGCCAGACTCACCGCCCTCGCCCTGACCCTCGCCCTGGCCGGCTGCGCGTCCACCGGCGAGAACATGCTCGCTGCCGACGCGCCGCGCGCCCTTCCGGACGCCGGCCCGGTCGCCGTGAGCTGGGCCGACCCCGCCACGTTCACCGAGCTGCGCCGCAGCCTCAACCGCTACGACAGCCAGCGCGGCAGCTGGCTGACCGACCTGGCCAAGCACATACGCAAGCGCGCCGAAGCGCAGCTGCCGGCCGGCGAACGCCTGCAGCTCACCATCGTCGACGTGGACCGCGCCGGTGACTACGAGCCATGGCGCAGCCTGAACCAGCAGGACGTGCGGATCATCCGCGACATCTATCCGCCGCGCATGACCGTGCAGTACAAGCGCTTCGACGCCAACGGCCAGCTGGTAGCGGAAGGCGAGCGCAAGATCACCGACCCCGCGTTCCTGGTGAACGCCGCGCCGTTCAACGACACCGACCCGCTTCGCTACGAAAAGCGCATGATCGACAGCTGGCTGCGCCGCGAACTCCGCGACCCGGTCGCCAACCGCTGACCGACGTCAGCCGGTACACACGAAGCCGCCCGCGGGCGGCTTCGTCGTTTCAGGCGGAAGCGCAGGCGGCCGCGCGCGCCAGCAGGGCCTCGCGCTCGCGCGCATTGCCGGTCAGCGCCGCTGCGCGGGCGAATTCGTCATGCGCCTCGTCCCGCCGGCCCAGCTGCTCCAGCAGGTCGCCGCGCACCGCCGGCAACGGTGCGTAGCCGCTCAACTTGGCGTCGGCAGCCAGTGCATCCACGATCGGCAGCGCCGCCGCGGCGCCCTGCGCCCTGCCCACCGCCACCGCGCGGTTGAGCTCGACCACCGGCGAAGGCGCGACATGCATCAGCCGTGCATACAGCGCCGCGATCCCGGCCCAGTCGGTGTCCTCGAAGCGCGGTGCCCGTGCATGGCAGGCCGCCAGCGCCGCCTGCAGTACGTAGCGGCCGTCGTCGCCACCCAATTGGCGCGCATGCGCCAATGCCTGCAGCCCGCGCTGGATCTGCAGCCGGTCCCAGCGCGCACGATGCTGTTCGGCCAGCAGCACCGGCGAGCCATTGACCCGCGTCCGCGCGGAAATGCGCGAGGCCTGCAGCTCCATCAGTGCGAGCAGGCCGAACACCTCGGGTTCGCGCGGCAGCAGGCCGGCCAGCACCCGCCCCAGCCGCAGCGCCTCCTCGCACAGGGCCGGCCGCATCCAGTCCTCGCCGCTGGTCGCGGCGTAGCCCTCGTTGAAGACCAGGTACAGGACTTCCAGCACCGCCTCCAGCCGTTCCGGCAACTCCGCCCTGCGCGGCACCTCGAACGGCACCTGCGCCGAGGCCAGCGCGCGCTTGGCACGGACGATGCGCTGCGCCACCGTCGCCTCCTGCTGCAGGAAGGCGCGCGCGATCTCCGGCGTCGACAGGCCGCCCAGCAGGCGAAGGGTCAGCGCCACCCGCGAATCCATCGGCAGGACCGGGTGGCAGCTGGCGAAGACCAGCCGCAGCAGGTCGTCGCCGATATCGTCGTCCGCGAAGCGCTGGGCGTCGTCGCCCTGCATGTCGGCTCCGTGCAGCGTCAGTTCGATGCCGAATTCATCCTGCTTGCGCGCGTGCAGCTGGCGCTGGCGGACGTGGCCGATGCTGCGGTGCCTGGCCGCGGTCATCAGCCAGGCGGCCGGGTTGTCCGGCACGCCCTCGCGCGGCCAGCGCTCCAGCGCGGCGAGGAGCACGTCCTGCGCCAGTTCCTCGGCAGTGTCGATGTTGCCGGTGATGCGTGCCAGCCGCGCCAGCAGCTTTGGCGATTCCATCCGCCACAGGGCATCGAGGCGGCGATGGAGGTCATCGGCTTTCATCCCGCCGATGACACCATCGCCAACCCCCGCCATGCAAGCACCCGCTCACTGGGCCGGCATCTGCGACATGTCCATATGAAACACGCCCCACTGGTGGCCGTCGAGGTCGACGAAAGCCCACGAATACATGAAGCCGAGGTCCTCCGGCTCGTGGCCTTCCGTGGCGCCGGCGGCGATCGCCTTGCGCACCAGCGCGTCGACCTGCTCCCGGCTGTCCAGCGACAGTGAGAACAGCGCCTCGGTGGCCTTGCGCGGGTCGGTGATCGGCACCTTGGACAGGGTGGAAAAGAACGACTCGGCCACCAGCATCACGCTGGTGTTGTCGTTGATGACCAGCGCGGCGCCGTTTTCGCTGGTGAAGTCGGGGTTGAACGAGAACCCGAGCGCCTCGAAGAAATCGACGCTGCGGCCCAGGTCCTTCACCGGCAGGGTGACATAGAGATTGCGCGGCATGGTGGCCCTTTCCTGTTGGTGGCGGGAGGTGCGGTCAGCCCTGCGCGGGCTTCCAGTCGGCGGCGGGGACGACATTGATCATCCAGGGCACGCCGAACCTGTCGATGAGCGAACCGAAGCCGGGCGACCAGAACGTCTCGCCGAACGCCATCACCGTGCGGCCGCCCGCCGACAAGCGCTCGAACCAGCGCCGGGCCTCCTTCGCATCTTCGGTGCGCAGGGTGACGTCGAAGCCGTTCCTGGGCTTGTCCACGTTGGGCGCCCAGGCGGTATCCATGTCGGCGCCCATCAACGCCTGGTCGCCGACTTCCAGCCAGCAGTGCATCAGCCAGACTTTGTACTTCTCGTCGGTGATCGGCATGCCAGGCGGCGCATCGGCATACGGCACGGCGGCGGTGATCCTGCCACCCAGCACGTCTGCGTAGAACTCGAACGCCTCGCGGCACTGGCCCTGGAAGCTGAGGCTGGTGACGATTTTCATGTGCTGCTCTCCTGTGGATTGATCGGTTGCCATCAGTGCCCGAGACGCTCGCGCAGGCGGTCTTCCTGCGCACGCAGCTCGGGGGTGAATTCCGCGCCGAAGTCTTCAGCCTCGAAGATCGGGCGGATCTCCAGTTCGGACGGGCCGGGCATCGGGTTGGGGCAGCGCTTGGCCCATTCGATCGCCTCGTCCAGCGAACGCACCTGCCACAGCCAGAAACCGGCCACCAGCTCGCGGGTCTCGGCGAAGGGCCCGTCGATCACCCGCCGCTGCGGACCATCGAAAGCAACGCGCACGCCCCGCGAACTGGGATGCAGGCCTTCGCCAGCCAGCATCACGCCGGCGTTCACCAGCTCTTCGTTGAACCTGCCCATCGCCTCCAGCAGTTCCGTGTCCGGCATCGCGCCCGCTTCGGAATCGGCCGTGGCCTTCACCATCACCATCACCTTCATGTCGGTCTCCGCACGGGTGGAATTTCCCGCTTGCATGCAACACGACGGATGGCAGCAAATGGAATCGACACGCTGCGTGAAAAAAAAAGGTTCATCTCCCAACTCCGGGGAATGCGGCGCGGATCTTGAGGAAGAA
>ERZ778017.3144-NODE-3144-length-12118-cov-4.466136_pt1 | contig 12118 bp, 7 predicted proteins | sample MGYA00375747_ERZ778017 | MGnify/ENA primary metagenome ERZ778017 (study PRJEB29350, sample SAMN05509838) | bioreactor metagenome | biome: bioreactor; material: wastewater | place: South Africa: University of Cape Town | collected 2014-03-17 ... | reverse complement strand
TCGGGAATATTTGAATTCTACATTCCAATTCTGGGAATAACCGAATTCCAACACTTTTTAGGGAGTTCTTGAACTCCAGGTTTCCCCAACTTTGAGGATATATGAAGTCTTGCCTTTAGATTCTGGGAATATTCGAATCCCACACATTGACATTGCTATTGTCATCCTAATTAAAATTCTCTTATTAAATTGACATCGTCTTCATTATACGTTTGCCCAACTGGTAAGAACATAGTTGAATTTGCTTATATTTTGCTTTACGTATCAATTCTTTTGTTTGTTTGTAATAATGTTTTGATGATCTTGTTACGAGACAAAGGTAACAAATGATTTATAATAAATTATAATTCCTTTCATATCTGGTTTAAAAATTCTATTAACGGTGGAATTGTGAATCTGATTTCTAATTCGATAGACTATATTAGATTTTATATTTTCCTCTAACTTAACGTTTTTTTTGAGAGAACATGTCCTCTTCAGGTTAAGAGGTGGTTAATAACTATGATTATTTTGTATCCTTTATTTTCTTTGACACTATTTCATGTCTTAATCTTTTGAAGGGTTGTATCTCTGGAATTTGTACTTTATATAAACTTGTTTCTTCAATCAAAGTCCATTGATCAATATATGAGAACTCTAAAATTAATCCACACTATATTTTTCGCCTATGCATTATTGGTTATGTGTATTAACTGTTCCATATATTCTATTATTATTGTTATTTGTCCTCGTGTAATCTCTATGTCGTATTTTATTAAATTATATTTTTCATTACAAACTACCAAATTCATCACAATTTTATGAATACTTCTCTGTCTTGTTTTCTTGGAGGTCATTAAACATGTTATTCAATATGAGAGGAGTTGTATTCAGCCGTTTCTTATTGACTAATCCAGTAGAGTGCTCAGTTTATAGTATATTCATATTTATTAATATTATGTAGAAGTATGTTCTGCTTGTGTATACGACTTGTTTAAATATTCTAATTAACCGAAATTAGAAAACCCTATGCATTCATTAACTTAAACTGTGAAGTACTATATCAATTCCTACAATTTCACCCCAGAAATTGATTAACTGCTCACATTAATCAAACAGCTAAGCTTGATACACATTTGCAGGTAGGGATTAATCTTATTTCATGGAAGTTTTCGTTATTCCTGTAAGTTTACTAATGTTTTACAGTATGCTATTGTCCAAACTTAAATCATACGTGAAATTGTGACCTCGAAATGTGAGAGTAAAGTTTCAAATTTTTGATCTGTAGCATATGAATAGTGTCACTGCAATTCGAATTTGTATGAAACCTAAGAAGGTAAAGTTGGGCATTTCATAGTAAAAGATTTAGGAATTTGTTGCGTAGGAAGGACATCTTTTAAGATAAATCCATATTTTCATTTTCAATGCAGAATTAGCATAGGTTATTCAATTTCTTGTTTACTCTGTTAAATGAAAGGTGTCTGATTTATATCTTCTCCTAACATAGAAATGCGGTGTTGATCCTATAAAGAAAACTGTAGATGTTCATTATTTTTTAACTCGCTTAAAAATATTCAATCAGTCAGCATGTTTCTTCTTTGGCATTACAATCGGGCAACAAAGACATAAAATGTAATATTTTGTACAAAGGTCGTTAGATTCGTACAAAATGATGTGTCAATTTAGCTAGAAGTCGATCTATTTAAGGAAATAATCTGTTAATTGAAATAAGCCATCAAATCTTGATAGTGAGTTGTTGTGAATAGATTTTAATTCGGTAATAGTTTATGACAGGTTAGTTTCCCCGAACAAAACGAAAAAAACTTTTTCTTTTGCTTTCATCCTTATGTTCAAAATTTTGGGAAATTTTTTAAGAAAGTGTCTATTTCTTTGAAAAGTGATAAATAAAAGAGAGTAAGGTCAATAGATTCTTAGTTCCCATATGAAACAATTTGAATTTGTCAGAGCTTTATCAAATAGCATGCTTATGTGTGCTTGAAAAAACTACCTAAGCAAGGACAACCTAAGTTCCGTTTTTTTCGGGCACGTACCAAAATCATAAACGGAATCATTTCTGCTATCTTTTGTGCAAGTGAATCCATAGGAGAGCTTGGCCATTCAAGCGGCTTCAACAAAAATGTTGGTCAATAGAGGCTGGTGTTACTCCGCTCTTGAACAATAGTTAATTGACGGACTATATTGACTCTCCAAATTTTTATCCGCTAATAACAATGCATTTGGAGTTTCAATTAATGCCACAATAAATGCCGCATGACGTCGAATTGTGGAGATAATGGCGCAATATTTATCCGATAACAACATCTTATTAACAAAACGATTCATCTTGTGTTGAACACCACTGCATGAATCATGCATGTTAACCACGTGCATGATATTATGACAGTACCGAAATCGCCAAGACCAAAACGCATGCAAGAGAACGGTTGCCAAGAGATTGTTCAAGGGCATAAATTTTGCAACTGGTTGAACAATCTACTTTTAAACGTATACAACTCTAAGTATTTGTTTAATGTTTTGAATGTTTGATGTATCTTACCAATTCAATTGTACGGCAATTTCTCGTGCAATCGGAAAAAATATCCTGAAATATTAATTGAGACCTCACAGGCGAATGGCACTCAAAATATTTTCATCTTGACACCAAGTTTGACACTTGAGTTTTAATGCCCATTATATGTTAGACTGATGTTGCAATCTTTGATGTTGGAGCTGAATTGTGAAGTAGACTACGATTTGTGTTGTGAAACTTACCTTTAGAGCTCCTACACAAAAAGTTTGGAATTATTATGGCGCAACAAATAATTAGTCTCTGATAACAGAAATTCTCCTGCATTATTGACAGATGTACGGCACAAGGATGAAAAATAATCTTATCAACTGATTAGTCCGGAAATTTAGTATAAATAGACAAGTTCATTGAACTTTGGTAATTGTTCCTACATTGACTCTATAGTACAATGTCTAAACTTGAAGCTGTGAAGAGTATTGGGTCTTCATTTGTACAAGAAAACGGAAATGTGCTTACTAAATTTGCTGATGCACTGGGAGATCACTACAACGTTTCTCTTGAAGAATTTTTGAATGAAGCTAAACTTCAGAGGGAACGTGAAGCTTCTGAGGAATATAGTCAATCTGCTCCGACAGTTCCATTGTTTGCTCTTCTTAAAGGCAAGGTAAAAAATCTTAACGAAAATGAAAAAGAGGAAACTACGGAAAAGATATCAACTGCTTCTGAAACGGATAGTCTTGAGAATGCAAATAGGATGCTTAGGTCTGCATCCTGGGGCTCTGTATTTTATTTGATAACAACTGATATTCTTGGTCCCACGAGTGCACCATATGCTATATCACAGCTTGGGTATGTTCCTGGAAGTTTATTGTATTTCTTGTTTGGAATTTGTGCTGTTTACACAGGTTTTCTTTTATGGAGAATGTTCTTGAAATTAGACTCTTACAAGTATCCTTTGAAAAACTATGGAGACCTTGTTGGAAGAGTGTGCGGAAAAGAAGCCAGAATTTGTATTGATATTCTTCAATCTATTCAGTTGGTATGTAATGTGGCAGTGATTATCCTTGGTAACGGTATGGGTTTATCTCAAATTGCCAAAGGTAAAGGTTGCTACACTGTTTTGATTTTGGTATGGGCGTTAGCTGGTATGATTGTGGGGCAGATTCGTTCTTTACAGAAATTTGGTTTCCTAGCAAATATCGCTATCTGGATGAATGTGTTTGTGATAATTGCCACAATGGCTTGTGTTGCTCATTCCGAACCAAATTATGTTGCGGCCCTTGGTACAATGGGTATCCCAAAGGGACCAAAAGTTGTTCAAGTCATTGTGAAAGGAGGTAGCGGGACTGCCTTCACAAATCAATTGACTGCATGTATGAACATCGTCTATTCTTATGGAGGTGCAATGGTTTTCGTTGAGTTCATGTCTGAAATGAGAAGACCCTGGGATTTTTGGAAAGGTATGATTACTGCTCAATCATTCATTTTCTCACTTTACCTTCTCTATGGATTATTTGTCTATTCTCAACAAGGACAGTTCGTTATTAACCCTGCTAATCAAGGTATTAGTGCATATGGAATGCAGACAGCTACGAATGTGGTGAATTTAGTATCTGCGCTTATCGCCGCTGGTCTTTACGGTAATGTTGGTATTAAAGTTCTTTACACCACATTTATCCAAAAGATTTTCAAAACTCCAGATTTAAATACCAAGGTTGGAAGATTTATTTGGATTTTCATGGTCTGTACCTACTGGGGAGTTGCGTTTGTAATTGCATCTGCTATTCCTGAATTTTCTGCGTTAACTGGTCTAGTCGGGGCAGTTTGTATTTTGCAATTTACTTACACATTTCCACCATTGGTTAAATTAGTTTTTGATTTGAGAGTCGCAGCATTGAAAAATGGTTCAGCCTACGACACGAACTTGTCTATAATGGGAACAGTTTTTAAATGGCTTCGTGCGTATAAAGAAAACTTCATGATGAATAGCGCCCACTTGTTTCTTTTTTTGGCTGCATTGGCAACTGCTGCCCTTGGTATATATTCGAGTGCCGAATCTCTTGCACACGCATATTCAACTGGGGTTGCTACTTCGTTTACTTGTAAATCTCCTGTTGCATAAAACAACGTGTGTTTATAAATATATATGTTAATATGTTGATTCCATGAGTATTGCAACGCAATAATAGAGAACTCAACATATTGTGTAACAAAGTTGATAGTTGGAAGGGAATCAGAAATTTCTGAACTGGTGTATTATTACCTATTTGAAATGTTCATCAAATCTGTACGATCAACAAATATATTCAAACAATCAACGCGACCTAAATCCCACAATGATCCCGTTAGAATTAAAGATTGGTAAAAATTATTCTTCATCATCACTATTATCATCTTTATAACCGAATTTTCTAATTTCACCTAGTCTCTTTCTTGCAGCATTCAACTTATTTTCAAGTTTCAAAATTTCAACTTGTTGCTCCATTTCTGCCGTTTTACCTTCATAAGGTGTTAACTTACTGAGGTCAATATCATTCGTAGCTGCTTCATCTTTCGCAAGTAAACTTTGTACCTTTGCAACCAAAGATTTACATGCACTTGATACTTTGCTAGAGGCGAATTCGAGGTTATCTTGAGTTTTTGAAACAAAGTTTGCTTTCACACGAGAAGCAGCAACTAACTGCGCAGTAGATGCAGCCACTTCGTTTGAAGCAACAATCAACTGTTCGTGAGAGTTTGTTTCTCTAAGAACACCATCAGCAGTTTGAATCAAAATGTTTGTAGCACCAGCAACAGCCTTCGAAGCACTAACCAAGCCCTCTGTCCATCTGCTGTTTTTTCTGTAAAATTCTGTCTTCGATTGGTTTCCTCTTCCTTTGCTGACAATTTCCTTTTGTGATTCTACAGCTGCTGTTACTAAGAATGTAACAGCATCCGTTACAGCCTTTGCTGCCGCGATCAAAGCTTCATGAACTTCAATGTTTGTTCCTTGAATTTTAGGATTTTTAAGTAAATCATAGAGAAATTTAGACGCTTGTTCTACTGCGAGTGCAGTATCCTCCATTTCTTTTGCGACTATATCATCCAAGTTTTCCAGTTTGATATTCAATGATGATTTTGTTCTCAAACTGTCAACAAAATTTCCCAAACTTTGCAATGTGGCTTGTACCAGTAAGTTACAATCAATTACCTTATCGATTTTGTCTTCATCATCTTCAAGAAGGTTAAGTTTGTTTGATTTTATTTCTTGGAAAAAGAATTCAAACGAGTTTAAAGCTTTCGATACCAATGTAATTAATTGTTCTTCTTCAGGCTTTGGAACTCTGCTACCAACACCTTTTGCATTTAACATTAAATCATTTAATTTTGATGTTAGCTCGGAACTTGTAACGATGATATCTGAATAGCTGGTGTTATCATCAGCATATGAATTTTTTCCATCCACTATAAAACTGTTGAATGTAGATGAAAAATCATTAGCGATTTCCGAGCAAATTTCAATAACTGATTGCAAATATTCCGGTGATGAATTTAAATTACCAGCATTGATTGAAGATGAAAGTTCCTGTTTAGTATCTTGAATTCTTTTAATATTATTCTCCAAGAACACATCTAGTAAATTGATAAGTTTATCAATGTTTTGTAACAAAATATGATCAATTTGGGCATTTACGATATCGTCAGTGTCGTTGTTAGACAAAGCTAATTGTCTCAAGGCACTGTCTAATGATTCTTGAGCAATTTCCAAGTCCATTTCCTTTTCCTTCAACTTTTCTTTTAATGCCTCAGAGTCATTATCCTGTAACTGTGCCTTCAAAGTTTCCAACTCAGTTTTATGTTTCGCCATGATTGTAGATAAACCCAAAGACTGTAACTTTCCTGATTCAGTTGCTTGGTCTTGCAACTCACGAATTTCCGCTTGTAACTTTTCAATTTCATGGTCTTTGGCAATTTTCATACGATCCAAATCTAATCTTGCCCGATCACGTTCACGGATCAAATCTGCCAATTCTATGTTCTTAGACTTCAAGTCCTTTTCGTATTTTTCTTTTTTCATGACAGATTCTTGCGCACTGTTAATCTTTTGTTGAATTTTCTTGAATTTCGATAATAAATTCAAATGTTCTTGACGCAATTGTGAATACAATTTTGCAAGACTCTCATATTTCTTGGTCCAGTTCTGTATTTGTTGTTCTAAGTTATTGATTTGTTCATCTTTCGATGCAATTTGCTGAGTAGCAGTATTGTTGAACGATGCCATCTCAGTTTCTAAGCTTTTGACTCTAGAGTCATATTGTTGCAACAACAGTTGATCATTGTCATATTGGTTTTTAAACATAAGTAGATCGTGCTCCAATTCAGCCACACGGGATTGATGTTGCTGGGTCTGTTGCGCTTGCAAAGCTTGTTGTTCCTGTAAGAATCTTTGTTCTTGTTGACGTTGCTGTTCTTCAAAAAGCTGCTGCTGTTGGGCTTGTTGTTGTAATTGTCTTTGACGTTGCATCTCCAACTCTTGCTGGATACGCGCTTGTTCTTGTTGTTGTTGCCATAAATAACCTGTCTGTTGAGATGCTAAATGGTCAACAGTTGGAGGAGGTGTTGGTGTTGGCGCAACAGCAGGAATGCTTTCTTCTGCAGGGACAGATGGTGCTCTTGAGATTGGCTTTCCGTCATCTGTCACACTCAAGTTAGGTGGATTGCTTGGCAAACGAGGGATACTAACTAAACTAGCCAAAAACTTGATAGCATGGCAATCAGTATAAAAGTCTCTCAACATGAAATGCTGCGAATCAAATCTCTCAAACAACCCTTGCAAAGCATCGTCTTGCCCCAACTGCTGGTACATTGCTCTCAACATCGACGTACAGAACTTGTAGATCCCATATGATTCGGCAATTAATGGCACCAACGCACTAACCTTACAGAGATTGTTCGGAGTCTGATGAATAGTAGCAAAGATCAACTTCTGCATATCGTTTATCGCATCTTGCAAATCCATCAATTGAAGAATAGCCTCGAATCCCTCGTTAGGATCGTTCACCGCCCTCAACGAAATATACTCCTCGTACTCAAACGTCCCGTTATAACCAGGATTGTTGCGATGAAAATCCAATTTCTGCAAAAGATACTTGACATACTGGCTAATCAACCTCCCATATGGCGTTCCGTGAGTAGGAAACACAGTGCCCAAAGACACGATGAAGTCCCGGTTTCTATACCCATCTTTCAACGTGTTAGGGTGTCCTTCCTGCAAAACCTTGTGGATCACAATCAATGCCTTGAACAATTGAATCTCGTCGCTCTGCAATGGCTGAACTTTGATAGCATTCCAGAACGCCCGTGAGTTCTTATGGTCCCAGGTGAAAACAATACACGATCTGACATGCTTTCTTTTGGGGGGAACTTCCTCGGGATTGCAAGCTTTTTTCACACTAATCTGCAAATCAACCTCAGCACGGCTCATTGTGCTTGATGTCTACTTGACCACTTGGCGACAGCTATCCGTGTTGCTGGCGAGGTTTCACCAACGTTTGGCCTGGACAATATGCAGGCGGTGATCCTCCCTTCCGCGCTACCATTTACGGAACCGGGCAGTACTGGGGCTACTTTGGCGGTGGTTGGGGCGTAATTGGCGTGTAATTGGCGTGTAATTGGGGTGTAATTGGGGTGTAATTGGCGTGTAATTGGCGTTTGCATTAGTGGTACTACTATACTAGATAAATAAGGACGCGGTTGCGTCTGCAATACGTAGAGCGGCGCAGTGTCATTCGTACGATTCTTTTCGTCTGTCGGCCGGGCATAGTGCCTACCTGCAGTCAACCTCTACGAGCCATGCCTACTGAAGACTCAGAACCAACCCAATCAACGGGATACCGTCTCATGGTTTTCTGTACCTAGTCTTTCCAATGTCCAATGGAACGTATTTGTACTTGATCATGTGCTGGATTTGCTTTCTCATGGTGAAGGTGAACAAGATGATGAAGTACATCAACAAGATGGGCCAGAACACAGGAATGTCGGTGATGGAGAACTGACTCAAAACCAACGACAACGTCGTGGCCCTGGTAGCGTTGTACCAGAATTTGAACTCAGGCAACCTTCTAATGAACGGTCTGAACTCGTCCTCCTCGTCGTCGTTGGCGACATCTTCTTCTCCTACACCCTCCTCGATGGACTCATTTCTCATTTCCTGTTCCAACGAAGGATCGAACTTTGGCGTCAAAAACGCAAGGAAAAGATTCAACAAGTAAATTCCTAATGCATAGCATATTATGTACCATCCCTGACAGAGGAAGATACGTAACAAAAATACAAATAACAATGCCAAAAATCCACACCATCTGCCGACGGTATGAGGCACCGACTGATCCAAGTATTTCTGGTACATCATCTGGGCCTTTTTGAAATTGACATATACAACATTGTTTTCAAGGCTACTGCCTTCGAATTCAAACGCCATGGTAACTTACGTGGGGGGCAATTCAAACTTCAGTTTGTTATACGTGGAATAAACTTTGTTGCACGTACAAAACTTTAGCGGATTTTCACATAACCGAGCATGTCCTGCACAGCGACCAATTTATTACGATGGTTTATATTGAATGGATATTTACAGAGGATGGGAGGCAGACGGAACAGAAAGCTTAGTTGGCATACGCTTGTTTTGGTCTTCCAACCAAGGTGGTCTTTCTTGTCTTTTCGTCGAAAATTCTTTTTACAATGACTCCTTTTGGAGGGTTTTCCGGATCGATGTCGGTGATCACAGACTCGGCAACAGTCAATGGTATAACTTCAGGTAAGTACTTGTTTGTTAACTTCAACTGTGTTCTGCTGTCGAAAATCCCCGGTGTTTCGATCAATTTGGCGATTTCTGCTCTGTCCTTTTGTGAAAGTAGTTTGTTGGCGTAGTTGGATTCGAGGGTATTTTCGATTTCTTGAGCTTGTTGTGCTCTGGCTTCTTGTGTGACGTGCTTGTAGAGATTACCTTGTTTGCCGACATCAATTAACTTGTCGGTGTTATCTGCTATGGCACAGTATTTTTCTCGTAATTCTTGGTATACTTCTTGAGTGATTTCGCCTCGGTTTAACTTCAATTTCAAGTCGTACACGTAACTGAAAGTCACTTGAGTTTTGGCTTCAGCTAATGATTGTTGTTCTAACTTGACTAATTCGGAAATGTTGTACAATCTTTCGAAAATCAACTCCAATTCGGAATCGTTGTATTCAAGATTAAATTGGTTAATGGAGGTTTTGTACTCTTGTATTCTTTGTTCTTTCAAAATCTTACTCAGCTCGATATCTTTTTGTAATTGTTCTTGCGCTAAGGTTTCCTTTCTGCTCATATGTTCTTCTTCTTGTTGAATTGATTTTTCATCCAAAAGTGGCTCGTACCCGAATCTTCTAACACGGGGCTCGAAATGTGGTGTAGGCAATTTCAAATCTTTCTTTAACGCAACTCCAACATACTTTCTCAATGGGTGAAATGGATCATAGTAGAATCTAACGTACCCCGGTTCAAGAGCAAAGATGGTGTGATCTCTCCCAATACCAACATTTTCACCAGGATGAATTTTGGTACCTCTTTGTCTCATGATAATTTGCCCAGTTTTCACGAAATTTCCTTCATAAGCTTTTGGACCTAATCTTCTACCAGCAGAATCGTTCTTGTTGGTTCTAGACCCGGAAACTCTCTTGGTGGCAGTACGAACTTGGTTAACCTGGTTTAAGCTGGAAACCTGAACATTAAGGCCCTTACAACCAACAGAGAGCCCATTGAACCTAGTTACAAGACTCGATGACATCGTAACAATCGCTATCCGGTTGGTGAAAATTTGTATCAAATTTTTCAATTGAAGAGTTCTCACGAAATTGAAAAAACCTGGTCACGTGGATTTCGTCAACTTGGTTTCTTCAAAGTTACTAGTTGTGGGCTTGGGCTCGTCAAGGGGAATATGTGCCAGTCTAGTGTTGATGAGACGTCCAGTTTGGAATGAGCGAGAAATTAAGAAACTCGTTTTTTCAACGATTTTGGACCCATATTGTAGACCCATCTTGTATGAACATTTGTAGGTTACAGAAGTTCTATATTTGAAGACTTCAAAGGCAGAGGTTCAAACCACAATGTTCCAGTTGTGTGACTACTTCTGAATATTGTTCTTGCTTATACCACATATGGATGACGTATTTGTCCTGATCACGAACCAGAAGAATTTGTCCGGACAAGTGGCCCATTGATCAAGGCGGTGTTACCGAGTAGGAACTGCTGAACTCTTGCCCTCTCAGGTCAACAGGAGGACACAATGGCATATAACCGCAAAGTCTGTGACAAATGACCATACAGTTATTCGTTGGTGCTATTTTACAGGGGTGCACTGGACAGAAGAAAACGAATGATGGCAATGCCAAAGGCTGCGGGAGTCGACTCACTGAGCTGATTCGACAGCACCATTCTCATACTACTGTCCACATGGACATCGTCGAACTAAGTAACTGGAGGTGGCGGTGACACAATTTGTAAATTCCAATTTTCGAGCTGGTTGCCCGATTAGTAAAGACGCTCTATGTATGTCTACATGTTGTAACATGAACACAAACCTCTTTGTGCATTTCTGGAGTCCTACATTTGTTAGCACTCAGAACATTCATTCTGACCTATTTTAATGAGCACCATAATCCATAATCAATATACTATGTACCCATTCTAGCCTTGTTTGAATAGTTCCAAAACTTGGATTGCCAAGTCGTGGTCCTGTTTCTGGGCCAAACCACTAATGGTAAATGCTCCTACCACACCATCAAAGGACGTTATTCTAATAGGAACACTACCTCCGTGGCAAGCATAATCTGCTTCGCTAACAAAAAGTCCATCTTCCACAGATTTGCCCTTTAATTGTAATTTTTGACCCATGTACCAACTCGAAGCACCAAATCTAAATACTGTCAGACGCTTGCGTCTCACCCATTCGTCGTTGTCTGTGGTACATTTTGTGCCTACAACAGTATGGAACAAAACCTGTCCACTTATCAATGTAATGTCTATCACTACTGATTCGTCCGGATAAGCACGGAGAACGGTATCTCTAGCTAACATGCCCAACTTCCATGCTGCCTCCAGATTAAATTCCCTTAATGTTCCGGCAGAAACTTCTTCTTGTTCTATTTGTTTCAATGCATCCATTGCTCAATTATTGGTAGAATAATGATTGAAACCTGGGATTCAACGTTTATATAAGGTAAGGTTATAAATAGGAATTTTTTACCAAACAATGAAAAATTCAATTTCGGAACGGACTAGTCCTCAAAGCCAGTATTTGTCCTGGGGTAGAATTTAGGTGGTATTTTTCGGACGTTCATTTTGGTGGACTGGAAGCTGTTTATGCCACGAACTCTTGCTGGTGTTCCTCATATCAGCTTCAAGGTGTCGCTGGACTAAGGTGGAAGGAACGATTTTAAAACGTCGAGCACACGCATGTCGGCTGAAAGAACAATAGAAATCGGACGTAGTTAATTGTGCATGGGCGAACATTGTACGTGGTATTGTCGTAGTGTCAACGATTCGGCGTCAGCGGCCAGTAGCCTGGTTGCTGAAGATTTCTGGTCGATAGACGA
>ERZ778017.3143-NODE-3143-length-12118-cov-5.505761_pt1 | contig 12118 bp, 12 predicted proteins | sample MGYA00375747_ERZ778017 | MGnify/ENA primary metagenome ERZ778017 (study PRJEB29350, sample SAMN05509838) | bioreactor metagenome | biome: bioreactor; material: wastewater | place: South Africa: University of Cape Town | collected 2014-03-17 ... | reverse complement strand
CGTTTGCCAATGCAGCGGAGGATGCTACCCGAGCGTTCGACAGCGCGCGCCGCCACCGGGCGGAGTCGCGGGTCTTGCGGGGCAGGCCCGGTTCACAAGCCGCGTTCGACCATCTCGACGACCCGTTCGCCCAGCGCGCGCAGCTTCGTGCGCGGCGTGCCGCGCAGCGGGCCGTCGAGCGCGAGCATCGCCAGTCCGTGCACGGCCGACCACGCGAGGTATTCGGCTCCGGGACGTCGCTGCGGCGCGAGCAGGCCGGACTCGACGTAGCGATCGAGCGCGTCGCCGAGCAGCTGGAAGGGGTTGCGTCCGCTGGCGCCGGCCCGCTCGGGATCCGGTGCGCGCCGTTCGGGCGCGTCGCCCGCGGCGGCGGCCGACACGAAGGCGGTACGAAAGAGGCCCGGCTCCTCGAAGGCGAAGCGCAGGTAGCCCAGGCCGACGGCGCGCAGGCTTGCGCGCGCGAGTTGCACCGCGTCGTCCGCCGAGCGCGATGCCGTCGAGCGCCGCTGCACGCGCGCAAACTCCTTCTCCATCGCGACGGCCGCCGCGGCGATGGCCGCCGAGCGCACGGCGGCGAGCAGGTCGACGCGACTGGCGAAATGCCGGTAGGCCGCGTTGGGCACGACGCCCGCGCGGCGCGTTGTTTCCCGCAGCACGACCGCCTCGGGGCCGCCGCTGCGCGCGAGCTCCATGCCGGCGGCGATGAGCGCCCGGCGAAGATCGCCGTGACGATAGGTGCCGCGCAGCTGCGGGACGAGATTCATGCGGCAAGGGTACACAACGCGAGCGCTCGCGAACGCGTCGAGGGGCGTCGCTCATCACGCATCCCGATGCGGCAGGCAGCGGGTTTTCCCTCGCGCCGGTGTGTGTATTGTGGACGGTGTACACATTCAGCAGGCACGATCGGATCCGGCGCGTGCGAGCCGCGTGCGGTGCGATTGCCGACCCGCGGCCCACGGCCCACGACACCAGGAGGACTCCCCATGCTCGTCGAACCATACCTGAGCTTCGAAGGCTGCTGCGAGGAGGCGCTTCGGTTCTATTCCGAGGCGATCGGCGCGAAGGTCGAGTATCTGATGCGCTTTCGCGATGCGCCGCAGGCGGGCGCGACGTCCGCCGACTGCGGGTCGATGCCGTCCACCGTGACCGGAGACAAGGTGATGCATGCGAGCGTGCGCATCGGCGACTCGACGATCATGGCCTCCGACGGGCAGTGCCGCGGAAACGCGCGCTTCGACGGAATCGCGCTGACCCTCCAGGCGGACGACGATGCCCACGCCGAGCGGCTGTTCGCCGCGCTGTCGGCGGGCGGGCAGGTGCAGATGCCGCTCGCGCAGACCTTCTTCGCGTCGCGCTTCGGCATGCTCGCCGACCGTTTCGGCGTAGCGTGGATGATCATCTCCCGGCCGGCGCCGCGTTGACGCGACGACGGCGGCGAACGCCGATGCCCAGGGTAGTGTTCACGCAGCAGCTCGCGCGCTTCACCGAGGCGCCCGAGATCGACGCCGACGCGGCGACGCTCGCGCAGGCGCTCGAAGCGGCCTTCGCCGCGAATCCGCGGCTGCGCGGCTATGTGCTCGACGACCAGTCGCACCTGCGCCGGCACGTGGCCGTCTTCGTCGACGGCCGGCGCCTGCGGGTGCGCGAGAACCTCGACGTGCCGCTCGCGCCCGCCAGCACGGTGCACGTGTTCCAGTCGCTTTCCGGAGGATGACGATGAGCGATCGAGCCTGGGTCGCGACCCGCAAGGGACTGTTCGAGCTGCGCCGTGCGCACGACCGCTGGCGGATCGGAGGGGCGAGCTTTCTCGGCGATCCGGTCACCGCGGTGCTGCCCCCCGATCCGGCCGCGCCCGCGCGGCCGATGATCGCCGCGCTCAACCTCGGTCACTTCGGCGTCAAGGTGCACGTCTCGGAGAACCGCGGCGAGACCTGGCAGGAAGCGGCGACGCCCGTGTATCCGCCACAGCCGCCCGATGCGGGCGCCGACCTCGAATGGAAGCTGCAGCAGGTCTGGACGCTCGCCGGCAAGGGCGACGACGTGTGGGCCGGCACGCTGCCGGGCGGGCTCTTCCGTTCGCGCGACGCCGGACAGTCGTGGCAGCTGAACGAGGCGCTGTGGAACGATCCGCGCCGGCGCGAATGGATGGGCGGCGGCTACGACGCGCCGGGGCTGCATTCGATCGTGCTCGATCCGCGCGACGACGATCCTTCGCATCAGCGCATGCTGGTCGGCGTGAGCACCGGCGGCGTCTGGGCGAGCGAGGACGGCGGGGCGAGCTGGGCGCTGTTCGGCGAGGGCCTGCGCGCCGAATACATGCCGCCCGAGCGCGCCTACGACCCGATCGCGCAGGACGTGCATCGCCTCGCCGCCTGCGCATCGCAGCCCGACGCTGTATGGTGCCAGCACCACAACGGCATCTTCCGCTCGACGGACGGCGGCCGCACCTGGCATGAGATCAGGGACGTGCCCGTTTCGTCGTTCGGCTTCGCGGTCACCGCCGATCCGAACGATCCGCGGCGTGCGTGGTTCGCGCCCGCGGTGGCGGATGTGCGGCGCGTTCCGGTAGCCGCGGCCTTCGCCGTCCTGCGCACCGACGACGGCGGCCACAGCTTCGCCGTGCTGCGCGAAGGGCTGCCGCAGTCGCACTGCTACGACCTCGTCTATCGGCACTGCCTGGACGTGGGCAGCGACGGACGCACGCTGATGATGGGTTCGACGACCGGCTCGCTGTGGGCGAGCACCGACGGCGGCGCGCACTGGCAGACGATCTCGACCTCGCTGCCGCCGATCGCAGCGGTCGTGCTCGAACGCGGCTGAAAGCGGCCGAGCAGCGCCGCGTCCTCTACAGCCGCTGGATGTCGTTGTCGATTCCCAGCGCCTGCCCCGAGATCGATTTTCCGGCGTCCGAAGCGAGGAACACGGCGAGCGCGGCGATGTCGCGCGGATCGACCAGCGCGCGGATCGACTGGTTCTGCATCGACGCATCGCGCACCTCGTCGACGCTGCGTCCGGAGAGCTTCGCCCGGCCCTCGAACACCCGCCGGATGCGATCGCCGTCGACCGTGCCGGGCAGGATCGCGTTCGCGCGGATGCCGAAGCTGCCCAGCTCCATCGCCAGCGTCTTCGTGAAGCCGATCAGCCCCCACTTGGTCGCCGCGTAGGCGACGCGGTTCGGATAACCGAATCGCCCGGCCGCCGACGACATCACGATGACGACGCCGGCCGGCGACTGCTTCAGCGCCGGGATCGCCAGCCGCGTGACGTCGAAGGCAGCCGTGAGGTTCACCTGCACGACCCGGTCCCATTCCTCGGGCGGCACTTCCTCGACGGGCACCGTGGGCCCGGCGATGCCCGCGTTGTTCACCAGCACGTCGAGGCCGCCGAGCGACTGCAGCGCCGCCGGCACCATGCGCTCGACCTCCGCGCGCTTCGAGACGTCGCAGCGCGTCGTCGCGATGCCGGGCAGCTCCCTGGCGAGCGCATCGAGCGCCGCCTCGTCGATGTCGCAGACGAACACTTCTGCGCCGCCGGCGGCAAAGGCGCGCACGATCTCGCGGCCGATGCCGGAAGCGCCGGCCGTCACCAATACCCGCTGAGCCATCGCGTGTCTCCTTTCCGGTTCGAGCGAGCAGCGTACTCGCGCGGCGCCGTGCGTGTCGGCCCCGACGGTGGGAGCCGGGGTCGAAACCACGTGTGTATGGACTCCGGGCAGATGAAGCGGTCGTCGCCGAGTTGTCCGGTTTCCGGTCGAATCGACTACGCTTCTGCTGTCCGCAATCCGGACGACGTGTCCTGGCGGAACAGTCGTCTGCGAATTTTCCGCTTCCGGATCAACCGGATGGCGTCGCTGCTCGCGATGGCACGGTCGTTGCGTTGATTGCGGGAGATGCGATCGGGCGATCGCAAACCTGTGGAGGAGGGAGTGATGAACTGCTTTTCGGTGCTTCGGCATGCGGGCCGTCTCGCGATGCCGCTCGTGGCCGGTGCGGTGCTGGCCGGCGCGGCCGTCGCCAAGGACGTGACGATCGCGCACGTCTACTCGAAAACCGGGCCGCTCGAGGCCTACGGCAAGCAGACGCAGACCGGCCTGCTGATGGGCTTCGAGTACGCGACCAACGGCTCGATGGAAGTGGCCGGCCGCAAGATCGTCGTCATCGAGAAGGACGACCAGGGCAAGCCGGACGTCGGCAAGTCGCTGCTGCAGGCCGCCTACGGCGACGACAAGGCCGATCTCGCGATCGGTCCGACCTCGTCGGGCGTGGCGCTTGCGCTGCTGCCGGTGGCCGAGGAATACAAGAAGATCCTGCTCGTCGAGCCGGCCGTGGCGGATTCGATCACCGGCGACAAGTGGAACCGCTACATCTTCCGCACCGGCCGGAACTCGTCGCAGGACGCGATCTCCAACGCGGTGGCGCTCGACCAGGAAGGAACGTCGATCGCCACGCTCGCGCAGGACTACGCCTTCGGCCGCGACGGCGTCAAGGCGTTCAAGGACGCGCTGAAGAAGGCGAAGGTCGTCCACGAGGAATACCTGCCGGCCAACACCACCGACTTCACCGCCGGCGCGCAGCGGTTGTTCGACGCGCTGAAGGACAAGCCGGGCCGCAAGGTCATCTGGATCGTCTGGGCGGGCGCGGGCAACCCGTTCAAGATCGCCGACCTCGATCCGAAGCGCTACGGCATCGAGATCGCCACCGGAGGCAACATCCTGCCGGCGATGGCGGCGTACAAGCAGTTCCCCGGCATGGAAGGCGCCACGTACTACTACTACGACATCCCGAAGAACCCGGTGAACGACTGGCTGGTCAAGGAGCACCAGAAGCGCTTCGGCTTGCCGCCCGACTTCTTCACGGCCGGCGGCATGGCGGCGGCGATGGCGGTGGTGGAGGCGCTGAAGAAGACCAACGGCGACACGAAGACGGAGAACCTCATCAAGACGATGGAGGGGATGAGCTTCGATACGCCGAAGGGGAAGATGACGTTCCGCAAGGAAGACCACCAGGCGATGCAGTCGATGTATCACTTCCGGATCAAGGTGGATCCGAACGTCGCATGGGGGATTCCCGAGCTCGTGAAGGAGATCAAGCCGGAGGAGATGGACGTCCCGATCCGCAACAAGCGGTGATGCGCGGGTGACCCCCTCCCTCGAAACGCAGGAGCTCACGATCCGGTTCGGCGGGCATGTGGCCGTCGACTCGGTTTCGTGCGCGTTTCGCCCGGGCACCCTCACCGCCATCGTCGGCCCGAACGGCGCGGGCAAGACCACCTGGTTCAACCTGATCTCGGGCCAGCTCAAGGCCACCGCCGGCCGCGTGCTGATCGGCGGCGACGACGTCAGCTCGCTCGGCGCGCCCGAGCGCACGAAGCGCGGGCTGGGGCGCGCATTCCAGCTCACGAACCTCTTTCCGAACCTCACGGTGCTCGAGAACGTGCGCCTGGCGATCCAGGCGCGACGCGGAATGGGGTTGAACCTGTGGTCGATCTGGTCGGACCACCGGGCGCTGATCGCCGAGGCCGAGGCGATCCTCGAGCGCATCGCGCTCACCGCGCGTCGCGACGCGCCGGCCAGCAGCCTGCCGCACGGCGACCAGCGCAAGCTCGAGGTCGGGATCCTGCTCGCGCTCGAGCCCGCCGTGTTCCTGTTCGACGAGCCCACCGCGGGGATGAGCGTCGACGAGGTGCCGGTGATCCTCGACCTCATTCGCGACATCCGGCGCGATCCGACGAAGACCATCCTGCTCGTCGAGCACAAGATGGACGTCGTTCGCGAATTGAGCGACCGCATCATCGTGCTGCACAACGGCCGCCTCGCCGCCGACGGCGCGCCGGCCGAGGTGATCGCCTCGCCGGTGGTCCAGCAGGCCTATCTCGGCATGGGAGTCGACCAGGAAGAGGAGGTGGCCTCGTGAACGCCGGCTCGACGGCGCCGCTGCTCTCGCTGTCCGGCGTGCACACGCACATCGGCGCCTATCACATCCTGCACGGCGTCGATCTCGACGTTCCCGCCGGGCAGACGACGCTGCTGCTCGGCCGCAACGGCGCCGGGAAGACGACCACGCTGCGCACGATCATGGGCTTGTGGACCGCAAGCGCCGGCAGCGTGCGCTTCGGCGGCGCCGACATCACGCGCAGCGCCACGCCGGACATCGCGCGCCGGGGCATTGCCTACGTGCCCGAGAACATGGGCATCTTCTCCGACCTCACGGTACGCGAGAACCTGCTGCTCGCCGCGCGCGGGGCGCGCGATGCCGATGCGATCGACGCCGGGCGGTTGCGCTGGATCGAGGAGCTGTTCCCGGCGATGAAGAAGTTCCGCGACCACCCGGCGGGGCTGCTCTCGGGCGGGCAGAAGCAGATGCTCGCCGTCTCGCGCGCGATCGTCGAGCCGCGCGAGCTGATCCTGATCGACGAGCCGAGCAAGGGTCTCGCGCCGGCGATCATCCGCAACATGCTCGACGCGTTCCGCCAACTGAAGGCCGCGGGCGCGACGATCCTGCTCGTCGAGCAGAACTTCGCGTTCGCGCGCGAGCTCGGTGACAGCGTCGCCGTGATGGAGGACGGGCGAATCGTGCATCGCGGCGCGATGGCGGCGCTCGCCGCGGACGAGGCGCTGCAGCAGCGCCTGCTCGGCCTTTCTCTCGGTGCGCACCAATGAAGCGGATGCACGGCCGTCCCCGCGGAGCGCGCCGATGAAGTCGCGCGCCTCGCTTCCGTACGCGCTGGTCGTGCTGCTCGCGCTCGCCGCGCTGCCGCTGGTCGGTAGCCTGCCGACCTGGGCCACGCTGACGGTGGCGGGCCTGGCCATGGGGATGATCGTCTTCATCATCGCCTCCGGCCTCACGCTCGTCTTCGGGCTGATGGACGTGCTGAACTTCGGCCACGGCGTGTTCATCGCCTTCGGCGCCTTCGTCGCGATGTCGGTGCTCGCGCCGCTGGGCGCGTGGACCGAGTCGGCGTCGCTCGCCGCGAACCTCGGTGCGATCGGCCTGGCGATGCTCGCCGCGATGGCGGTGGCCGCCGCGATCGGCGTCGTGTTCGAGCGGCTGATCGTGCGCCCCGTCTACGGCAATCACCTGAAGCAGATCCTGATCACGATGGGCGGGATGATCATCGGCGAGGAGCTCATCAAGGTGATCTGGGGCCCGCAGCAGATCCCGCTGCCGCTGCCGGCGGCGCTGCGCGGCGCGTACCTGGTGGGCGACGCGGCGATCGAGAAGTACCGGCTGCTCGCCGTCGTCGTCGGGCTCGCCGTGTTCGTCGCGCTGCTCTTCGTGCTCGAGCGCACGAAGATCGGACTGCTGATCCGCGCCGGCGTGCAGGATCGCGAGATGGTCGAGAGTCTCGGCTACCGCATCCGGCGCCTGTTCGTCGGCGTGTTCGTCGCCGGCTCGGCGCTCGCCGGCCTGGGCGGCGTGATGTGGGGGCTGTACCAGCAGAGCGTCGTGCCGCAGATGGGCGCGCAGGTGAACATCCTCATCTTCATCGTCATCATCATCGGCGGACTCGGCTCGACCACCGGCTGCTTCGTCGGCGCGCTGCTGGTAGGGCTGATGGCGAACTACACGGGCTTCCTCGCGCCCAAGGTCGCGTTGTTCTCGAACATCCTGCTGATGATGGCGATCCTGCTGTGGCGACCGCAGGGCCTGTTCCCGGTGGCCAGGCGCTGAGGCGAGCTGAGGCGATGAGGCGATCGACGCGATGATCCGCACGCTGCTCTCGGGCGACTACCCGCGCAGCCGCTTCGCAGCCGCGATCCTGATCGCGATCGTGCTCGCGCTGCTGCTCGTGCCCTTCGTGTTCCCCGGCGCGCGCTCGCTGTCGGTGGCGGCCAAGGTGCTCGTCTTCGTGCTGCTGGTGGCGAGCTACGACCTGCTGCTCGGCTACACCGGCATCGTCTCCTTCGCGCACACGATGTTCTTCGGCATCGGCGCCTACGGCGTGGCGATCGCCAGTACGCGGATGGGGCCGGGCTGGGATGCGATCGCCGTCGGCCTCGTGCTCGCGCTCGCGCTGTCGGCGCTGATCGCCTTCGCGATCGGTCTGTTCAGCCTGCGCGTGAAGGCGATCTTCTTCGCGATGATCACGCTCGCCGTCGCGGCGGCGTTCCAGACGCTTGCCTCGCAGCTGTCGGAATTCACCGGCGGCGAGGACGGCCTGAGCTTCAAGGTGCCCGAGGTGCTGCAGCCGTCCTTCGAGCTGTTCGAGGACACCGTGCTCGGCGCATCGATCGACGGACGCTTCCTCACCTACTACCTGCTGTTCTTCTCGGTGCTCGCGCTGTTCCTCGTGCTGCTGCGCATCGTCAACTCGCCCTTCGGACGCGTGCTGCAGGCGATCCGCGAGAACGACTTCCGCGCCGAGGCGATCGGCTACCGCACGGTGGTCTTCCGCACGGTGTCTACCGTGCTCGGCGCGCTGTTCGCCACGCTGGCCGGCGCGCTGCTCGCGATCTGGCTGCGCTACAACGGTCCCGACACCTCGCTGTCCTTCGAGATCATGCTCGACATCCTGCTGATCGTCGTGATCGGCGGCATGGGCACGATGTACGGGGCGGTGATCGGCAGCGCGATCTTCGTGCTCGCGCAGAGCTACCTGCAGGACCTGATGCGCTTCGTTTCCGGCGCGCTCGAGCCGGTGCCGATCGCCGCGGCGCTCTTCTCGCCCGATCGCTGGCTGCTGTGGCTCGGACTGCTGTTCGTGCTGTCGGTCTACTACTTCCCGACCGGCATCGTCGGCCGGCTGCGCGCGCGAGCGATCGCGCGAACGACGCGATGAGCGCAGCCGCTCCGTCGGTGCGGCTGGTCCATGCCGGCGCGCTGTCCACGGTGACGCTGGCGCGCGCCTCGATGCGCAACGCGCTCGTGCCGGACCTGCTGCTCGACCTGTGCGTCTCGCTCGAGGAGATCGGCCGGCGCGACGAGACGCGCGTCGTGATGCTGGCGGCCGAAGGCGCGTCGTTCTCGGTGGGCGGTGACCTGCGCCGCTTCGCGCGCGAGATGCGGGGCGCGGCGCTGGCGAGCTATTCGGCCGAGTACGCCGGGTTGCTGAACCAGGCGATCGTGTCGCTGCTGCGCCTGCCGCAGCCGGTGGTCGGCGCCGTGCACGGAACGGTGGCGGGCGCGGCGATCGGGCTCGTGCTCGGCTGCGACGTCGTCGTCGCCGCGCGCGACTGCCGCTTCGATCCGCAGTACGCGCGCGCGGGGTTCACGCCGGACGGCGGCTGGACGGCGCTGCTGCCGCAGGTGGTGGGGCGCCGGCGCGCCTCGGCGTGCCTGCTGCTCGATCGCGCGCTGCAGGCCGACGAGGCGCTCGCCTGCGGACTGGTGACGCAACTGGCCGTGCACGGAGACGTTTCCGAACTCGCGCACGAGATCGCGATGCGCATCGCCGCTGCGCCGCGCACGACGGTCTGCGAGGGAAAGCGCCTGCTCGCCGGCGATCTCGACGCGGTCGAGCAGGCGCTCGAAGCGGAGCGCGAACGCTTCGTCGCCACCGTGGGCGGCGCCGACGCGCGCGAGGGTCTCGCGCGCTTCCTCGACTCCTGCGCCTCGTATCCCGACGCCTGATCGCGGTTGCGCGCGCGTTGCGCGAGAATGTCCGGCACCGATCGGATCGCGATCGGATCATTCTCCCGGGAGGCTTCGATGACGCATCTCGCCTGGGCAACCGAAACGAGCGCGCGCCCGATCCGCCGCGTCCGCGCGCTCGGCGCGGCGCTGTCGGCCAGCATCGTGCTCGCCTGCGGCACGACGGTGAGCACGGCTGCGGGGGCAGCGGGTCCCCCGCCGCCGATCGACGAGCTGACCGCCGTCGACGCGGTGCAGGCGATCTGCGAGGGGCGCCTCGCGAGCCAGGCGCTGATGCAGGCCTACCTCGAGCGCGCGCGTGCCCGGCCCGACCTGAACGCGTTCATCACGCTCGACGAGGCGCACGCGCTGCGCGCGGCACGCGCGGCCGACACTTCGCGCAGCGCGCGCGGCAAGTGCCTGCCGCTGGACGGGCTGCCGATCGTCGTCAAGGACAACATCCACGTCGCCGGATTGCGCAACACGGCCGGCACGCCGGCCCTGAAGGACTTCGAGCCGAACGCCGACGCGCCGGTGGTGCGCAAGCTGCGCGACGCGGGTGCGATCGTCATCGGCAAGACGAACATGCACGAGCTGGCCTTCGGCATCAGCGGCTACAACATGGCGTTCAAGACCGGCGAGTCGTACGGCGTGCGCAACGCCTACGATCCCACGCGGATGGCGGGCGGATCGTCTTCCGGCAACGGCGCCGCGATCGGCGCGCGCATCGCGCCGGCCGGCATCGGCACCGACACCGGCGGATCGGTGCGGATTCCGTGCGCGTTCAACGGATGCGCGGCGCTGCGGCCCACGGTGGGGCGTTATCCGCAGTCCGGCATCACGCCGATCTCGCACACGCGCGACACGGCCGGGCCGATGGCGGTGTCGATGCGCGACGTCGAGCTGCTCGATCGCGTGATCAGCGGCGATGCGCCGGTGCAGCCCGCCGATCCCCGCAGCGTGCGCCTCGGCGTGGTCGCGCCGCTGTACGCGGATCTCGACGACGATACGCGCGCATCGATGGACGCCGCACTCGCGAAGCTGCGCGCGGAGGGCGTGACCCTGGTCGACGTCGAGATGCCGCAGCTGATGGAGCTGAACGGCAGGATCGGCTTCCCGTTGGCGCTGTTCGAGGCGCACGACGACGTCGCGGGCTACCTGAAGCATTACTCCACGGGCGTCACGCTCGAGCAGCTCGCCGCGCAGATCGCCAGCCCCGACGTCAAGGGCACCTACGAGAACCTGGTGCTGCCGCGCAAGCTGCCGGGGCCGGACGGAACCACGGTCGACGCGCGGCCCGTGTACGAGGCGGCGATGCGCGAAGCGCGCCCGGCCTTGCAGAAGCTCTACGCCGACACCTTCGCGCAGCACCGGCTCGACGGGATCGTCTTTCCGACGGTGCCGGCGGTGGCGATGCCCGCCGGTCCGGAATCGAGCAGCCTGGAGAACTTCGTCCGCTACATCCGCAATACCGACCCCGGCAGCAATGCGGGCGTGCCGGGGATCACGTTGCCGGTGGCGCTGGGCGCAACGACGCGGCTTCCAGTCGGACTCGAAGTCGACGGGCCGGCCGGCAGCGATCGACGGCTGGTCGCCGTCGGAATGACGCTGGAGAAGGTGTTCGGCCGACTCGCGCCGCCGGGGCGCTGAGCGCGAACCCGGCGCCGGAAGGCGCCCGGTTCGCCGCAGCGAAGCCTCACTGCACGGCGGCGATCATGTAGGCGACGGCGTCGCGCACTTCGGCGTCGCTGAGCTTCCCGTTGCCGCCGCGTGGAGGCATCGCGCGGATGCCTTCGATCGCGTGCTTGTCGAGAACGTCCACGCCCTGGGCGAGGCGCGGTTGCCACGCGGCCTTGTCGCCGTGCTTCGGCGCGCCGGCAACGCCGGTTTCGTGGCAGACGCCGCAGGTGCCCTTGTAGATCTTCTCGCCGGCGGCGACGTCGGCGCCGCCCGCGGCCTGCTGGGGCGCGGCCTCGCCGCCCGCCGGCTTCGAAGCGGCGGCAGGGGCAGCGGGCGCAGCCGCAGCAGGGGCCGCACTGGCGGCTGCCGGAGCGGCACCCTGGGTGCCGCCTTGCGGTGCCGCGGCCCCTTCGACCTCGAGACGCCCGATCGGCTGCAGCCGCCGGGCGATCGCTTCGGCGGACATCGCGTCGGCGCCCGCGCCGGTTCGCGTCGTCGTCTGCACGTAGGTGGCGATCAGCGTGATGACGACGATGGGGACGAGGAACGAGAGAACGACGACGGCGATCAGTTGACGCGGAGTTCTGATGAAGGACTGATGGTCGTCGCTCATGCCTGGCGCCCTCTCGGAGGAATCGGAGCGGGGGATTATAGCGGCCGGGTTGCGCGCTTCGGCGCCTACCAACGGCAGGCGTGCGGTTTGCTCCCAGCGGTGCTTTGCTTCCTCGAGGCCGGCGATGAAGACGCTGCTGTGGATCATCGTGATCATCTTCCTGATCGGTCTGCTCGTCGTGATCGGAACCGGGAAGCTGATCTTCTGAGTAACCGTCTTCGAAGTCAAACGCCGTGAAGCGAGTTGTTCCAGGGTT
>ERZ778017.3141-NODE-3141-length-12123-cov-5.112280_pt1 | contig 12123 bp, 3 predicted proteins | sample MGYA00375747_ERZ778017 | MGnify/ENA primary metagenome ERZ778017 (study PRJEB29350, sample SAMN05509838) | bioreactor metagenome | biome: bioreactor; material: wastewater | place: South Africa: University of Cape Town | collected 2014-03-17 ... | reverse complement strand
AGTAACACATTGGTCCAACAGTTAAATCATAAACGAATGTGTAGAAGATTAACATTGACCCAACTGCCCATGAAACACCTGACCCATGCAAGCATCCTAAAATCCCAACAATGATTAATATAATAGTTTGAACACACAACCCACCAAAATACATCAGGAATCTTCCAATCTTTTTTGAGAGAAACCACGATCCTATAGTCCCAATGATACCAATACAGTACTGAATGATGGAAAATGAAAATGAAAAACTAACTGACATACCTGCTTGAAGGTAAAAGTAAGTAGAGTAACCCATTAATGATGACCCTGTAATACTTTGGAATAACCAAGTTAATGCCGCAATTCTTGTTCTTCTGAAATCAGTTCCCTTGAAACAGTCAGAAATTGCACCCGAGGTATGAGCAGATTCTTCTTTCAATGCCAATTGGATTTTTGTCAACATTGCTCCAGCGAGAACATCTTTGTTAGGCAAGTCTTTATTTTCGGTCAATAGTCTTTTGATGGCGTTTTTAGCTTCTGAATTCCTTCCTCTCTTCACCAAAAACCACGGTGATTCGGGCGCGAGATATACTCCAATAAAGATTGGGATTGGCCATATCCATTGCACAGCAAATGGAATCCGATACGCATTGGAACTCGTTGATGTGGTAACACTTTTTAAAACCCCAGACGAAATCAACTGACCAAACACCCAACAAACATTCACATAGGTTGTGAGATACACCCGCAAACATGACGGAGCTACCTCAGCGGCGTAGGTGACAGTAATAGTTTGATATGAACCCCAGTTGATACCCAACAACACGTAAGAAAGCAACAAAATACTAATATTTGGTGAAAAGAATTGAATAAAAATCAAACCGATTGAAGTGATCAAGGCAATCATCAAGGTTCTTCTATATCCAATGATATCGGCGGTGAACCCAGCAATAAACAACCCGATCAACTGATCACAGTGATAACCCATTGACAAACCTGTTTGCCATCTGGTTGGGATCTGATATTGACCAATATCAGGATAATATTCACCGTACTTCTCGTTGAAAGCTTTAAAACCGAACATGGAGGTTAACAAATTCGTATCGTACCCTTCCATGATCAAAGCTGAAGACAAAAGGATTGACCACATAACAGCTCTGGGGAAGGTCTTTATTCCCTCTTTCAAAGGCATAATTTTATCCTTGTGATCATTGTCTTTAGCTTCGTTGGACATATCCAAGAACTTGGAGATGTACTCATCCATAGCTCCATTCATGGAGTCCGATGAGCTCTTCTTTGCAAGTCCGACGATGACATCGGACAGTTTATTACTATCCTCAACGTATTCCGTAGACATTGGAAAGGTGAGATACTAGTTGCTAGATATTGAAACAACAAATGAACCGAGCGATCATTCAGTATTTATTTTATCATGGCTAAAATGATAAAAACCCCAACAGGATCGGAAAGCGAAAAATAATTTTATCGCGGAGAACACCAGAGAATTGCGGCTGTCTTTCAGTACTGTATAATGACGTACTCAACATCACCAAGAAATAAAATGATCTTAGGTGATTCCTTGAAACCGGTGTGTCCTTAGATCTTGTATAGTCAAAGTTCTGCTTCTCGCGTTGTTGGCATTAATATCTAAACACGATAAAGTTCCAGATTGAGATGAAACGCCTCAAAAGCCATAATGAGATGAACGACAATATTTGTATCAACAGGGGACCAGACATGTTGTTGTGCCTTATTTGTGGTTTGCCGGAACAATAAATCTTACGGCTGAACTATTCCGAAATTCACAATGTGGGGGTGGGGAAAACAATTGATCTTACTGCACTTCAAACAAACCCCAGGATATTTTTTGAAATTCATGAAGGGCATCTTGTACAAAACTCCAAATTACGGAAAATTCATCACTCTGTGTATTACATGTATTGCGATTAAATTTGCGATTAAATTTGCGATTAAATTTGCGAGAGGAATTTGCGTCAGAATTTTGCGTCAGAATTTTGCGAGAGAGATTAACTCATTCCACGCCTTAAAAATACTCGCAGAAACTGTAATATTTTCACTGCTCGTACTGGTCATAATTGTTCATACCAACCGTCAAAATTCTCTCTCACTCCCAACTTGTAAATTCACAAATCAACCTGTAACGTATTTCTGTAACGTATTTTGAACTATACAGCAAACTTATCTTGCAACTTTTCTGTTAAGAAATAGGAAGATCAAATCAGTCTATAATTATCTGCAATGGCCCTGGTCACATATTCGTTGAAAATGGTAGAAAATTTACCACCTAAAAGTAGGGCACACCGGTGGAGTCTTGTTCAGTGACTTCAAGCTGATTACTAAAAATTGTGAAGTAAAACCATGAAGTAAAAATACACAACCACCAATCTATGATGGACATTGATCAATTACACTCAGAGCCAAAAAGGAATGCTTTGAGATGAAGCAAAAATTTCATGAAACGAGAGCCGAAGAAAGATGTGTGGTGTATCTGGCTGCAAAGATCATCTGTATCCCTAAGCAAACAACTTATACTTAGAAAAGAAAAGTAACCAGTAGCAATATTGTGAATTATTCGCTATACCTATCAGTTCCAAATAGCTTGCTAAGAAGCCCGTCCTGAATCATTTTCTTTGAATTGTGGGTGAAGATTCAAGTTTCAACCTAGAAAGGATGCGAAATAGTCCTCAGAAGAACTTTAAGTATTAAGGGTTCCCTTGTCCACTGTTTATAAATTTGTAAGAAAGGTATTAAGGTTTAAAATAATTTCGTTAGTTCCACGAAAAGCTCAAATGGGTCAAATCTTGTAATCCCATTCTTGCAAACGGAAATTGGTCAATTGAAGATATAAAGAGAAATAAAAACTGATCACGCAACAAGAGGTATAAACAAACTCTTCTTAGCTTCAATAAGTTCAGAAGATTTTATCAATTGAGGAGTGTTTCGATTAATACAAGCACGAAAAGAAAATTGGCAGGATCAATTGTTGTTTGAACAGGTACTATTGTTGGTTTTGTATTGCGATTTACGAGGTTTATCGAAGATAATGTGAAGATGATATCATTTCGTACATTTTCATATCGTTCTACTAAAGGTAAACTTACCTCGTGATCGAAATCTTAAATGTATATAAAGCTGTCAAAAAGAACACAATATTTCAAGTCTAAACAACGAATAATATAGTTTAATTTAGTTAAACCATTATGCCTAAATTAATAATCTCTCTTTAAACCTTAAGTGTTAGATGACATAGATATTATCTATGTGTCACATTATTTAGCTTTATGACAAAGAGAATATCCTAATTCTACCTTGAAATTACATCAACAAGCATTTTTTCAATTTTATTCATTCATTTATAGAAGATATTAAACAATCGAGAACTTGAAAAAATAAAATATTATGGATTGTACGAAAATACAAATACATTAAATTTTATTTTTATTGGTTTCAAATAACGAATTTCCATAGGTATTTTTATCTCTAGGTTCACCATTGAATACCATTGAAGAATTTTGGTCAGGTTGCATTTTATCAAACGTCAGGAATATGGAATCCATAATGATTCCCCTAGTAGAACTAAATCGAATTGATAAATGAAAGAGTTCAAACCAACCTCATATCTGTTATGGCCTTTGCCACAAATTTGCGATGGCTTAAGTGCTCATGGAATTTTTATATTGGCTACCTTTTTAATTTACTGAAGAACATGGATATATATAGCTTGATAGAATTTCAGCTACTTGCAAACATAATATTCTATTGGAGATCAAATGATTATATTGTTGGGTCACCAAAAATACATTAGATTGAGTATTGTAAAAGTATGTAAGTTGCAATATTTACGGCGACACCAGATTTATGTTAACATCGTTCAGCATACAAAAACCGGAAGAGACATACTGGACATGATCTCCTTTGTGGTGTCTAACTTCGAATGGTGGAGAAAATGTGGTTCGAAGTTCAAAGTGAAACATTATTATAATTTATGCAACAGATACAAATTAAATCTGGAGTATCCTCTAATAAAATTTTTACCTCGGTTTTTGCTTCTCCTGTTTCATTCAATTTTGTGGATTATATTTCATATGATGAACAGTCATTAGCTGTACTATCTCAAGCTAGTTTGATTTGTATAATTATTGTTTACCCTTCTCGAAGCCAACATATACTATGTATCCAACGGCTGCAAAGTATAACTTGAAAACCTTCGATTTAGCTTATATTTCTATGATTGCAATGTAACGCTTGCAAGTAAACTACACTGTCGCTTTTATTGGAGTTGGATTCTTTGTATATTGTGCAATTTTTGTTTACTCTTTCCTTAAGTTATTATTTTTATAGGACGTTTCAACTTTAGCATTCTACTTTAAAAACTTCATGTATGGTTATTATCTCATCGTCTATATTTCACTTAAAGCTATTGAAGCGATCTTTTTTAATGCTTACAAAGACGAACTGAGTAAAACTTTTGGTATTATTATCATCATCATCATTATTATTATTATTTCGAGCACGATAATAGCCATTCTCCATCCATTTGCATTGAAATTCTCTTATCTAATAATGGCTGAAACATCTCAACTGATGAGCTATGTAGAACTGTGAAAAAGAGAATTATCTTATGTGCTTTCAATTCAATTGGATATCTGAATCCTTCAGCAAGTAAGATGAGTTTATTCTTCCAGCACATTGGTGGTTATTGATGACACGAAGTCTTATGTAACATCCACGGCAGAACGTTAATATCGCTGGAAAAGCTCCGATATACGTTGTCAGAAACATCAGTACAAAACTTGAACTACTTTTATCTAGTAGATGGATCAAAAAATCTTGGGAATATATTGAAAGACAGTTGTGTTTAATAGGTTATTTCAAATCATAAATTATCCATATGCGTAACTTGTATTGGTTAAATTAGCCTAAACCAAATTTAATTGCATTTTCTATTCAACAGGGAAATTACATCAAAAATTGGAAGCCGATTCAAGGCAACCAACGGTTCATGGACAGGTGGTCTTGTGAAACCCGTAAAGTTTGCTTCCAATTTTGCAAAATATGTTAAAATCTTATATTCGGTTTCGTTAAAAACAGACTTTCTATGGTTTGAGTTGTATAGCTACTTCTGAATTTCTTTGGTAGCTATAGCCGTATGAATGATACTCAGGGGTACAGTTAAGGTAATCTCCTTACACAATTCATTATTAGAGACCTCCACAAATGAAGCATGTGGGTTTGAACAAGATCAGTACATACCAAACATATTTCAATGTGTTATTTTTCAATTGCCACCCTTTTACTTTTAGGTTCCCCATATCGTCGACTGGTTTGCAAAGTATGTTTGCACAAAGGCTTATTCCCCAGAACTAATCACCAGCGGACGATTTTGACTCCTTGGACAGGAGATTATCCAGGATACAACTTTACAAATTTATATTGAAAAATGAAACAATGCCAAAACTAAAACACTATAGTTGATAAAGTCAATCAAATCATTTCCGGGTAGATAGAAGTAAATTTGACAAGAAATGATGGGATTATTGCAAATATATCAATCACAAGATCGGATGCAACCCAAAGGTAAATGGGAATAAATGAAAGAATAAGTCGATTGAAGAGATTTACTTTAATTTAATTATATTGAAGGGGACTTCCTGTAAGTCCTAGAAATACAGTTATACTGCCAGTGTGGTTCCAGGTTCCTAATTTAAGGAAGGTGGGACTTGGTAAGGTTAAACCAAGACCCACAAAACCTGCTTCCAGGAATACATAACTCAAAATTCAAGTAATACGGGCTATAGAATTGGTCAAGGTATTGTCGGAATATTTATCGTAAAAAACACCAAAGACATTGACCAAACTTCTGGAATGTTTCTCGCAAACTAGTCGCATAAAAAATACTTCAAAATATTACGGAAAAAATGTTGCATAGAAAATACCTTCAATAATCTCGCAATAATATCGAAAGTTCCCCATCTTCTCTTTAGCTCTCCAGCTTATCAAATTTACGATTTATTCCAACCCCATATTCTTAAGCCACTTGAGCATGACTATCGCATATCCACAAAGGGAATATAAAATGATATCAATAGTACCATTTGATATTGACGTAAATATTATCAGCAGTTTGATATCTCAACTAAAATGTCTACCACATTGGTAGAAGATGTCAGAAATCCTGACGTAAAACACGAAATCGACGAGCCAATGACCAAGAAAATTTCTGATTCTTCTTTAGGGTTTGAAGCCGATGAGTACATTTCCAAATTCTTGGAACTTTCGAATGAAGCTAAGGATGGAGAGTCCAAGGAAAAGTCTATGACTTTGATGGAAGGTATTAGAACTTATCCGAAAGCTGCAATGTGGTCGGTTATTTTATCTTCTGCTCTTATTATGGAAGGTTACGATACGAGTCTTTTAAGCTCTTTATTTGGTTTTCCAGCTTTTGCTAAAAAGTATGGTGAATGGGATGCAACTGCAAACACTTTTGTTGTCTCTCCTCATTGGCAGACGATTATACAAATGTGTACTAATGTTGGTGAAATCGTTGGCTTATATTTCGCGGGTATTGTTGCTGATAGAATTGGATACAGGTATACTTTGATATCTGCTTTGTTCTTAACTGCGTGCTTCATATTCATAGCTTTTTTTGCTACAAATATTAAAATGTTGGTTGCAGCAGAATTCTTGTTAGGTTTGCCCTGGGGTGCATTCCAAACTTTGACAACAACTTATGCCTCAGAAGTGTGTCCATTAGTTTTGAGAGTTTATTTAACTACTTATGTTAATATGTGTTGGGTTTTTGGACAATTAATTTCTTCAGGCATCCTTAAAGGTTTAGAGGGAAATTCGCAAGAGTACGCGTACAAGATTCCATTTGCAGTGCAATGGGTTTGGCCAATACCTATTGCGATCGGTATTTATTTAGCGCCAGAATCACCATGGTGGTTAGTTAGAAAGGGTAAACAAGACCAAGCTAAAAGATCCCTAAACAGACTAATGAGTGAAAATTCAAGTGTACCAGATAAATCCGCCGTTGTTGATATTATGGTCAAGAAAATGGATATGACAATTCAAGCAGAAAGGGCTGAAATAAAGCATACGAGTTACCTTGATTGTTTTAAGGGTGTTAATTTTAGAAGAACTAGAGTTGCAGCTCTTGTTTGGGTCATACAAAATTGGTCAGGTTCAGCTATCATGGGTTATTCTACAGTATTTTACGAGCAGGCGGGATTGTCTTCAAGCAATGCGTTCACTTTTACTATTATCCAGTATGCCCTTGGTATTTGTGGTGTTATTACTTCATGGTTTTTATCTCAAAAATTGGGTAGATTTGACATATTTTTTGGAGGTTTAGTACTTCAGTTCATTATTTTAATATTAATTGGTGGTCTTGGATGTGCTAGTTCAACGGGGGCAGAATGGGGTATCGGAACATTGTTATTAATCTTCACGTACGTATACGATTCTTCAGTTGGTCCTGTTTGTTATTGTATGGTTACTGAAATTCCATCGACACTTTTAAGAGCAAAGTCTGTTGCTATTGCAAGAAATTTGTACAACATTGCAGGTATATTTAATGGTCTTACAACATCATACATGGTTAATGCGAAATCATCTGGAGGATGGGGTTGGAAAGCAAAGACTGGGTTCTTCTGGGCTGGTATAACTTTAATTGATATTGTTTGGTGTTGGTTTGAATTACCAGAAACTAAAGATAAAACTTTTGCTGAGTTGGATGCATTATTTGAGAATCATAGTAAAGCAAGAGACTTCAAAAATGCCGAAATAGATGCCTTTGATGCTGGTAGAATGATGGAGGAATTTGGTCACGAAGGAATTAAAAACATCGTTGAAAAGGAGGAGCATTTTATTTCTGAAGAAAATGTGGGTTCATAGTTTAGTATATTTGATTAATTTGGTGATGCACATGTATAATTATTGCTTTAAATTGCTTGTATAAAATACATGCGTTACAATAACTGACACCATAAATTGTAATTTCTTGCAAGGAGTGATGGAATACAACTGCCTTCCGGTCATGTACCCCGATGCACATAACGGTATGATTATATTCTTTAATGCAATAGCTTAGGCGGTTTTAACTTCTGCATGTATCGCGTATATATGAAAGTTGGTGGTATTTTGAATTCTCGGAGATAATTTTTCGCGGCTGTCAGATCAGGTAATGCCACGCAGCTACCATCCCCTGGGCTTTGGCCGAACATCTCAGATTCAGAATCCATACTAAAAAGCGATGATTCTTGCTGCAAACATTTTAGTTGAATAAGAATGCTCTTTAAGTCGCTGAACCATAGCAGGTTGGTAATGGTAAGCTTAACGGAAAAGTTTTGTGCTTGCCGACGAACAGCAATAATGCGCGGGGATAAATCCTTTGCATAAGGGTTTATATGTACAAGGAGTAGAGTAGTCTTGCTGTTTCGATCTGCTGAGATTAAGCTTCAGTAGCCCGATATATTTGTGTTGTACCACGCAACCTCATTCAGGTTCTAGTTGAAATTTCTGACCATGATTTGGAGGAAAGTAAATCTTTTAGAGGGTTGAAGTCCGGGTAATAATCCATGGGAGTTAATTTCAGCAACCATTTAATTTTGCAGCCATTGGTGCTACATTAGTGGACAAGTACAGGAACAACTTTAATTTACTGGGCGAATAGCATTAAGCCAGGTTGGAGAAACCTGTTCGTAAAGCCAAATGACAACAAGAATTGAACAACGAGGAATAGAAAGTAGCACAAAGATGAGGTTTGGACTAAAGTGATAATTGTACTTAAAGGAGGATATGATTATACAAGGTTAATTTCCAATTCAATTTTAAATTTAAAAAACGGTAAATTTTATTTGGACTAGGCAAGTTTCGGATATTTGGATTTCAGTTGAGACTCGTTTTTAATAGAGCTCCTAAAATGGTTAGCAATTAAAATTTGATCAATTGGATTGCAGCAATCGGCTTTATGGCAAACGTACAAGAAGATGACATGCTATGTTCTGAACACTGTATATGGTGATTAGAGTGATGGGTAGATCTGCTTTATTACAATTATTTTTCTGTTTCGCAGTTACATTGCCATGTGCTTTAAATAGAAATTCCAGTATTATGGAGCTACTTCTCTGACATCTAATTTATTAGTGCAACCAGACGTGATCACACATCTATTAAGAAACTCAATTGATGAATAAACACAAATAGATTTGAAAGAGTTTGTGACATTAATTTCTTTCGTATCAATATTTAGTTTGATGGACAGGGTTGTTGATTTCGTTGTGGTCAAACTTCATTTTAAATCCGCGTGCTTATAGATATCAAGTACCGGAAGTCTATAATAAATGAGTTGTTCGTTGTCTACAATGTTAATTTGTAAAAACGATCATGTGGTATAAATTACGGGAACACCGACACATGTTAAGTTCTGAGGAAATGGTTGAATACGTTTGAGATCTGACTCTAATTTAGACAGGTATGTAGGATTTGTTTGTCATAGTCGATTGAAATTCTCACTGAAACTTCCCCGTCTCCGAGGCAACAAGGTTTGTTTCTGCTTGATGTGTAGGACCATACGTTGTGAATCGTGGTCATAATTTCCCAACTGTGCGTGCAGCAGTACTTTTTATATAAAATATGATTCTGTTATTTTTTAATCCCACTATGAATTGTATTGCAAAATAAATCCGTTCCATTTGGTTAACTTCTTATCAAAATGTGTATGAATATTAGATTTTTAATACCAATTTTCTAAATATATTTCATAAATCACTTAAAAATGTCCACTACCCCCATAGAAGATGTTTCAAAACTTAGAGAGGGTGAAAGTGCAGGGAACCGATAACCTAGAAAGTTTCTGATCCTTCGTTAGGGTTTGAAGTTGATGAGGACATTATGGACGGCATTGGAACTTTTTTGAAGGCTGTAATGTGGTTTGTTATTTTATCTTCTGCTCTCAGAGTTCGACTTCAGGAGTTTTTTAACATCGGAATCAGTATGGTGGTTAGTTACGAGGGAAAAATGAACGAGCAAAGAATCTTTAAATGATTATGAGCAAGAATCCAAACTGACCGAAAACCCTGTTGTGGTGGACTTACTATTAAAGAAGGTGGAATGACTAGAGCCCGAAACGGCTGAAACAAAAACAATTATTTTCAAAAAAGTAGATTTTGAGAGAACAAGAGTAGAATCTCTTGTTGTGATAGTACGAAGTCGGTTATGTTTGACAATTCTGAGCTATTCTACGGTGGTTTATGACCAGACTGGATTTTCTCCAAGTTGTGCCTTTAATTTCACCATTGTGCAATATGTTTAGGTATTATTGTGACAGAACCAAAATTTAAAGCTGCTAAAAAAAACTAGCTCATCAAGGCTAAAGATGCTGCTGAAAGATTTTCTCATTGATACTGCTGGCTAAAGTAAGACGTTGGCAAGATTGGTCACGAAAGATAAAAATACCATACATAGTAAAAATTTGGAAGATAAAGTGGCGCTAGAAGTTATTTTCGATTTGTATATGAAATTGACCATTCCGTTAATGATTAAAGTTGAAAATGACTACTTACCGAGAAAGTTACGACATATTTAGGATGTCTCACGTAATTTCTGTCATTGAGCACGAAAAGTGAGTACTTTTCACTCGTGGGTACTAAAGTTAATCTTACTCACCAGATACAACAAAAGTATTATTAAAACTAAACAGCCAGTTATAAAATACATCTCTATAAGCAATTTATGTAGCTGCTTTTTAAATCTTGCAATTACATTTCAAGTCTAGTTATTTCAAAAGAACAACGGATTCATAGGGCCTCAATTCAACCTCTGAACTCGAAATATTGAAGTCATTATAGTTGCCAACCAAAACCTTGGATGCAACATAGTTTTCTGGAAGAGTCCATTTGACATGCTTTGAATCGAAATTGCAGACCACTAATACTTCTTGGTCTTCGCTAATTCTTTTGTAAACCAAGATAGATTGATCTTCCGGACTACTACACATTTTAAACCAACCATAAATAAAAATGTTTTTCAATTCCTTTCTCAATTTAAGAATTTTTTGCCAATGACTGAAAACAGAGTTCTTATCTTTAATTTCGGTAGTAGCATTAACAAATTTGAAATCTTCGTTTAACTCTATCCATGGAGTTCCAGTGGTAAATCCTCCATTGGTAGTGTTGTTCCATTGCATAGGAGTTCTTGCATTATCTCTTGAAACTTTATTAATGTTGTACATAACATCTGCAATATCTTCTGGTGTACTATCGGCTTTAACAACTTCATTGAAGTGATTAATACTTTCAAGATCTCTGTATCTAGAAATGTCCCAAGACTTTGGGATATTTCTCATACCAAGTTCTTGTCCCTGATACACAAATAATGATCCCTGTTGGAATGCAAGAAAGTTTGCAACCATCTTTGCACTAACAATTCTATACTCATTTGAATCGTTACCATATCTAGATACAGAACGAGGTTGGTCGTGGTTCTCCAAGTATAAAGCATTCCATCCATCATTCTCTTGCATAAATTCTTGCCATTTATTCACAATTTTGTATAAATCAGAAAGTGGCCATTCCCTAGAAGAATAAAGCTTACCTTGAGCACCATGATCAAGGTCAACATGTTCGAAATTGAAAATCATGTTTAGTTCACCACGGTTACCGCCAACGGCTTTGATAATTTCATTCGGATCTTGGACACATGGCATCTCACCAACACTGAATGCATCATACTCTTTAAGGATGTCACCAAGGCCCTTTAAATATTCATGCAATCTTGGGCCACAGGCGAAATATTCGTCACCAAATTCGTATTTTCTACCTGTCTTTACTTTGGCATCTGGGAAATTTTGGTCCTTAGAAATAAAATTAATAACGTCCATTCTAAATCCATCGACTCCCTTGTCTAACCAGAATCTTACAATATCATGGACTGCGTTACGAACTTCTTCATTTTCCCAGTTTAAATCTGGTTGTTCCTTGGCAAAAAGATGTAGGTAATACTCTCCACTGGCTTCATCGTATTCCCAAGCGCTTCCTCCAAATGCAGCAGCCCAATTGTTTGGGGGATGTCTGTTTCCTTCGGCATAGATCGGAAGAGCACACGTCTGAACTCCAGTCACGC
>ERZ778017.3140-NODE-3140-length-12123-cov-28.305353_pt1 | contig 12123 bp, 8 predicted proteins | sample MGYA00375747_ERZ778017 | MGnify/ENA primary metagenome ERZ778017 (study PRJEB29350, sample SAMN05509838) | bioreactor metagenome | biome: bioreactor; material: wastewater | place: South Africa: University of Cape Town | collected 2014-03-17 ... | reverse complement strand
ACACGCTGACGGTCTTGATCACCGAGTCGATCGGTGCGGCCAGCGCCACCACGCGTTCCCCCGCCTGGCGGGTCTGCCACGCAGGCGCGCCGCCACCTGGCTGGTCGGCCTTGTCGATGTCGTAGTCCTTGCCGTTCCACTTCCAGACCGGGCTGTCACCGCCGTATTGCAGGTCGTGCATGCCGTGGTGCATGGTGGGGAGCACGTCGATCTCGCCATAGAAGTTCGGCAACCCGATTCCCGTGTCGGCATAGCCATGCGGAGTCGCCATCACGATCAACCCGCTGCACCCCGCGGAACCGCAAAAGGAGATGTCGCTGTACTGGACGACCAGGTCGGGGCGCCCGTCGCCATCGAGGTCGGCCAGCGCCACGTCGTAGCCACCCTGCTCAGGGTGGATGAACTCCTTGATGTCACTGGCTGCCGCGTGCCTGATCGCAGCGGTCTGCGCCGGGGTCGGCTTGATCGCGTCCTTGCCGACGTTGATTTTCTGTGTGGTGGCGACCGTCTGCGTGCCGTTGCCGGGTGAGGCGGGCGTCGTCGCCGACACGGCAGCCATTGCCCACAGCGTGCACGCGACCAGGGTCAGGGCCAGCCAGCAGACCTGTAGCCGCTGGGAGGCCTTCATGGCCATGCCCTTCGCTGTTGGGTGACGCTCAATCCCAGGGCCATCCCGCCAGCAGCGCACAGGACGCCGCCAAGCCCAGCACCAGCAGGGCCACCACGTAGGGCACGATGCCGGCACGCGAGGCCACGTAGTAGCTCACGAACTCGGCTTCCGACAGGCGTGCCTCGGCGATTTCCGGACGTTCGCGCCGGATCCATGCGTAGGCGGCGTGTGCCTGGCACTCGCCCACCCCGCGGTGGTGCCACACGTAGGCCCGCCAGCCTCCCGTCGCCAGAAACACGACGGCGGCCGCGCACAACAGCAGCGCCCATGCACCGATCATGTCGACCCGCTCCTCGCGCCATCGCGGCGGTGGGCTGTCGCCGGCAAACCTGGCCTGCTGGCGAAAGCCTGTTCATGCGCACAGGACCTGCAACGCTTGCCCGGTTTTCATGCATGTTCCCGGTGGCCGTGGTGGCCGCTGCACTGGCCTTGGCGACATTGCGCGCCCCGGCGCGCAAAAAGTCGTCACGGCCGTCTAACGGATCACTAACGGCACCCATCCGCCCCTACCGGAGCCAGGTGCGACAGGCGCGCGCCTGGTGCACAATCGCCAGTCAAGGAGCAGGGCTGGGGGTAGGCGTGGACAGCGCGGAGCATTCCGAACGGCTGCTGTACCTGTATCGCTTCGACGACGTCGAATTCGACGAGGCACGGGCCAGGCTGCGCGTGGCCGGTGAGCGCGTGGAGCTGGAACAGCGGCCCCTGCAGGTGCTGGCACTGCTGCTGCAGCGTGCGGACGAAGTGGTGACGCGTGCGGACCTGTTCGACACGGTGTGGGCAGGCCGGCCCACCGTGGACAATGTGCTGGCCAATGCGGTCGCCAAGTTGCGCAAGGCGCTCGGCGCCGCGTCTGCACGCATCGTCAATGTGCCGCGTATCGGCTATCGCCTGCGCGGACCCGTCGAGCGCATGGTGACCGGACGGCGCGCCGGCGGTACCGGCGAACTGGCGGTCGGACAGGCGGTGCCTGGCCGGGAACACTTCCACCTCGTTGAATGCCTGGACCCGTCGGGGGGCGGTTCGGTATGGCTGGCACGCCACGAGAAGACCGGCGAACCGCGCGTGTACAAGTTCGCCATCGATGGCGAACGGTTGGCCGCATTGAAGCGCGAGGTCACGATCTACCGCGTGCTGCGGGAAAGCCTTGGCGAGCGCGATGACCGGGTGCGCCTGTTCGACTGGAACTTCGACGCGCCGCCGTTCTTTCTGGAATGCGAATACGCGGGGCGTGACCTGACACGCTGGGCGGAGGACGATCCGGCCTTCGCCACCGCCCCATGCGAGCGGCGGATCGCCTGGTTCATCGACATCGCCGAGGCCGTCGCTGCCGCACACGGTGCCGGCGTGCTGCACAAGGATCTGAAGCCCGCCAACGTGCTGGTGGCACCGCGCGGCACGGGCTGGCGCTTCCGCGTCACCGACTTCGGCAGCGGGCGCCTGCTCGAATCCGGCCGACTGCAGGACCTGGGCATCACCGGCCTGGGCCTGACCGTCACCAGCGCGTTGACCGGGGATTCCGGTGTGACCGTGCTGTACCTCGCCCCGGAACTGTTGGCAGGCCAGGCACACTCGGTGCGCAGCGACGTGTACGCGCTGGGCCTGATGCTGTTCCAGATGGCCGTCGGCGACCTGCGCCGCACGCTGGCGCCGGGTTGGGAACAGGACATCGACGACGAGCTGTTGCGCGAGGACATCGCCGCCGCCACCAATGGCGATCCGCAGCGCCGGCTGCAAAGCGTCGACGAGCTGGTGCAGCGCCTGCGCAGCCGCGAGGCGCGCGCGCTGGAGCGCAGGCGCCTGCGCGAATCGGATGCCCGCGCGCTCACCGCCGAGCGCCTGCTGGAACGCAGCCGTGCACGCCGCCCCTGGCTGCTCGCCGCAATCGTGCTGCTGGTGGCAGGCCTCGGCATGAGCCTGTGGCAGATCAAGCGCGTCAAGGCCGCACGCACGAACGCGGAGCAGCAAGCTGCGCTTGCTTCCGCCACCAACCGCTTTCTCAACGAGGATTTGCTCGGCGCCGGCGTCGGCGGCACCTCACCGGCCTGGTACGAACGCAACCCGACCCTGCGCGAGATCCTGGACACCGCCGCCAAGCACCTCGACGACGGCCGCTATGCCGGCGAGCCGCTGATGCTGGCCGACCTCCATCAGACCCTGGGACGGGCGTACCGCAGCACCGGCAGTTTCACCAAGGCCGGCGCGCAACTGCAGGCCGCGGCGGATTGGTTGCAGCGCACGCTCGGCGCGGACGACCAGCGCAGCGTGCTGGCGCAGTACGAGCTGGCCACGGTGCTGGCGCGTCTGTCACGTTTCGCGGAGGCCGAAGCCCTGCTCGACCGCGCCGACGCCGCGGCCGGTGCGCGGCGCCAGGCCACCTCGGAAATCGCCTTGCGCGCGCACCTCGCACGCGGCGACGTCGCCTACCAGCAGATGCAGGTCAAGACGGCCTTGCCGGAATATCAGGCTGCGCAGCGCCTGCAGGCGCTGCTGCATCCGGACGACGCGGCCATGTCGGCGCATATCCTGCTGGCGATTGCCGGCTGCGATCTGCGCATGGGCCAGCCGCAACAGGCGGAGGCGGCCGCACGCAAGATTCTCGCCGGCGCACCGTATACCCAGGAACGCGTCGGACTCGGTACGCTCGCCAACGCGCGTTCGCGGCTGGCCGACGCGCTGCGCGGCCAGGGCAAGTACCAGCTGGCCATCCCCGTGGCCGAACAATCGTTGGCCGACTTCGAAAAGGCCCAGGGAGCGGATGGCCAGGGTACGATCAGCGCGCTCAGCACCCTGAGCTATCTGTACTCGCTGAACGGCGACGACGCCAAGGCGCTGGCGCTGCAACGTGATGTGTACCAACGCGCCACCACGCGCTGGGGCGCCGACAACCAGTACACGCTGGTCGAGTTGCTGAATCTCGGTTCGGACGAACACGACAGCGGCGATTTGGCTGCTGCGTTGCCGCACCTGCAGCAGGCCGAAGCGGGACTGGTGAAGGTCAGCGGCGCCAACAGTCCGGTCACGCAGGCCGCGCGCACGCAGTTGGCCAACGCACTGAGCGACCTCGGCCGCAACACCGAAGCCCTGGCCTTGATCGAGAAGGTCGACCCGAAGGCGTACCAGGCCACCACGTCCGACCCCCACCGGGCACTCGTGCTGCGCGCGATGAAGGCGCGCATCGAATGGCGCCTGCACCAGCCCGACGCCAAGGCGGCATTGCGCGACGCGATCACGGCCATGCAGAAGGCGAACATGGCGGACGACGAAATCGACACGTTCCGCAAGGAGCTGGCGGGCACGAACCCCCGTCCCTGACGCCGGCGACGACCGCCGGAGCGTGGCGTGGCGGCGTACAGGGGCTGCCTGGCATGAATGGCACCATCCGCGCGAGGCAGCCCCCGGCCGGAATGTAAAGTCACCGCGCCGGAGAGACTCCCAGCTTGCGCTGCAGGAAATCCACGGTCGCCGTGTCCGCCTGCAGCCACGACGCATGGCGCAGGAAGCCGTGGATCTCGTTCGGCAGCACCATCTCCTCGAACGGCACGCCGTGTTTCCGGAGGCGCGGCACCACGTCCACCATCTGGTCGAAGTGCACGTTGCGGTCGTCGTCGCCCTGGATCAGCAGCACCGGGGATTTCCAGCTCGCCATGGCCGCATCCGGGGAGGACTCCCACGCCACCTTCAGGGCCTGCTGGTATTCGCCCTGCTCATAGCGCGACAAGGCCTTCGCGGCGCCGCCGCCGATGTCGCGCGACAAGTCATGCAGGCCGTGCATGTCCACCCCGGCCTTGAAGATGTCCGAATTGCGCGCCAGCGCGAGCGCAGTCAGATAGCCACCGTACGAGCCGCCCCAGATGCCGATGCGCGTGGCGTCGACTCCCGGCACCGCCTGCAGGAACTTCGCGCCGGCCACCACATCCTGGTACTCGGAGGCGCCGGCACGTCCCGCGTGCGGCGGGTGATGGAACGCGTGGCCGTGACCGATGCCGAGGCGGTAGTTCACCGACAGCACGGTGAAGCCGTGCGTGGCGAGGTACTGGTTTACCGCGTAACTGTTGGAGTAGTAATCCATGTAGTGCCAGCCCAGCAGCATCTGCCGCGGTGGGCCGCCGTGCACGAAGATCACCCCGGGCTGCCTGGCGGCGGCGTCCTTGCTGCGGAACAGCTGGCCATGGACCTGCGTGCCGTCGGCCGCGGTGAACACCACGGCCTGCGGCACCACCAGTTGCGCGGTCGGGTAGTCGCGCGGCAGCACGTCCGCCTGCAGCATGCGCTGGTCGGCGCCGTGGCCATGCATCAGTGCGACCAGCGGCGGCCGTTGCGGACCGGCCTCGATGTAGGCAATGGCATCGGCGCCGGCCACCATCGGCGAGGTCTGGATGGCGGTGCCGGAGGTCAGCGCCACCGGCTGCGCGCGCGTCACCGGCACCTCGAACAGATGCCGGCGGTCGATGTCGTCCTTCGTCGTGCCGGTGTTGGCGCTGTAGATCAGCGAGTGCCCATCACGGGCCAGCACCACATCCTCGACCATGAACTCGCCGGGCGTCAGCAGCAACGGCTTGCCGCCCTGCGCCGGGATGGAATACAGGTGGGGCCAGCCGTCGAGGTCGGCCAGGAAGGTCAGGCGCGCATCGGCGCTGGCCCAATGCAGGTTGGCGCCACCCGCGGTCCGGGGATACGAACCGACCAGGGTGTCGGGGCTCTGCCAGACCGTCGTGGCCGCGCCGGTGTCCACGTTGGCGAACATGATCGACCACGGCTGCGGTACCAGCTCGAGCAGGGGCCGCGGCGGCCCGCCGTTGCCCTCGCGGCGGGTAAAGGCAACGCGCGTGCCGTCGGACGACCAGCGCGGCATCCCGTCGATGCCGGTCGAGGGCGCCAGATAAGTGAGCGGCGTGCTGTCATCGGTGTAGACGCCGATGAAGGCGTGGTCGTCGCGACTGGAAACGAAGGCCAGCCGCCTGCCGTCCGGGGACCATTGCAGGTCACCGTCCTTGCCGCGGTCGAAGAACAGCCGCCGGGCCTGGTCCTTGCCGCTGGCTGCGAGCGGTGCCGTCCACACCTGGTGGTCCTTGACATAGGCCAGCCGCCCGGTCGAGGAGAGCGCCGGCGCATCGCCCTCGGTGAGCGCCCGCGCCGTGCCGCCCTGCACATCCACCACCCACAGCATCACCTTGGGCTCGGCCGGAGCGGACGACGGATCGGGGACCAGCTTGTCCTCCCAGTTGGCGTCGTGGTCGCCACCGCGCACGAAGACCAGCTCGTCGCCATCCGGCGCAAAGGTGAGCTGGGTTATCTCCTGGCCGTCGTCCTGCGTGAACCGGGTGACCTGGCGCGGCTTGAAGTCGGGACCTTGCGCCACCCACACGTTGCGCACCCCGTTCAGGTCGAGGACCCAGGCGATGCGGTTGCCTGCCGTCGATGCGGACAGTCCGAGCGGAAACGGATAGGCCAGCACCTGCCCGAGCGTGAAACCGTGCGTGGCGGGCGCCCGCTCCGCCGCGTGGGCCAGTGCCGCCGAGCCACAAAACAGCAGCAGCACGATGAAAAGCGATTCCAGACGTCGTTGCATCGCACACCTCCCCCGGTGAGACCAGCCGATGTTCCACCGCCTGCGCGCAGGCGGACAGTGCCAGCAGTCACGGCCTGGTCGCGCGCTGCGACTCAGGCCGGGGCATGCCGAAAGCAGCCGACGAGGTGGTCGTCGACCATGCCCGTGGCCTGCATGAACGCATAGCAGATGGTGCTGCCCACGAAGCGCAGGCCGCGTTGGCGCAGGTCCTTGCTCATGCGGTCGGACAAAGGCGTGCTGGCCGGTACTGCATCCGGACCACGCCAATGGTTGCGCCGGGGCTGGCCATCGACGAACGACCAGAGGTGGGCGTCCAGACTGCCAAATTCGGTCGCGATGCGCAGCACGGCGCGGGCATTGTCCCGCGCGGAAAACACCTTGAGCCGGTTGCGGATGATGCCCGGGTCGAGCAGCAGCCGCTCCAGCTGGCGGTCGGTCATGCGCGCCACGGCGGCGATGTCGAACTGGTGGAACACCTCGCGGTAGCGTTCGCGCTTGGCCAGCACGGTGCGCCACGACAAGCCGGCCTGTGCACCTTCCAGCACCAGGAACTCGAACAGGCGCTGGTCGTCGTGCAACGGCGTGCCCCACTCCTGGTCGTGGTAGGCCTGCATCTGTGCGTCATCGCCGGCCCAGGCGCAGCGAGGCAGGTCGACGGGACTCGATGGCAGGGCGCGCGGCATGCACCCATGGTAACGGCACGCGCCGATGCACGCAGCTAGACTGCCTGGTTTCGCCGCCCCCCCGCTCCCATGCCATCCAAGCTGTCCCAGCAACGCGGCGCACTCATGGCGCTGGCGCTCACCATCCTGATCTGGGCCTACAGCTGGGTGGTCATGAAGCAGGCACTGGCCTACGCCGGCCCGCTGGATTTTGCCGCCCTGCGCTACCTGCTGGGTGCCGCGGTCCTGTTCGCTGCCCTGCTGGCCACCCGGCAATCGCTGCGCCCGCCGCCGCTGTTGCCGACGATCCTCATCGGCCTGCTGCAGACCGCCGCGTTCCAGGGCCTGGAGCAGTGGGCGTTGCTCGGCGGCGGTGCCGGGCACGTCGCCCTGCTGGCCTACACCATGCCGTTCTGGGCCGTGCTGCTGGCCTGGTGGCTGCTGCAGGAGCGGCCGTCCCCACGCCAATGGTGGGGACTGCTGCTGGCGGCCGGTGGCCTGCTGTGCATCATCGAGCCGTGGCGCGGCACGGGTACCGCGCTCAGCACGACGCTGGCGATCGCCGGCGGCCTGGCCTGGGCCGGCGGCACCGTGCTGACCAAGCGCCTGCTCCAGCGTCATGCGCCCAGCCTGCTCAACCTCACGGCCTGGCAGATGCTCATTGGCGGCCTGGCACTGGGCCTGGTGGCGCTGGCCGTGCCGCAACGCCAACTGGTGTGGAGCCTGCCCTTCATCGCCGCGCTGGCCTACGCCGCGGTGCTGGCCTCGAGCGTGGCCTGGTGGTTGTGGAGCGTGGTGCTGCAGCGCCTGTCGACCACGGTCGCCAGCGTCGCCAGCCTCGGGGTGCCGATCGTGAGCGTGCTGCTGGCCTGGCTGATCCTGCACGAGCGGCCCTCGGCGACGGAGCTGGTCGGCATCGGCCTGGTCCTGCTTGCCCTGCTGGCGGTCAGCGGACTCGGCGCGCAGCGCCAGCGCTGACTCCGTTCAGCACCCCGCTTGCGGTCGGCGATATGATCGTGCGGCGGTTGCGAGATGATCGGCACCATGCTGCATATCCCTTCGTTGTGGTCCCACCTGGTCGACTGGCTGAGCAGCCACGCCGTCGTGCCGCTGCTCGGCGCGCTGCACCTCGACGGCCTCTCCGGCGACCCCAGGGACATTGCCGCCGCGCTGCTGATCGCCGCGCTGCAGGTCGGCATCATCGGCCTGGTCTTCCGCCCGCTGGAAACCTGGTTCCCCGCCGAGCGTTGGTCCGACCGCAACCTCACCCTGGTCGACCGCAACTACACACTGCTGATGCTGCTCGGCATCTTCCCGGTATTCACCTACCTCGTGCTCATGCCGTTCAGCCATCTGTTTGGCGGTGGCGGGAACGATGCCAGCAGCCCCGCCTCGCCGTTCGCGCTGGTCAGCCTGGTGCCGTGGTTCCAGGACCACCCATACGCACTGTTCGCCGCCTATTACGTGATCTACGACTTCGTGTACTACTGGATGCACCGCACCCAGCACGCGCTGCCGTGGTGGTGGGCGCTGCACAGCATGCACCACAGCCAGCGGCAGATGAGCTGCTGGACCAACGACCGCGGCAGCCTGGTCGACGGCTTCATCCAGTCGATGATCCTGGCCACGGTCGGCCTGGTGATCGGCGTGGACCCGGACGAGTTCGCCTGGCTGATGCTGCTCGGCGAGCTGGTGCAGAATTTTTCGCACACCAATGTGCGCCTCGGCTTTGGCCGGGTCCTCGACCGGGTCCTGGTCGCGCCGAAGTTCCACCGCCTGCACCATATGCTGCTCGACCCGACGCGGCCGACCCTGCACAACTGCAACTTCGGCCAGGTGTTCTCGATCTGGGACGTGCTGTTCGGCACCGCGCTGTATGGCGAACCGGCGCGCCCGACCGGCGTCTCCGACCCCATGGTGGATGCCGACAACAACTACGGCCTGGTCGGCCTGCACTGGGTGGCGCTGCGGCGCTTCTGGGGCGCGGTGTGGCGGCTCGACGGCTGGAAGCTGGGCGAGGTGTCGTTTGATGCGCACTACCATCCGTTCCACGTCAACCACGTGCTGGATGCCACGCCAGAACCCGGCCCCTGCCCAGCCGTCGTCACGGCTGCGTCGGGCTCGTTCAGTGCGGCGGCAGCGGAGACGGCGTCGGGCTGAGCCAGGAGCTTGAGCGGTAGAAGCCGTCCGGGCTCCTAGCGCCAGGGCAGCGCGTCCAGGTCGACGTTGCCGCCGCTGAGCACCACGCCGATATGGCGGCCGGCAAACAGCGCCGGGGACTTGCGGATCGCAGCGAACACGGTCGCGCTGGACACCTCCACCACCATTTTCAGTTCTTCCCAGAGCAGGCGCATGGCGGCCACGGTGTCGTCGTCGCTGACCGTGACCACCTGCACCTGGTGCTCGCGCAAGGCCTGCAGGTTGCGCTCGCCGACCAGGGTGCGCAGGCCGTCGCACACGGTGTCCGGCACCAGTCCGGCGACGCGCGCGCTACGGGCCAGCGACTCGGCCGTATCCGCCGCCCCCGCGGGTTCGGCCGCGAACAGCCGTATGGACGGATCCAGCGCATGGCCGGCAATGGCGACACCGCTGGCCAGGCCGCCGCCGCCGACCGGCGTGATCAGCGTGTCCAACCCGCGCAGTTGCCCCAGCAGTTCCAGCGCCACCGTGCCCTGGCCGGCCATGACCCGGGTGTCGGCATACGGATGCACCAGCACCGCCCCGGTCTCGCGCTGCAGCTGGATGCACAGCGCCTCGCGTGCGGCCTGGGTCGGCGCGCAGCGATGCAACACGGCACCAGCACGCTGGATCGCGCGCACTTTCGCCTGCACCGCGCCTTCGGGCACCACGATGTGTGCGGTGATGCCGCGGGTGGCGGCGGCCAGCGCCAGCGCGTTGCCGTGGTTGCCTGAGGAATGCGTGACCACGCCGCGGGCAGCCTGCTCGTCATCCAGCGCCCACACTGCGTTGCAGGCACCGCGAAACTTGAACGCGCCGCCGCGCTGCAGGTTCTCGCACTTGAACTCCAGCCGTGCCCCGCACAGCGCATCGAGGGCGTCGTTACGCAACACGGGAGTCACCACGGCGTGCGGGGCGATGCGCGCCGCCGCCGCCTGGATCTGCGCGAAATCGGGCAACGCGTCGTTTGTCGTGTTCATGCCGGCAGCACCTCCACCCCACAACGGAATTCGCGTTCCATGCCAGGCTCCAGGCGGATCGCGTCCGCGCATTCGGGCCGGTTGAAGGCATCGGCCATGCATTCCATCGGCTCGATGGCCAGCGCGCGGCGCTGGCCGCGCGCCACGGTGTCGGCGGTGAACGCGTGCACCACACCGCGCTCCTGCCACAGGGCCAGTGCCCAGCCACTCGCCGGATCACGCAGGCGGGTGTGGATACGGCCATCGGCATCGGCTTCCACGTCGGTGTAGCCCTGGTCGATGATGCTCGGGCCGATGCGGCGCGGCTCGCGAAAATCCAGCGCCGGCGCATCGTCCAATGCCACATACGCCTGCGCTCCGGCCAGTGCGATCAGGTCCGGGCCGGTGCGGATCAGCGATTGCGCCGGAATCTGCAGCTCCCAGTCGTCGACCGGCCCGTCGCCGATGGCGAAATACGGATGCCAGCCGAAAAAGCACGGCGCAGCCCCGGCGCCGACGTTGCGCATGCACGCCTCCAGGGTGAGTCCGCCCGCATCCAGGGTGAACGCCACACGCAGGTCGATCGCATGTGGATAGCCGGGCCGCGGCCGGATGGCCGAGGTGCCCAGCACGACCTGGGCGCGATGCTCATCCGCATCCAGCGCAAGGACATCGAACAGCGCATCGCGCACGAAACCGTGGCGGATACCGCGGCTGGCGCCGGTCACGCCAGGCTGGAGATCCTCCTCGCGGCCGGCAAAGCGGTAGCGCGCATCATCGATGCGGCCGGCAAACGGCGCCATGACCGCAAACCGCGAACCGGGGTGGCTGGCGATCTCGCCCTCGTCGCGGAAGCCGGCTGCAATGTCGCGCCACACACCGCCGGCGCCGCGCACCCGGTAGTTCAGCAGGGCCGCGCCACGGCGCGCGATGCGGATTTCGCGCCCCGCCTGCGCATCTTGCAGAACCACCACCGGTTGCGCGCCGATGTGTCCGTGGGTGGCGCCGTATCGCGACATGCAGCCTCTCCATTGCGGTTAGGAGTGTGGGCGGTAGAAACGTTCGAGGCGAAAAGACCTATGCGCGTGGACCGTTTTTCGACGCTGCGCCGGCCCATAGTGGTTCTATGGGTCAAGCAGCGGCGGAAAACGGGACCGCGCAGAGGGCTTTGCAGCCCGGACGGCTTCTACCGCCCACGCTCCTAAGGCCGAACACCCCATGTTAGCCTGTGCCCTCTTTGTCCGGCGAAATGCGAAGCAAGGCCCATGAACACAGCAACCCGCGATCCCGTCCCACCGACACGCCTGGCGGACTATCGGGCCCCGGCCTGGAGCGTGGACGAGGTGGCGCTGGAGTTCGACCTGGACTTCGAGCACAGCGAAGTCGCCGCGCGCCTGCTCCTGCATGGCACCGACCCCACGCAGCCACTCGAGCTCGACGGTGAGGACCTGGAGCTTTTGGCCGTCACCCTGGACGGGCAAGCGCTCAGCTCCGACGCCTATCAGGTCGATGCGCGGCGACTCACGATCCACGGCGTGCGCAACGGCAGCGTGCTGGAAACCCGTGTGCGCATACGCCCGGCCGCAAACACCGCGCTGGAGGGTTTGTACCTTTCGGGCAGCCGTGAGACCGGCTTCCTGCTGACCCAGTGCGAGCCCCAGGGGTTCCGCCACATCACCTACTTTCCCGACCGCCCCGACGTGCAGTCGCGCTACACCGTGACACTGCGCGCCAATCGCGAACGCTTCCCCGTGCTGCTGGCCGGCGGCAACCCCGATGGCGCCGGCGAGCTGCCCGATGGCCGCCACTGGGCACGCTTCGTCGACCCGCACCGCAAGTCGAGCTATCTCTTCGCACTGGTCGCGGGGCAGCTGGAGCATCTCGACCGCGCCTACGTCACGGCCGAGGGGCGGCAGGTGCAGATCCGCATGTGGGCGCAGGCCGATGCCATCGACCGCTGCCACTACGCGCTGGATGCGCTCGAGCGCGCCATGCGCTGGGACGAGCAGACCTATGGCCGCAACTACGATCTGGACGTGTTCCACGTGGTCGCCACCCATGACTTCAACATGGGCGCGATGGAGA
>ERZ778017.3139-NODE-3139-length-12124-cov-3.643881_pt1 | contig 12124 bp, 10 predicted proteins | sample MGYA00375747_ERZ778017 | MGnify/ENA primary metagenome ERZ778017 (study PRJEB29350, sample SAMN05509838) | bioreactor metagenome | biome: bioreactor; material: wastewater | place: South Africa: University of Cape Town | collected 2014-03-17 ... | reverse complement strand
TGGAATCGTGGTTTTTGTAGGCATTATACCCGGCTTTTCCTAACGCTTTCCCACCAGACCCAATGCCTTTCACGGTGGCTATACCGGCTGACTTGATAGTACCGCCATTTTTGTCCCAGAATGACATTTTCCACGGGGATCTAAAAAGAATAAATTCTATTCTTGACAGATTTGGTTTGTGCGCACTTAAATTTAAATATCTGGAGTTTATATGGTACATTTGATGGGGCCGATTTCTCTACGATCGAGGCCGATTTTCGTACTTTTGTCGTCATTGACATTACTAAATGCTATAGAATGTCCTGAATTGCGGTTTGAACCGAGTCTTCACGCCAAATTTCCGTAGATATGACACCATGACTTGTGTGAGTACGAAACAAGCACTGGGAACCCAAATTTGTATGGCCGGAGTGGGTCTTATTGTTCGTATAGATAGCTGGTACATAGAGAATCATTGCTAGACGGTTACTTTGTGTTTGTGTGGAAAAAACCGGTCCATTTGTCTCCTCGTTGATTTCTTGTAGACGGCTCAGCTGATAAACCATACCAACAAGTAACTCAAAACAGCACCCACTGCAAGCCCTACGCTCAAAAACACGGTGGTGAACCCTCCGGCTGCTTCTTTCTCTTCGTCCGTGTCGCAGTAGTCCCGTACAATCATAAAACAAGAAGTACAAAGCTGGCCGTTAGTAAGGCCAAAAACAAACTGTAATGCAATGTACCACAAGTCTGATTTAATCCACGCACTCGACTCTCCTGCTTGAGGGTGCAAATTGCACGTCAAGAAGAGCGGAATAAATGCTAGTCTTGCTACCGAGTACATGATAAGACGGCGAGGATCACTAATGAGCATCTTACAACGGGGAATCCCACAAAGAACCCGGCCCATCAAGTCACCCAAGTTCCAAATCAAGTAGATAAACGGAATGTAGACGTTTTTCTGGAAATACCACTTTCCACTAACCTCATTATTTGACTGAATAACAGAAGCAAACACCGGGAATATGAGAGTAATGGAGAAAATCAAGAAAATCGACAGAACAATGAGTTTAAGCTTCTCCCACAATAACCCAAATGGAACATGGGTACTTTGGGCAGGCTCGACTTCCTGCAAATCGTGTTCTGTGGGACAGTTGGTGAAGTCGTCATCGACCAATTCCGTCAAAGACAAGTACGTTGCCTGTTCTTTCAACCTGTGGGTGGTAACAAGAAGCAATACCGAAGCAATCGAGATCAAACTCGCAGTTATATAGTACACAAACGTGCCATAGTCCTTTTCTACTTGGTCTTTTTGGTCGAGAGGTTTGTCCCCTACCACCAAAATCGAGATAATTAGGGCCATGGCAGGCAAAACTCCCGCTACTGCTTGGCCCACCATCACAGCATTTGCGTAGATCCCACCTAACACATTGACAATGGCCATAGTACCATTTTGTGCCAAGCAGGTCGCCATGGCAGACACAAGTACCATGCCCATCAACACCGTGAAAAACATCGGATCTGCCATAGTGATAAAAAACTCAGATATACATGATATTGCCATGATGATGAAAACTACAATGGTAATTCCTAATCCCAAATTGAGCCTGAAATAGTACCGTACACCTGTTTGTGTTTGAGACAAGTAATAGTTATAAACTGTGGATGCAATTGTCGATACCGACATCATAGTGGACGAATAAATCTTTATTAATAGCGGCGAGTTACTGAATCGTTCGCCATAGTAGGCTGATGCTGATAAAAAACAGTTCCATGGCCATAATAGGGCTATTCCTACAATAACAAACGTCAAATAGCAAAGGTGTGATAACCGAAACTGTCGTCCATGAAAGCTGCAAAGCACGGAGTCGTGCTTGTGAGGCTGCATCTGTAGTTTTGGAGGTGGAAATGGGAGTTTCCGTGGAAAAAAGGATGGATGTTGTTCAAGGTTGATTTGCAGAATGGTTTTTCTTATCAGCACAAAAGATCGTGTCATTATTTGCGACAAATGTTGTCGCAAAAATAGACACAAGTGTAGAGTGACACAAGAGGTTACAAGTTGTGAATGTTTATTAGTGGTAATGCAAGCAGGAAAGAGTCTGTTCGTAGTAACGACAGTGTTTGTAAATTATAGGTTATGCAGCAGTATAAATTTCTGTTAACGAGAGTTTTGAATTATTGGTGTATTTGATGGCTGCGAAAAACGGCAAAGTGGTTGCAATCAACGGTACGTGTTGTTGAAACACTGCAAAGGCGTGATTAGTGTACAGCCGTAGTGAAATATTATATTACAACTGTTAAATTGGTATTTTTCGGACGTGGGACAATTTATGTGCTTAGTACCATGACTCTGGTTTCTTCCTTGGTCGATAAACATCATGTACAAAAGACTAAACCGTGCATTTACTGCAATCAATCGCTTTAATCCATAGGAAATGCCAGATAAAAGAGCTTTTGCTCGCTGCTGAGTGTTTTCATTCAAAGTTGAATTTAAGCAATTCAACCTAGTCAGTTACTTCTGACGAGCTAAGCCGGCGTAGCTTTGCGTCCTTAAATATTTCGTACTGTCTGCGTAGATCTTTAGAGTCTTCCATCTCCATATAAAGCAAATCTCTCAAATTGGCCTCCATTTTCAAAAACACCTTCATCAACAAGTAGTTTGGTTCTTTAAGTGGTAATCTCAACGGAGAATCGTCACTTAACCAGAATAGATTATCTTGATACCCAGCCTTCATTGAATTATCACCATGCATCTTATTTCGTAACCTATCGGATTCAACATACTCTAACAACGCCGACCATTTCTCATAGTCATACGTTTTACTTGGGGACTCAATAGCATCCAACATCAATGGCTTGAATTTCTCTAAAAACGTCAACATATGACAGTAAATCTCTTTTTGATGTGATAATCTTTTCCTAATTTCTTCCCCTACATTAGTGTATTCTTCCAAGTAAGATGGTCTTTTCGGTTTTTGGAAAGGATTCACAGAGGCAATTTGTTTGGTACTCCTTCCAATGGATTCAGTCAGTTGTGAATTCGAGCCATATGTAGATTGCTTAACACCTAAATCGCCGTATGGTGGTGCAACGTTTGATTGAGTTTCATACACGGTGCTAAGTCTTGCAGTTCTATCTGATGAATCTTCCTCCACCGAGTCTTCTTCCCTTTCTACCTCTTCAGCAATTTCAGTTTCGAGCTTTTCAAGCTCTTCAAGTCTCCTTTTGTAGAACATTTTATTAAGAAGCTCAGAAAGCTGATCAGCAAAGTCATACAACTTGTCACCAATATTTGAAATTAAAATTGTCATCAATGGAATAGCGGAAACACCCCAACTGACAAAAAATACTCTACCAAATGGACTCTTTGGCACAAAATCACCATACCCAATGGTAAGCAAACACAAGAAGCAGAAGTATATACCCTCAAAATAAGTCCAATCTTCTACAAAATGAAACACCATCGCACCTATCAACCAATACAAACAGAATATGGAAAGGGTCATGGCTAGACTAAGATTTAATTGTTTGTAGCTAGCACGATTTCTAATCATTCTCATCTCTTTGAAAGCATCTTCCGAGTCTAGAGAGACATTTTTGTCTTCAAGCTTTGCTAAAGTTCTAACTCTTTCTTTCTCCATTTGATGCCAAAGAATCGTAGGTCCAGATGCAGACAATACAACCAGTCGAATCATCGCAACTAATAGACCCATGTTCAATACACCACCTAGTGAAAGGATTAATGCCACCACCCTAGCTCCAGTAGTTTTTGGTACAATGTCACCAAGACCAATTGTTAAAAATGACACAATACAGTAGTACAATGAAGACCCATACGTCAAATCTGGAATCATATGCTCCATAACAACTGTTCCTATCATACACCAAATACTAAACGTCACGGTGTAAAGCATCAATGTTCGTTGTTTTGTATTTAAATTGAACGAAGGAGGATACTTCTTTAAGAGACAGCCCGCCAAATTGATGATCAAAATGATTGAACAGCAGAAATAGTAAAACGCAGTAAACACCGCCATCCAGAATCCCTCCGATCTTGTGAAATTGGGATTTGTAAACTCATAGTTGGTAATAACGATTCCTACAACTAACAACACAGTAGCAATAATCCAGCAGCATATCGACACCGTCTGGGTGATCATATACTTAATGCTACCAGAAAAGTTCACCAACAAAGATATATTTCCAAGAATCCCAAACACCAAAGAAAGTGAGTTTAGTACCACCACTCCCGGCAAATCTGGAATCTCGGTAGAACGTTCTACATCAAACCTCCAATGCTGGATTAACGCTACAATGGAAATCATATTGGCCAAAGGGCCCAAACAAGCTGAAATCAACGGAAAGTACGCAGATATCGTGAACCATAATAGGAACGTTCGTTCTCCTGGTCGCACGGCCAAGTTTGTAATTGATATAATTGGCACATCGAGAGTATTCCGAAGGCCCAACGACACATCAGCAAGGGTGCTCGGGTCATCAGGAATACGTAGCCTACGGTCAATCAACAACGGTCGAAGTTTCTGTTCGTATCTAGCCAAGTTTTCTGCCAGAACTTCGTTAGCAAAAGACTGGGTGCTGCCGTCTTCCAGCACGAGTTTCGATAACCTCTGAAGCCGATTTCGTATTTTAGTAGACAGCATTGCTGAGCCCGTATTGAGTCAGATGGGGCGCCACGGTGGTTTAACGACGGCTTCCATAAATGTGTCAAACGGTTTTTAAGCACATTTTAAGAAGCTTCCATACATGAGCATCGTGATCCTGCAGTATATGCAGACCAGGATGAGGAATTACTGGAACACAACGATAGTGAATAAACAGTGCTGTGCTGTGGTGGTAGCTACAACGCCATGGAGATGAGTTAATAGGTGTATATAATGCAAAACTGTGATCTTTTTGGGTTTATAGTCAATATCTGATCCCCGTGGTTTTGCGTCTTCTTCTACCTCCGTCGCGGGAAGGTTGATGCCGCGCGGCCTTAACTTCTTCCCTAAAATCTAGCGTCTACCACGGCTACTACCACGGATGCTACCACGACTACTACCACGGCTGCTACCACCAACAACAATATCCAAACCAACACCACATTAGACCCACTTACCCCCCAAACTTCGCCAAAGGGCCACTCTCGCCACACCAAAATGCTCCCGACGTCCACACCTCCGTCACTACACCTCAGTACTATTCTGGGTGCAAGCACCCAGGTCCATGTATTTATATATACAGATGAATGATGGTATTTACAGTAATCCGGTCAAACCAATACACCGTCGCTGCCGTATCGTTGTGTCCCCAATCAGTAGGCAACAGGACACTCGTTGTTTGGGTTCATGACGTACTTCCGCAACAAGTTCTTTACGGTATGTTTCTTCAATTGGTCTGCTGGAGTGGTAGATACCTGAGCCAATATCTCGGTTCTTTTCTCACTGTGTTCTTCAGCCATGAGTTTATCCAATATGGTGGAAATATTGGCCCTTCTCTTCTCCATTTCTGTCAATTCGTGTTCTTGGTGGTTGATTTCTAAAGGTAAAATAGGCTTGGTAGAAGGCCACGAGTCGATGCTATATTTGGTCTTGATGTCGTTAATCTCAGCTAAGAGAGCTTGTCTAGCACCACTGTCTTCAGCAGATTGCGCTCTGTTGGCGATTTGGTCCAACTTACGTAAGTCTTCAATCTGAGTAACAATCGAAGTAAACTGGTTTTTTTGGTCGACGAAATCTTGCAATTTCTGTTCTTCTTCTTGCTTGACTTTGTTTCTGGCTAATTCCTCGTACTGTGCAAATTGTTGACCTCTGTTCACCTTGATTTCAGCAATAGCAAAGTACTTTCTGGCACTGATTTTGGGGATCTGCTGTATTCTAACAATGTCTCCTTCTTTACACAAGTCACCCTCGTCGTGAACAAGATAGTCTTTTCTCTTTAAGATCTCCTTGTGGATCTTGGGCTCGTACGTCTTTGTTTGAACTCTGACCTTGACGGTCTTGGCCATTTTTCCCTGCGAAACAACAAGCCCAACGAAGTTTTGTCTTGGTGCCATTGTGTTGTGTGTCTCGAGTGTTTATTCTATGGAGTTTGCGTGCTCTAGTACGCTATATTTCTATAGTTTGGGAGGCTGTTTTTTGTGAAAATTTTTGGTTCTGTATTTTTCATTTAATTTTTCAAACTACTGCACCGTAACGTTTACGATTAGAAAGAACGATTTGGCTAGAGATTTCGATACATTAGACTGTGAAATTCATACTAATGAGCAGAGATTCGTATTTAGCGATGTTTATTTCATCTATAAACAAGAAAGTTTGGTGTTGTTACCTTACAAACTGACCGATATATTTGCCAAAAAGCTCGAAACCATCACTTCGCGAGCCAAAGCTGGCGCCGGAAGTGACGTAGTAAACCAAACAAACGGACCTATGTAGCAGCGTACAATTCCCCAAGACATTTTTCCACTTTCTCGACCAAAACCTTGTTCTCTTCTTCAGTTCCGATCGAGATTCTTAATGCACCAGTACAGTTCAATTCAGTACCTCTGAACCGGAGAACAACAGCATTATCCACCGCCAAGTTGGTGTACAACTGCTTGGCGAGCTCGTTCGAGGGCTTTCCTTGCTTGTCGACAATCTCAACCAAGAGGAAGTTGGCATCTAACCCACCAATATTTCTTCCTACTCCAGGCAATTTCTGCAAGTTTTGAAGCAATTGTGCTCTTTGTTGGACGATAGAATCGACATATTTTTGCATTGTAGCCAATCCTGTTTCGTTAGTTGCTCTCATAGCCACATCCGATGTCAATGATGAAATACTATAAGGATATTTCATACTGTTCAAGTATCCGGATAACTGAACAGAACAGTAACTGACACCCAAACGGATCCCAGCCAACCCAAATGACTTCGATAATGTCTGGAAAACAACCAAGTTCTCATATTGGTTGACCAAAGTACACATGGACTGACTTGGGTCCGTGAAGTCAATATATGCTTCGTCTACAACAACCAAACCGTTCCAAGAATCGGCCAATTTGGTCAAAAGAGAGATGAGATCCTCGACTTTTACCAACTTCCCCGTAGGGTTACCTGGCGATGTGATGTAAATCAATTTTACACTAGGGTCGTTGGTGACTTTAGTCACCAATGCTGGGACATCAATCTGAAAGTCGGGATATAATAACGGAACCTTGTCTACAGCTACGTCGTTGACGGTAGCACAGATTGAGTACATCCCATAAGTAGGTGGACAGATCACCATTTTGTCCTTTCCAGGAACGCAGACGCACCGCATCAACATGTCAATACTTTCATCAGATCCTACTCCAAGACACAAGTTATCAGCAGATAATGGCCGGCTTGTCAAATGACGGTTTGGTTTAGAATTACGGTAGGCAATGATCTGGTTCTTCAAGTCGATCTGGTGAGGATCTGGGTATCTGTTCAATTCCAAGTCTTGTTCTTTTTGCGATTGAGACTCTAACGCAGGTCCGTGAGTATTTTCATTAGCATCGAGCAAAACCCCAACTTTGAAGTCATCTCTGGCGCAACGGTACGGTTCGAGCGTACGAATATTTGGTCTCACAAGCGTGTTAATATCAAACATGGCCGTATTCAGTGTTGTCTGTATGGGTTGTTTAACAAATTTGTAAATTATGTTTGCTTTCTTATCATGACTCACAATCATTTCTGCGTGGGGTTCACAAATCCAACGGCTGTCAAAATCCACATCAAACTATTTTTGTAGTGGGAAAATGCACTTTTACGCTCCAGCACGGTGTTAGTAACACCTCTGTAGTGACAGTTGTTACGAAATTGCAGCGGTTTTCGGGGTGTCAAAGCGTTTTGTGGGACCTTCTTAGAAATCGTCGGCCGTTAAACCAATAGAGTTTATAGATTCGTATAATTTGTTGAGATCACCGCAATCTCCATACGACGGAGTACGTGGTGACGCATGGAGTGACTTGTCCAGAGCACTGGATTTGTCCATTGTAGGGTCATTGTTGATCATGGTAATTCCTGTGCGTTCCAATGGCGAGCTGAACCGGACATGCAACGGAGGAAACCGTCTTCCATACGATGCCAAACAGGACTTTGCAACCTTCTGGACCTTGCGTGTAATTGAAGCTACCGTCCCAGCAGGTTTTCCTACCTTTTGACCATCAACGTGGCGAAAGTAATTCTGTAGATTGGCCTTAACCTTCTCAGAGTCGCTGGTGTTCAACGACACTCTGCTGTGTTTCTTCTCGAGACACAACTCTTTGACCGATTCAATAGTTGGAACGTCACCAAAGCTCTCTCGGTGGGTCTTGGGAGAAAACACTTCGTTCTCTAATAGTGCACTGGCACTCTGATACGGTATGTCAAATAGCCCGGCCAAAGACGTCAAAACCCTCGATTGGCTCGACGTAGCGGGTGACGTCTTACATGCAGCAGTTAACTCACTAACGTCCAAACCTGGCTGGACAAACTCTTTATCAATTGCAACGGGTTCAAAGTGTATATCTTCATTACCAGTCCATTTGTGGAACGGAACCCAAGCTGGCTCCGGACCCACCCTTTTGAAATTGGTAGCAGCAGAACTCATACCTTCTCTAAATCTGATAAAAGACAAACCGTTAAAGGTCCTGACAAATGTTTTCATGGTTGACCACTCCCTAGCTCTGGTTTCGTTTGTACTAGGACAAGTTATGGCACTATCAGAATTCGAAGTAGAATCGTCGGAAGAACACAGTTTTTTTCTGAAAATGCCCCCTTTTGCCCATATATACTCATCGTCGCAGCTGACGTATGAAACCTCGTCGTCGGTGCCGTTTCTGGTGTCTGGGAAGAACATGGTTTTGGCTGCAAAATTGCGTTTGCAAACTGTGCGACAAAATATGTATACTTTCTACTACAAGAAAGACAACATCAAAAAAGAGGGTAGAAGACACGCAAACGGTGCAAATGCCACAGGACACCACAGGATACCAACTGTCCCCTTCCTGCCGTGGCATTGGCACCCTCCACGGAACCCGTTCCCAGACCACCGTTTCAACGTTGTATGGTAGCGCCGACGTGAGCCACCACCCACCACCACCGTGCCCCCGTGCCCCCCGTGCCCCCGCACGGTGCGGCGGCGGAATTTTTCACTCGCAATCTGAACAAAGTGTCAACAACACACAATCAACACAACCACAGCAGCCCCATGAGCGTTTCCATCAGCTACGACACAAAGACCAAGAAGCTCTTGGTCGACCCCCAAGTCGAAGAATCCGTGCCGCAACTCAAACTCGAAATCGACCAGCTCAACATCTTGACGTCCGAAGTCATAGGCAGTGGCTCCGAAGTACCACCACCTCCAGGCCCGCAATCCTTCAACCAAGACACCGCCAAAATGGTCAAGAAACTCTACGAGGGCGGAGTGCAAGCGTTTAAAGTGGGAAAATTCCAAGATTCGGTAAAACAGTTCTCCATTGGCATAGAGATGATCTCGAGAAGATACAAATTCGAGTCTTTTCAGTTTACATTACAAGAATTGGGGTTGTTTCTCATGAGCAGAGCAGATGCTTACCTCAAAACCGGCGAATACTTGAAGGCTTACAACGATGCTGACATGTTACTTGGTATGATGTTGTGTACTCCAGACAATTTCTTGAGACGGGGAGTAGCCAACTACTTTTTGGGCAATTACGAGCTCGCCCGGGCCGACTACCAGCGGGGGTTGGCGTTTGACGAGAACAACCAGCGTTTGTTGACGGAGCTTGAGATTTGCTTGGACAAGATTTTAGAGGAAAACGGAGACTACTTGTAGTGGTTGCGAGGTCGTGAGTGGTGGCACGGTGCTTTAGTGGTACCACGGTGCTTTAGTGGTACCACGGTGCTTTAGTGGTACCAGGCTGCTTTAGTGGTACCACGGTGCTTTAGTGGTGGTGCCAGCACCACCACCGTGATACTGCCACCGCCAGATCTGTACTATAGAGACATATACGTGTGAAGCTTGACCCTGATGGAACCAGGTCGAAATGTGGTCCAAATTCCCCCAGATTTCACCACGTCCATCCTCTGCCGTAGACCTAACTCGCAGTGTAGTCAACCACCGGGAAAACCCCCGTCGGCGTGGCAAAACTGCCGTCAATGTAGCCTCAAGCACAATCATGTACAAATCAAAATTTATGCCGTACGCTCAGAGTAAACAAAATTTCCCATAGTAGAACCAAGGAAACAATCTCCATCGTATGGCCCAAACACAAAAGGATATTGTGTATTTGTCGTCAGAAGAGGATAGTGACGGAGACGGTGGTGCCAACGGGCTTTTTTCCTGGACGAATCCGTCGTCTGGGGCCGAACCACGCCGCGGTGAAAGATTACAAGGTTTGAATCCCAATGTCAAGAGAAACAGACACAGAGCTCCTGGTGCTGAGATTTGGCCAGCTGGAACAAGTGTGGTGGTAACGACAACGCCACAACCTCCATCGATTCCTACGTTCAATTTTACTCCCACTACGAACGGTTCTACCACCGTGGATCATACTCCGATACCTAGTAGCTCTCTGGTGCTACAGCGAGCCAGAGACGACGAAATTGCTCGTGGACCACCACAGAGCGATACAGACCGTGGCACGAAGGTTTATACGGTGCCAGCACCGCAGGATATGTTTCTGGTTATTCCTACTTCTTGGGGGCCCCAGAACGAAAGAGACGAGAATCTGTCTCTTGGGGCGAATCGTGGTAGTAACGAAGTATTGGTGATTGAGGAATCTGAGCGTAGCACGGCAGGATCGCCGTTTCTGCGCGCACCGCTGATCTTGGAGTCCAGTACGCCTCGTCCTAGTGGTTTGACGGTGGTACGAAATAGGGCCAGAATGCCAAACCACGCCGCTACACCTCACGAGGTCATCACAATCGACTCAGACAGCGACGTAGACATGGAGGAAATGGACGGGATGTCGACAGAAGCGTCGAGATTGAGAGATTTAACGTATATTCCCGAAGTAGATAACGAGCACAGCACCAGTTATCACAGTGGATGGGAACTGGGGCACTCAATTGGCCCATTACAAGGCAATGGTAGTAAATCCTCGGCCGAACACGAGGCGAACGACGATTCAGACGACGATGTTGTGGTGTTGGACGCTAAAGATGTAGCCAACAAGAACTTCAAACCAACGTCATTTGAACGTGGTGGCTACACAGACAACTACAACCAGCCAGCGCCAGTCCACCACCCCGGAGAGAATTCTACCAGCGAAAATAGCGAAGTCATTGTCACCCAGCTCGAATCTCGACAGCAACAGTACAGGCAAGAGCACCAGCAAGTGCTGAATGTGATAGCAGAATCGAACAAAACCGTTCTGTCGTTGCAGCAGCTTGTAAATAGCATTATGAACAAGATCCAGCAGGCGAACGAGACGATTCAACAGTATATTAACCAGGGTGCTGACCGTGCCACCACGCAGAAAGTCCACGAAAAGATCAACAATTACCGAGCAGATCTACTGAGAGCAAAAATGTTAATGAACGATAAGAATAGAGAGATAGATGCCTTCAGAAAGAGGTTGCAAGCGGTGATTATGGGGATGCAACAAACAGCAGCTGCGATTAATCATTTTAGGCTGAAAGCACCAGGGCCGTTTAGGAGTATTTACTACGACAACACTCCATTTCCACCACGTTCTGACATAGAACCGCAGCCCGTTAGTCAAGGATACTCCAGTAACATTTATTCGCGGGATAATGTAGACCTACAAGCTTTACTAGATAACATCAAGCCAGATGAAGACTTGGAAGAGGGCCTCGAAAAGACTCCTCCAGAGATGTCAATCAACTTGATGAAGCACCAAAGGATGGGATTGACGTGGTTGAAGCGTATGGAAGACTCCAAGTCCAAGGGTGGTATTTTGGCTGACGATATGGGTTTAGGTAAAACCATCCAGATAATAGCATTGATGGTAGCGAACGCATCAGAAGACCAAGATTGTAAGACGACGTTGATTGTGGCACCAGTGTCGTTGTTGAAGCAATGGTCGGCAGAAATCGAGAATAAGTTGAGAGTTGATTGTGCTCTAAAGATTGGCACTTATCATGGGATAGAGAAGAAATCACTCACAACATACGCGAAGATGAAACGATATGATGCGATTCTCACTTCGTACGGGACGTTA
>ERZ778017.3138-NODE-3138-length-12124-cov-5.079543_pt1 | contig 12124 bp, 13 predicted proteins | sample MGYA00375747_ERZ778017 | MGnify/ENA primary metagenome ERZ778017 (study PRJEB29350, sample SAMN05509838) | bioreactor metagenome | biome: bioreactor; material: wastewater | place: South Africa: University of Cape Town | collected 2014-03-17 ... | reverse complement strand
GTCTCGTACCGGTCAATTCCAACTCGTTCCAATATGGAGACGTTCCGATGATGAAGCCATTTCTGGCAGCGATGATGCTTGCCCTATCCGCCTCGATCGCAATCGCTGACGACGGCAATATTACGACCAAAGCCATGCACGATCATCCTGGCACAATGGGCGGGTCGACTTCAAATGCGACAGCAAAGCCCAACTCGGGCTCGCTCTCCGAGAAGCAGATGCAGAATGAACCCGGTGTGAACAGCGATACCACCGGAATGACGGCCACGCCGAATGCGAAGCCTGCTGACGGTTCCCTCGCCGGTGAGGAAATGCACGACAATCCCGGCGCGAGCAAATGACGCACGGACTGAGACGATGAAACGACAGGAGGAAGCGCGTTTTCAGGCGCAGCTTCCTCTTTATCTCGAAAAGGTCACAGTTCGCTTCGCCGTCACAAGAAGCTCAAAGATCTCGCCGCGTGCAGCCTGGAGAGACGATGAGCTTCGCTTCGCAAGCGGCGCTATTTCACGCCGAGCAATTCGACATCGAACATCAGCGTAGCGTTCGGCGGGATGACGCCGCCCGCGCCGCGTGCACCATAGCCAAGCTCGGGTGGAATGATCAGCGTGCGTTTTCCGCCGACCTTCATCGTCGCGACGCCTTCGTCCCAACCCTTGATGACGCGCCCCATGCCGAGCGGAAATTCGAACGGATTGCCGCGATCGAGCGATGAGTCGAACTTCGCGCCTTTCTTGCCGTCCTTATAAAGCCAGCCCGTGTAGTGCATGACGCACGTCTGCCCCGTCTTGGGCGTTACACCAGTGCCGACAACGGTGTCTTCATACTGCAGGCCGGAAGCGGTGGTGGTCATTTGAGATCCTTGAGTTTGTGCGAGGGTTGGATTGTTCGCCAGGAAGGCTCCGCTTGCTGCGAAAGCTGCGGCAAAGACGATCATCTTCAGAAAGTGTGCGCGTCGCATCGCGGTTCCTCTTGTCTTCAAAGCCGATTGGCTTCTTAGCCGCCCATCAGCTTCGGCAACCAACCTTCGTGCGCGGTGCGAAGCTCCGATAGCGGCAGCGCCGTCTCGCCTTTGAGCGCAATCGCATTGCCGCCCACGCGCCCAACAATGCGAGCCGGAAGTTCGAGCAGGCGCGCCCGCTCCAACACTTCTTCCGCTTTCTGTGGCGTCACCTCAACGACGTAGCGGCCTTGGTCCTCGCCAAACCAGACAGCATGCGGCGGCAGCTTGCCTTCGTAGGCATAAAGCTCGACGCCAAGCCCCGTGGCTTCGCGCGACAATCCATTCTTTCCGCCCGCAAGCGCCATCTCGGCGATGGCGACGAGCAGCCCGCCGTCGGCACAATCGTGCACGGCAAGCACGCGCCCTTCGCGGATGAGCGTGCGAATGAGGCGCCCGGCTTTGACTTCCGCTTCGAGGTCAACCGGCGGCGGCGCGCCCTCGAACTTGCCCGTCGCATGATGCTGATAAAGCGACTGGCCGAGATGACCGTCCTCGCGGCCAATCACGATCAGCACGTTGCCTTCGATCTTCAGGCGAATATCGGCAAGCTTTGATGCATCGGGAATGAGCCCGACGCCGCCGATGGCAGGTGTCGGTGGAATGCCAACGCCGTTCGTCTCGTTGTAAAGCGAGACGTTGCCAGACACGACCGGATAGTCGAGCACCCGGCAGGCGTCGCCCATGCCGCGGCAACTCGCAACGAACTGGCCCATGATCTCGGGCCGCTCTGGATTAGCGAAGTTCATGTTGTCGGTGATGGCGAGCGGATCGGCGCCTGTCGCGGTGAGGTTGCGCCACGTCTCGACGACGGCCTGCTTCGTGCCTTCCTCCGGATCGGCGGTGACGTAGCGGGGCGTCACATGACATGCAACGGCGATCGCCTTCTGCGTGCCGTGCACGCGCACGACGCCCGCATCGCCGCCCGGACGGCCGATGGTATCGCCCATCACCATGTGGTCGTACTGTTCCCAGATCCAGCGGCGCGACGAGAGATGCGGGCCGCCCATCATGTCCTTCAGCGTACCGAGGATCGAATTCGGCCCAGCCTTTGGCCCAGGTACCCATTCGGGCAAGATCTTCGCGGGCTTCTTCGGCTCGATGTAAGGCCGCTTGTACATTGGCGCCGAGTTCGCGAGCACCGGCACCGGAAGATCGGCTTCGATGTTGCCTTTGTGCTTGATGATCATGCGCTGCGTATCGGTCGTGTGCCCGATGACGGCGAAGTCGAGCCCCCACTTTGTGAAGATCGCTTTCGCATCCTCCTCGCGCTCGGGCTTCAGGATCATCAGCATGCGCTCCTGGCTTTCGGAGAGCATCATCTCGTAAGCCGTCATGCCGGTTTCGCGCTGGGGCACGAGATCGAGATTGAGTTCGATGCCGACGCCACCCTTGTCCGCCATCTCCGATGTTGAAGACGTAAGCCCCGCCGCGCCCATGTCCTGAATGGCGATGATCGAGTCCGTCGCCATGAGTTCGAGACAGGCTTCGATCAGCAGCTTCTCGGTGAAGGGATCGCCGACTTGCACGGTCGGGCGCTTCTCGTCCGACTTCTCGTCGAACTCGGCCGACGCCATCGTCGCGCCGTGGATGCCGTCGCGCCCCGTCTTCGAGCCGACGTAGACGACGGGCAGCCCGACGCCTTTCGCAGCCGAATAGAAAATCTTGTCCGTCTTCGCGAGGCCGACGCACATCGCATTGACAAGGATATTGTTGTTGTAGCCTTCGTCGAAGTTTGTCTCGCCGCCGATCGTCGGCACGCCCGTGCAATTGCCGTAGTGCGCGATACCGGCGACGACGCCGCCGACGAGGTGGCGCGTCTTCGGATGGTCCGGCGCGCCGAAGCGCAACGCGTTCAGATTAGCGATGGGACGCGCGCCCATCGTGAAGACGTCGCGCAAGATGCCGCCGACGCCGGTCGCCGCGCCCTGGAAGGGCTCGATGTAGGAGGGATGGTTATGGCTCTCCATCTTGAAGATGACCGCGTCGCCGTCGCCGAGATCGACGACACCCGCGTTTTCGCCTGGACCCTGGATGACTTTCGCACCGGAGGTCGGCAGTGTTTTCAGCCACACACGCGAGGATTTGTACGAGCAGTGCTCGCTCCACATGACGGAGAAAATGCCGAGTTCGCAGATCGACGGCTCGCGGCCGAGGATTTCGAGAAGGCGCTGATATTCGTCGGGCTTGAGGCCATGCTCGGCAACGATCTCGGGCGTGATTTTTCGCGTTGTCGTTTCGGTCATCAGGATCTCATCGGGCGCTCGGATTTCGTCCGCTTATATGGGCTTGGCTCGCGTTTGTCGCCCTTCCGGCCCCGAGGCCCCAACGGCCAAACGTCGCGAGTTTTTTTCTTTAGCGCCGTAACACTCCTCTGGGGAGCTGGCCGCAAGCAGGCTTGCATGCCTTAAAGCCCCTCACCTGCCCTTCGGGCATCCTCTCCCGTTCCGGGAGAGGAAAGGGTTCCTTCTCCCTTGGGGAGAAGGTGGCCGAAGGCCGGATGAGGGGCTTCGTGCGAACGAGTCCGAGGATAAGAACCAGCGGACTCACTTCTTTCCATGCTTCGCGAGCCAGGCATTCATTTCGGCGATCTCGGCCCGTTGCGCCTTGATGACGTCCTCTGCGAGCTTCCGGATCTCCGGGTCTTTTCCGTATTGCAACTCGATTTTGGCCATGTCGATCGCGCCCTGATGATGCGGGATCATCCCTTTGACGAAATCGGCATCGGCGTCGCCCGTGAACCGGAGTGTCATTGCCGCGTGCATCTTGCGGTTCACGGCGGCGAAAGCCTTGGAAGAGTCCGCCGTCCCGGCCGCAGCGCCCATCCTCATGTGGTCCGTTGCCGGCATGCCCATATCCTCGGCGCTGGTGCTGGCGCTCGCGGCAGCGATGAGAACTGCACCGGCGCAGAAGAGAAGCGGAGCGAGATTTTTCACGGGATCAGTCCTTTGTGGCTCAAATCGTCAGACGTCGCCGTTCACCCGCCCTGGGTGTGACGCAGTGGTCCTACCCGTTCGGGCTGTGACTGTTTCGCGCTGCACAATACGCATTTCCGTTTTGCAATGTTGGAGATTTTCGCCGCCCTGTCAGTAGCTTATCTACTTGCCTCAGCGCAGACGTCACGCCCAGACAATTGTGCGCGGGCTTGAACTCGGCGCTCTTGGACAGTGGAGATCCTGTCATGACGACTTCCGCAAAACTCGCAAGTGTTGTGCTTCTTTCGGTCCTGGCGTTGCTGCCAGGGAAGGCACCGGCGGCGGCCGGCCAGGCGGCGACCTATCATGTCGCGCCGCTCAAGGGCATCACCTTGACGGTCGGATCGAAGCGCGCCGTTGGCTACTACACGACTGCCGACCACGCCTGCCATCTGACTCTGATGTTGGCGGACCCGTATCAAGGGACGGAGAAAACGCTCTCGGAGCCCGTTCGGGTCAATCTGAGCGTGCGCGAGGGTACCTCCGCGAGCATCGATGCCCTTGAAGGTTCATTGGATTTTCGTTGTGCCGCGGGTGCGACCGCAATGACGATACAACCTGTCCAGCGTACAGCTTATAACGCAGTCGCGAAATAACACGGCAGCAGGGTTGTTCGACGCGCTTCAGGTCCACGCTTGCAAGCAGTTCGAGCAGGAAGGGAGCTTGTGCTCCCTTCCTTTTTTTTCGGTCCTTCCAGACCTCTACACTGTAGATTGATGCAGCCGGCGACTTTGTGCCGTGACGCTTGCCGTCGGCTATCCGAACCGGACGGCCGTCGAAGCCGACGCGACGTTGCGAAAGACGATCTTAGGCCGGAGGCGCGGCGCGGAAGCCATCGCGATCAGCTGCTTGGCCGACATTTCCCGCAGGCCCTTCGCGAGCCGGAGTTGCAATCTCTTGAGCCGCATGAGTCTCACCGCGTTGGGATTCGCCACGCGTTGCTCGCGTTCGATGAGTTGACGGATTTTTTCGGTTCGTTCGAGAAGGGTGACGAAGCGACGGGACATCAGTTTCCTCCAGTCGGAAGTTGGAGGCGTGTCCGGCGATTTGAATAGACAGCACCGGGCACACCCGATGCGGTCCGACATCGCAGCGCCATCATTGGCTCTGCCAGAGGGGCCCGGCCCCGCAATCATTACGTAATTTAGGTACGCATATTCCTGTTGCAAGGGGGAGGTGCGCTGCCCCCCGAAAGATCATAATTGCAAACTGCAGGTCATCGGCCTGGGCAGGCCCCGGCCTTCGCGGGCGAAGAGGTTATCGAAAATCAGGCCGCCGCTTCGAGCGTCGAAAGCAGGATGCTCTCGAACACGCGCCGTCCGTCGGTGCCGCCGAGCGCCGCTTCATAAAGCCGTTCCGGATGAGGCATCATGCCGAGCACGCGGCCTGTTTCGTTGACGATGCCTGCGATGTTGCGCTGTGCACCGTTCGGACAGCAATCGGGCGACACGTGTCCCTCGGCGTCCGAATAGCGGAAGACAACGCGCCCGTCGCCTTCGAGCCGGTCAAGCGTCTCGGCATCGGCGAAGTAGTTGCCGTCGCCGTGCGCGATCGGAACCTTGATCACTTCGCCCTGGCGGTAGCACTTCGTAAAGAACGTCTGATCGTTCTCGACCTTCAGGAACGCGTCACGGCAAATGAAGTGCAGCGACGCGTTGCGCATCAGCGCGCCCGGTAGAAGGCCAGTTTCGCACAGGACCTGGAAGCCATTGCAGATGCCGATGACCGGTGTTCCGGCTTTCGCCTTGGCGACGACGTCCTTCATGATCGGCGAATGCGCAGCCATCGCTCCGCAGCGCAGATAATCCCCGTACGAAAATCCACCCGGCAGCACGATGACGTCTGACGAGGGGACACTGGCATCGCCGTGCCAGACCATCTTCGGCGCGAACCCGGTAACACGCTCGATCGCGGTTTTGACGTCGCGATCGCAGTTCGATCCCGGAAAGACGATGACGGAAGCGCGGAGCATCTAAACGACCTTACCAACGTGCCTGCGACGCAACTTACACTGCATAACTGCGACTACCACGTAATGAGACTCGTCCCGGAAGTCCACTTGCCGCCCCGTCGCGGGCGCCTTCAATTCCCCTTGCGAAGAGGGCTAGGCGGTGACTAATCAAACTGGATCTTGTCTGCGGCCCCACCCGGCGCTCCGCCCACTTGCCCGCAAAGGGGGAGGGTAAATTGGCGAAAGCCGCGATCCATTGCGTCAGCCTTTTCCCCTCCCCCTTGCGGGGAGGGGTTAGGGGTGAGGGTGTAAGGAACTTGCACGACCTCAAGGCGTCGGCGCGAGCGGCGATCGTTCCCGCTTCCCGCGCTCGACATCAGCCCGCGATGCATTCGTGAGCCGCGTGTCCTCCGCCTTCAGGGACGCGAGCAGCGCCGGGAATTGCGCTTTATCTCCGTAGCTGCAGGCCTTGCTTTGCGCGGTCCAAACGCCGGTCACCTGTTTCAAGAACTTGCGCAAGATAATTGCGGGATGTCCAGGCTCGCCTGGCGCGGTAAACGTAATCTCGACGCGCCACACGTCCGGAGCGGAAACAGCGACGACATCCCGGCCATCGCGTGCAGTTCGTTCGGCTCCGGGAAGCCAGGCTGCCCAGCTTCGGAGCGCCTCCAAGCCTTTGCTGCAATCGAGTTCGGGTGGAGCAGGTGCGGGCTCGGCAAACGTTGGGCAAGGTCCGAACGCGACCAGCGCCAACATCATTCCGAGCCGCCTGATCATCAGGCCGCGATTTCGTAGCTGTAGTTCTCGATGACGGTGTTCGCGAGCAAGTCTTTGCACATCTGCTCGACGATGGAGCGCGCCTTGTCGGGGTCGCTCTCATCCAGATCGACCTCGATGTACTTGCCTTGCCGGACGTCGCAGACACCGGAAATCCCGAGGCCCTTGACGGCGCCTTCGATAGCTTTGCCCTGCGGATCGAGGACACCGTTCTTCAGCGTGATCTTGATGCGGGCTTTCATGCACGTTGCTCTAGGGATTAGGTTTTAGGGGTTAGGGGTTAAAAGGCACCAGTCCCTAACCCCTAACACCTCAATTGGGTTTTCCGTTAACCGGATTCGAGGCGACGAGCACGGGGCCCGCACCGCGCGGACGAGGGTTCTCGGTCAGAACACCCAGACGTCGCGCCACTTCCTGATAGGCTTCGAGCACGCCACCGAGATCCCGGCGGAAGCGATCCTTGTCGAGCTTGTCGCCCGACTGGGCATCCCACAGCCGGCAGCAGTCCGGACTGATCTCGTCGGCGAGAACAATGCGCACCTGCTCGTTGTCGTAGAAGCGCCCGAACTCGACCTTGAAGTCGACGAGCCGGATGCCGATGCCGAGGAACAGGCCTACGAGGAAGTCGTTGATGCGCAGCGCCAGCTGCATGACCTCGTCGATTTCCTGGGGCGTCGCCCAGCCGAAGGCGGTGATGTGCTCTTCCGAGACCATCGGATCGTTGAGCTCGTCCTTCTTGTAGTAGAACTCGATGATCGAGCGCGGCAGCTGCGCGCCTTCCTCAAGACCGAGCCGCGTCGACAGCGAACCGGCCGCAATGTTGCGGACGACGACTTCGAGCGGAATGATTTCGACTTCGCGGATCAACTGCTCGCGCATGTTGAGACGCTTGATGAAGTGCGTCGGAACGCCGATCTCTCCGAGCTTCATGAAAATGTATTCGGAGATACGATTGTTCAGCACGCCCTTGCCTTCAATCAGCGCGTGTTTCTTCGCGTTGAAGGCTGTCGCGTCGTCCTTGAAATGTTGAATGAGAGTTCCCGGCTCCGGACCCTCATAGAGGACCTTCGCCTTGCCCTCGTAGATGCGGCGACGCTTGTTCATTCCTGGACCTCTGAGGATCAACAGCTTCTCTCACTCAATGCATAGATGGGAATTTTCTCACGAGCATGTAGTCAGACGCTGGCGCCTTGATTTTCCAACTTGTTTTTCGCATGTCGGGGAAGGAGCCGCGCGCCTTTTCGCGCCCGAAAGCCTTGGCGCGAGACTAGCCGAACGCGGGGGGCGACACAATGTAGACCATGAGCCGCAGACGTCCCCGGCACGCTCCGGGGACAACCCGTTGATTTCGTTCAGGACACCGATTTAGTCTGGTGAACACGGACTATTATGGCATCATATGCAACACGCGCCGGACGCGCGATGAGGCGAGATGCAGCCTAGGGTTGCGGGCGGACCAGCCGCTCGGAAGCGAAGGGAGAGACGAAGAACATGACGACATTCAATGAGCGCGAGCAAGGCTTCGAGAAGAAGTTCGCACTCGATGCAGAGCTGAAGTTCAAAGCCGAGAGCCGGCGCAATAAAGCGGTCGCGGAGTGGGCGGGCGCCAAGCTCGGCCTGTCGAGCGAAGCGCTTGAGGCTTACATCAAAGAGGTGCGCAAAGCTGATCTCGCCGAACAAGGCGATGAGGATGTCGTCCGCAAACTGAAATCGGATTTTGCTGCGAAAGGTATCGCGGTCGATGATACCGAAATCCGAACCTTCATGGCCAACGCTCTGGCGAAAGCCGTCGTCGATCTCGAATCCGCGAAAGGCTGATTGCCTCGTTTCACGTCATGGCCGGGCTTGACCCGGCCATCCAGAGCCGTGTGCTTCGCCGTCCATCGCGTTGTCCTGGATGGCCCGCCTCGGAGGGCGGCCATGGAGTATGTAGGAGCCACGTAAAAACTATTGATGGATATTCGTCATCCCGGCGAAGGCCGGGATCCATCCAGGCCAGCAGGGTTAGCGCTCTATCGATGCTTGGACAGATCCCCGCCTGCGCGGGGGATGACGTTTTCGCAGACCGAGCTTCCTCGCCTCTAATGTCATCCTCGGGCTTGTCCCGAGGATCCATCTGGCATTTGTTCTGCTGACGAATGGATCCTCGGCATAAAGCCGATGACATTTGTGCTTGAGCCATCCCAATGCGGATGAGCGTATCAACCGAGCTGACTCAAGAACTTCCCGAACTGTAAAAGCCCCTCTGGCCACGGACCATGCCCCGAGGCGATGTTGATGTGCCCGCTCTCGCCGGCGTCCGACAACCTCGCGCCCCACTTGTCGGCCAGATGCTCAGCGCGCGCATAGCTGCAATAAAGATCATTGTTGGCAACGACGAGGTGCGCCGGAAATGGCAGGCGCCGTTCCGGCATCGTCTCGAAGCCGCGCGGGCCCTTATCCGGCGGCCAGCGCCTACCGCCAGTATCCGGCCAGTACTGCGCATAATCGACGTCAGCGGGGGCCACGAGAAAAGCTCCGATCACGCCGCTGCGTTTCAGCTTGTCGGCGGCATAGACGAGCGCCGGAACGCCGAGCGAATGCGCCACCGCCACAACCGGCTGCGTCGCACCGGCTGCGAACTTAGCCATGCGATCGCCCCAGGTCTCCACGTCCGGATTATCCCAGTCTTCCTGGATGACGCGCCTTGCCGTCTTGAGGTTCCGTTCCCAGCGAGTTTGCCAGTGGTCAGGGCCCGAATTCTGCCAGCCGGGCACGATGAGAATGTCGACTTCCGAGGTTTTCATCGCTGATGTGCTTAGCGGACGCGCTTCGCCGATGGAAGGGCCGCCGTTCGGTGCATGGGGACGGAAGTTCACGCTGTTTCGGGGGAACCACCGTGCCTGACTGGCGTTGCTGCCAGACACCAATCCCCGCCGTCCGAGGAGACGCCTGATGAAAATTGAAAACCTGGAAGACCTTTTCATTCACACGCTGGAAGATGTCTACTTCGCCGAAGGAAAGCTGATGAAGGCTCTGCCGAAAATGGCGAAAGCGTGCGATTCACCGGCGCTGGCCAAGGCCTTCATGAGCCATCTCGAAGAGACCAAGGAGCACGTGACCCGCCTCGATGAAGTGTTCAAGGCGCTGGGCAAGAAATCTAAAGGTGTTGAGTGTCCGGCGATCAAAGGAATTCTGGAAGAAGGCGAAGAACTGATGTCGGAAGTCAAAGACCCCGACACCCGCGACGCTGCGATGATTGCAGCCGGACAAGCCGCCGAGCATTACGAAATCACGCGCTATGGAACGCTCGTTTCGTGGGCGAAGCTCCTCGGCCATAAGGATGCTGCGTCCATCCTCGAAAAGACATTGAAAGAAGAATACGCGGCCGACGATAAGCTGACCAAGCTCGCCGAAAGCCGTCTTAACAAGCAAGCAGCTTGACGTCAGAGGCTACACGGACGAACCGACATCATTGCGCCGCTGCATCCCGTCTGCAGCGGCGCAATGCCATGAAAATTTGCGCAGTGTTTTCTGCAATCATTCGTAAGAGTTGAGGATCTCCCGAAACGGGGCAGAAGCCGGCACGCGATAAGCTGGCGTGCTTCCCGGCCGAGGAGATCACGCATGCGAACCGCTACCAAGTTCTTCCTCCAAACCTGTCTCGCCGCGCTGGTTGCTGCCCCAGCCTGCGCCTTCGCCGACGTCAGCAACGTCGTGCAGTCGTGGCGGACCGGCGGCGGCTGGCTCACCGAGCTCCGCCAGCACGCAGACGGCGCGCGGGTCTGCTCATCCGGCAAGGCGTTCCGGGAGGAGCACCCATTTGGCCTCTCCATCGTCGAAAGCGGTCAGATCATGCTGGTGACGCTTGTCGACGAACAGCGGCCGCCGACGGTCGGAGGCCCGATGAAATTCGTTGCCGGCGACCGCGAGCTTGGCAACTTGTCTGCCATGACCCAAGGTCCGGCGTTCGCTACGATCGAGAGCCAAAGCACTGCGACGCGCCAACTCATAGCGACACTACCAGACCGGCCGGTATCGATCGACGTCGGCGGGCGCCACTATCGCGCAGACCTGACGGGACTGACGGAAGCCCGCCAGCAACTTCAAACCTGCATGGAGCAAGCGGCCAAATAGCGCCTCACACGGAGCCGAACACCCGCTTGAAGATCGTGTCGACGTGCGCCGTGTGATAGTCGAGGTCGAACATCGCTTCGAGCTTCGCCACCGGAACCTTGGCCGTAACATCCTTGTCCTGCTTGAGCTCGGCGAGGAAGTCCTTGCCCTGCTCCCACGTCTTCATCGCGTTGCGCTGGACGAGCGCGTAGGCGTCCTCGCGGCTGACGCCCGCCTGCGTCAAAGCCAGAAGGACGCGCTGGGAATTGTGCAGGCCTCCGAGCTTGTCGAGGTTCTTCTTCATATTTTGCGGATAGACGACGAGCTTCTCGATGACGCCCGCGAGCCGAACGAGGGCAAAGTCGAGCGTCACGGTTGCGTCGGGCCCGATCATTCGTTCGACGCTCGAATGCGAGATGTCGCGCTCGTGCCAGAGGGCCACGTTCTCCATCGCCGGTATGGAATAGCCGCGAACCAGCCGGGCAAGCCCGGTCAGATTCTCCGACAGCACCGGGTTGCGCTTGTGGGGCATCGCCGACGAACCCTTCTGCCCCGGTGAGAAGTATTCTTCCGCTTCGAGAACCTCGGTCCGCTGCAGATGCCGGATCTCGGTTGCCAGCCGCTCGACGCTCGATGCTACGACCCCCAGCGTCGCGAAGTACATGGCATGGCGATCGCGCGGGATGATCTGCGTAGAGACGGGCTCCGGCGACAGGCCCATCTTTTGCGCGACATACACCTCGATCCGCGGATCGATATTCGCGAAGGTGCCGACTGCGCCCGAAATGGCACATGTCGCAACTTCTTTTCGGGCGGCGATCAAACGCTCGCGGGCGCGCTCGAATTCGGCATAGGCATAGGCAAGCTTGATGCCGAAGGTCGTCGGCTCGGCGTGGATGCCGTGGCTCCGCCCGATCGTGACCGTATTTTTGAACTCGTACGCACGCGTTTTAAGCGCCGCGAGCAGGCGGTCAACGTCGGCGATCAAAAGGTCGGCGGCCCGCACGAGCTGCAGGTTAAGGCACGTGTCGAGAACGTCCGACGACGTCATCCCTTGGTGCACGAACCGTGCATCGGGACCGATGAATTCGGCCAGGTGGGTCAGGAACGCGATGACGTCGTGTTTGGTGACGGCTTCTATTTCCTCAATTCGCGCCACGTCGAATGTCGCCGCCGATCCCTTTTCCCAGATGCTTTTTGCCGCAGCCTGCGGAATAAGCCCGATTTCCGCGCTCGCCGTCGCGGCATGGGCTTCAATCTCGAACCAGATACGGAAGCGCGTTTGCGGCTCCCAAATCGAGGTCATTTCAGTGCGGGAATAGCGTG
>ERZ778017.3135-NODE-3135-length-12139-cov-44.870904_pt1 | contig 12139 bp, 6 predicted proteins | sample MGYA00375747_ERZ778017 | MGnify/ENA primary metagenome ERZ778017 (study PRJEB29350, sample SAMN05509838) | bioreactor metagenome | biome: bioreactor; material: wastewater | place: South Africa: University of Cape Town | collected 2014-03-17 ... | reverse complement strand
GAGGACTTCCTGCCGGTCAGCGCCGCGGGCATCTTCCAGTCCAACCTGGGCGGCGAGGAGCAGCGCGCCTATGCGGCGCGCGCCAACCGCGAGGCGTTCGAGCAGGCGCTGGGGGCGACGGTGGCCGACGAGTTCGCCATCTACGAGCGCCTGCAGGCGGAATCGCTGGCGCAGCTGGTGGCCTGATACACAGCGGTAAAGCCCGTGCCGGGCAAGCGCGGCACCTACAAGTCTTGGGCAAAGTCCGGCACATGCAAGGCCAGCCTGCCTCGTAGCAGCGGGGCTTGCCCCGCTGGCGGTTGCTGCTGCCGTGATTCTGCTTCTGCTTTTGACTTCTTGCGGCCGTAGAGCGAGCCGAGCACCGTAGCGGGACAGGGGAAGAGGCGCACATGTCTGAGCGAAGCGAGTTGTGCGTTGTCCCCTGGCCCGCGAGGAGCGTAGGGAACCGGTGCGGCGCAGCCGCGTCGGCTCGCGTCCCGGCCTGTGTTTCTTGGGGCCACGTTTCTTTGCACGAGCAAAGAAGAGCTCTTCAACAGCCGAATGGCTGGTCGAGGCGGCTCGCGCCCCGAAGGAGGGGCGAAAGCTCTTGATCCTGCTTCAGGCGTTGCTTCAGCTTTGGCTCTGGAAACAGCTGCCAAGGCTGAAGCTTGAAAGCAGAGCTTTCGCCCCTGCTTCGCAGGAGCGAGTTACTTCTCTTTGCTCGTGCAAAGAGAAGTAACCAAGAGAGGCGCTTTTCAACAGCCGAATGGCTGGTCAACACGCCCCAGCCTCCGCGCCCGCCGCGCTGCGCGCGCCGGGTTCACTCCGCCGCCGGGATTTTTCGACGAGACATCCATGTCTCGTCGAAAAACGACGTGCATCCATGCACGTAGCCCCCTGCGGGGGTCTTATCCGTCGGCTCCGTCGTTGCGGAAGGGGACCCGGGAATCAGAAGCGAAGAAGCGCAAGCAAATCATCGGCAACAGTCGTTGCGTGTGTCATACCACTGCCGCCAGCGACCATGGCTGTACTCACTCCTGCCGCAACGCCGCGATCGGATCCAGCTGCGCCGCCTGGCGTGCCGGATAGACGCCGAAGGCGAGGCCGACCAGGGCGCAGAACCCGGCCGAAAGCAGCACCGGCAACGGTGCCCACGCCACCTGCCAGCCGGCGAAGGCGGCGATCAGGTAGGCCAGTACCGCGCCGAACAGCAGGCCCAGCAGCGCACCCGCGATGCAGATCACGCTGGCCTCGCGCAGGAACTGCGCGACGACATCGTTGCGGCGTGCGCCCAGGGCGCGCAGCAGGCCGATCTCGCGCCGCCGTTCCAGCACGTTGGCGAGCATGATGTTCATGATGCCGATGCCGCCGACCAGCAGGCTGACGCCGGCGATGGCGCCCATCACCACCTGGAAGATGCGTTGCGTCTTCTGGTGTTGCTGGAACAGTTGCTGCGGCACCACCAGCTGGTAGTCGGCGACGCCGGCATGGCGCTGGTCGAGCACGGCCGACAGCACGCCGGCCCCGGCGGCCAGTTTGTCGGGCGTGTCCAGGCGCAGCAGGAAGCGGTCGATGGGGTCTTCGCGCGGCTGGAAGCGGAAACGTGCCTGCGCACTGGCCAGCGGCACGAACACGCGGTTGCTCTCCGAGCCCAGCTGCACGCCCTCGAAATCGCGCTTGCCCAGGTCGCGGTCGGCGAGCACGCCCACCACCTCCAGCCACACATGGTTGACCTTGAGCAGCTGCCCGACCGGATCGCGGCCGGGGAACAGGCTGGCCGCGGCCTGGTGCCCGAGTACCGCCACCGATGCCAGGGCGGCATCGTCCCCGGCGGTGAGCGCACGTCCTTTTGCCAGCTGCAGCGAGGACAGCTCGAACCAGTCCGGGCTCACCCCGCTGGCCTGGGCATCGCTGCCGGCATGGTCGCTGAACACCGAGTACGTGCGGATGCGCTTCTCGGCCGCAAAGCGCTCCGCGCCGGGCACGACCTGCAGTGCCGCCTGCGCGTCGGAAAGGGTGAGCCCCAGGCTGCGGGCGCGGTTTTCGCGCAGCGTGGCGTCGTCCTGCGGACGTGCCTCGGCGATCAGGTTGTGCAGGCCCAGTCCCTCGACCAGCTTCAATGCCTCGCGCCGGCTGCCTTCGCCAACCGCCTGCATGGCCACGATCGCGCCCACGCCGAAAATCAGGCCGAGCAGGGTGAGCAGGGTGCGCAGGCGCCGCCGCCACAGTTCCTCGACCGCCTCGCGCCACACCTGTGGCAGTTCCGGAAGCCTGGGCTTCATTCCGTATCCTTCTGCATGGCACCGGCCTTGTCGTCGTCGCCCGGTTCTTCGCCCGGGGACGGTGCTGGCCCCCCGGCCGAAAGCAGTACCTCCTCACCGGGCTGCAGGCCCTTGAGCACCCTCGACCGCGCGGTGCCGCGCACGCCCAGCTCGATCTCGCGGCGGACGAAATCACGGCCTTCGCGTACCCGCACCCACTGCTTGCCGTCCTGCTGCTCGATGGCGACATTGGCCACGCCGATGGCATCGGCCTCGCGCGCCAGCACGATCCTGGCCACGAAGCGCTGCCCGGGGACCAGGCCATGCCGCGCGATCACCTCCGCGGGCACGGGCGCGCGCACCGACAGGTACTTCACCGGGCTCTCGCGCCCCCGCGTCTTGGCCGCGCTGGCGACCCATGACAGCTGGCTGGTGAAGTGCTGGTCGGGCCGGCCGAGCGGATGCAGCTCGACGCTGTTGCCGGTGGCTACGCCCTGTGCCTCGATCTGCGGCAGGTCGATCTGGACCTCCATCGCCGAGGTATCGGGGAGGCTGCCGAACTCGGTGCCGGCGTACATCGCCGCGCCGACCGTCGGCTTGTCGCCCGACCAGTTGGGCGTCAGCAGCAGCACGCCGTCGTTGGGTGCGCGCAGTTCCAGCGCGTCGAGGTCGGCCCGGCGATCTCTGGCGGTGAGGTCGAAGGTGGCGCGCTGCGCGTCCAGCACCGCCAGCTCGGCGCCGCCGCGGGTGCCTGCCTGCGCGCGACGCCATTGCAGCGTGTCCTGCTTCTCGCCCAGATAGCGGCTGTCCTCGATCGCGTCGAGCACGTCATTGCGCGCCAGGGCCGAGAAATCGGCACCGGCGTAGCGCTGCGCGATGCCAAGCTGGACCGCGACCTGCGCCAGGTCCACCGAGACCCGGCCCTGGGTCGCTTCCAGGTCGCCCTCCTTCGACATCCGGGCCAGCGCATTGCGCTGCAGGTCGAGCATGGCCTGGTCGAGCTGCTGCCTGCCGTCGGGGGCGATGAAGCGGGCCAGCAGGTCGCCCTTCTTCACCACGCTGCCTTCGGGCAGCATCCATTCGACCTGGCGCGAGGCCCAGTTGCGGCCCGGGACGTTCAGCGGCATCGGTTTGCTCGAACGCAGTTCACCTTCGCCGTCGACGCTGAGCAGCAGTTCGCCCGCGGACACGATCTCCGATGCCGGCGGCACGGCGTCGGCCGCGCACCCGGACAGGGCCAGCGCGAGTGGCAGCAGCAGCCATGGACGCGGGGTCATGCGCCGGCCTCCTTCGCCAAAGCGGGCACGGCCAGTTCGACGCGCACGGCCTGGCCGGGACGCAGCCGCGTGGCGGCGCCGTCGAACTGGATCACCACGTCGACCACCGGGATCGGCTGCACCTGCGACTTGCTGCGCACCGCGCGGCCGATGCTGGCGACGCGCCCGTGGTGCGTGCTGCCACCGCCGCCTTCGACCACGATCCGCGCCGATGTCCCCACCGATACGCGCAGCAGGTCGCGCTCGGGCAGTTGCGCGCGCACGGCCAGCGCCGACGCATCCGGGATCTCGGCCACGGTCTGGCCCAGCCACGCCTGCGAACCGACATCGAATTTCTCGCCGTTCCAGCTGCTCTTGTGCGCCATCACGCCGTCACGCGGCGCAGTCACGGTCATCCGTGCCACCGACGCCTGCAGCCGCGCGACATCGGCCTGCAACTGGGCAAGCTCGGAATCGACCAGGCGCCGTTCCTGCCGGCGCTGTTCCGCCGCCAGCAGTTCGCGCCGCTGCACCAGCGCCATGCGCTGTTCGGCCCGGCGTCGCTCTTCCACGAGCTTGTCGTACTGCATGGCGGCGATCAGTTCGCGCGGCTGTTCGGTCTTGCGCTGCGCTTTCTCCAGCGCTGCGCGCGCTTCGGCGGTGGAAAGCCGCTCGGTGCGCTCGCGTTCGGCCAGGTCGAGCAGCAGCTTCTCGCGCTCGCGCTGCTTTTCCTGCAGCTTGCTCTGCTTCTCGCCAAGGTCGCGCTGCAGTTGGCTGCTGTCGAATGCGAGTACCGGCTGGCCCTTGCGGACCGGTGAGCCGTCGGGGGCGAGCTGGGTGATCTTGAACTGCCACATGCGGTCCACGGACGGCGACATCAGCTGCGCCGACTGCTGGGCGTAGACCTCGCCATCGACGCGCAGCGTGCCGCCGCCGGCGGCCGGGGCGGCAAGCGCCACGCCGAGCAGGGCCGTCAGGCACAGGCGTGCGAACGGTCGGTTCATCGTGGCGCTCCCCCGCGGGTGGCGTGCGCATCGGCGATCACGCGCACGCTCATGCCCGGCAGCAGCGGCAGTCTTCCCGGGTCGAACGCGATGTCCACCGGGAAATACAGTCCGTTGCCCCACTCGGGCCGGCGCTCGGGCGCGCCACCGATGGCGGTGATGCGCCCCGCCACGTCGGCGCCGGGCACGGCATCGAACCCGAGGCGTACCGCCTGTCCGATCCGCAGCGCCTGGCGATCGGGCTGCAGGGCCCAGGCGCGGACCGCGAACCGGCTGGTCGTGGCGATCACCTCGCCGGCGCGGCTGCCTGGCATCGTCGAGGACCCCTCGTCGATGCGGCCGCCGATCCAGTTGTTGTTGAAACCGTGCACGACGATGCCGTCGCGGTCGGCGCGGACTTCGGCGTTGCGCACCAGCATGGCGTGGTAGTCGCGCTGGACCTCCAGCTTGCGGATCTCGAGCCGGTTGTCCTCGCGGCGCCGGCGTACCGCCTCGCGCGCCTCGGACAGCAGGCGCTGCTGCAGCGCCACCTCGCGCGTGGTGCTGTCCAGCTCGCCCTGGTAGCGATCATGGTCGAGATCGGAGACGAGCCCCTTGGGAATCCGCGCGTCGATCCTGGCGGTGCCGAGCTTGGCCTGCGCGTCGACCAGGGCCAGTTCGGCCTCGACTGTCTTGACCTCCAGTTCGGCGATCTCCTTGTTGCCCTTGGCGCTGAGCTGCTCGATCTGCGACTCGAGGTCGGGAATCATCGCCGCCGACTGGCCCGGGTCCAGGCGCAGGACGACCTCGCCCTTCTTCACCGGCTCTCCTTCCGGCACGAAATAGCGGATCACCACCGGCGAACTGTTCGACTGCGGGGTGAAGATGGCCTGGCCGTCGATCGAACGCACCTCGCCGGTCAGCACCACCCGTGCCGCCACCGGCGCGATCATGGCCAGGCACAGCGCGGCCAGCGCCGCCCGTTCAGTGCAGCGCCGAATCATGCTCGATCCTGCCGTCGTGCAGCCGTACGCGGCGTGGCGCGCGCGCGGCGATGTCGTTGTCATGGGTCACCAGCACCACGGTCTGGCCATCGTGGTGCACCTCGTCGATCAGCGCCAGCACGTCGGCCGCGCTCCGCGAGTCCAGGTTGCCGGTGGGTTCGTCGGCCAGCAGCAGGGCCGGCTGCAACAACAGGGCACGGGCGATGGCGGCGCGCTGCATCTGCCCGCCGGAAAGCTCGCCGGGGCGGTGGTGGCGGCGGTCGGCCAGCCCGACCCGTTCCAGCAGCGCGTCCGCGCGTTCCTGCACCCCGGCGGGCGGCTGGCGGTTGAAGCGCAATGGCAGCAGCACGTTCTCGCGCACGGTCAGCCGCGGCAGCAGGTGGAAGCTCTGGAAAACGAAGCCGATGCGGCGGTTGCGGATGTCGCTGCTGGCCTCGTCGTCGAGCGTGGCCACGTCGCGGCCCTCGATGAGGTAATGGCCGCTGGTGGGGTGGTCGAGGCAGCCAAGGATGTTGAGCAGGCTGGATTTACCCGAGCCCGACTGGCCGGTAATGGCCACGAACTCGCCTGCGCCGATCCCCAGGCTCACATCCTCCAGCGCGCGCACGGTCTGGCCGCTCATGGCGTAGTGCCGGTGTACGTTGCGCAGCTCTATCACGGTCCGGTCATCCTGACTGCCCCTGTGGTCCTGCAGCCGATGCTAGCCGAAGAGGTGGCGGCAAGGCCATGGCGCGGGGCCTGGATCGAGGCACGCGGCGGGTGTCGATGGTCCGGCTTGCCTGCCGGTCGGCCGCCAGCACGATCATGCGGAAATTGTGCGGTTGCTCGTGGTCCTGCCCTGTTCCTGCTTGCGTTCCATCCATGCGTAGCGCGCGCCGGGCAGCGCCGCGGGACAGGGGCGAGGAGGCGCACCTGCCTGCGCGAAGCGGGTCGTGCGCAGTCGCCTTGGCACCCGGGGCGCAGGGGCCGGCGGGCGCCGCCCGACGGATCATGGCCTTGCCCGTACCCGACCTGGTTGCTTCTCTTTGCACGAACAAAGAGAAGCAGCCAGGACAGGTGCTTTGCAACAGCCGAATGGCTGGTCGACACGCCCCTGCCTCCGTGCCCACGGCACCGCATGCCACGGGTCCACTGCGCCGCCGGCATTTTTCGACGCGACCCAGCTGCGATGCAGCTGCGGCCGGGGCAGTCGCCCCACGGCGTCAGCCCGCTCACCGGGGCGAAGCAGTGTTTCACCTGTTTCCGGTTCGCGCCTGTCCCGTCGAAGAACGACGCGCATCCCTGCATGTCGCCCTTCGGGCTTTTTCCCGCCGGCGCCGTCGCTGCGGAAGGGGTCAGGAAGTCAAAAGCAGAGGAACAACGGCAATGGCAACGGCAACGGCAGCGGCAGCGGCAGCGGCAACGCGCCGCGATGGGAGTTGCCGTGATGTCATGCAATGCCCGGCAGAGACCGTCCCGGCTACGCTCCAGCGGAACGCAGCCCCGTGCGGGAGACGATCAGGCCCGCGCGATCCGCCGCTGCCTTCTGCGCTCGCGGCGGCGCGCACGCCAGCCGCGCCAGTGCTGCTGCAGGCAGGAGAAGATCACGTACAGCGCCGGGGTGCTGAGCAGGGTCAGGCTCTGCGAGATCAGCAGGCCGCCGATCATCGCGATGCCCAGCGGGCGGCGCAGTTCCGAGCCTTCGCCCAGGCCGATCGCCAGCGGCAGCGCCGCCAGGATCGCCACCATCGTGGTCATCATGATCGGGCGGAAGCGCACGATGCTGGCTTCGCGCACCGCTTCGGCCGGCGACATGCCGTGTTCGCGCTGCGCCACCAGGGCGAAGTCGATCATCATGATCGCGTTCTTCTTGACGATGCCGATCAGCAGCACCAGCGCGATCTGCGCCACCACCGACAATTCGGTATCGGTCAACCACAGTGCCAGCAGCGCGCCGGCGCCTGCCGCCGGCAGCGTGGACAGGATGGTGACGGGGTGGATCAGGCTCTCGTAGAGCATGCCGAGCACGATGTAGACGGTGATGATCGCCGCCAGCACCAACCACAGCATGCCGCTCTGCGATTCCTGGAAACGGCGAAAATCCCCGCCCATGTTGAGCTTGATGTCGCCGGGCATGCGCATGTTGGCCACGGTGGACTGGATCACCTGCATCGCCTGGCCCATGCTCACCCCGGGCGCGAGGTTGAAGCTCAGGTCCATCGTGGTGAACTGGTTTCGATGGGTGATCTGCGAGGGCGCCAGGCCCGACTCCTGACGGGCGAAGGCGCTGATCGGCACCATCTGGCCCTGGTTCGATTTCACGTAGACGCGATTGAGCGCCTCCGGCGTGGCGGTCTGCGCGGGCAGCGCGTTGACCACCACGCTGTACTGGTTGATGTCCGAGTAGATGGTCGACACCCGGCGCTGGCCGAAGGCGTCGTACAGCGCACCGTCGATGGCGCCGATGGACACGCCCAGCCGTGCCGCGATATCGCGGTCGATCACGATGTTCTGGCGCAGGCCGCCCTCCTCCACGTCGCTGCCCACGTCGCGCAGCAGCGGGCTCTTCTTCAGCTCGGTCACCAGCCGCGGCAGCCATTCCTGCAGCGTGGCCAGGTCGTTGCCCTGCAGCGAAACCTGGTATTGCGCGCCCTGGCTGGTGCCGCCACCGCCGCCGCTGGGCAGGTCCTGCACCGCGCGCAGGCGCAGGTGCAGGTCGGGATACTTCGCGGCCTTGGCGCTCAACCGGGCCAGCACGGTGAAGGTGTCGTCGGTGCGGCCTTCGCTGCGCGTCTTCAAGTCGATGTTGAACGAGCCGCTGGCGCCCTGGCGGCTGCTGCCCAGGCGCGTGCCCACGGTGGCCACGTCCGGGTCGGCCAGCAGCATCGCGGTGAGCCGCTCCAGCCGCTGCCGGCTCTCGTCGAACGACACCGTGGCACTGGAGGTGGCGCGGCCCCAGATCAGGCCGGTGTCCTGCTGCGGGAACAGGCCGGTCTTGACCACGGTGAACAGGTAGAAGGTGACGGCAATCAGCGCCAGCGGCGTCAACGCGAACGCCAGCACGTGGCGCAGCGAGAAATCCAGCGCCCGCCGGTACACGCTGAGCATGCCGGCGTGAAATCGGTCCAGTACGTGGCTACGCGCGGACGAAGCTTCGGCGCGCGCGCGATGGCCGCCGAGGAAGCGCCCGCACAGCGCCGGGGTCAGCGTCAGCGAGACCGCTGCCGACACCACGATCGCCGCCACCAGGGTGACCGCAAACTCGTGCATGAACATGCCGGTGATGCCGCCGGCGAACAGCAGCGGGATGAACACCGCCACCAGCGAGGCGGTGATCGAGACGATGGTGAAGCCGATCTCGCGCGCGCCGGCCATCGCCGCCTGCATGCGCGGCATGCCGGCGTCCAGGTGGCGCATGATGTTCTCGATCACCACGATGGCGTCGTCGACGACGAAGCCGATGGCGATGACCAGCGCCAGCAGGGTCAGGTTGTTGAGGGTGAAGCCCAGTACCATCATCACCACCGCCGCGCCGGCCAGCGACAGCGGCACGGTGACCGCGGCGATCAGCGTCGGCGCCAGCCGGCGCAGGAACAGCGCCATGGTCAGCACCACCATCGCCAGGCTGATCATCAGGGTGATCTGCACCTCGGCCAGCGACGCGCGGATGGTCGGGGTGCGGTCGAAGTAGGGGGTGAGCGTGGTGCCGGCATCGAGATGGCTGGACAGTGCCGGCATCTCCGCCTTGACCCGGTCCACGGTCGCCACCAGGTTGGCGCCGCTGCGCAGGTACACGTACATCAGCACGCCGCGCCTGCCGTTGAACCAGGCCGCCTGGAACGCGTCCTGCTGGCCGTCGTAGACGGTGGCGATGTCCTTCAGCCGCACCACCGCGCCGTCGTGGCTGGCGATGGCGATGTTGGCGAAATCGGCCGCCTTGCGCACCTGGTCGTTGAGGACGATGGCGGTCTGGCTGCGGCCGTCGTCGAGGAAGCCCAGCGGCGAGGCCACGTTGGCCGCGCGCATGGCGTTGCGCAGGTCGTCCGGGCTCAGCCCCAGCGCGTTCATCGCGCGCAGGTTGAGGTCCACCCGCACCGCCGGGGTGGAGGCGCCGGCGATGTCCACCTGCGATACCCCCGGCAGCTGCCGCAGGCGTTGCGCCAGCAGCGAGTCGGCCATGTTGTAGAGCTGCGCGACCGACTGCGTGTCCGAGGTCAGCGACAGCGCGATCACCGGGTCGTCGTTGGGGTTGGCCTTCTGGTAGGTGGGCGTGTTGATGCCGGCCGGCAGGTCGGCCATGGCGGCATTGATCGCCGCCTGCACGTCCTGCGCCGCCGCGTCGATGTCGCGGCTGGTGTCGAACATCAGGAACACCATGCTGCGGCCGTCGCTGCTGCTCGAGCGCATGGTGCCGATGCCCGGCACCTGGCCGAGGTGGCGCTCCAGCGGCGCGGTGACGGTGGCGGCCATGGTGTCGGCGTCGGCGCCGATGTTGCTGGCCTGCACGAAGATCACCGGGATCGACAGGTTCGGCAGCGCCGCGACGCCCAGCCGCAGGTAGCACAGCAGCCCGGCGAAGAACAGGCCGATGGCCAGCAGGCTGATGCCGATCGGGCGCTTGATGAAGGGCGCGGAGATGTTCATGCCGTGCGCTTGCCGGCGGCCTGCAGGCGTGCGGCGGCGCGCCGCTCGCGGCGCCGCGCGGCCCACTCGGAGAACCGCTCGAAGTACAGGTAGATCACCGGCGTGGTGTACAGCGTGACCAGCTGCGAGAGCAGCAGGCCGCCGACGATGGCCACGCCCAGCGGGCGCCGCAGTTCCGAGCCGATACCGGTGCCCAGCGCCAGCGGCAGCGCGCCGAGCATGGCCGCGGCGGTGGTCATCATGATCGGGCGGAAGCGCAGCAGGCAGGCGCGGCGGATCGCATCGAAGGCGTTCATGCCGGCGCGCTGCGCGTCCAGCGCGAAGTCGATCATCATGATCGCGTTCTTCTTGACGATGCCGATCAGCAGCACGATGCCGACGATGCCGTCCACCGACAGGCTCATCCCGCACAGGTACAGCGCCAGCAGCGCGCCGACACCGGCCGGGGGCAGGGTGGAGATGATGGTCAACGGGTGGATCCAGCTCTCGTAGAGCACGCCCAGCACGATGTAGATCACCGCGATGGCGGCCAGCAGCAGCAACACCACGTCGGTCTGGCTGCTGGAGAACTCGGCGGCGGTGCCGACGAACTGCGCCTGTATCTGCGACGGCAGCTGCAGCGCGGCCACGGCCTTGTTGATCGCCGTCACGCCTTCGGACAGCGAGTAGCCCGGGGCCAGGTTGAACGAGATCGTCGCCGACGGCAGCTGCTGCTGGTGGCTGACGATCAGCGGCGCGGTCCCCGGGGTCGCGGTGGCGATGGCCGACAGCGGGATGCTGCCACCGGCGCCCAGCGCGATGCCGGTGTTGCTGTTGCCGATGCCGGTGGCGGTGGAGGAGTTGCTGGAGCTGACCTGGCCCAGGGTGGTGGCGTTGCTGCCGGTGAGCGCGCCGCTGCCGTTGCTGCCGATCGCCAGCTGGTTCATCAGCGCGTCGGCGGTGCGGAACTCCGGCGCCACCTCCAGCACCACGCGGTACTGGTTGAGCTGGGTGAAGATGGTGGAGATCTGGCGCTGGCCGTAGGCGTCGTACAGGGTGTCGTCGATGGTCTGCATCGGCACGCCGTAGCGGCTGGCCTTGTCGCGGTCCACCTCCACGTGCAGGGCGCGGCCGTGGTCGGCCAGGTTGTTGTCGACGTCGGCCAGCTCCGGCAGGCGGCGCAGCGCGTCGGTGACGCGCGCGGCCTGCTCGGCCAGCTCGCGGCTGTCCATGTCCGACAGCGAGAACTGGTAGGCGGTGGCGGCCACGCGCGTGTCCAGGGTCACGTCCTGCACCGGCTTGAGGTACAGCGCGACGCCGGGGATGTGCGCGGCGGCGGCCTGCAGCCGCGGCAGGATCGTGTCCAGGCTGCCGCGCTCGCCGCGATCCTTGAGCACGATGTTCAGCTGGCCCTGGTTGAGCGTGGGGTTCATCGAGCCGGCGCCGATGTAGGCGGCCACGCCGGTGACCGCCGCGTCCTGGCGCAACGCCTCGGCCACGGCCCGGGTGCGCTGCTGCATCTGCTCGAAGGCCACGTTCTGGTCGGCGATCACCACGCCGGTGACCATGCCGGTGTCCTGGTCGGGCAGCAGGCCCTTGGGAATGGCGATGTACAGCAGCACGGTCAGCACCACCGAGCCCAGGGCGATGCCCAGGGTCATGCGCTGGTGGCGCAGCACCCAGTCCAGGCTGGATTCGTACAGGTGCACCAGCCGCGACCACGCCGTCACCTTGCCCTGCGCGGCGGCGCGCTCGTGGGCATCGTCGCCCTCGGGCAGCGCGTCGGGCTTGAGCAGGTAGGCGCACATCATCGGGGTGAGGGTCAGCGAGATCAGCATCGAGATCGCCACCGCGATCGACAGCACCCAGGCGAACTCGTGGAACAGGCGGCCGGTGACGCCCGGCATCAGGATCAGCGGCAGGAACACCGCGATCAGCGACACCGTCAGCGACAGCACGGTGAAGCCGATCTCCTTCGCGCCGGTCTCGGCGGCATCCTGGCCGTCCTTGCCCTGCTCGATGTAGCGCACGATGTTCTCGATCATCACGATCGC
>ERZ778017.3134-NODE-3134-length-12145-cov-6.347725_pt1 | contig 12145 bp, 10 predicted proteins | sample MGYA00375747_ERZ778017 | MGnify/ENA primary metagenome ERZ778017 (study PRJEB29350, sample SAMN05509838) | bioreactor metagenome | biome: bioreactor; material: wastewater | place: South Africa: University of Cape Town | collected 2014-03-17 ... | reverse complement strand
TTCCCTACACGACGCTCTTCCGATCTATGTCGCAGCGCTGGTGCTCGAGGACAACCGGCTCCAGGCGCTTGCGCTGTCGATCGCCGAAAAGGGCGGTGCCGGCGCGGTGCCGTCGCTGGTGCGAATCATGGAGACGTTCGAGGCGTCGGGGCGGCTCGACCGCAAGGTCGAAGGGCTCGCCGCGAACGACGAACTGCTTCGCCGCGCGCAGGAAGGGCGCGGGCTGACCCGGCCCGAACTCGCGATCCTGATCTCGACCGCGAAGCTCGCGCTTCAGGACGCGATTGAGGCGAGCGACCTGCCCGACGATCCGGCGCTAGCGGGCGATCTCGCGGCGGCCTTCCCGGCCGAGATGCAGCGCGATTTCGGCAAGGCGATCGCCGAGCACCAGCTGCGGCGTGAGATCATCGCGACCAAGCTCGCCAACCGCATCGTCAACCGCATGGGCGTCGTTCATCCCTTCGAACTGGTCGAGGAGGAGGGACGCTCGCTCGGCGACATCGCGGCGGCCTTCGTCGCGGTCGAGCGTCTGCTCGACGTGCGCGAGATCTGGGCGTCGCTCGACACTGCGAAGATCGACGAATCGATCCGCCTGTCGCTGTTCAGCCAAGCTGCGTCGGCGATGACCTCGCAGATGGCGGACCTGCTGCGGATCAGCCCGACGCTCACCCAGCCGGGACCGGTGGTCGCGCGCCTGGAGCCCGGCGTCGACCGGCTGACGATGACGGTCGACACGCTGCTCAGCGAATCGGTCCGGCGCCAGTGGGACATGCTCAGCAAGCAGTTGCTTGATGCCGGCGCGCCCGAGGCGCTGACTGCCGCGGTGGTGCGCCTGTTCAAGACCGACGGCGCGATCGGCATCGTCGACCTCGCCGAACGGCGCGGCGACGACGAGGTCGGGGTGACGACCGCCTTTACCCATCTGGGCGAGGCGCTGGGGCTCGACTGGGCGCAGACGCTCGCCGCGCACATGAGCCCCGCCGATCCGTGGGAGCGGCTGCTTGTCAACAGCCTCGCGCGCGATTTCCAGCAGATGCGCCTCGGCTTCCTCGCCGGGCTGCCGAAGGGCGATCTCGACGCGGCGGTGACGAAATGGCTCGCCGAGCATGCGGCGCGCGTCGCGCAGTTCCGCAGCGTCGTCGACCGTGCGCGGACGATTCCCAGCCCGAACGGCGCCATGCTCTCGCACATCGCCGGGCAGGCGCGCGGATTGTTGGGGCGATAGGTCGATGACAGCCCGCGTCGTCATTGCGAGCGGAGCGAAGCAATCCGGAGCGGTTATGGCCCGCTCGGGATTGCCGCGACGCTTCGCTCCTCGCAATGACGGAGCGGCGGACGTCGTCATGCCCTATCAGCCGCGCGTCGCGATCCTCGTCCCGGCCGCCGACTATGGCGAACATTGGCATCCGGCGCTCGCGCGCAAGACCGCGGCGCTGACCGCCGCCGGGCTGGCGGTCGAGCCGCGGGTGTGGACCGATCCGGGCGATCTTTCGGGATTCGGCCTGATCCTGCCGCTGCTCGCCTGGGGCTATCCGCGCGCATCCGCCCGCTGGTATGCGCTGCTCGACCGGCTCGAAGCCGAGGGGCTGCGGGTCGTCAATCCGGTGCTGGTGCTGCGCTGGAACAGCGACAAGGCCTATCTCGCCGAACTGGGCGCGAAGGGTGTCGCCGTGGTGCCGACGATCGAGGTCACGGCGCTCGACGACGACGCATTGGCCGCCGCGCGCGCGGCGCTCGGCGCCGAAGAGCTGGTCGTGAAGCCGCCGGTGTCGGCGGGGTCAGACGGCACGCACCGGCTGGCGGCGGACGCCACCGTCCCGCCCGATGCGCGCGGGCAGCGGCGGCTGATTCAGCCCTTCATGCCCGGCGTGCTTGCCGAGGGGGAATATTCGCTTTTCCTGTTCGGCGGCCGCTACAGCCACGCGATCGTCAAGCGCCCGGCGGCGGGCGATTTCCGCGTCCAGCCGCAATTCGGCGGGCGCGAAGAGATATGGACGGCGAGCGCGGCGGCGCGTTCGCTGGCTGAAAGCGCGCTGGCGGCGGCGCCGGCTGCGACCATCTATGCCCGCGTCGACATGATCGGCGACGGCCGCGGCGGCTTCGCGATCATGGAACTTGAACTGATCGAACCGCAACTCTTCCTGAATTTCGCGCCCGACAGCGGTGCGGCATTCGGGGCTGCGGTGGCGGGGGCGCTGCTCACCGGCCAATCATGAGCGGCCAATTCACCAGCCTCTTTCCCGCCACAGCCACTGACGGATCGCCGAGGTCAGGTTCGGCGGGTCGTCCGCTTCCATCCGCTCGACGTCGATCCGCGCGACGAGGGCGTTGACGGGCAGAGCCCGCCGCCGGGCCTCTGCCTCGAGCGCATCCCAGAACATCGGTTCGAGGCTGATCGAGGTCGGATGACCGGCGATGGTCACCGATCGCTTGACGGGGGGGTGGAAAGGTGGGGTGTCGGCCATTCAACCTATCTGCCGTCCGCATCCGGCGAAGTCGAGATGCCCGACGGAAAGGCGGGCACTCGCGGCGACGGCAAAGCCGCCGCCGTGACGTCAGACGGGTTCGGCCAGCCTTCGGGCCGACCGCCCCGCTGGCCGAGCCGGCGGCTGCCGCTTTGCGGCACCGGCGCCTAACTCGTCGTTCGCTTCGCGACCGCCTTCGTTACACGCCTGCCGCCGTCAATACATGTGCTGCCCGCCGTTGATGCTCATCGTCGATCCGGTCACGAAGCCGGCGTCTTCGCTGCACAGGAAGGCGACGCCGCGCGCGATCTCGTCGGCCTGGCCGAGGCGGCCGACGGGGATCTTGGCGACGATCTTCTCAAGCACCGGCGCGGGCACCGCGGCGACCATGTCGGTGTCGATGTAGCCGGGCGCGATCGCGTTGACGGTCACGCCCTTCTTGGCGCCTTCCTGCGCCAGCGCCTTGGTGAAGCCGTGGATGCCCGATTTGGCGGCGGCATAGTTGACCTGGCCATATTGCCCCGCCTGGCCGTTGATCGACCCGATGTTGACGATGCGGCCCCAGCCGCGCTCGACCATGCCGGGAAAGGTCGCCTTCGCCATGTTGAAGCAGCCGCCGAGGTTGATGCGCATCACGTCGTGCCAGTCGTCGTAGCTCATGCGGGCGAGCGTGCCGTCGCGGGTGATGCCGGCATTATTGACGACGATGTCGATCGGCCCGACCTCGTCCGCGACCCGCACGCAGCCGTCGAGGCACGCCTGATGGTCGCCGACGTCCCATTTATAGGCCGCTATCCCGGTGCGCTCGGTAAAGGCGCGCGCCTTTTCGTCATTGCCGGCATAGTTGGCGACGACGGTGATGCCCATGCCCTGCAGCTTCAGCGAAATGGCTTCGCCGATGCCGCGGGTGCCGCCGGTGACGATTGCGACGCGTGTCATGTCTGTTGCTCTCCCACAGATGTTCTACCCCTTGATTAGGACGGGGCGGGGAGCGTCGCAAGTTGACCGGAACGTCAATCGCGCATCGTTTCGGGCACGCGTCGGCCGGCGCGGACGCGCGAGACGTCGCCGACCGCAAACTCGGCGCCGGCGACGGTCAGCACAAGGTCCGCGCCGCCGCCCGCAAGCCCCGGCAGCAGCCCGTCCGCCGGCAAAGTCAGCAGCCGCAGCATGCCCGGCTCCCGCCCCGGATCGCCACCGCCCATCGTCGGCGCGGCGCGCTCTGCCAGGTCGCGCCACAGCGGCTCAAAGAAGGCGCGCGCGGGGGCGGACATAAGGCCGGGGTCGCGGCACCAGCCGCGCTGCGCCTGTTCGAACGCCTGCCGCAGATAGGCGCCGACCCACAGATCGGCCCGCGCGTTGTGGCGGGTCAGCGGCAGCGTGAGGATGTCGGCACGTGCCTCGCCCGTCTCCGGATCGGTCGCGTGCGTTACGTGCGTCCAGCGGATCGCGTGCAGCGCCGCCATCACCGCGCCGGCATCGGCGGCGGAAAAATCCTGCCGGCCCGCCGTGTCGCGGATAATCGCGATAATCTCCTCGGCGCGCGCGCGGGCGTCGCGGTTGGTGCGCACTGCATCGGTCAGTTCTTCGCTGGCGCCGACGGGCAGGATAGCGTCGGTCGCCAGCCGGTCGAGACGCGCTTCGAGCAGGTCGGCCATCGCCAGCATGCTCTGCCAATCGAAGGGGTGGAAGGCCGGGTCGGCGATGTCATAGCCCTCGGCGCCCAGCGCGGCGACCCAATCCTCCGGCGCATCCGCTGCTTCGCTTTCCGATTCGCCCGGTGCGGCCTCGATCACGTCGACCGGCCATTCGGGAAAGGGCTCGCCGTGCGGCGGATCGCGCGGCGGCCCGTCCTCGGCAAGATGCAGGACGAGCGGCGCGTTCGTGGCCGGATGGCGGAAGAAAGCGAGCGAGCCGTGCCGCGGTCCGAGCCCGCCCCACAGCGCGGCGGGCAGCGCGTCGCAGGCGATCTGTGCGACGAAGACGGCGTCGACGCCATCGATCCGCGGCCAGTCGAGCGACGCGGGCAGGCGCAGGCGGCCGCCGATGCGGCTGTTCGTCGAGATCGCGTCGCGCAGCGGGACCTGCGGGACGAGGCGCACGACGACGCCGGCGGCTGCCAGCGCGGCCTCGTCCGACGTGTCGGCTATCGGTGTCTCCGGCGGGGCGGCCGGGGCGTCGGCGGCGCGCTGCTCGACCGCGGCGATCTGCGCTTCGAGCACGGCCGCGTCGAAACGGTCGGGCGGCGCGCTTTCGTCGTCGGCTTCGGCCGCGTGCGTCGATTTGATTCGCGCGAGGCGCGACGGCGCCATGGCGATCGCCGGCTCGGCGTCGCGGGTCCGGCTCCGCTTTGCGAACGGCCGCTCGCGCGGTGCGGGCGCACGCGGCGCGGGCTCGGTCTGGGGACGCCGCGCGCGCAGGACCAGGAACAGGATCAGCAGGAAGACCAGCGTGACGCCGGCCAGCGTCAGCGCCGCCGATTGCAGGTCGCTCATGGCCTATCTCCACATCAAACGCCCGGCCGGCCGCGGGGCCGCGACAGCTTAGGCGAAGGAGTTAAACAGGAAGTAAGCGCTTTCCCCGACCGGCCATTTACCCCGGCAGCCAGCCGGCCAGTTCGCGCCGGACGAGCGCGGTCAGCATTTCGAGGCCCGCCACGTCGGCGTTGAGGCAGGGCAGATAGGCGAAATTGCGCCCGCCCGCGCGCTCGAAGGTCTGCTTGCCGCGAATCGCCAGTTCCTCCAGCGTTTCGAGGCAGTCGGCGGCGAAGCCGGGGGCGAAGACCGCGACGCTGCGGCCTTCGCCGCCCAGCCGTGCGAGCGTCGCCTCGGTTGCGGGTTCGAGCCAGCGGGCGCGGCCGAAGCGCGACTGGAAGGCGACCTCGACCGGGCGGCCGAGCGCGTCGGACAGAAGTCGCGCCGTCGTCTGGCACTGGTCGTGATAGGGATCGCCGAGCGCGCGCGTCCGCTCGGGCATGCCGTGGAAGCTCGCGAGCAGCACGTCGGGCGCGAAGTCGAGCGCCGCCAGCCCCGCTTCGACCGATGCCTTCAGCGCGCCGATATAGGCGGGGTCGTCGGGGTAGGGCGGCAGGAAACGCAGGCTCGGCTGCGCGCGCAGCGTCGCCAGATGCGCGCCGACGGCATCGACCGCGGTCGCGGTCGTCGCGCCGCAATATTGGGGATAGAGCGGCACGACGAGGATGCGATCGCACCCTGCGGCGATCAGCGCGTCGATCGCCGGGCCGATCGCCGGCTCGCCATAGCGCATCGCGTAAGTGACCCGCGCCGCCGGGCCAAGGTCGGCCTGCAGCGCGTCGGCCTGTGCCCGCGTGATCGCGGCGAGCGGCGAGCCCGCATCGCTCCATATCAGCCGATAGGCGCGCGCCGATTTCGCGGGCCGCGTGGTCAACACCGCGCCGCGCAGGATCGGCTGCCACAGGAGGGGCGGGATTTCGACGACGCGCCGGTCGGACAGGAATTCGGCCAGATAGCGGCGCACCGCCCCCGGCTCGGGCGCGTCGGGGGTGCCGAGATTGACGAGCAGCACGCCGATGCGCGCGCCGTTATGGCCGGGCGGCGGCGTCACAGCGGATGCGCCGACAGCGGCAGGCGACGGATGCGGCGGCCCGTTGCGGCGAACATCGCGTTGGCGACTGCGGGGGCGACGACCGGCACCCCGATCTCGCCGATCCCGCCGGGGTCGCGGTCGCTGTCGATGAACTCGATCAGGATCTGCGGCGTCTGCGACAGGCGCGGCAGGCCGATCTGGTGCAGCTTGCGCGCTGTGGCGAGGCCGCCTTCGTAATCGGTCGTCGCGCCGACCGCGGCGGCGAGGCCGAAGATCAGCCCGCCCTCCACCTGCTGCCGCGCGATCGCAGGGTTCACCAGCCGCCCGGCATCGACCACCGCGACGAGTTGTTCGACCTGCAACCCCTTGTCGCTGGCGCGCGCGGTCGCCATCAGCGCGATATGACTGCCGCGCATCGAATGGCAGGCCAGTCCCTGCGCGGTGCCGGCGAGGCCGCCCTCCCAGCCGCCGAGGCTGGTCGCGGTGAGCAGGCAGCGTGCGAGCAGCGGCGCCTGTCCCAGCATCGCCATGCGATAGGACAGCGCATCGGCCCCGGCGCGCGCCGCCATCTCGTCGACGAAACATTCGGTGAAGAAGGCGGTGTAGCTGTCGGCGTTGCCGCGCCAGCGCGCGGTCGGCAGGCCGATGTCGGCGGGGCAATGATCGACCGCGTGGTGCGGGATGGCATAGACGCCGCCCGCGCCCTCGACCGCCGCCGCGTCGACCCGCCCCGCGGCGTCGCGCTGCGCGACGTCGGCGGGCGTGCCGTCGAACAGGCGGGCGCGGGCCTCGTGATTCGTCGCTGGCACGGCGATCCGCGCGACGAGCGCGTCGATGCCGCCCGCCGCGTTGAGCGTCGCGGTCATCTTCGCGCGCGCGGGCGCACGCGGCATGTCGCGCATGATCTCTTCGGCGCGTGACCAGCAGAGCTGGACGGGACGCTTCACCTGCCGCGCGATGATCGCTGCCTGCACCGCGACGCTGTGGTCGAGGCAGGCGTCGAACGATCCGCCCGCCATCATCGGGAACAATGTCACGGCGGCGGGGGACAGACCCGTGGCGCGCGCGATCGCGTCGCGGCACTGCGCGGGCGCCTGCGTCGCAACCCAGACGCGCAGTCGGTCGCCCGAAGGCGCGGCGGTCGCGGTGCGCGTCTCGATCGGGGCGTGGAGCGCCGGGGCGACGAGATAGTCGGCGGCGATCCGCTCCCGGCCCGCCATCGCGTCCTCGACGTCGCCCTTGTGCGCGATGCGATAGCCGTCGCCCTTCAGCGCGGCGGCGAGCGCGCGGTCGATGCCGTCACTGGAAATCGGGGTTCCGCCGGTCTCGAATTCGGGGGCGAAGCGGTCGAGCGCGCGGTTCGCGGCCCACCAGTTGCGCGCGACCGCGGCGACCCAGCGCTCGTGCTCGACGACCGACAGCACGCCGGGCGAGGCGAGCCCCGCCTTGCGATCGATGCGCTTCAGCCGCGTCGCGCCGAACGGTCCCTGGCGGATCGCGGCATAGACCATGTCGGGCAGGCGGATGTCGCCGGCGTAATTGGCCGACCCATCGACCTTCGCCGGCAGGTCGAGCCGGGTAAGGTCCTTGCCATAGAGCGGGTCGGCGCTCGACGCGCGATAAACGGGCTCGGCAGGCGGTTCGAGCAAAGCGGCGGCGGCGGCCAGTTCTCCGAAGGACAGTTTCCGGGGGCCGAGGGTGACGAAGCCGTCCTGCGTGTCGCACTGCTGCCAGTCGGCGTCCCAGCGCCGCGCCGCCGCCATCATCAGCAGCGCGCGCGCCTGCGCCGCGGCGTCGCGACACGGCGCTTCGAACATGCGCACCGACGAGCTGTTGGCGGTCAGCATCACCGCGTGGCGCACCGCCCATTCGCGCCGCGCCCAGCTGCGCACGTCGGCGACGAAATCGGGGACGCCGGCGCGCGGCATGAAGACGGCGCTATCCTCGTCGACGATCAGCGTGTTGGTGTAGAGCGCGTTGATCGGCGCCGTCTCGACCGCGACCGTGCGCCAGTCGGCGCCCAGTTCGTCGGCCATGATCTGCGGCAGCAGCGTGGTGACGCCCTGGCCCATCTCGCATTGCGGGACGATCGCGCTGATATGCCCATCGTCGCCGATCTTCAGGAAGGCGTTAAAGACATGCTCGTCGGGCGCGGCGGTCAGGTTGGGGCGATAATCGCGCGGCCACACCGACCAGGCGAGCGCCAGCCCGCCCGCCGCGGTGGCGCCGACCAGCAGCGAACGGCGGCTGACCGGCGGCAGGCGCCGCCCCTTCGTGTCGATCGTGTCGCGAATGCCCGCCATCGCCGCTGCTGATAAGCGGGGCGCGGCTGGGAGGCAAAGGCTTTCGGGGCGGCTTTTATTCCGGCCATCCCCACGGCGCGGGGGGCGGGGGCACCGGCCGGTCATAGTCGAAGGCGACGCGGAACAGGCGGTCCTCGCGCCGCAGTTCATAGACATAGCCCGAATCGCTGGTCTCGACGGCCCAGACGTTGGTCGTCGACGCGTGGCTTCCGGTGCGTCCGAACAGCGCGATCGATTCGGCGTCGACGGGAAATTCCTGCCGCGTCGCGGTACCGGAGGTCGCGGTATCGCCGCCGTACATCGTCGTCTCGTCCTTCGATCCGTCGGCGTGGCGATGGTCGTGCTTCAGCCGCAGGCCGGCGTCGGTGCGGGTGATAATCCAGGTGCGCGAACGGTCCCAGCCGCCGTCCTCCGCCAGCCCCTCGATATGGAAGGGGATTTCGATCCGGTCGGGGGTGCAGCGGCGGAAATGAACGATCATCGCCTTGTCGCGCATCGCGGCATCGGCCTGCTGGTCACTGACGAGGCGTCCTGCATAGGCCTTGCCGCAATGGTCGGCGAGCGCGGCGAAGAAGACATCCTGCGGGTCCGCCTGCGCGGGCGAGGTAGCGCAGGCCGCAAGCGCGGCGGCGGCCGTGGCGGCAAAGAACGGCTTCATGTCGGCTAGTCCCCCTGTCAGGCTTCCTATTTCAACAGTCCCAGCCGCGGAATCTCGACCTTCGGGCAGCGATCCATGACCACGGTCAGCCCCGCCGCCTCGGCGCGGCGCGCGGCGTCATGGTCGATCACGCCGATCTGCATCCACACCGCCTTCGCGCCGTGGACGATCGCCTCGTCGACCGCGGCGCCGGCTTCGGCGCTGTTGCGGAAGATGTCGACGATCTCGGCCGGCGGCTCGACATTGGCGAGCGTTGCGACGACCGGCGCGCCGTGGATCGTCGCGCCCGCGTGGCCGGGGTTGACCGCGATCACGTCATGCCCCTGGCGGACGAGGAAGCCGAGCACCTCGTTCGAGGCGCGCGCCGGGTTGGGGGAGGCGCCGACCACCGCGATACGGCGCGGCCGGCTCAGCAACTCGCGGATTTCGCCTTCGTCGTTGATCGCCATCTAGCGGCCTTTCCGTGCTTCGAGCCATGCGGCGACGCGCGCCGCTATCGCGTGGAACGGCTCGCCTTGCGGGTCGGTTCCGGCGGCGGGCGGGACGCCGCCGTCGCTCGCGAGGCGGATGCCCATCGCCAGCGGCACCCGGCCCAGAAAGTCGAGCCCCATCTCCTTCGCCGCCGTCTCGGCGCCGCCGCTGCCGAACGGGTCGCTCACCCCGCCGCAATGCGGGCAGGCATAGCCCGCCATATTCTCGACGAGGCCGATGATCGGTACCTCGACCTGCTCGAACAGCGACACGGCGCGCGCCGCGTCCATCAGCGCCAGGTCCTGCGGGGTCGAAACGATCACCGCGCCCGCCGGCTTGTGCTTCTGGATCATGGTCAGCTGGACGTCGCCGGTGCCGGGGGGCAGGTCGACGACCAGCGTGTCGACCGCACCCCAGCTCGCGTCGACGAGCTGTTCGAGCGCGCGCCCGGCCATCGGCCCGCGCCACGCGATCGCCTGCCCCGGCGCGGCGATCTGCCCGGTCGACAGCATCGGCACGCCATAGGCATTGTCGACCGGCACCAGCTTCGACCCGCGCGACGCGGGCTTGGCATCCTCGCTGTCCATCAGCCGGGGCAGCGACGGGCCGTGGATGTCGGCATCGACCAGCCCGACCTTGACCCCCAGCCGCCGCAGTGCGACCGCCAGATTGGCCGCGAGGGTCGACTTGCCGACGCCGCCCTTGCCGCTGCCGACCGCGATGATGGTGAGCGTCTTCTTTTCGGCGGTCATCGCGACGCGGACCTCTCGCACTCCCGCTTCGTTCAGCAGCGCGGCGCGCACTCTGTCCTCGAGCGGCTGGCGCTCGTCGGTGGCAAGGCCGGTGACGTCGAGGACGACCGCGAGCAGACCCGTGTCGTCGAGCAGCCGCAAGCCCGATGTGCGCCCCGCCGACGCCTCCGCGGCGGTGGCGGTCAGGCGGGCGATGTCGGGGGCTGGGTCGGTCATGTCCAGCGCAGATAGGCATGATGGGCCGGATTGCCAGCCATTTTATCCAGACACCCCCTGTTAATCGCGCCCGCCGCCCCTATAAATGCAGGCATGAGCAATGGCAGCGATGGCAACATGGAAGGCCGCGCCCCCGGGGGAGTGCGGCAATTTTTCCATCAGATCAGTCAGATGGCAAACAGTCCCTGGGGCAATGGCCCCAAGGGGGGCAAGGATGACGGCGGCGACGGCAAGCGGCCCGGCCCGCGCAATCCGTGGGTGACGCCCGACCCGACCGACCCGCTGCGCGGACGCAAGCCGCGCGGTCCCTCGGCGCTCGACGAGCTGCTGCGCAAGGGACGCGGCTTCGGTGGCGGTGGCGGCTCGGGCGGCGGCGGCGATGGCGGCGGCTTCGACGTCGCGATGGCGGCGCGGCGCTGGAAATGGGCGATCGTCGCGGTCGTGCTGGTCATGGTGCTGCTGTCGATGGTGCATATCGTGCCGCCCGAAAAGGAAGGCGTCGTCACGCGGCTCGGCAGCTATTCGCGGACGGTCGGCCCGGGCGTCAAATGGACGCTGCCGCCGCCGCTCGAGCGGATTCGGCTGGAGGACGTGCGCGCGATCCGCACCATGCCGATCGGTTCGCCCAACGCGACCGACGAGAATTTCGTGCTGACCCGCGACCAGAGCCTTGTCGACCTCGCCTATGAGGTCCGCTGGTCGGTGCGCGATCCCGAACTCTATTTCTTCCAGCTCGCCGACCCCGACGGGACGATCCGCGAGGTGGCCGAAAGCTCGATGCGCGCGACGGTCGCCAATTTCGACCTCGTCCAGGCAATCGGCCCGGGCCGCGTCGAGATCGAGGCGCAGGTGCAGCGGCGGATGCAGGACCTGCTCGACCAGTATCGCGCCGGGGTGACGATCCAGGGCATCGCAATCCGGCAGGCCGATCCGCCGAGCCAGGTCGACGAAGCGTTCAAGGAGGTCACCGCGGCACGGCAGGAGCGCGAATCGGCGATCAACCGCTCGCGCGCCTATCAGCAGCAGGTGCTCGAACGCGCGCGCGGCGACACCGCGGCGTTCGACCAGATCTACGAACAGTACAGGCTCGCGCCGGGCGTGACCCGCAAGCGGCTCTATTACGAAACCATGGAGAGCATTTTGTCGAACGTCGACAAGACGATCGTCGAGGCGCGCGGGGTGACACCCTATCTGCCGCTTAACGAAGTGCAGCGCCGCCTGAACAGCAGCGAGGCCGACGCGGCCGCGGCGCCCGCGAAGGGAGGCCAGTGATGTTCGAATCGCTGATGCGCAACCCGCTCCGCCTGCTCGTCGGGCTGCTCGCCTTCCTCGTCCTGCTGTCGCAGACGCTCGCGATCGTGCCCGAGGACAAGCAGGCGCTGATCCTGCGCTTCGGCGAGATCGAGCGCACCGTGAACCGCTACAAGTCCGGCGAGCAGTTCGGCCGGTCGGGTGCCGGGCTCGTCGTGCGCGTGCCCTTCATCGACGGCATCCAGTATATCGACAAGCGCGTACTGGGCGTGAACATGGAGCGCCAGCAGGTGCTCTCGACCGACCAGCAGCGGCTGCAGGTCGATGCCTTCGCGCGCTTCCGCATCACCAACCCGGTGCGCATGTACACCGCGATCCGCTCCGAGGAACGGTTGCAGCAGCAGCTCGCGACGATCCTCGGCTCGTCGCTGCGCAACGAACTGGGCAAGCGGACCTTCGCGA
>ERZ778017.3132-NODE-3132-length-12149-cov-4.853150_pt1 | contig 12149 bp, 5 predicted proteins | sample MGYA00375747_ERZ778017 | MGnify/ENA primary metagenome ERZ778017 (study PRJEB29350, sample SAMN05509838) | bioreactor metagenome | biome: bioreactor; material: wastewater | place: South Africa: University of Cape Town | collected 2014-03-17 ... | reverse complement strand
TTCACCAACAAGATATATCATCCTAACATCGACGAAGGGTCGGGATCTGTTTGTTTGGACGTAATTAACCAGACATGGTCGCCGATGTTTGGGTTGTTAAACATCTTTGAGAACTTCTTGCCGCATTTATTGCGGTATGCCAACCCGTCTGACCCTTTGAACACCGAGGCGTCGAATTTGATGACCACAGACGTCAACAAGTACAACATCACAGTTCAGCAGTACGTCAAACAGTATGCGCGTAACATCTCGTTGGACGATGGCGACGACGGGGGCGACGACGGCGACGACGGCCTGGATGACGAGTTGTCTGACGTAGGCTCGCTCAGTTCCGACGACGACGACGCCGCCGGCAAGATCGACTTGTAGCGCCATTGGGCCCCGGGTGGCGGTGCGGTGCGGTGCGCGCGGTGAGACCAGCGCGAATGATTTAATGTCTATGGCACGGTGTGCCATGCTAGTGATGAGACAGGGTCGTCATCGTAGATTTATGATAATGGTAGCATTAGTTGCATTTGTTTTTATGCCCAGTTATGGAGTTACAAGTTATGGAATTGAAAGTTGCGGAATCGTACAGGTAATGAAGTATACGTCGATACATTTACTGTTTGTAGGCTGTAGGTGGTGTGATTACCATGATGTGATATTGGTTCGTGGTCTTCGTTTTGGTGACAGTTTCTTAGTGCGACGCTCGTGGGAAGTTCGCACTAGGTTTCGCTGCCTGTGTGGTTGCGCCAGAATTTAGACATTTCGTACCGCGACTATCTACGATGTAAACCAGGCAGATTATTTATGTCTAATTAATAAGGCAATGGTAGCAAAAGACTCCAAGCAAGACGAGCTGGAAAAAGAACAATCAGCCGAGGCGGTTGAATCGAAGCCGTTTGTCTCCAACGACGATTTGTACAGAAGATCAACCCAATACAGACTATGGTCGTTTATCACCGATGACTTGGAAGCAAGACGAAAGCAAGCAAACGAAAAAGGAAGAGCCCATGCCACCACCAAGTTCAAAGAAGCATACGTCGCACTCAAGCAGGCCCACCCAGAGCTCTTTGCTCAGTATGGCGACACAGAATTGAGTCCGTCCAACTTACTCTTGTTAATTACACCAGAGGAAGAAAGCAAGTTCTTACGATTTTACAGCAACATGATCATCAAATTGTCCGCATCGTTCAAAATGCCCACACAGGTGAAAGCAACCGCGATTTCATTGTTTAAAAAGTTCTACTTGGTGAACTCGGTGATGGAATACCACCCCAAATTGGTGCTTTTCACTTGCTTGTTCCTAGCAGCCAAATCCGAAAATTACTTTATATCGATCGAAGCATTTGTTAAGCCATTGCAAAAAGTAGAACCAAAAGATATTCTTGATTTGGAGTTTACTGTTCTACAAAGCTTGCAATTTACATTATTAGTACACCATCCATTTAGGCCCCTTTATGGATTTTTCCTCGATTTTCAAGCCGTGCTATTGCACCCATCTCCCGTGATGTACGATGTGAATATCGACACGATTGGAGCATTGTATGACAAATCTAAAACATGGTTGAACGAGAACGCCCTTTTGAGCGACGTAGGGTTCCTCTTCACCCCACCACAAATAGCATTAGCAGCATTATACGACTGCGACAGAAGAATTACTGACAAGTACTTGAAGCGAAAATTCATCAGCGACGAGAAAGCAGACGACGCAAAATCTACAACCGAGAACGATTCCAAGCACGACCATCCTGTTGACGGCCCAAACGTTGTGGTTAAGCAAGAGAACGGGGACGACATGGTAGCAAACGGAAAGGATGGGAGTCAAGCTGATCCAGACAGTAAAGCTCAGGCTCAAGAACAAGACGAGCTGAAAAAGACCCCGTCAAACCGAGAACAGTACGAGACTATTATACGAACCATCAGAAGATGTATCAAAGTGGCCAAGCAAGTTTCTGAGGCAAACCGTGACGAGTCCAAGGAAATCGACCGGAAATGCTACTACTGTTTGCACCCAAAGAAGTTGATTGAGAAGAAAATAAATAAGCTCAAGAGCCCACCACCGGAAACAAACCCCCAGCAACCTGCAGAACCTAGCGTAGTGTAGTCTGACGGGTTCCTGTCCAGCCCAGCCTGGCCCCGTCTACCACCACTACAGCATCAATAGGCCCACCAGCAAATACCACATTATATATCATCCGTTTCAAACCAAATTTCTTGTACGTAGCCACTGTGTCCTCTCGGTGTTCTCGCAATGCTCTATCACCACCCACCACGGTTTCGATGTAAAGTTGGTGAGTTTCGTCCCTGGTGTCTAACATTACCCTTTTGGGCTTTCTACAGGACAGTATTTTACTGCCGCTAATAGCCGCTAACATTAGCAAATATTTCCTCTTCTTTCAAACACACCAATTGATCGACCATGTTGAGAGCTAGAGCAGCGGCATTGAGGCGTTATTCCACTACTAACGCCAAACTTTTCTCAGATTTCAAAAATCCCGACTTGATCAAGACTTTAGGCTATGTAAACGGAAAATGGGTACCTGGTTCCGGAAACCAAACTTTCCAAGTCAACAATCCTGCCATTTTCCCACAAGAACTGGCGTTTTTAGCACAAGTGGCTGATCTCAGCCATACAGACCTTGATTCTGCTATCGTTTCGGCAGCGTCGTCGTTCCAGACGTTTAAAAAATCAACCGGAAGACATAGATCGGAGTTGCTCTTGAACCTCTACGAGTTGATGAGACTGAACGAAAACGACTTGGCGAGATTGATTGTTCTCGAAAATGGAAAACCATTTGCTGATGCAATTGGTGAAGTCAGGTACTCGGCGTCGTTCCTCCAGTGGTTTTCTGAGGAGGCTCCTAGAATTTATGGGGACGTCATAAACTCAGCTAATCCCACTAACAGAATCATCACTTTGAAACAGCCAATTGGTGTTTGTGGTATTATTACCCCATGGAACTTTCCTTCTGCCATGATTACGAGGAAATTGGGGGCAGCCATCGCTGCTGGCTGTACTACTGTCATCAAGCCGGCTTCAGAAACACCCCTTTCTGCGCTAGCATTGGCTCATTTGGCAGAACAAGCAGGGTTCCCCGCTGGTGTTGTAAACGTTATACCAAGTAGTGATAATGTTGGTAGTGGAAAAATGATTACCGAGCATCCACTTGTTCTGAAAGTGTCATTTACTGGGTCTACTGCCGTGGGGAAAATTCTCATGAATCAATCAGCCAGCACATTGAAGAAGCTATCGATGGAATTGGGAGGAAATGCACCATTTATTGTATTTGAAGATGCGGATATTGAGAAGGCTGCTGCCGGAGCAATAGCGGCTAAATTTCGTTCCAGTGGTCAGACTTGTGTTTGTGCCAATAGAATATTTGTGCACGAGAGTGTTTACGACAAGTTTGTCGCAGCGTTTTGTAAGCTTGTGAAGGAAAAGACAAGGTTAGGCAATGGGTTAACTGAAGGTGTAACTCATGGCCCATTAATTCACCAAAAGTCGATGCATAAAGTTCGGTCCCATATTGAGGATGCAAAGAACAAAGGTGCTAAAGTGTTGCTTGGAGGAAATAAATCCAATTTAGGTGAAAACTTCCATGAATTGACGGTTTTAGGAGACGTCACTACCGAGATGGATGTTGCAAATGAAGAAACATTTGGTCCTGTGGCACCAATTTTCAGGTTTGCTGACGAACAAGACGTAATCAGAATATCAAACCTGCCAGAAGTGGGGTTGGCAGGCTACTTTTTCTCCAACGACATTAGACGTATATTCAGAGTTGCTGAAGAATTACATGTTGGAATGATTGGTGTTAACACTGGAGCCATTTCTGAAGCAGCATTACCATTCGGTGGTGTTGGTGAATCTGGTTTTGGAAGAGAAGGTTCCAAGTACGGAATTGACGATTACTTAGTAGTTAAGAGTTTAGTTTTAGGGGGGATTGAATAGTCAAACAATGATTTACGACTGAAATATTACACACTAGTTATTGATTCTGTAAAATCAAGAATTAAATAATATACATTAAATAGTAATACAAGTGTATAAACAGGTGAAAATATAAACAGGTGAAAACGGTCCCATTTTTATAGAAATTTAGTACTGATTACTTTGAATCCGTTGCAACGTCGACTGTCAAATCCGGGATATCGACTTTCTTGATTTTCACACCACCATCAGTGAACAATAACTGCTTATTGGGGTTTCTTTGGTTATAGTCTTTTTTGAGATCTTCGCCAAATTGAGTTAAGTCGGCTTTACTTTCAAGCATTTCATCTAATTTCCTTTTAAGGGCGTCAAATTCCGGATGTTGAAGCTGTACTGATTCCTTGGATAGTTTTTCATTTTCTGCCTTCAATTCTTCAAGTATTGTTTTGCCATCAAACACGTCGGGATTTATTCTTGGTAGTACCACCTCCTCTTTAGAACCCAATATTGTGCTGCGCATCCTGTCTAAGTTTTCTACTAGGTTGGCACAAGCAACTGACTTGAAGGTTAAAGACAACAACCCACCTTCAGCAGTAATCCCATTTACCACAGAAGATGGGAAATTTTTTAATGTCGCCGGACTGGGCTCGTAGACTGTAGGAGGAATCGCCGCAGTTTTGGTCTTTTTTGTGCCGCTACTCATTGAACTATTGTGGGTATGTTTCTGTTACTTTTAAGACTTGATTTTGTAAATAGATTTTTAGGTAATATTTTTATACGCAGTACCATATTTGGTGTTCCCAGTTAAGACAGTACAAGCGGTAAAACACTAGTGGAATTTCACTACAAGAAGTGGTTTTATGCAATTATTGTTATTGTGGTTGACCGTACAAAATTTATGATACTTTTTCCCAGAAAGAAATGTCATTAATTGGCCGATTTACTCGGCATTTCCTATGGCAAGCATTAAAAAAGTATATGCTCTGGTGCACCACCCTAACGAAAATACTCTGTACTCTCTAGGGGATGCTTTCAACTAGTGATTCCTCGATTCCATCGATTAATCCATCAATTTCTTCCACCTTTAATCCACAACTGGAACTGATTAATTTCCTGTATTTGTACATCTTACTATCAATTCCAAACTGCTTCATGGAATAAGTTAGTTTGTGCATCAACTTTGTTCGTTCCTGTTGTAGATGTGTCAATTCAATCGCATACTTCCATTTTTGTTCCTTTGATTCATCCTTTGCCGTTTCTGTTTCGTTGTATGCCGATTCGAGTTCTTGAACAGTATTCGCTAGATGATATGCCTGGTTCCTTTCTAGAATCCTTCTCAATGCTAATTCTTGATGCTCCACTTGCTTGCTGAGAGTCGTTAATTCGTTACCTAGTAATTTTTTACCTTCCTCTACCGAGTCAAACTCTACTAGTCCTATTTTTTCCAACATGGTTTTAAGTTTCGTTAATGTTTCGTCATTTATCGATCGTTTTTGTTCAAGTTGCTCTTCTATCCTCTTACATTCTTCCTCGAGAGCCTGTAACGTTTGGTCATGTGAATCAGATAATGAGCTGATCATTGTGCAGAGCATTGAAGATAAGTCTTTCATTGACAACTTCTTATCGTTTCTAGTAACTAACCGTCCTTCGCTATCCAATTTAGGGGGGTTTGGCTTTTGAAACTGTTGCACTGATGAGCAGGTCGGCTTCTTTGTTGGCTCAGAGAAAGGTTTGGCATTTTCAGAAATTACCCCAAGAGGTTGTAGGCCATTGGAGTCTTTAGAAATTGGAGTAGAAACTTCATATGTTTTGCCATCCATAAACACGTTTTCTTTGTTATCGCTCAAGTTATCCAAATGGGCCTTATCAACTCTAGCAGTCTCGCTCTCGTCATCCATATCATCTTCTTGGATTGCTGTTCGTTGTGTGTCTGGGGTCTCCGCCACACCACCATTACGGAATGCTGGTTGGACTGGAGTTTCAAGCATTGGTTGGAATTGATTAGTATTATTGATTCCATCCATTTGTGGCTGAACAAATTGCGGGGGCATTTCCTGACTGAATTGATTAACATTCCCATTTTGTTGGTAAGACAGTTGTTGCCATAATTGTTCTTGTTGCAGGGCATATTCTGGAAGAATACAATTATTTTGAAGAACCATTTTGGCAGTCTCCTTATTAATGTTTTCGAGATCATCTCGAGCTCCATATCCCAAGAGGAATCGTACAACTTTGGCACTTCCTGACTTTGCTGCTAACAACAAACAAGTGTCACCGTTAACGTCTTGGTGGTCAAGAACGTTTCGCAAAAGATCAACTTGTTTGGACGGATTCTGGTTCGACATTGTTGTCAATTTACTTAGTATAATGTTCAAATAATATCGTAAACTGTCATACTTCGACTTGACTTTGGCAAACTGACATAAATAATGCAATGGTGTTCGTCCGTTTATATCTGTATTAATCAAGCATAGCTCCAAATCGTCCAATACTTTGGGGAAATTTTTCAATTCATAACAATTATTGAAAGAGATGAGCTTGGATAATGGATTCAACCCGAAATTATTTACCACTAATGGTGAAGCTCCCTTAGATAATAATAAACGAATCATAGTATGGTTACCAATCGATGCTGCCCAATGTAATGGCGTATGTCCTTCATCATCAATAGGTTCGTTAACGTTAAAGTCAAATGGTGGATTATATATGAAGTAAGGAATTTCAGAGGTATCATCACTGAAAAACTTCAACAATTGAGACGCATATGTACCCTCTTCAAGCTTTGAATTCATCATCACATCAGCAGATACATTCTCAATGTAACGATTAGGGTTTTGAAGTTTCGATTTTTCTTCATTGGAAGAAATGGACGTGTCGCTTTCTTTACTTCTAGAAATCTCCTCCTGAGACCAGTTCGTTTCATTAGTAGACTGTGATGACGACATTCTATTGTGTAATGGCATTACTGGTTGGCTCATTGGATACGGCAATGATTGGAATTGGGGGTTTTGTGATTTGTTGAAGAGTTGTTGCTGTTTAAGTTGCTGTTTCTGTTGTTGGAGTTGCTGTTGCATCAATTGATAATTATAATCCTGAACTTTGTCGTTACGGTTCATGGAAAATTCTTGTTGAGAAGGTGGCATCTGATAGTTGGCATTTGGTATTTGCGTTTGCATTTGGTTATTCAAATGGGTATTCATTTGGGTGTTCATTTGGTATTGCATTGTTTGGTTCACGTAGTCAGAAGGATGAGGTTGAAGTTGAATTTGTGATTCAGAGTTGGGTTCTGACTTGTATTTTTTTGTCGGTGTTTCCAATTTGTTTTTTCTCTTGACATATTTACGTTTCACTGGAGTTGGGTCTTTGGCATTGGGTTTTTGTTTATGTGGAATGTCCAAATTTGGGTCAGATGAATCCAAAAACAATACCGGTGCTTGTTCCTCGGTAACTCCGTAAGTTGCTGCCAATCGTTTAGCATCAGGTAAGGGAATCCATGTCCCCTGGAACCGACCAAACCCACCTTGGATTTTCTCGTGCAATCCCGACTGGACACCTTTCTCCAAAATTTTGGTTCTTTTGGCCTTAGGAAAGTTGCAACATTTCAAAATCTGAGTTGCGTTGACCCAATCATCTTTACATCTTCTCATGATGGGAGAGTCATTCATAATACATTCAAATACTTCCGTCTTAAAATTGTTAGTACGCGTCAAATTTCATTCATACAAATTAATACTCACATTAGAATAAGTCGCCCTATAGATTCTTGGTTCTCCGTCACTCATTTTCTTATTATATAAACCATAAAAGAGCCCCGATATATCCCAATTGTCGATTAGTCCAAGATTGATTTCTTGCTTTATCACAAATCCTGGTAGGCACAGATAATTTGAAAAAACTTATATGTCGGAGGGTGTACATTTCCGTTTTTGGAAGACGTGTTTCTCGCTCTTATCGATGAAATTCAAAGTCAGGAAGATCACTGGTATGTTTCGGTATTGTTGCACAGTCATTTGTAATGTGTTTGTAATCGCTTGGTTCTAAGCTGGAATCATTTTTGGAATATTTTGAAGTTAATGGCATTTGTTCCAAAACTCCGAAAATGTTGGCTAGCCCGTATAATTCTCGTGTACTGATGACAGATTCATGTTATTTCGTATTCTAATGTAGGATTCAATTGCTGAGCATATCCATGTCTTCTGTGGTACATTTATATTGTAGAATTAATGTAGTTTTCACTTTTATATGACATGATAAATCCTAGATCAGCCACTTATTTGCAATCCTGATTTTAATACTTACTTCTTCGTTGAATTCTTTTCTAAATTCACATATTAGTTAACAATTGTCTAATATTTAAAGATATTACGACTATTCGTAATTAATTCCAAGAAGTTGAAAAAAGTATTGAACTTGCAAGAAAACTTCGTTAACTTTGGGTTTATTCTATTCCGTTTAGAACCGGCTGCAAATATACCAACCCTATCAGTACAGGGTCAAGAAACTCCCAAATGGACTCACAGAAAGCTATGGTTGCCTACTTGAGTTGTATGATTGAAATTAATATGCAGTATTTGCAGCCAACGCAAAGTTTTTCACAGTACATTAACATGCCTACAAGCACATAAACGAGATCGACTAGCGTATAACTCACGCAAGTATGTGCGCAATAAATGAATATGCACCGATTAAACTATGAATTGTCGTGCGGAAGAAGTAAGACTCTAATATCAGGAAAATTTTTTTTGATAAATTACACAAAGTCCAGTACAAGGTTTTAAGGTGAACCAAGGATACCAGTACCATGAATAAACAACAAAACAAAGGAACAATATTCTTATTCTGTTCATTCCAATATTAGGATATATGAAACCTAAGCTTCAAGGTATACAATACAAGTTGAATGAGGAATAAAGAAAGTAAAGAACCACTGGATAAGTAGTAAATCGGCTGCAATGGCAGTGACAATGCAAAGGAAATAATCTATGGCTGAATCTTCTTTAAAGTAAAGATCAGTTAAAATTCAGAGCTGGCAAAGAAAAGAACTATCAGACCAAAATGAAAAGGTTTAGAGTTCAGCACGCGTTAATGAGATCCTTGAAATGAAACACACATAGAGTCAATGCACTTTGCCGAAGAATCAACTAATCCTCTTTTCATTTTTCCAAGTGATTTGAGACTCGTTAATTGCAATCGGTCATGTCTGAGGTTGGAATCTAAAAGTTTGGTAACTGACAGATTTAAGTACCTGCGTGGTAACCACTTGGTTCAGATCTGTGAATAAAACGTCGAAACAAGCTTACTTGAAGAGACCATCTAGTTAACCTTTTGCATATTTTTCAAAAAGTTTACCTCAAGTAGTTCTATTGTAACCAACAGCAAGAACCAACTGTCACGAACCTTGGAGTATCGCTCAGTATCGATGTCACAATTTCGAAACAACATCAGCAGTCATCAATATTTAATATAAGTCTTCAATGGCATTTGATTGACTTGGACCGCGAATGGGGACTTCACAAGTCTCCGACTGAAATAGTTTGAGAGAGAAGAAACCGAAAAGTATTTTTCGATTGGCTTTGTGTCACAATTTAGTGTTGTTGCAACTGCGGATAATTTCGTTGCTAATACAGATCGCTACAGTAAATATGGGACAGAATTCAGTCGAAGGTATGTAAGAGATTTAAAGAAGTCAAAAATATACATTCCATCGTCTAGCGCGTGGTATTGTCAAATTCATTGTCAAAACTTGAGATAAAAAATAATCCTTTCTGATAGAATAATGCATAAACTAAGCCACAAAATATGCATATCAAGTTTCACCTACAGGTAAAGCTATTGATGAATGTTTGTTCTCGTGTCAGGATAATCCAGAAACATTTTCCAATGGGGTCAATAAGAAATTTAACTTATTGTATTGTTTTTTAATATTGTAAAATTTGATTAACTAATTCGTTTGGTGTAAAAATCTTCGGTAACGATAGATCTTATTGTGAATAGTAATGAACACATATCATGTTTGATGGTGCATGCATAGTTTCGATGGATTCTTATAGAAGGAGATTTAATTCCAAGTATGTAAGTACATTAGACTTAGACATGGTTTTTCCTTTATTTCAACGAATTTATGGGAACTAACAACTTAATTCCATGAATCTTAGGTCACTGTAGAGTTTGTAAATCTGATAAACTCAAAGCACTACTGACAAAACAGTTAGATTAGGTTTGGCCGACAAACAAAACTTCGTCATTTAAACATAGCTGTAAGAGAGGCAGTGATAGATATGAAATAGCTTGTGTTTAAATATTGCACTAGAGGTTTGTTTATTTTCTACATATCATAAAATGTCCCATTCTACTATTTGTTTCTCAGTAAGTAATGTTCTGTCGTTGATCAACAGATACTGGTGACAAAACATGTGCTTGTCAATTTAAACAAGTGATGCAACGATTTACAAAATTTGTCTGGGACAACAAACGCCTCTCTATACAAATCCTTGTTAATGATTGTATCCAAAGTCTAAACCACATTAATGCGATTGCAAACGTTTTAACAATACAAAGCATTCCAGTTTTGTAACTTGAGATAAACACGGTGGGGAAATAACCCTATGATTGAACCGTGGCAGATCTCTCCTCTTTTCTCAGGTGTGTTATTTTAATGATCGACAACGAAAATACAGAATGTTACACAGGAAACATTGTGCTACACCTATTCAACATGGTCTCTACTTATACAAAGTGACCATATGAACACAGCAGATCTCGGCAAAAGTAATTCAAAACACACCTCGTCAGCCCAGTCGCCAAAATATAAATAAATGAGAGGGGTTGTTATGCACGGTGCACCTCAGTTTCTTGAACAATGCCTAATGCGACGTCGAAGTATGTGTGGGGTCTGATTTTGTTTACATATGACGTATAACCTTCGATCACTATCAGTTGTATTACTTTTCTTGGAATGCTCTCCACACTATCTCACATCAATTTCGAGTCTCGTTGCATTGACAACAAAGCTGATACGTATATCCAGTATTGTTAATTCTGTAGGTTTGCATGACAGAAATAAAGTTTACCCAAGCCGCGTCATTTTAACCTCCGTTGATATCACTCTTGTCGATAATTCGCACTTGGTACAACGAATCTCTACAAACAAAAGCACAAGGTGCTAGCTTCACCTTTGGACAAGCTATATACGTTCTTAACTATAAATGATGACACTCCAACCCCTATTAATGCCACGCATCACAATCAAAACAAGTTCCGTTTATACGAAAAGAAATCATTCTTTATCTCAATGACGTAATCGAAGGGGACGGGGCTTTGGTCCGAATTGGGCAATGTGCAGTTGCGATGATCTAAACATAGTATAACTACACCGGTGAATAAACAAAATACAACTAGTAGTGTTTCAAATTTGGAGGGGATTTTGCACAGACCGTTTTTAGAGCGAGGTATATAAATAGGTTGACTTTCGTTCTCTGTGTTGCACCCTTTGATTTGATTATTCTTGAGCTTTTGCCACCATGACGTCGAGGCTAGGTATCAAACAGCCCCAGGCGGACAAGGTCACTGGAACGATTGTGATGCTCGATGCTTCGGAGGATTCAGCATCCGGCACCACCGCTCTGCACCACGACCACGACGTAGTTAAGAAATCTGCTACTGGAGTCATTTTAAACCCTCAACCTCAAGATAACCCTAACGACCCGTTAAATTGGCCAATATGGAAACGAGATATTTGCTTGATCATTATTGGGTTTCAAAGTTTTATTGGAGGTGGTCAATCGTCACTTTTGGCTGCAGGCATGTCAAAGTTGACGGAAGAGTTTCATAGTTCTTTATCAAGAGTGTCATATCTTGTGGGAGGATTCATGCTTTCCTTGGGGTTTGGTAGTGTTTTTGCATCTCCGTCGGCAGTGCTCTACGGGAAAAGACTCGTATACATAGTTGGTATCCTATTGTTCTTTGGTGGTTCTATCTGGGCCGGTGCATCCACATCGTTTATCAGCTTGATGCTAGCGAGAGTTATGACTGGGTTTGGAACTTCGCCCACTGAGTCGTTACCAAGTGCCACGATTGCAGAAATCTATTTTGCCCACGAAAGAGCTTACAGAGTTGGAATTTATACCATGTTGTTGCTCGGTGGGAAGAATATTATTCCATTATTGTCCGGGTTGGTTTTCCAATACCTTGATAGACACTGGTTGTTTTACATCCAAGCTTGTTTTTTGGGGTT
>ERZ778017.3130-NODE-3130-length-12155-cov-4.660826_pt1 | contig 12155 bp, 6 predicted proteins | sample MGYA00375747_ERZ778017 | MGnify/ENA primary metagenome ERZ778017 (study PRJEB29350, sample SAMN05509838) | bioreactor metagenome | biome: bioreactor; material: wastewater | place: South Africa: University of Cape Town | collected 2014-03-17 ... | reverse complement strand
GGGTATATGCGAGTAAATTTGACAGAAGCGAGTGTGAGGTGAAACACCAAGAACAGTTTTTGAGGAGAATTTTGCAAATAAACGCTGCTAAACAGTTCTTGAGACAGCTAGCGATATAAAATGACAAATATTGTTATATTATTGTCACGGAGAAATGGTGTCCACGACTAAATTAAGCGAGTGCTGGTGGACAAAGAAAGCCTGGGGACAATAATGTGGAACAATATAGTAAACAGTTATACTGTGGAGTCTCCTTAAATTGCAGTGGATATTATATTAGGAAGTAATACCAAAAAATGGCACTATAACGTTGAAATAACTATCTTTAAAAACCAACCGTTTAAGGAGGAAAGGAGAAGAATTCCAGAAACTTCTCTAAGATAGCAACGAACGAGAATAACTATCACTGAAAACTAAAATCGGTGGTTAATAATCGCCTACTTGACAACAAACGATGTAAAACAGGCAAACGAAACCGTTAAGTAGGCAACACTTGGTAACCACCAGGGGAGATAGTGACGGAAAACGACGGAAAAACACAGTCCAACTGGAACAAAAAACGATGGAAACCTTTTGAACGAGTAAAGAAAGTGAAAAACAATATTTATATCACCAAGAAATCTCTTCACTACAAAGATGCCGTTCTTATAGTATTAGTTTAAACTTTCGCTTCATGTACCAAAAATTACATGCAATTTTGACCAAAGTGGATAGTCTAGGGTAAAATGTACGGCATACAGATATTAATTTATTATGTGCAGAGCATAGGGCCCTAATTGATACAAATCACCAGAACAACCAAGTTGGTATGGTAGAAGATTGTGCCCGATATGAAACAGGATCGGGTTAAAATTGCGAGTTGTTGAACCGTTTTACAGAAATGAAATGTAGGTAAATAAATCAAGTTATTTTCTTGAGACGTACTAGGCATGTAGGGATCTGTTTTATGAGGACTCTGAACAGGGGTATTGCAAGAAGACTAAGTGCCGCTGTAGAGTCTGTTGTGTAACAGAGGAGGTACTTCTTGGTGTGCTTTCTGTTTTTTAAGAAGGTTCGGCCAGAATTCTAATTTACTACCGTGGAAGCAAATGGGTCCATGGTTCGCATTGACAGTATTGAAATCTGTCCATTTTTCTCTACGGCGGATCATGGACTGTTGTTCCAAGTCTGTTAAAATGGATGTCAAGCTAGAAAACTACTAGCTACAATTAAACTGGGTTCCATACTCACAAAACGACCCGAGATGGTCGGTGTAGTGCGAAGGTATATGTAGGTGACGGGCCAGGAAGACTGCTCCGCCGTAACACTGGTTGATCTAAGTGAGAGGGCCCTCGGAAGGCGGCAGAAATTGCAATGTGATGATACAGTTGCAAAGTACGCATTTTGTAGGGCTCATTGTTGTTCTAACGAATAGACATGTTACATCTGAGCCCTACATTATGTCCTACATTATGTCCTACATTATTTCCTACATTTTTGGGCCCTGTGACATCACAATTTTTCCCGTTTCAGTTGTCACGTTTCATTAGCCGACGGGGTACACTGCCACTATTATTTATCTCTGAGTTTGCAGTCAAGTCAACCTTGATTTTGGGTGTCCATGTCGCTGCAACCCTTCCCCGAAAGAACAAATGGCACTTGCACTATGCATACTACTAGCATTGCCTTGCAGGGCATGCCGCCAAAAATGGGGCATGGTAATACGCAGGAATGGCCATCCGGAATCATCTACTGGATTTGTAATGCCCCATAGTGACGGGTAAATTGCCTGATTCAACCAGAAAAATGGGGTTCGAGAGTTTGGGATGACAAAACGACTGCAAAACCTCCTGTTTTCTTGTAGAGAATCCATGGTATATATAATGTAAATATGTGATTGTAACGTAGTTTGTAAATTTTGTATCATGAGTTCAGCACAACATACAAGCAGAGGTTACGAATTGGGCACTCAAGGTGCTCACAACATATCCAAGGGCGGGAAGCACCCCCACTCGCTTCCCATTATTAACGACCCCCACGAAAAGAGAAAATGGATATTGGAGCACATGGCAGGGGTGTTGAGGGTGTTTGGAAGACAAGGATTTAGTGAAGGTGAAGCGGGCCATGTTTCCGTGAGGGATTGCATTGACGAAAATACGTTCTGGATGAATCCGTTGGGGGTTCATTTTTCTATGGTTTGTGCGGCAGACTTAGTTCATGTTGACTTAAATGGCAATATCTTGCCCGATGGGAATCAAGTACCTATAAATGCTGCTGGATTCGCTATTCATTCGTCACTACTCAAGGCTAGGCCAGATATCAACGCTGCTTGTCATAATCATGCTATACATGCGAAAGCATATTCTGCGTTTGGCCGTCCCTTAGATATGATCAACCAGGATGCGTGTATGTTTTACAATAACCATGCTGTCTATGATGATTTCGGTGGTGTTGCGTTGGAGGATGACGAGGGAAAAGCTATTGCCAAAGCCAGTGGGACTAGTAGAGTAGTCATTATGCAGAATCATGGGTTATTAACTATGGGATCAACTGTAGACGAAGCAGCATATTTCTTTATGGCATTTGAAAACTGTTGCAAGGTTCAATTGATGGTTGATGCAGCCGAGGCAGGAGGAAAGAAGAAGGTCATTATCGGTGACGAGGAAGCGCGCTATACCGCGTTTATGACCCAGGATCCCGAAACTATATATACATCATTTCAGCCGGATTACAACCTTGAGCTCAAGTTGAATAATGATTTCTTGTTCAAAAGCTAAATCTCCATTAGTTAAATTGTATGCTGCAACGAGAAATATTTTTAAGCGGAAAATATGTCTATAGTGAATTCTCGTATATGACTGATTTTATTTGTAGGAAGGTGGAACCGTTATCGTGGATTCTTAGCGGCACGGGAAACTCCTGATTTGCCCGGAAACTTTTGTATAAAATGGTGGAGGATTCGAGAGCGGTACAAAAACAACTTCAAGTTATAATGAGCAAATATAGCACTCTCACCATCAATCCAAATCGATTAATAGACGCAATTCATAGCACTGCCAAATGGGGGGCTAAAGGTGTATGGGGTCCAAAACCAACTGACACTGGAGTTTGCCGATTAGCTCTCTCGGACTTTGATAAGCAAGTCCGGGACTGGTTTATTGGTGAATTAGGACTGTTGAAATGTCAGATCAAGATTGATCAAATGGGGAACATTTTTGGAATTTACCCCGGAAAAAACCCCGGGTTACCCACCGGTATTGGATCTCATTTAGATACTCAACCAAATGGTGGACGTTACGACGGAATCTATGGAGTATTAAGTGGGTTGGAAGTGTTGAAAACGTTCCAAGATAACAACTATGTTCCTAATTATCCCATTGCTGTGGTCAACTGGACAAATGAGGAGGGAGCTCGTTTTCCACAGTCGATCATTTCCTCTTCGGTATGGGCCGGTTTGGTCCCTTTGCAACATGGTCTTAATTTAAAATCTCTAGACGATATTCCTGTTACCTTAGGCGATGAACTAGTTCGAATCGGCTACAATGGTACAACTCCTGCTTCATACAAAGAAAACCCGTTAGCGGCTCATTTTGAAATTCATATCGAACAAGGACCTGTATTGCAAAATGAACAAAAGGAAATAGGTGTGGTGACGGGAGTTCAAGCGTATGAGTGGAATAGAGTCACTATCAAGGGTCAATCTGCTCATGCTGGGACTACGCCGATGAATACCCGTTCTGATGCATTGCAAATTGCCTCTATGTGTATTCTAAAGGGAATTGAGATTGCGAATGCACACGGTGGTTGTTGTACTGTGGGCACATTGTCGTTAGAGCCCTCATCAGTAAACGTAATTCCTCATCTTGTTAGTTTCACGTATGATGTGAGACATCCAGATAGCGAAGTGGTAAAGGCGATTGTAAAGGAGTCAAAAACTGAGTTTGAAAAGATTGCAATAAGAGGTATTGGCTCTCCACTTGCGAAACTGTTAGCAGTGGAGTGGGAACTCATGCAGACATCGCCAACAGTAAAGTTTAATGAAACTTGTGTATCAACAGTGAAACAGGCAGCTTCCGATATATTCCCAGGAAAATTTAGAGAAATCGTTTCTGGCGCAGGTCATGATTCAGTTTCTACATCGTATGTATGTCCAACTTCAATGATTTTTATTCCATCGAGAGATGGACTTTCGCATACTCCTGAAGAATATTCAACACCAGAGCAAATCTCAAATGGTTTCCAGGTATTGTTAAAGACCATAATGGCTTACGACGAGAAACGTGCAAATAATGAAATTTAAAACATTCCTAGTCAGGACATCCCTCTACAAAGACCCGATACAAGAACTCGGTGCAATTTACGCAGGGTTTGAGTAGCGAGCCCACGATGAAAATATAATATACGGGGATTCTTCGGGCTGACCAAATCGAAAATTGGAAATAAGTGATGGTGCAGAATTGTTAGGTTTCTAAGTCTCAACCATGCTAGACAATAGTATATACACTAATGCAGAGAATCTAAATAAATGAAACGACTCCTTCAGAAAAGGATGATATTTCCTTTTCTAACTTCTTCTCTACGTGGAATAACTAGTTTGATAGTATCCTCGTAGTACTCCAGCATTTGGTATCAGAGCGTAATGTAGCCTAAATCGATGAATTCAAAAACAAATTTTCTTGCATGATTACGACACCAATCTTGAAGTGCATTGTTCTCCTTTGTATACTCACAATACAGCCAATCTTATATCTTTAGACAATGCAATTACAATACGGTCGAGAGATGCTCGAAAGATCCTAGAGAAATGCCCCATAGAGCCAAAAGTCCATATTATTTCCCTAGGGTAGAAAGCGAAACCAAGTGGTGGTCATCGCACAGTATGAGACGTCATGATGTAGATAATTAAACCTAATTTCAACTGTATCCGGGACAACCCCATTCTTTGTGCAGCTGTGCAAAGTTTACCTTTCAGTTGAGTCGGGCATTTAACACAATATGGAAATTTCCTAATCGGTCTAAAATTTACTGCAGTGAAATTTCCCAATTGGGATAAATCTTGGATATCGTATAATTACTGTGCAGTAAAGAATTGACTAATCTTATTGTTGGACACAATGTGGGTCATTGACACACTTCTTAAATTGGCAACTTTCTGTTCGATGAAGTTGACTAAAAATATTCTGAATACTGGAATATGCATCTGTTTTGCCATATAAATAGAGGAGATCACTACAAATGATACTTCTGTAAGCTTTTCTACTACTGTACTATTCAGAAACAAACAAGATGAAGTTGGTAAATTACCTTATAAGTTTGTTCTTGTTCACATTTGCCTTGGCACTTCCTGTTGACTTGAACCTTGATGTCGCAACCACTGAAGCAAAACGGGATTTTGCTGTTCAGTTAGTTGAAAGATTAAGTGATATCGTCAACGAAAATGCTGCATCAGTCGACGTGGAAAAAAGAGACAACGCAGCACTTACTGCTTTCATGACCCAGTTGAACACATCTGGCACTGGTGTTGGCATGGTTGAATTTTTCGCAACCAACCCTCTTACCCAACCTACCACTATTAATGCTATTGTTGGTTTCTTAAAAGGAAGATCATTGACTGATCTTTTAAATGCCCTTGATGAATCTAACTTGGCAGTTGATATTGTTAACGAAGTTGTTTCTCACACTGATGCTTTCAGTGGTTTAGTTACTATTGGTAAAGAGCTCTATTCTGGTGGTTACTTGAAAAAGAGAGTAGAAAAGAGAGGTTTATTGAGCTCCATTCTTGATGGTGTTGGAAGTGTAGTTGGTTCTATTGTTAACGGTGTACAAAATGGTGCTAACACTATTGGAAATGCCATCACTTCAAACACTACCAACATCCTTGACCCTGGAAGTGTTTTCAACGCTACCACCGGTGTCCTTGGTGACCTTGGTAATGATATTGCTAACACTACCACCAACATCATTGGTTCTGTTACAAGTACAGCTGGTGAAGTTGTCGGTGGAGTCACTAATGCTACAAATTCGCTTACTGGTTTGAACCTCCCATCTGGTATTGACGGTACTGAAGTTGCTGTTTTCAGTCAACTTCTTTCTCTTATTGGTAACAACAATGTTGAAGACGTCATGGAATCATTGGACAAATCTGGTCTCGGTTCATCGGTTATCTACGCATCATTGACCAACAGTGATATGCAAAGCTTCGTTGTCAAATTAGTTGCTGCTATTGAAAGCAACCACTTGTACACCATGTCTGATCTTTGGGATGCTTTGACCCTGACTTCGTTCCTTATCGACACTATCACCAAGTTGATCACCACTACCCAATACAGAAACTCCCTTGTCAACTTTGTATTATACCTCCTTACCCACATTTTTGACTTCATCTAGTTTAGTATAATTCTTCATTACCCTTTTAATTACAATTGGAAATAAAATTATGGTGTTCCAGTTTGTCTTTTATTTTATAACTTAGATTTATAATTCGATTCTACAAAATACCTCATTTTACGCTTATACCCCATGTAGATCAAGTCAATCCATTTGGGATCAAATGGTGGTAACTTTCTTCCTGGTCCATCATTTGTGGCTAGATTGCGTAAATCCTCAAAATACTGGTCCCATTCTCCTAAAATGAATACAAATTTTTCAGAATCGCCTTTCCGTAATACTCGTTGTCTTTCCCATTCAAATTGTTCTTCTTTTGGTGGAAGCTTAGCCCGGCCAGAAAGTATTCTTGCTGCCAATACAGATTGCCATTCAAACACTTTAAACGTCATTCCTCCAGCAACACATCCCACGAAGGCTAATGAAGGATCTTCAATGTACGAAACATTCTGATATAAGCCGTGAATTCTATTATTCTTCAAGTTGACAGTGGGTAAAAACGGAAAATTAAAACTGTAACCAGTTCCAAATATGATACAATCTACCGTAGCAGAAGTATTATCGTCAAAATAAACGGTTTTGGAATCAGCATCAACTCTCACGATCTTCCCTCTGTTATCAACCTTTGGATGTTCAAAAGGTGCAGATCCGTATATTGGCAAGAGCACTGTATCGTGCTTCTTGGAAGAAATCACTTTACCCTTGGCTACTGGTAAAATGTCATGAAGCAAGTCCATCGCCGAAATTGATGCACCAACAACAACAACTGACTTGTTGCGGTAATATTCCCTGGAACGGTAAGCCTTACTATGAATGACTGAACCATGGCATTTGTCGCTAAACTCTTGTAGCCCTGGAACGATGGGGATAAATGGAACGACATACTTCCCTGCTGCGACGACTATCGCATCGAAGTATTCCTTCCAAATGTAATCCTGGCGTTTCCCAAACTTTCTGAGAACAACTTCCCATTGACCATTTGGTAACTTAGTACAGAGCTCGACTGATGTATTAAATACCAAATGATCATCATACCCTTTATTTTTGTACAATCCTTGAATCCAGTTTTTAACTCTGACATGGTGTCTGTAGGGTGTATTTTCACCAAACTTTTCAATTGAAAGTGGGGTTTTATCTTGAGTAAATGGTTCCTCAGTAAATTCCATAATTTTATCTTCCACGTTTGTCTCCAAATATGAATAAATGGCTGTATCCATAAACCGTTGCTTGTTTGATTTGGGAACATAGGCAGGCAATTCAACAGCAGGAACACTATCAACACTGGACGCGGTACGATCGTTCAATTCTTGAAGAGATGGCAAATCCTCAGGTGGATCCTTACTGGACACCCAAGCACCTCCTGCCTCGTGCTGTCTTTCAAATAACCTTATTCGTGAAAATTGCTGTTCTCTTATCAAGCAGTCCAATGCAATGAGTCCAGCTGGACCCCCACCAATCACGGCAATTGACTTAATTTCCATGTCTTATAAAGCTTGACCCCTAACACTATGAAATATAACTTACGTGTACTGGAAAAGAAACTAAAACTAAATATACTGTGACAATACTATTAATTTCAACCACAGTTTGTTGTGGCAGGTCCTTTATATAGTTTGATTTTTGCAACCGTTTTCATGAACTATTTTTAATGAATATAGGATATTTTCTATCTACGGAAAGTTATGAAATGCTATGTATATCTGTGAATCTTCTAATACGCGTGTAAACTGTATTATATCTCAATCACTTTAAATCTTTTTCTGGCTTCTTCCAAGGTGAAATTTCCTTCGGCTTGATGCCATCTTTCATGCAACCTGCCGTATACTAAAACAAGTGCGGGTTCATCGCCTTGTTGATCGTTGACCTTCTTCTTTCCAAACAATGTTGCCTTCTCGTCATTCCATTGAGCAAATGTAATTTTCTCCCATTCTGTGGGCTTAACAATACCTAATCTTTTGAGTTTTGGCGAATTCAATGGTTCAGGGTCTAAGATGCTTGTATTCTTTGGACCAGAAAAATATATCAAAACTAGACGGGTGTATCTGGCTTGGTCTGGTGGAGGTGCAACCACGCGGTGAATGGCAGATTTAAAGTAGCCTCCTGTAATAAATTCAAATGCATCACCAACGTTCACTATGAATGCATTAGGAATATGATCGACATATTTCCATTGTCCAGTGTGATAATCTCTAATTTGTAGAGATAATATTGGTTGTGAAGTAATAAATGTAAATCCCCCTGAATCAGAATGGCCTCTTAACCAATTGTTGTTGACCTTTTTCTGATCATCGGGGTTCATTTTTTGATATTTCATAAATCTCCCAAATCCTGTTCCAGAATTTTGGAAATCACCTTCAATCGGTTTGAAGTAGTTTTCCCAAATATATCCTTCAGGCAATTCCAAGATCAAATCACACAAAATTGTTAATTTTCTCAATATGCTTGTGTGGATATGATGAAAATATTGCTGGATCTCTGGCAAATGTGCTTGAACTAACTCGGGTTGCTTATTTTTGGACAAATCAAAAAATTCCTTATGTAGCATTTTGTTGAAGTTGTAATGAACAATAGAGTCTTCTACCCCATTTTGCATTGACCAATACCCTCTTGGTTTGAAACCTGAACCTCTTTCACCTCCTAAAGATTTTGATCTATCCTCGAGGTCTGATTTCCAAGCACCAGCTAGGTACTGTTTTTGCACATCAATTGGAAGGTCACACACAGACTGTGCTATAGATCTCAAATGAGAAAAAGTCTCAGTATCAATACCGTGGTTTATAATTGCGGTAAACCCAATACGAGTCAAAGAGTTTTCAAGTTTCGCAGCCAACTTTTGTCTGCTGGGCAAACTTTCTTTGCTTTCATCAAAGCTAAAATCAATAGCATCCAACGTGATTGTATCTAGTTTAGCCAGAGAAGTAGGGGCTTCCACGAAAGGTCTCACGTTGTATTTTTTATCAATTTCTTGTACAGTTGCGACCATATTTATTCACTTAGAATGCAAGCAATTGCTTAATCGATGATGATAGCAATAGCATTGTGATATATATAGTTGTAGATTATGTGGCTCAAAAGTTACGGAATCTAACGGAAGCCAATTGTACTCCTTAAACCACAGTTAATTGTCTTCTCCTTTGCATAGGCGAATCAATCCAAAGATTTATTGGCTGCAAAAATTGTGGCAATTGAATATGGTCCGTTCACTAAAATGACGTAATTCATCACAAGAGGTTGTTTCCACATTTCGGAACATAACACCTACTTGTCTTAAAGAGAAACCGACGTCCTCCCATAAGCAATCAAAAGGTAGTTTCCAGCAATTCTGAATCAAAGAACCGGAGGGTCCAGCGCAGAGTTTGTGGTGCCGGGAAACACCACTAGGAATAAACATGTCAAAGAATTGTCCCGGTGGGATCAATGAATTGTTACGGTGAAATTAATGGATCGGGTTCAACGTAGACGTAGTGTTTTCACTCCATTACGTATACACAAACCAACTGTAATGGTGGGCTCAATTCATCAAATCCTTTACATACATTTTCATAGTAGAAGCCAATGGTTTGAAGGTAGGAATAGTCCATCGATGTGCACTAGCTTCATGTCGTCTGGGAAGTCAAACACTCTTCCAAGGCTAATTCTGAAATATATAGTTACGTCTCCTTCGCCATGTTACGTATATTTTCACGTTCAAGGTTTGAGCTTAATTGGAACGTTCATATACAACGGCTGCGAAACAATGGGGGATTTTGTCTTGTCAACGGCAAACAGAAATGCGATGTACAGGTGTAACAACATTCTGAACAAGTTGAAACACCGCGGTTGGATCCAAATGCATGACTGAGAGGGTCTAAGGAGTAGAAAAGTACAATTGCTCCAGAGCTCTTGTGAAACCTTGTCGCTGAATAGGGGAAGACATATACGAGGGGATCGTAAATTAGTAATATACTTGACAGATGTGGAGACCCAAGAGCTAACAGCGGCGTTAACCGAGCTCTCTACATGGAGCCATTGGAAGCGACACCAGTTACAAGGGGATAATGTGTGAAAGCTCCGTTCCTGAACCAAAAAAGTAGATTTACTCACATGAGGCGCTACGTTAAGGGGATGCTGCTCATGGACGTATTCCCTAGTTCGGAGATAACGTACTTCAGCTCAGTTGTTAGCGATTACATAACGCATTTTGCCACTGGTGGGTACTTTTACCCAGGGAAGATGCGGAAACACATTTCGGGAAAAACTTTATTCGGGCCATTACATACCCGAAAAAACATAGCCCATCAGAAACACCCCAAATCTAAAGCTACATGAACGTACGGCCACACATCCCACGTCCCACACGTCAAATACGAGCTGATATGGTACGGCAGGCGATAAGGTGTAGCCGTGGAAAGATGGGACGAGCCAAGATATTATAAATTGTCAACTAAAGATTGGATGTTTGCTTTTTGCCACGACTCGGACGGAAGCACATGTTTGAATAGAACAAAGCTGACATTCAGCTACATAAAAATAAGTCCCATACTTGACTCTCGTATTGCTCAGCGTACTCTTCGGACATATCGATGAAATGCGGACTTATACAACACTCGCAAGCCTGGGACACCAGTACTAATCCTCACTGTCGATCCCGAAATTACTCCATCCGTGTACTAAATCCGAGCAATTGCTGCGGATACAACACTACTTTTGGAGCAACCCACCATGGCCCTGCCTCTGCCGTAAAATAAAATGTTGTACGAATCTTATTAATCAGCCTCATGGAAACAGTCGAGGTTGGTGCAGGAAAAGCACAGTGTCACCTCGATCGGGAATTAAATCCGAGATGTGATGGCCATAAATCCTTGCGGCGGTTTGCTCTGACAAAGTAAGCACTTTGTATAAATCGAGTGCTGTATCATCAGTTGATGAATGTCGGGGTCCCGTTACACTATTTTGTTGTAAAATTTCCTAATTTGTCTTATCGTGCTATCTTCACTTGCACTGTCACTATCTATTGAATTTTTTCAATAATGACATCTTCAGACATCGAATCTAAACTACAGCGACAAAAGCGGTTCTTGTCGTTTTTATTCTCGAAAAAAGTCCGTCCATTGCCTACAGATGATGAGCGAAAACCTTACCCCCAGAAGTCGGTCAACCTTGTGTCCAGGGCATTCTTTTGGTGGTTGCTACCAGTGATGTCAACTGGGTATAACCGTACCTTGGACCCTCAGGATTTGTACTATTTGACCGATGATATCAAGGTCGAGGCCATGGCTGCCCAGTTCTATACTTATTTCGAAAAGGGCTACGAAAAAGCTAGAAGAAAACATCTTTTGAAAAAATGTTCCAGCCGTGGAGAAACATTGGACTCATCCAGTGTTGACGAATCTACCGATTTTAAGGACTTCAAATTGCCAAAGTTCACCACGATTTTTGCTGTCATTCAGACGTTCAAATTTCAGTACTTTAAAGCATGTTTCTATTTAGCATTAGCATACACGGGTTTAACTACAAACCCTCTTTTAATTAAAAAGTTGATTACCTATGTCGAGTTAAAAGCATTCGGCATTGAACAGGGTGTTGGTAAAGGTATAGGGTATTCTTTTGGATCTGCGATTTTAATCATGGCCATTGGTATGCTTTTGAATCATTTCTTTTACTGCTCAATGTTAACTGGGGCACAAGCAAAAGCGGTTTTGACCAAGGCTATTTTGGAAAAGTCGTTTAGATTGAATGAAGAGTCCAAGCACAAGTTTACTACCGGGAAAATCACATCTATGATGGGTACAGATTTGGCAAGAATTGATTTT
>ERZ778017.3129-NODE-3129-length-12156-cov-5.331130_pt1 | contig 12156 bp, 13 predicted proteins | sample MGYA00375747_ERZ778017 | MGnify/ENA primary metagenome ERZ778017 (study PRJEB29350, sample SAMN05509838) | bioreactor metagenome | biome: bioreactor; material: wastewater | place: South Africa: University of Cape Town | collected 2014-03-17 ... | reverse complement strand
TCGTCTGCTTTAGGCCCTTCCACTCCAGTGCCGCGACACGCTGTTCGGCGAGCGTGAGCCGGCGCTCGAGATCCTCGATCAGCGCGTCGGTGGATTCGGCGCGGCGGTCGATGCGCGCGATCTGCGGCTTGAGCGCGCTGGCGACGCCGCGCATCAGGCCTTCGATCGCTTCAGCGGCGGCGCCGCGAGCAGGTGCTTGCAGGCCTCGTACAGCGACCATTGCTTGTGGTCATCCTTCGCCGATCGCCACTCGTTGATGCAGAGCATCACCTGCTCTCCGGGTCGGGAGAACCGGTCAAACAGCCCGTCCGGTTCGATCACGCGCGCGTTGTGCGTGCCGACGGCGTACTGCAGCGGCAGCAGCATCGTGTCCTTGCCGATGCCCTGCGCACCGACGAGCACCAGCCCGAAGTTCGGCTTCTCCTCCGGCCGCTGCACCATGTGCGCCGCGTAGTCGAAGAAGATGCTGCTCTCCGTCGGCTCGGGATACGCCGTCTCGACATGCTCGATCCACAGCGTCGGCACCTCGCAGCCTTCGTGCTCGGCGAGGGGCGCTGGCGGGACGTAGGTGTTGAACAGGCGATACCCATGCTGTTTTCGCACGCCAGCGGCACCGATCAGCACGTCCTTGATGATCTGCGGCTGCCCAGGCCACCACGTGGCCCCTTCGACCTGCTGATCCGATTCGACGTCGCTGATGTCCTCGGTGGGCTTCACCAAGCGCGCGGTCTGGTTCCGGGCACCTTCCGGTGCAGGTACCTGCCGCCAGTACTCGCGCAGGATGTTCCTGTTCACACCCTCTGCGCCATACGGCCGGCTGTCGCGTCTATCCCAGAATGTCGGAACCCGCTGCGAACGGTCGTAGTAGAAGTCCTCCGGCTTGCCGAGCTGGCGTTGCTTCGCGATGATTTCGCGGTCGCGCTCGGCCGCCTCGCGCAGCCGGCGCATCGCCGGACTCTCTGCCTGATCTTCTTCGACACCTTCCATCACCACTCCACCACGTGTTCAGGAGCAGCGATGCGAAACGCGCGATACTTCGTCGCGCGGATCACCCGCACCACCACCCCTCGCGGCCCCTGCGTTCCAGCGCCGGGGCCGTTTTTCAGGCGTCGATACGCATCGCAGCCGCGCGCATCTGCCCGCCGCGACGCCGTCCTTCGACGATGGTTTCACGGTGCCGGGGCACGATCCCCGCGTCCCGCTCGGCGATGCGCGCTGCGTTCCACGCGAGAACCTCCGACAACACCCATGCTGTCTGCCGCGCATCGAGCAGCACCGGCTTCGGGAACTCGCCATTGCGCACTCGGTTGTCGATGCCGCGCGAGCTCAGGCCAGTCAGCTCTTTGACCGTCGGCTTGCGGACCAACACGGGCAGGGTCGGGTTCGACCACGACAGCGCGGCGTCGTCGCGATGCTTGGTCGCGGTCGGCACGCTCATATTCAACTCCCCGAAAACGTTTGTTAAGCGACGGGAGAAGTTTCGTTCTCGATCAGCGGTCAGCAAAATCGAATCGACGATCCGATTCTTGGGAGGAATCAGAAAACAAAAAAGCCCCGAGGTCTCTCGACGCTCGGGGCTGCAATGGAACGGGACAGTCGGGCTATTCAGCTTGCGCAATCGATGCGTGAAGAGCCCGCGCGGCGTGATATACGTCGCGGTTCGCGGTCCACCCTTCGAGGACGAAGCGCACGCCGTACCAGGAGCCCTTGTCGTTGGACTCCGACACGGTCGTCATTCGCACCATGCTCGCGAAGGTCGGCGCGGGCCGCAGGCGCCCTGCGACATCCGGCACCGTCACCGCTGCCAGCATCGAGAGCAGCGCCTTCGATTTCTTGATCTGCGTGCTGGTCAGCCCCAACAGCACGGACCTGTGCGCGCCGCTCGGTTCGACGAGCACGCAGAAGTGCTGCCGCACCTCGTCGAACCGGTCGCACCGCTCCGGGTTCACCTTTCCGTCGGGCAGCGGCGCGTAGAGCCGCCTCTCGACTTCCACGATGCGCCCTGCGGCGCGCATCCCTTGAATCTGCTCCGGGGAGTGCTCGCCCTTGAACCCTTCGCCGGTTTCGCGCGCAGCCCATTGCGTGTAGACCGTCTTGAAGGCGGCGGGGATGAGCAACACGCCTTCGCGGCCGTCGTACAGCGACCCGGTCACGGTCTCGAGGATCATCCCCGGCCGCGCACCTTCGATGTACGCCGCGCGATTGTCGGAATCGACCTGCGGCGACGTCTTCTGCAACACCACCAGCCGAGGGATGGCAAAGGAGTCTGCGGTCGTACCCTCGAACCCGGCGCCCGCGTCGGCGGCGAAGTCGAGCGCGACGACTCCGCTCTGTTCTTTTTGCCAAACTTCGATATTAGCCATGAATTGTGCACCTTCGAATAAATGCAGGCCTCCCCGTTATGCACGTCGCCGGGGACCCCAGATAATCGCGACGTGAGGAGCAGCGTAGGACCCGGCGCGTAGGGGCACAAAATCAGAACGACGATCTGATTTTCAGAACGGGTCGTCGTCGAAGTAACCTTGCTTGATCTCTTTGATCCGGTTGCTGAGGTTGCCTGGGTCGTAACCGTCGATTTCGGAACCGTCGATTTTCCTCCGCTTAGAGCCGCGTTCAGAAATGCGGTTGACGATCGCAGTCGGCACGTTGTCAGCGCAGAGCGCCCTCCGCGATAGCGGCAGGCCCATTTCGACCGCTGCTGCCAAAATCTCTTGCTGAGCCTCCGTGACAGGTACGTTATTGCGCACTGCCGTTTCGAGAACGACTCGCTCCGAAGCGGACAACAAGTTGTTCGCCAGTTCCTGCCGATGCCGTTCCAGGTCCTTCAGCCGACGCGACATGGCGCTCACCAAACCGCGCTCGTCAGCAGGCGCTCTGGCGTCGAGCGCGTCCCAGCGATCCTCTTGCGCCTGCGCGTAGAGCTCGGCGTAGGCCGCAACGGAGATCATCGCGGACAGCTTTGCGGCGTCCCGCGCACCCCATCGATCCGTCTCGGCGAGATCGAGCAGCCAAAGGGCGTCGACGCTCTCCCGGAGCAGCCATTGCAGCTTTCCGCGTTGTTTGTCGCGCCACCGCACAGGTCGAGACGCTGCCGCAGCACCGAGAATGGCTTCGAGGATATTGCTCAGTTCGTCCGGCTCCAGCGTCTTCTCGACTTCCGGCATGGGCGGCGTCTCGGGCTGCTGCTTCTTCGCGTTCTTCCTCGGCCTCGACATCACGCTCCCCCGATTACGAGATGCGCCGTCGCTGCGGCGGGCACGAGCTCGTCCAGCCGGGCGCCGAGGCGCAGGAAGGCCTCGCGGCGCTCAGGCAGCAGCTCTGCCCGCTGGTACGTGCGGACAAGCTTGTTCGGCTGAAGGTGGTTGAGGCACTTCTCGATCACAGCCTCTTCCACGCCGAGCGCCTGCATCATCGTCGCGCCTGTGCGCCGCAGGTCATGCGCGGTGAACGGCCCACCGGGCAATAGCAGCGCGGCACGTTGCGTCGAGCGTCCGCGTCGCGGCTTCGCGGCGTCGAGCTGTTGCCGATCGCGCAGGGATTTGGTCAAGGCCTTCACGTCAAGGTACGTCTCGCCGGTTCGGTCGGGCAGCACCCACGCACTGCCAGCGGCGTACTGTTGCAGATGCCGAAGGTGGCGAACAGCGAACGTCGAGAGGTGAACAAGGTGCGCCAGTTCGTTCTTCGCGTGCTCCGCCGGGATCATCCACGTGCCGGCGTCGAAGTCGATGTGCTCCCATCGTGCGCGCGACAGTTCACCCACTCTCGCCAGCGTCGACAGCGTCACCCAGACTGCCGCCTGATGCGGCAGCGGCAACACCGGGATGTCACGCTCGCGGCCCTTCGGTCCGGCGCGCCGCGTACCGCGCAGCCGCGCGGCGAGGTCGCGCAGTTCATCCGGCGACAAGGCGCGCTCCCGACTGCGGACCTTGCCGGCGAAGTCCGCTTTGCGCAGGCTCGCCGTCGGGTCCGCAGCAAGATACTCGCGCTGGATGCCCCATCGGAACAGCTGCCGCAGGACGCCGAGCACGCTCGCGGCGGTGCGGCCCTTGCCGTCGCGGGCGAGACCGTCGAGGACGTGGACGATATGCAGCTTGCGCACGTCGAGCAGCCGCGTCTTGCCGATGGCGGGCGCAATGTGCCGGCGGAACGTGCCCATGACGAGCGCGCCACCGTCCTTGTGTCGCGGGCGCAGGTATGCCGCCTCCCACGCAGCGGCGAGATCGTTCACTGTCCGGGGGATCAGCGGCCCTGCCGCCTTGTCGCCGCCGGCTTCTTCCTGCGGGTCGCGTCGCGGCGTGGGCGTGATGCCGGCGCGGAGCAGCTCGCGGAAGTCGTCCGCCTTGCGCCGGGCGTCGGCCAGCGACACATCTGGGAACGACCCGAGGCCGATGCGGCGACGCTGGCCGTCGCGCTTGTACCAGTACTGCCAGGTGCGCAGCGGCGGCGCCTTCGGGTCCGCGCCGGCACGCACCCGCAACGCGAGTCCGCCCCCGTCGTACAGTGTGGTTTCGGCGCTGCCGGCCGGGGGGCGGGCGGTGCGGATTCGGGCGAGGGTGAGCTGTTCCTTGGCCATGGGCGTCGTTCTCCGGGGGTGCCGCCGGGGGTGCCCGTGAGGTCTGGCTTAACTCGCGACCTCTAACGTACCTGAACCCTGACGAACGACGAATTATCGCTTGATATCAGCTCTTTAGGTGCTCGGAAATTCCTCGATCGACGTTAGAAGGGGTGCCGAGATATCATAATGTGGAAAATGGGGTGCAAGGGGTCGCGAGTTCGAATCCCGCCGTCCCGACCAGTAAAAACAAAGGGTTAGCTCTCACGAGGAGCTAACCCTTTTCTCTTTCCGGGCGCAAGGGGTAAACGAAGGGGTAAACGCCCTGCTGGCTGAGCGCGAACAGCCACGACAACCGGAATCACAATCCGGGACTCGTCGGCGGACACAGCAGGAGGGGACCGGCCTCGCGCCGTCTTCGCTCGGCGCTGCCCGGGTGCTCGGTCAGACCGTAATCACCCGATACGGATCGAGCAGGCGCTGGTACGCGGCGTTCGAGTGAAGCGGACGATCGAGTTGTCGCTCGCGGTTCTCGTAGAGATCGGCGATCTCCAGCAGCGCCGCCGCCTTCACGGGCGCGGGCACTTCACCCTCGAACGTGCGACCGAGATAGTTCTCGATGGCAGCTGTCGCCACCGCGATCAGCATCTCGAACATCTCGTCTTCTTCGTTGTTGTCCACGCGTACGTGGATCTTCACTTCTTGCAACGTCAGCATCGTGCCCTCGTCAAAGGAAGCGCCGGCCGCGCGCGGAGGGAAAAGGGTCCGCACCGCCGGCTGTCGGGGTTTTGCAGAAACGCGGCACTCGCCGACTAATCCACGTCCGGCAACCCGCACGAAGCGGCCCCGCCGGCAGGGGTTCAGACGAACGCCAGCACCTGGTCGATGCTTGTGATCGGCGTCTGCACCTCCACCGCCGCCGCCGCGCCCATCGCCATCGCCAGCGCCTGCATACCGTCGATTCGCCCGGTGGCGCGGGCCTTGTCGAGCTTGCGAGAGCCGGCCGGGTCTTTCACCACCACCGAGTTCGCCGCACACATCCGAAGCACTGGATGATCACCGTGCGCGATGCGCGCATTCAGCAGCTCGGACTCGAGCGCGTCGAGACTCGGTGCCATGTCCTTGTAGCCTTGCCCCCACTCCACCAGCGGCAGCGAGCAGCCGATGCGCTCCAACTCCCGGCGCAGCACGTCGATGCGCCAGCGGTCGAACGCAACCGCCTGCAGGTTCAGCCCCGCGACGATGCCGGCGATGTCGGAGGCGACGTGCTCGTAATCGACACTCGCCCCCGGCGTCGTGCGCAGGAAGCCTTGCCGCGCCCAGGTGACATACGGCGCGCGGTCGCGGCGCTCTCGCTCGGCGAGCCCTGCCTTGGGCGTCCAGAAGTGCGGCGCCACCTGCCAGACGCCCCGCACCTTGCCCACGAGCACGAGCGCCGTCAGGTCGGTTCTCGCCGACAGGTCGAGCCCGCCGAAGACCGGGGTATCGGCGTCGAACGGCAGCACCTCGCTTGCGCAGGAAGCCCACACGCCCGGCGAGACGAACGGCGCATCAGTGGACACGCGTTGATTCAGCAGCAGGTTCCTCGCCGCGTTCTCCGCGCTCGGCATGCGCCCGGCCTGCGTCAGCTGCTCGCGCAGATCGTCCTCGCTGCGGAACAGCCCGAGCGCCGGGTTCGCCGCGCGCCAGGCATCCGCGTCCATCAGGTCGCAGTCCTCGGCCGCGGCGTGGACGCGGCTGACGATGCGCGGGTCGTTCGAGGCTTCGGCGTCGTCCAGCCGATCCCGTACCGGCTGCTGTTTCGCATCGCGCCGCGAATCGGCGCCAATGCCTTCGCGCTGCCCGACGGCACGCTGGTGGTCACCGACGGACTGGTGGAACTGGCCGGCGACGACGAGGAAGTGCTCGCGGTGCTGGCGCACGAACTTGGCCATGTCCATGAAAGGCATGGCCTGCGGCTGCTGCTGCGAGGCTCGGTGCTGGCATTGTTCACGGCCTGGTATCTGGGCGACGCGGGCTCCTGGCTGGCGGCGGCGCCCGCGGCACTGCTGCAGGCCGACTATTCGCGCGAGATGGAGTTCGAGGCCGACGATTTCGCGCAGCGGCTGCTGCGTGCGCAAGGACTTTCGGGCGAGCCGCTGGCCGTCATGCTCGAGAAGCTGCAGGCCGCCCGCGCCGGCGCCGGCCAGGGCGACGCGGCGGGGACGTGGCTCGACAGCCACCCGCGCACCGGCGAGCGGATCGCCCGCCTGCGCGGGCGGGGTGGCGGCTGAGGAAGGTCGGGGTCTGCCGGGCGCGATCGACCGCCGCCCGGTTCCGTCTCCGGGAAGCGCTCAGGCCGCCTGCTGCCGAGCCGGCGCCGCATGGCGTTCGATCAGCGGATAGAAATCCCGGTTCTCGCGTTGCATCCTCTCGTGCACCGCCCGCAGCACGCGGTTGGCATCGGCGCGAAAGCCCGCCGGATCGCACTGCACGCGCTCGGGAGTGTTCCATCGGCGCGCGAAATCGACGTACGCCGCCGCGATTGAGCTCATCTCCTGCTGGAACTGCCAGCCGAGCAGCGCGAGCGTGCGGTCGCCGCTGGCCTGCAGCTCGGGGTACAGCACACGATCCTCGGCGCTCAGGTGCAGCTTGATCACCGAACTCATCGCCACGATGCGGTGCGCGATCTCGGCGGCATTCTCGGCGATGCCGTCGTGGCTGAGTTCGCGCAGCGCGGCGATGCCCTCGAGGATCTGCTCGTGCTCGTGCTTGAAACGATCGATGTTCATCGTGCTGGCTCCTGTGGCGCTCGTTAAGATCTATTTGTAATAGATCTTATTGCCTTCCCGACACCATCTGCGTAGATACGGATCGCCGCGCCGACGGGCGGCGGCACGGGCGGCACGACCGGTCGGTGGCGGGTGCGGAACGCGTGCGAGCAACGACGCGCAGGGTCGTGCGCTCTATGATGAGGCGTAGGGCGGGCACGTGCAGCGCCAGCTCATCGTCAACGGCGAGGTGCTGGGGCGCTACGGGGACGCCATCGACGAGGCCATCCCGCTTCATCAAGGACTACTCGTCCTCTCTCCAACTGATCCGAAAGATTCCTCTAGGTCAATGAGCGCACCTGCCATTAAGTCAAAGAGCATTGACGCTGCGGCACAGGTCGCCGTCTCCCGCTTTTGTCCACTTGCTTGCTTGGCTGCGGCTTGTCGGCAGGAACTCCTCGCCCCCGTCAGGTCGGCGATCAGCTTGCGGATGTCGTAGGTCAGATCGAGGTCTTCCGAGAACCTGTCAATGATCCTGTACGCCTTGGAGAGCGATGTTCCGCCTTTGAACGTCAGATCGGCACCGACCGGCGAACCGAACAGCGTGCCAAGCGTCCAGACGACCCAGATGTCTTTCTCCAGCAAATGGGCCGGGCGGCCGGTCCGTTCCCGGCCCAATTCGAGGACTTCGGCCTGGTCTGCGTTGCTGAGGGAGAGGTAGGACTCAGCCACGAATCGCTTCTTCGCCGATCGCGCGAGCCATCCATGAGGGCAGGCCGGCACGCCCCGAGGTCAGCGCCTCCCATTCCGTGGACGGCAGTGTTCGCCGCAAGGTGGCCAGCGACTCGCGTACATGCGACGGCCCCATCCAGACCAGCGCCCGCACGGCCGCACCAGCCTGGCCGGCTCCCAGCGCGAGCATCCAGCGGGGTGCGTGCTTGACCGTCACCTCGTAGCGACCCAGCTTGAGTTTGCGGCTGCGCCCTGAAGTCAGATAGACCTCGCGAATCGGCACCTGCTGTGTCAGGCCCAGCGCGTTGGCCGCGTTCGCGCCGTGCGGCGTGATCACCTCACCACTTTGGGCGGCCATCGACTGCACCACCTTTTCAGGGGCTGGCGCGCGCGTCCCGAACCGGCTCGAGACCGGTGCGACGTAGGTGCCGCGCGCTACGCGAAGCGAGCGGCACGCGGAAGGCGCGCACCGCGGGTCGCTCCTGCCCAGTTTCCCTCCACCTGATAACTTGAGAAAATGGCCCCTGCTCACCAGCGAGGAGCCGGTCGCGCAGTTCGGGCCGTTCGTGATGAACACGCCCTACGAAATCGAGCCGGCGCCGCGCGACTTCCAGAGCGCCGCATTCCAGCGAGCCCATTGACATGCAGCCCTTCCATCTCGCCTTCCCCGTGCACGATCTCGCCGCCGCCCGGGCGTTCTACGGCGAGCTGCTCGGCTGCCCCGAAGGGCGCAGTTCGAACGAGTGGATCGACTTCGATCTCTACGGGCACCAGATCGTCGCGCATCTCGCGCCCGATCATCCGCGCGCGAAATCGCACAACGAGGTCGACGGCGATGCGGTTCCGGTGCCGCATTTCGGCGTCGTGCTGTCGATGGACGACTGGCATCGCCTCGCCGAGCGCCTGCGCGCCGCCGGCACGCGCTTCGTCATCGAGCCCCACGTGCGCTTCCAGGGGCTGCCCGGCGAGCAGGCGACGATGTTCTTCCTCGATCCTTCCGGCAACGCCCTGGAGTTCAAGGCGTTTCGCGACCTGTCGTCGCTGTTCGCGAAGCAGTAGTAGGTCGCGGAAGCGGGCGAGGGTCGCTGCACCCCGCCGGCGGCGCCAGTCTCGCGGCGCCCTGTGCGCGGCATCGGCCCTCCGGGCCGCGATCAGCGCTGCTCGCTCGTCTCGCGCAGCAGCGGTTCGGCGAACAGCTCGTCCAGCGGCGCCGCCTTGCCGATCAGCTCGCCCTGGATGTGGTCGACGCCGAGTTCAGTCAGGCGATCGAGGATGTCCTGGTTGTGCACGTGCTCGGCGATCGTGCGGATGTTCAGCCGACGCGCGACGCGCACGGTGGACAGCACGATCTCCTCGTCGATGGCGCTGGTCACCAGGTTGCGGATGAACGAGCCGTCGATCTTCAGGTAGTCGAGCGGAAAGCGCTTCAGGTACTCGAAGGTGGCCAGTCCGGTGCCGAAGTCGTCCAGCGCGATGCCGAAGCCTTCGGCCTTCAGGTCGTCGACCAGCCGCGAGGCGGCGGCCGGATTGCGGATCGCCTCGCTCTCAGTGATCTCGAAGACGATCTTCTCGGGCGGAATGCCGAATTCGGCGCGCTGTTCGCGGATGTAGCCGGCGATGGTGCCGTCGCTCATCGTGAGGCCCGACAGGTTGATCGAGCACTTCCAGGTGCGCGCCAGCGCGTCGGGGCGCGCGGCGAGCCACGAGAAGATGCGCCGGATCACGCCGCGATCCATCGCCGGCGTCATCTGCGCCTGTACGGCAAGCGACAGGAACTCGGGCGGGCGGATCAGGCCGCCGTCGCGGTCGAGCAGCCGGATCAGCACCTCATAGGAGAGCATTCCCGCCGGCGCTTCCGGATCGACGATCGGCTGGGCGTGCAGCTCGAAGCGTTTCTCGCGGATCGCTTCGCGAATGTGCTCGATCTTGCCCTGGTGCGCGCGCCGCGCGTCGATCATCGTCTGCGACAGCGGCTCGACGAACAGCTGCGGCTCGCGCACGCTCGCCGCGATCGCCATCGCGTCCGACAGCGACATCAGGCAGTCCTCGCTGTTGATCAGCGCGTGCCGGTCGACCAGCAGGCCGCCGACGCAGGTCTGCAGCCGCACGCTGCCGTTCACCGTCTTGAAGAGCTGGCCGTTGAGCTGCGAATACACCTCGCGCGCCACCGAACGCACCTGCGCCACCGAGTCGGCTTCGATCAGCAGCGCGAAACGCCCTCCCGACAGGCGAGCGGCGGCGCAAGTGCCCGGCTGGCGCAGCAGCAGCGCGGCCGCGTTCTGCTCGAGCTGCAGCGCCGGCATCGTTCCGCACAGGTCATTCAGCGTGTCGAAATTCGTCAGGTGCAGCCCGATCAGGCCGTAGTCGGGGCGCGTGGCCATCGCCAGCCGTTCGCCGACCTCGGCGATCAGGCCGCGGTCGTTGAGCAGTCCGGTCGACATGTCCTCGCGCGCCTGGGCGCCGACGCGCGCGAGCGCGAAGCGGCGGTCACTGGCGATCGCCTGCAGCATCAGCGCGACGACGATCGCCGTGAAGACGAGCATCGACGCTTCGATCGCGCGGCCGAAGGTGTCGGCCGCGGCGGCGATCTGGTGCGAGCGCACGACGAGCAGCGGCAGGGTGGTCACGACGAGCGAGAGCGCGGTGGCGCGCTCGTTCATCCGGATCGAGATCCAGACGACGATCGGGAAATAGAGGAACAGCAGCGCGTAGGCGTAGGTGCCGTAGCCGAGCAGCGACAGGCCGAGGCTGGCCGCGACGACCAGCATCGTCAGCACGAACGCCGGCGCGTCGAGCAGCGGCTCGTCGCGGCCGGCTTCCGCGGCAGCGGGCGCCAGCGACTGGCCGAACCAGGCGAGCAGCGCCGGGGCGACCAGCAGCACGCCGAGCGAGTCGATCAACCACCAGACGAGGAACCGGTGCGTCCAATGCACCTCGCCGATGCCGCCGACAGCGAGCATGCCGGTGCCGGCGAACCCGGCATCGATCGGCGCGGCGACGAGCACGACGACCGCGATGAAGCGCACGGCGGTGTCGAGGCGGTATTCCGGCGGCTTCCAGTCGTTCAGGCGGCGCAGCATCGCCGCGGCGAACATCGGGCCTACCGCGCTGGCGGCGAATACGCTCGCCGTAACGCTCGCGTTGCCGAACTCGATCCACGCCCACAGCGCAGCGCCCGCCGCGGCCGGCAGCGACCAGGCGACGCCGTAACGCCAGGCGAACGCGAAGGCCACCGCGGCGCCCGGCCAGACGAGCAGCAGGTCGATCGTGGTGAACGAGACCAGTTGCGCAACCAGGCACGCGAGGAACGCGATGCCGATGGCGAGGAGCAGGCGGGGGAAGGGGGCGAGGCCGCCTTCCCCGGGCAGCGGGTGCGCTGACGATTCGGACAAGGGCACTGGGACGACGCTTCGCTCGACGGCGAAGTGTAATCCAGGCGGGGGGCGGCGCGTTGCGTGCGCCGACTGTCGGGGGATAGAGGCGAGTGAAGGGTGAAGGGGGAAGGGTGAAGGGGAAAAGCCGCGACCGCCGAGGCTTTTCCCCTTCACCCTTTACCCTTCACCCTTCTCTGCCGCCGTCAGGCGGCCAGCAACTCCCGCAACACGAACGGCAGGATCCCGCCGTGCCGGAAGTAGTCGACCTCGATCGGCGTGTCGATGCGCGACAGCAGGCGCACGGTTTCCGAGCTTCCGTCCTTGCGGCGAATCGTCAGCGCGATTTCCTGCTGCGGCTCGAGCACGGCCGGCACGTCGACGTCGAAGCGCTCGTCGCCGCGCAGCCCCAGCGTCTCCCAGCTCTGGCCGGCGGGGAACTGCAGCGGCAGCACGCCCATGCCGACCAGGTTCGAGCGGTGGATGCGCTCGAAGCTGCGTGCGACCACGGCCTTCACGCCGAGCAGCTGCGTGCCCTTGGCCGCCCAGTCGCGCGACGATCCGGTGCCGTACTCCTCGCCGCCGAAGATCACGGTGGGCGTGCCTTCCTCGACGTAGCGCATCGCGGCGTCGTAGATCGGCATCTTCTCGCCGGAGGGCTGGTGCAGCGTGACGCCGCCTTCCTCGCGCGTGCCGTCGGCGCGCGGCGGGATCATCAGGTTCTTGATGCGCACGTTGGCGAAGGTGCCGC
>ERZ778017.3126-NODE-3126-length-12170-cov-3.753941_pt1 | contig 12170 bp, 15 predicted proteins | sample MGYA00375747_ERZ778017 | MGnify/ENA primary metagenome ERZ778017 (study PRJEB29350, sample SAMN05509838) | bioreactor metagenome | biome: bioreactor; material: wastewater | place: South Africa: University of Cape Town | collected 2014-03-17 ... | reverse complement strand
GGTTGCACGCCCCCGGCCTGATCGTCGCATGCGTGCCCAGGCTGTCGCGATGGTCGATCGCGCCTTCGAACAGGTAAGTGACGGTTGCCAGGTTGATGTGCGGGTGCGGGCGCACGTCCATGCCCCGGCCGATGTCGAAATGGGCGGGGCCGAACTGGTCGACGAAGATGAAGGGGCCGACCATGGTGCGCGCCTTGTCCGGCAGCGTGCGCCGCACCTCAAAGGCGCCGAGATCGTGCGACGAGGGGGTTATGACCTGCATGTCCGTCATCTTTATTCTCCCGGTGCCCGCGCCTGGATGGCCAGCGCATGGACGCGGTTGCCGGGCATGTCGCCCAGCGCCTTGTTCACCGCCCGCTGGCGCGCGACGCGGCTCTGGCCCGCAAAGCCCGCCCACAGGATGGACAGGCTGAAATGCGATTCGCCGCTGCCGTCGTCTCCCGCATGGCCGTGATGCTTCGCGCTGTCGTTGCTGAGGGTGAACTGCGCGTCGGGAAAGGCGGCGGAAAGCAGCTCTTCCATGGCGCGCTGCACTGGACCTTTGTTCGTCATGGCCCCATGTCTGCTGGCGAAAGACGAGCATGACAAGCCCCCGATCCCCCCGTTTCCATGGTCGCGTCCCGCGCGAAGAGCCTTGCGCCGTGCCCGGCTGCGCCGAAGCCGGGGAATTCCGCGCGCCGGCGGAACGGGCCGAGGACGGGGGGGAAGGGCCGCGCCCCTGGCGCTGGCTGTGCCTGGACCATGTCCGCGAATTCAACGCCGGCTATAATTATTTCAGCGGGATGAGCAGTGCGGAGATCGAGGCGGAGCAGCGCCCCTTTGCCGGCTGGGCGCGCGAGACGCGGGCCTTTGCCGCCAACGGATCGCCCGGCCCGCGCTGGGCGGACTTCATCGACCCGCTGGACGCCATCGGCGCGCGCTTCGGCCGCAAGGCGGAGCCGCAGCGGGCGGACGGGCGGCCGCTTTCCGGCGCGGACCGCAAGGCGCTGGCCACGCTGGGGCTGGGCGCGGATGCGGACCGCCGCGCCCTGCGCCGCCGCTATGCCGACCTGCTCCACCGCTATCACCCCGACCGCAACGGCGGCGATCGCAGCCATGAAAAGGCGCTGCAGGAGGTGATCGCCGCCTATGCGCAGCTGAAATCGGCCCCCGCCTTCGCCTGAGCCCGCGGCTTTGGGGTCGTTCTTTCAGCCATGGCGGGCAATCGCCCCCTTTTCTTTTGGCGCGCAAGGGATGAAAGGGCTTTGGCGGGCACGCCCGCACGGACAGGAAGAGAGTGACGATGGCCGATATTCCCAACACCCAGCCCGACAGCCGTGCCGACACGGTGATGGACGCGCCGGACAAGATGGTCAGCGCGCGCGCCCTGTTCGGCATCGACAGCGACATGCAGGTGCCCGCGTTCAGCGAGGCGGACGAGCGGGTGCCGGACCTGGACCCCGCCTATGTCTTCGACCCCGACACCACGCTGGCGATCCTGGCCGGTTTCGCCCACAACCGCCGGGTGATGGTGCAGGGCTATCACGGCACCGGCAAATCCACCCATATCGAGCAGGTGGCGGCGCGGCTGAACTGGCCGTGCATCCGCATCAACCTGGACGCGCACATCAGCCGCATCGACCTGGTCGGCCGCGACGCCATCGTGCTGAAGGACGGCCAGCAGATCACCGAATTCCGCGAAGGGTTGCTGCCCTGGGCGTTGCAGACGCCGACGGCGCTGGTGTTCGACGAATATGACGCCGGCCGGCCGGACGTGATGTTCGTCATCCAGCGCGTGCTGGAGACGGAGGGCAAGCTGACCCTGCTGGACCAGAACCGGGTGATCCGCCCCAACCCGTGGTTCCGCCTGTTCGCTACCGCCAACACGGTGGGCCTTGGCGACACGTCCGGCCTGTACCACGGCACCCAGCAGATCAACCAGGGCCAGATGGACCGGTGGAACATCGTCGTCACGCTCAACTATCTGCCCGCCGCCGTGGAGGCCCAGATCGTGCTCGCCAAATCCGGCGAATATGACAAGCCGGAAGGCAAGAAGGTGGTGGAGAATATGGTCAAGGTGGCCGACCTGACCCGCCAGGGCTTCATTGCCGGCGACATATCGACCGTGATGAGCCCGCGCACGGTGATCACCTGGGCGCAGAATGCGCTGATCTTCGGCGATGTCGGCTTCGCTTTCCGCCTCTCCTTCCTCAACAAGTGCGACGAGGCGGAGCGCACGCTGGTGGCCGAATATTATCAGCGCGTGTTCGGCACGGACCTGCCCGAGAGCGTGGTCGGCAAGGCGGCTTAAGGCGGGCGTGGCCGAACAGACACCCCTGGAGGCGTTTCGCCAGGTGCTGGGCGGCGCGGCCCGCGCCATCGCGCACGAGCCGGAGGTGGAGCTTGCCTACACCGCCGATACCCCGGCGGCGTCCGGCAAGCACATCAAGGTGCCGATGCCCGCGCGCGGGCTGCCCGCCAATCAGGTGGCGGAGGCGCGCGGCTTTGCCGACGCCTTCGCGCTGCGCCTGCGCCACCATGACGCGGTGCTGCACAACAAGGCCGCCCCCGCAGACGCCGTCGCCCGGGCGGTGTTCGACGCGGCGGAGCAGGCGCGGGTGGAGGCGCTGGGCAGCAAGGGCATGGACGGGGTGCGCGACAATCTGGCCCGCGCGCTGGACGTGCGGGTGCGCGCCGACCCCATCACCCGCGCCCGCAACCGGGAGGAAGTGCCGATTTCCACCGCCGTCGGCCTGCTGGTGCGCGAAAGGCTGACCGGGCTTGCCCCGCCCGCCGCCGCCCGCGAGGGGCTGGCCATGATCCGCGGCTGGATCGAGGAAAAGGCCGGTGCCGAGCTGGACGGGCTGGCGCTGGCGATCGACGATCAGGACGGCTTTGCCCGGCTGGCCAAGCGCCTGCTGGAGGACCTGGAGCTGGTCGACGGCGAGGTTGCGCCCGACGACGCCCGCGAGCAGGGCGAGGAGGACGAGGGCGAGGACCAGAGCGAGGGCGACGAGGACGGCGAGGGCAATGACGCCGCCTCCGGCATGGAGGGCGAGGTGGACGCCCGCGCCGAGGCCGACAACAGCGACGGCGAGGGCGACGGCGAACAGGGCCAGGACGACCGCATGTCCGACGGCTCCAGCGATGTCGGCGACGATGGCGAGGACGGCATGATGCCGGTGCGCCCCAACCGGCCGCCGGCCGAGGTCGGCCCGCAATTCGACTATCGCAGCTGGACGACCCGCTTCGACGAGGTGGTGACCGCGGGCGAGCTGTGCGACGATGACGAGCTGACCCGGCTGCGCGCCTATCTGGACCAGCAGCTCGTCCACCTGCAGGGCGCCGTCACCAAGCTTGCCAACCGCCTGCAGCGCCGCCTGATGGCGCAGCAGAACCGCAGCTGGGATTTCGACCAGGAGGAGGGGCTGCTGGACGCCGCCCGGCTGGCGCGCGTCGTCATCAACCCGGCCCATTCGCTGAGCTACAAGAATGAGCGCGACACCGATTTCCGCGACACGGTGGTGACGCTGCTGATCGACAATAGCGGATCGATGCGCGGCCGGCCGATCTCGATCGCGGCGATTTCCGCCGACATCCTTGCCCGCACGCTGGAGCGGTGCGGGGTGAAGGCGGAGATACTGGGATTCACCACCCGCGCGTGGAAGGGCGGCCAGTCGCGCGAGCACTGGCTTGCCGCCGGTCGCCCGCCCGGCCCCGGGCGGCTGAACGACCTGCGCCACATCATCTACAAGCGCGCCGACGAGCCGTGGCGCCGCGCCCGCAAATCGCTGGGCCTGATGATGCGCGAAGGGCTGCTGAAGGAGAATATCGACGGCGAGGCGCTGTTGTGGGCGCACAACCGGCTGATCGCCCGGCCCGAGGAGCGGCGCATCCTGATGGTCATATCCGACGGCGCGCCGGTGGACGATTCGACGCTGTCGGTGAATTCCGGCACCTATCTGGAAAAGCATCTGCGCCAGGTGATCCACTGGATCGAGAACAAGTCGCCGGTGGAGCTGTGCGCCATCGGCATCGGCCATGACGTGACCCGCTATTATGCGCGCGCGGTGACGATCATGGATGCGGAGCAGCTGGGCGGCACGATGGTGGAGCAGCTGGCCGGGCTGTTCGAGGAAGCCTAGCGGGGGTTGGTTATTGCTTGGTTCGCCGCACCGGCCCTCTCCCCCACCCAGCCTCCCGACAGCGTGATACTGGATCGGGAGGCCGGGCGGGGGAGAGGGCCGGCTGTTAGAGGACACTGATATCTGGAGTGCCCGGGATTGACCGGCACAAGGCGGGATAAAACGGGATTTTCGTCGGTTTTGCGCCATCGCATGGGCCATTCCCCAAAAATCGGCGCTTCGGACCTCTGTCTAGAGTCTCGGCGCATTTAGACATGGCTTGGACAAGAGCGGCCGGAGTCGGGGGCGTCAAGCGCCCTAAGCTCTTATACGCCCCTTAGCGGCGCAAAACCGGCGGTTCAGAGGGTTCTTAGGCGGGCGTATGGTCGAAATCCCCGCCGGCAAGCCTTGGAAAGTGGGCCGTTGCGTAAAAACCGACGCCGGAACTGGGCTGTCATTGAAAAATAACGATAAACTACGACGCGCCGGCTTGAACTGGGACCCCAAACTGGGACCAATTTTTTACTATTCGCCCGCCGCATCCAGCGCCCAAGCGGCAACCTTGGCTAAATGCGTGTCGGGCGAAAGTCCGGCCTGTTCGAAATCACGGATCCGCGCGGCTGGGACATGAACGAGAGCGGCAAATTCGCGCTGGGTGAGTCCATGGCGGGCGCGGTATGCCTTAAGAGCCACGGCTAGGGGCGGGAGATCGCTTTTTGATCGGTCGGGAGCATCAGTCATCGCGGATCATCTCCAGCCAGGCGCAGGCAAGCTCTGCCTCGATCATCGGCAGCCACGCCACATCGCCCGTGCCGGCAAACTGCATGACGGACGTGTAGGCCAGCACCACCGCCCACGGCTCACGCGGCCGGGCGAACGACATGGATTGCCCCTGGTCTGCCGCCGCTTTGGCCATCATCGGCCACAGTTTCGCGCCGTCACGATCGCGCGGGGCGACCGCGATCGTCACCAGCGGTGCGCCGTCGCGGCCAAGCAGGGTGAGCAGCAGCCGGCGGCGCTCTGCCGTGGCGCGCAGGCGGACGCCCAGCCGTTGCGGGATCAGCGCGCCATCCTCGCCGGCCTTGAGCGCCATATCGATCGCGCCGCGCGCCATGGCGATGCGATCGGCCGGGATGTTGACTGGATCGATCTGGTCGCCTGTGCCGCCGCCGATCGTCTGGAGCCAAAGATAGGGGTTGCGTCCGGCGGTCATGCGCGTATCACTCATTCGTCGCCGCCGATGGCGTGGATCGAAACACCCGCCCCGACATGAATGGGGTCCAGTAGCGCGAAGATGTGGGCGGCGTCTTGCCAGGCAACGCCGCCCTGGATCGCCCGGCCGACATAGCAGCGCGCACCGGCCCCGCCGACAAGATGCAGCCACCATATCCCGTTGGCCCAACGCACCAGTTGCGCCCCGGCGGTTACGTCCGCCTCGACCCGATCGACCCGCGTTGCCTTGCCCTCGATCTCCCCGTGGTAAACCGGGATCGAGAGGCCCAGGCGGATGCGGCCATCGTCCAGCCATTGCGGCATGAGCAGCTCCTCATGCCCCGTTGGTCTGCGGACGCTATTGAGCCGCAGACCACCCCACCACGGGCGATAGTAGCGGACTCCACCGCCGCCGTCATAATAGCGCTGCCCGAATGCCGCGTGCATCCTGCCTGTGGAGCCTGCCCCGCGCGCCACCCGATCTGGGGTATTGATCGCGCGGGCGACGCGCGCCGCGAAATCATCGTGGCGTGATGAGTCGCCGCACCAATATTGCGACCCCAGCAGCCGCTCGGCCGGCTGGGGCGCAAGGGCGGCTTTGCTGGCGCGGCTCATTTGGCCTCCTGCTGCTTGGTCAACTGCGCAACGACGAGGCGACGCAGGCGGCCATCAAAGTCGCGCAGGGTTTCGCGGTCGATCCAATATTGCGCGCTGGGCATCGCCCGCATCCTGGCGGCCTTGGCGTGTACGATGGCGCGGACGTCATCGCTCTTGGCGGCTTCGATCAGCGCCGCCTTTTCCGCGTCCAGGCGGGGGAGCAGCTTGACCCGGATCGCCATCGCCCAGGACACCTGCTTTTCGCTGCCCGTCAGGGTTGGCAGGCCTTCGTTGGCGCGGATCAGGTCGGCATCGCGCGCGGCGCGGTAGCAGTCGGAGCAGTCAGTTGTATCGAGCCAGTTGCGCTTGGCGTGACGATCGGCTTCGCGGCCGTCTATATTGTGGACCTGCTCATGCCCGCAAACATGCTTGATGGTGTATTTGGCCATTTGTCGTCTCCTCCCCTGATGGTGGCCGGGGGCGCCTGATCGGCCTCTCGGACCGATGCACATTAACTACATGGATATCATGTAGTCGTCAACGTCTTTTTAACCCGTCATGTGCGCGCCGGTCGCGCAGCGAACGCCACCGCGTCCGGCCTTTTGGATCACATCGACGCCGCCGGCGTTGCGCGCCGCCTGATCGTCCAGGATCCAGACCTCTGTGCGATCGTCGCGCACGCCGGCATCGGCCAGCGTCATGCAGACAAATTCCGCTCGTCCGAATTCGGATTGGTCGGCGCCGACGCGCGTGACCTGCCATTCGCGCACGAACTGATTTTCGCGGAAATGGACGTCGGTCGCCCACGGCTCTTTCAGCACGGCGGCTTTGGCGGCCTCGACCTGTGCGGTGGTGAGCAGCTCCATGGCACCGTTTTTATCGATTTGAACTATCTCCGCGCTCGACGGATCAGCGACCTGGCCGCAACCAGCAATCATCACCATGCTTGCGAGGACGACTGACGACTTAATTAGGCTCATTCTTGAAAGCTCCACGCCGAACGTCCTCTATATCGATCACGTTTCTGCCTCGGATCGTTCCTGCCATGCTGAGTAAAGCGGCCCTTTGCCAACTCTCCATGCTCCTAAAATCATGGATCAACGCGGCAACATCATCTTCGTAATTCGATGTTAGCTCGGGCGGAAGCTGCCGCTCACCGAATCCGGTCACAAGCCATCTCGGGTTGACGCTTAACACGTCTGCGATTTCAAACAGTAGGTCCGCCGGCGCGAACCTCTTACCTTTCCAATAGTTAGATAGTGTCTGCTCGACAATATTCAGTCGGCGCGCCAGCGCCGCCACAGTGGGAAAACCCGCGTCTTTCGAGGAATCGCGCAATCGATCCCCAAATTTGGAGACAGCATCAGTCACTTGACGACCAACATTTGTTGTCTTAATCCCAACAAATGTTGGGAAGGGTTTAGGACATGTTGGACGCAATCGCCCCTCTTCACCCCGAAGAGATTAAGGCACAGCTGCGAATGAAATTCGGCTCTCTCGCGGCTTTCGAGCAGGCGCGCGGGCTGGGTGAACGTTCGGTGTCGCAGGTTCTCATTGGCCGCCCATCGCGCGCGGCAGCCGAGGCGATTGCCAGTGAACTCGACATTCCGCTGCAACGTGTGTCCTCGCACTATCATCGGCTAACAACAGTTGTTGGCAATAAGCCACAAACGGTCGGGTTGCATCGTCTAAATGCGGAGGCGCGCTAGACATGGCGTCTCAACCGATCGCGGTCGAGCCTGACGTGGCCGGCGAAATCCTGATCATCCCGGTCTATGACATTGAAATCGGTGAGCGCCTGCGGCCGATCGACGAAAATTGGGCGGCTGCACTTGGTCAAGTCATGGTTCGCGAGGGCCAGCAGACGCCGATCGAAGTTTGTGTGCTGCCTGGTAAAAGCGGCTGGCGCCTGGTCGCGGGCGCCCACCGCGTCCGTGGCGCGCAGTTGGCCGAGATAGCTTATATCGAAGCACGGGTGGTATCTGCCAGCCTTGCGCATCGCCGCATGCGTGAAATCTCCGAAAATCTGTGGCGTAAGAACCTTGACCCGATGGATCGGGCGGCATTTGTGGCCGAGGCTCACCAGTTGTTGCGCACGCGCGCCGGCCTGGAACCTCATGCTTCCGCGCAGTCGATCGCCGCCAATGCGCGGTGGAAAAAGGATCTGGATGCGGCTGCGGTGGATGCGTCGGCAACGATTGCCGACGCATACGGGCTTGATGCCCAGCTGGGCGAGAGCATCGGCCTTTCAGAACGCACGATCCGCAACGATTTGCTGATCTATCGCCGGATATCGCCCGCCCTCATTGAGAAGCTTCGCGGCCATCCAGTGGCTTCGAACGCAACGCAGCTGCGAGCGCTGGCGAAACGCGATGCGCGCGAGCAGCGCGATATTGTCGACCTGTTAATTCAGGGCCACGCCAAGAGCGTCGGCGAGGCCGTCTCGACGCTCTTGCAGAAGCCCAAGCCTCGGCCCGAGGACAAGCGGCTCAGCGCGTTCGTCGGCACCTTCGGACGGATGGGGCTGGCCGAGAAAAAGGGCGCTCTCGCCACCCTGAAAGGCATGCTGCCGGCAGGATATAAGCTGCTCTCCAGCGCCTCCGATACCTTCCGCCGCCCGGTGAAAGGCGCGACCACCATCTACGCCGGGGGCCTGGTTTGCCTCACCGCAACCGGCTTTGCAGTGCCCGGGTCCGTTTCGACCACGCTCAAGGCAGACGGACGCGCGCAGTCCACCGTGGTCAATCCGGGCGCCGATGGCGCGCTCTTCGTCGACGTCCGGCCCGGCGTCTATCGCTACGCCAATAGCGCGTCCGGCGATCTGATCACCGCCGCCGACGTCGGCAATGATTGCTACGTCGTGGACGACGCGACCGTCGCCAAGACGTCGGGCGGCAGCACCCGCTCGATCGCCGGCAAGATCGTGGATGTGGACGCCCAGGGCGTCTGGGTCCGCATCGGCATCCGTTAAGCCCAGGAGAGACTCACTTGGATATCAATGCTCAAAATCTCCGCACGGCCGGCGTCGGCTTCAACGCCGCCTTCACGCGCGGGCTCGGCAGCATCTCGATCTACAGCGCGCTCGATAGCTCTTCAGCCGTCAACTGGTTCGCGCTCGGCTATTAAGGGAGGCACCCATGAGAATATTCTTCAGCCCATCGACCATGGGTTTCTATGATGAGGCCATTCACGGCGAACGGATGATCATCGTCCAGCAGCCTGCATTGACCGATGACCAGAAGGTGGATCGGATGCTCGGCATTGCCGGCACCGTGGACGACGCGGTCCTGGGCGACGATGTGCCCATGACGGATGTGACTATCGCCAACCCCGCCTGCCTCATCCCCATCGACGCCGTGGCGATCTCGGCCGAGCGCCATGCGGAATTGATGGAAGCGGTCAGCGACGGCCAGGTGATCGTTGCCGATGCTTCCGGCAGTCCCCAGTCCGCCGACCCGACGCTGTCGATCGAGGAACAGCTTGAAGCGCTGCGCCGGCGTCGCGATCGCGAACTGGCCGCGACGGACTGGACCCAGCTGCCGGACGCAATGGCGGCGGCGAAACGCAAGCTCTGGGCGGCGCATCGCCAGGCGCTGCGCGATCTGCCCGGCATCATCGAAAAGGCGCTGGCGGATGGCGATGAACGGGCGGCTGCGACACCCTGGCCGACCGCCCCGGGCTGACGTTCGGCCGGAGCGAGGGAGACTGGGGCGCGCCAACGCCCCAAATCGCGGGCAGGCACCCGCACCTCTCACGGCCGCGCGGCTGTGATCAGTTCCCCCGGCCGGTACCGGCAGGGGCTGTCTACGGTGAAATTGACAATGGAGAGTTACCACCTCGAACCGGTCGATCCGGTTCGCACCCTTGCTGGCTATCGCGGCGGAAAGCGCAGCCTGTCCGGCCAGCTGGTCGAGATGATCGGCCGGATCCCGCATGATCTCTATGCCGAACCCTTTGTCGGCATGGGCGGCATATTCTTCCGCCGCGATCGCCGGCCGAAGGTCGAGGTCATCAACGACATATCCGGCGACGTGACGACGCTCTTTCGCATCCTGCAACGCCTCTACCAGCCGTTCCTCGACGTCCTGAAATGGCAGCTGTCCACCCGTGCCGAATTTGATCGGCTGATGCGCGTCGATCCGTCCACCCTGCTCGACGTCGAACGCGCAGCGCGTTTCCTCTACCTCCAGCGCCAGGCGTTCGGGGGCAAGGTCTCCGGCCGGAACTTCGGCGTCACGCGCACCGGCCCAGCGCGGTTCGACCTGACCAAGCTGGTCCCGATGCTGGAAGCCGCCCACGATCGGCTTTGCGGCGTCCACATCGAATGCCTGCCCTACGCCCAGCTGATACGGCGCTATGATCGCCCAGGCGCGCTCTTCTATCTCGATCCGCCCTATGTCGGCGGGGAGGAGGATTACGGCCCAGGCGTCTTCTCAGTGGCCGATTTCGAGCAGCTTAGAACCCTCTTAGCGGGCCTGAAGGGCCGCTTTATCCTGTCCATCAACGACGTTCCAATGATCCGCTCATTGTTCGCCGGCTTCACGATCGAAGAGGTGGCGCTCAACTACCGACTGAGCGGTAAGGTGACGCCGGCGCGCGAACTGATTATCAGCAGCCCATGAAGGCGGGTTCGCCGCTTCGGAGTGCTCCAAATTGTCTTGTCCAAGACTCCGAAACGTTTTGTCCCGCTACACCGGCACCGCAAGCCACAACGACAAAGAGCCGGGATCCTGCGATCCCGGCTCCCGCCGCCCTCGATACGCTACGCAAGGGAAAGCCTGTCTGTCCGCTTAGCAGCGGCGGCTGTCGGACCGGTCGATGGCCCGGCCGGCGAGGGCGCCGACGCCCGCGCCGATGATCGCGCCCGCGGTCTGGTCACCCCGGCGGCCGGCCACTTCATGGCCCAGAAGGCCGCCGGCGATCGCGCCGATGATGGTCCCGCCGGTGCCGCTGTCGCAGCGCTCGCCCCGGTAATAGCCGCGATCCCCGCGATAGCGGTCGCCGCGATAATAGCGGTCCCCGCGCTGGTAGCGGTCGCCCCGCTGGTAGCGGTCGTAGCGGTCGCCGCGATAATAGTCGCCGCGCGCCGACTGGTAGTAACCGCCGTTATAATAGCCGCTCTGGGCCGATGCCGAGGCGGTCGGGATGATTGCCATGGCGCCCATCGCAATGGCGGCGCCGAACGTGGTGAGCTGCTTGATCATGGTCGTCTCCTTCATCGCCCTGTGTTTGGTCGATGAAGGGGTTATGCAGCGATTCGCTTGAGGCGTGGCTGAACGCGGATGTTAGCCGCCGTTCATCTTCGGGGCCTGCTTCCTTAACGGGAAAAGCCCGCTAGAAGGGCGGGCGATGCGTCGCTGGCCTTTTTCCCTGCTGTTGCTGCTGGTCTGCGTCGGCGATTATGCCGGGCCGGGGGCGCGGCCGATGCTGGGCCGCGACACCCGCGTCACCGCGACCGCGATCCCGCTCAACCCGGACGATCCGGCGCAGGTGCGGGTCGGCGCGCTCCGCTATGTCCAGGGCTGGCGGCTGCGCGGGCGGGATCGTGCGTTCGGCGGCTTTTCCGCCATGGCGGTGAACGGCGACCGGTTTCGCTTCATCAGCGATGCGGGCGGGGTGGTCGATTTCCGGCTGGGGGCGGGCGGCGCGGTCAGCCAGGTCCGCTTCGGCGACCTGAAGGACGGCCCCGGGCGCGGCTATGAAAAGCGCGACCGCGATTCGGAAGCCTTCGTCTTCGATCCCGTTTCAGGAAAATCCTGGGTGGCGTTCGAGCGGTGGAACGAGATCTGGCGCTATGGGCCGGACCTGCTGGCGGGCGAGGCGAGCGCCCGCCCCGGCGCGATGCTCGACTGGCCGGACAATAGCGGGGCGGAGGCGATGGTGCGGCTGCGCTCCGGCGCGTTCCTGGTCTTTTCGGAAGGCGGCAGGGGGCCGCGCGGGTCGACGGCGGCGCTGCTCTTTCCCGGCGATCCCACCGTGGACAGGCGGCCGCCGGTGCTGTTCGGATATCAGCGCCCGGCGGGATACCGGATCACCGACGCGGCCGAACTGCCGGACGGCCGGCTGGTCGCGCTCTACCGGCGCTTCGGCTTTCCCGACGGTTTTTCCGCCAAGCTGGCGATTCTCGACCCCCGCGCGATCCGGCATGGCGCGGTGCTGACGGAAGGCGAGATCGCGACGCTGGCGCGGCCGCTGAACGTCGACAATTTCGAGGCGATCGCGGTGACGCGCGAATCGGGGCGGACGCTGCTGTGGATC
>ERZ778017.3124-NODE-3124-length-12171-cov-5.954523_pt1 | contig 12171 bp, 8 predicted proteins | sample MGYA00375747_ERZ778017 | MGnify/ENA primary metagenome ERZ778017 (study PRJEB29350, sample SAMN05509838) | bioreactor metagenome | biome: bioreactor; material: wastewater | place: South Africa: University of Cape Town | collected 2014-03-17 ... | reverse complement strand
CATACGAGATATTGGCGTGACTGGAGTTCAGACGTGTGCTCTTCCGATCTTTATTAATTGACTGCTTTCTGCACACTGCTTAATCTTCATCTTCAATTTCAAACTCATCCTTTGGTTCTTTCGGTTCCTGACTTTCACTCCATTGAGTGACGTCGTCGATATAACTCAAGATGGTAGCAATAGAATCACTTTCTTTAGAACAATCCAATGGCAAGAACTGCACCATTCCAAAATCGTCCACCAAGTTGGCAATAAGTTTATTGAGCTTTGCAAATTTTGGATTATAGTCTTCGTCTTGCTGTGCTAGTAACAATGGATCAGGGTTCAAAAACCGTTTCAATCGTTTCCTGCTGACCTCATCCTTGATCAAGTCCACCTTGGACAAAATATTTATATGAGGCAACTCCAAAAGTATCATCGCTGACATGGCACTTAAAGCTCCAGAAAAGAATTTGGAGTTGTCTACAATGAATGGTGCCTCCAAAAGATACGTTGCACAGAGATTGAAATTCAATTGCCCAGTCAAATGACGAACTATGGTTGGTAAAACAGGAATATGAGTATACAACTCAATCTGCCCAGGACAATCAAAAATAAGGTATTCATCATTATACTCCCCGATCTCTTCGTCTAGCCAGTCAAGATTATTCAATAAAAATTCAAAACAGTAAATTAACCCTCCGTTGGGCCCCAAGTCCATTTCTTCCATCACATCCTGTAAACTAATCAAGTCTCGAATATCAATTGTAAACTCATATTCAGTAGGTTCTGCTGCGGGATCAAGGTTGACAATATGTGCTCTTCGTCCAATAGTTTGCATGTGCGATATTATCCCGTTACAGAAAGTGGATTTACCAACACCAGCTGGCCCAAGAGCCAATACTCCTACTCTAGACATTGTGTGTTGTGATTTAATGTGGTTTGTCAGCAGATGGTTAAATATATAATTGGAATATTTCGATTTTTCCGGTGATGAGATCTTGCATACGCAGCACTGGACTGTGTTGCTTAATGATGAGGGATTTTGACGAACTAAATGTTAGAGAGGATACTGTTTGGAGGCTGTAGTATTGTTCTCACAGGTTTGAGCGACATTTCTGTTCTTTTAAAGTGCGATTTGGGCAAATACTTACCAACTTGTGCAACATTACGTGGTTTTTGCACCCACTGCCCGACCAGGTTACTCTTGCTACACACTTGGGCCAATTTAGCCCAGTTTGGGTCAACTGCTGCGAAATTGAGTTTCTACACTGGCCATTCATATGATAATTATTAATTTGTCGTTATATAAATAATTGTTATTATTGCTTCTTCTTGCGGCACCAGCAATCGTCGTAGTCATATTCCATTTGTATTCTTACATCGATCGCTCTTGACTCAAACGATTTCTCACATTGCTTCTTGATGTAACCACCATTCTCCCCCCGGAATATCTGGATGTGAATGTATCCTTGAAGTTCATTATTAATCGGCCAAAATCTAGGGGTGGTGATGGACTTTACCCCTTTGATTGCGAGGATCTCATTCAACACTTCTCTCACAATGATTTCCTTCTTTGGACTTACCTGAAGCAATAACGATGATGCCGTTGTTTTGATTAATGGCAACGAACTGAAGAAGATAAGACCAGCAATGATTATCGATGCAATAGGGTCAAATCCTTCCCATCCAAACACTTTCGTCAAGACAGTTGATATGACAACTCCTACTGACCCAAGTGTGTCTGCTAAAATATGCAAAAAGATTCCCTTCATGTTTTCATTCATTCCATGAGATGCTTTTTCGTCATCGTGGGAATGATTGATCTGATGCGAGTGAGCGTGTCCATGATCGTGGGAATGTTGCAGATCGTTTGAGTGATGTGAATCCGCTTCATGAGTATGAGAGTGGCCGTGTGAATGCGAATGGCTATGTCCATGTCCATGTCCATGATTAAATGCAAAAATACCAACTAGGTTAACAAACAACCCTAAAAGTGACACAATAATTAATTCGTTGGTTTTTTGCAACTTGACAGGATTAAACAATCTGCCTATCGCCTCGAAAACGATCGACCCACTTATTCCAATCAACAACGTACCGTTTGTGAACCCAGCCAAGGTTTCAAAATTCTTCAACCCAAATGGGAAACGGCCATTGCCATCAGCTGGTTGTTTTGACAAAACACCAGCAAGAAGACCGAGAGCTAATGAGGTACAATCCAATGCCATGTGCAAAGAATCAGAAAGCAAACCCAAAGATTTCGATCTAAATGAGTAGAGCAATTGAATGAACATGAAGGTAGCGTTCAACAACAAAAAGTTGAAAATGGCTCTGGTATCAGAATGACTCAACAATTCTTTGATAATTGAGCGAGAAGTGGGAATAACTTCTTCGATCTTGTGCTTGCCATCACCTTGTTCATCAGAATCGTCCGAGTCATTGACAGTAATGAGCAAAGGAAGGGCAATATTCAAGAGGCTCACTGGAGAAAAGGGTTTCGATAAAATAACGTATTCCAACGTCAACGAAATAGCTGCCAAAACCACGGGAATCAATCTCGAAGTCTTCAAGTCTGATTCTGTAGCTGACACAAAGAACACCAACGATGCTGCAACATTGACGGCAACAATGGAGAATTTCAACTGCTCAACAACAACGTACTTCAAGATCAAAACCGCAGCTATTTGCACGACAAATAGCGAAGTAAGAGGAACCTTTGGAATTGTCCAAATGCCTTCTTTCATTGTCTTAGTTAAAAGCAAAGCTGCAAAGATGACAAGACCGTATCCGGCAACGATAGGAAGCCGGTTTTCAGCGGTGTACATATCCCAAATAAACGAAATTACAGTGTAGGCGTTAAATTTATCCAAATAGATCCCAAATGCTAGCACGGCCAATCTGGTTACAGGCAAGAAGCACATTGAAAGGTAGAGGATGGCCAACGCAAAAATAGGCACAATTTGGGAAAAGACGGTGGAATCAGCATGGATGCCAACTTCATAAGCTGGATACACAATGTATATCTGACAAGTAATCTTCACCACAGAAAAGAATGTGGTTGCCAAAAGTATCAGCAACACCACCAACAGCAATAATCCGGCCAGGTCAGGTTCGGAACCGTAGCATATTGGAAACGAGAGCAAGAGACTGGGGAATGCAATTAGTATTGGAAAGATCGATATAAAGTTGGGGATACCAATACGGTACCGCAATGGTGGTGGTGACATCGATGACTTGTTCAGGGACAGGATCGGTACTGGTACTAGTTCAGGGTCTGGGGCAGAAGACGGGCCACCGAAGGAGAATTGTTTGTTCAAAGGAGAATCGTTCAATTGGAAATGAGGAACATCGTCGTGCCAATCAGAACCTGATTTTTGGGACATAGTGGCCCTTATAGAAGTGTGGTGATTATAATTAGATTTATATGAAGCAAGTTTAATGGGAGTATTGAACTACATATAACAAGACATCCGGAAATTTCGGTGGGACTCCTCGGAAAACATCACGACCAGATGTGACCGTATGTACCACATATTTCTACCAACGTTAGAAGATCCGGGTGCTCGGGAACAGCGCGATTTTTCCATTAATGTCGGGACTAGCACGGCTAGTGGAGAGGGATAGTTTAGGAGTAATGTCGTGACGGTGAAGCAACAGTCTGCGTCAGCTATAGAATAGTTGTAGTGACCCAGGGTAGGTACTTCAGGGGTCGAATATCTTGTTTGTCGGTGTTTGTTGCTGCAGCAATGGTTCTTGGTTACTAATTATGGACTTTGTAAAAGTGTCGGCCAGACACTTCATTTTGAGCCATTTTGTCTGCAAAACAATGAAGTGACAACAATGCAGTTTTAACCTTAATTTAGAACGGTTGACAAATGAACTATTCCAAAATGAACTATTCCAAAAGGATCTACCGGCTATACTAAGTCTTTCTATTCAGTTTTAACTATGTACTCTATGTGTTTTTGTGTTTTTTCTATCAGATTTTCAATTATTAAAACAGGAATTAAATGTCATGTACATCATCATGGAACCAGATTTCCACGGTTTGAATAAATAAGTAATTTACAGTGGTATCTCTATTTATTAGTGATTCCCATCTTACCAATGTAGGCCTTGGCTTCAGCATTCAACTTGCTAGCGACTTCGTCAGACCAGCCCAATTCTTGTTGCATAATCTTGGTAACACCGTCGACAGAGGCTAATGCTTCTTTAGCATTCAAGAATGCCAATCTGGTTCTTCTAGCTAAGAAATCAACTGGGGTTCTGGCGTACTCGTATTTCAAAGAGTACATCAATTCAGCCACAGTGAATGGTTCATCAAACGATTTGAAGGAAAGAATGTTTTCTTTGTGGGATGCTGTGTGATCTGGGTTGAAGGAAGTTTCGTTTGATAAGCCAACTGGTAATTTGTTGAAATCGGATTTTTGGTATAATTCCAAAATCAATGGTGAACGAGAGCCGTAGTTATGAGATAAGTGTTCAGCCAATTTCAATGGAATCTTGTATTCGTGAATCAATCTAGCACTGTAGTTGTCAGAGTAACCTTCACCACCGATCAAGACTAATTCGTTGGTCTTACATGGTCCGATTGGTTTTCCACCAAAATCGAACTTTTCAACAATGGTGTTAACAGTTTCTTCAGCCATTTCTCTATAAGTGGTCCATTTTCCACCAGAAATGGTGACTAAGTTGGAATCCGAAACAGTAACCAAGTGGGATCTGACAATACCTTCAGTGTTATTGATGTTTTCTGGAGTAACGGTTGCTGGGTCTCTAACCAATGGTCTAATACCAGACCAAGCAGACAAGACATCTTGACGGTCGACTGGGAAAACAAGGTATTTTTGTAATTCCTTCAAAATGTCTTTGATGTCATCTTCAGTTGGAATAGGGTTTTCTGGGACAGATGTCAAGGATTTATCAGTAGTACCAGCCAAAACCTTTCCTTGCCAAGGCAAGAAAAACATAACTCTACCATCAGAGGTAGATGGATCCAATAAACCCATGTCTTTAGGACAGTAATATTCTGGTAAAACAATGTGAACACCACTGGATGGAACAACCATTTTTGGTGCTTGAGGAGTAGCTGGAGGTAAGCCTTGAGGGGATGCATCCATTTCCAAGATAGTATCAGCAAAAGGACCAGTAGCATTAACAACACAGGTAGATTTAATATCGTAGATTTCACCAGTTTCTAAATCTTTAGCCTTAACCCCGATGATTTTACCAGTAGATTGATCTTTCAACAATTGTTCGACATTGAAGTAGTTCAAAATGGTTGCACCTTCTTTGACAGCAGAGATAGCTAACGAGGCATTCATTCTGGAATCGTTGAAAGAACCATCGTGGTAGATACAACTGGCCTTCAAGTTGGAGTTATCAAGCATAGGTGCTACAGCACTGGTCATTTCCTTGGAGAAAATGGTAGAGCTTCTCAAGTTTTGGCTACCAGCGAACCAATCGTACATCTTACATCCCATGAAGAAGTATGGAACTTTCCACCATTGGTAGACTGGAATCATAATTGGCAACACGGAAACCAAATGAGGAGCAGTTCTCAACATGTTACCTCTTTCGTTCAAAGCTTCGATAACAAGGTCCAACTGGTCTTTAGATAATTGGAAAATGGCCTTTTCCAAGTATCTCACACCACCATGGGCCATTTTGGTAGATTTAGAAGAAGTACCAGCAGCAAAATCAGTTTTTTCCAACAAACAAACATCCAATCCTCTAGAAACGGCATCAAGAGCAGTACCAGTCCCGGTAGCACCTCCACCAATGATAAGAACATCGAATTTTTTTTGCAACTGAGCAATCATCTGGGCCCGGGTTGGTGGAGCATCGACAGATTTAACAAATGGAGGGTAAGACGCATGGAAATTTGACTTGTTAGGGGCCTTGATGAAGTCGGCGTAGATGATAGCCGACCCAAGTATACCCCCAGTACCTAAACATATCTTACCTAACTTTGATGTGAAAAACGACATTGCAAAGAACTATAACTGTATTGAAAAGTGACACTATGTAACAAAAGATTTTCAAGCAACGAAAAACTATCAGAAACAAAACTTGTCAATAGCAACACACCTAAGCAAACACCGTGGATTTAGTACGACACAATACGAAAAGCAAAGAAAATAGAAAATTTTGTTCCACTAAAAGGTGTATTATAAATATATATATAGATTTTTCACCGTGATTTATACCGTAGACAAAATTTGTCAATAGCGAATAATCCCCCGAACAAATTATATCTAGCGATAAAGATAGGGACAATCACGTGTGGACAGCTATATTGGGAACCGTTAGGCCAGTTGCCTCGAATTTCCGGCGGTTATGTATGTTTGTACCGTTAGATACAGCTAGATCACAATTTGGCAAGAAAATCGATATCACATAGTGATTGACGTGCCGAGGATGTAGTCGGGTGAATGCTATTTCGCGGGTTTCGGCCACAAGGTTGGAGCTTATCGTTGCAGTCTTGAAACGATGACCTGTACTGTTGCACCGTTGCACCGTTGCACCGTTAGCGAGTGATCTGTCGTTTCGTTATTGTCATTCTTCGGTCCTGACCCATGGTTTGTTTGCTATTATTGCGCTTGAAAAAACCTACACACGGCTGTACCCAGGCGGGTTTTTTTCCACCTCGAACGTACTTCGGGGTGCTGCACCGCGTAGTGAATATATCGACGTGATTAGAGCGGCAGTAGACGTACGAGGGCTGCTGCGTCGTGTTTGTCGTGGTTGTTGTAGTTTCATGTTCTTTTCGTGTTTGCCGCAAATGCACGCGCATAAGCAACCATTACCTTTCTGCCGATATTTAAGGTCCCTTTCGTCCCTACCACCTCCTGTACCTTCACTTGCATGGATCGGTTCGACGTGATCCTGTTTGCTCACAGTATTTTATGTCCTGTCTCCGCATGCGGGTCAGACATTTTTGCAAGCCTTTCAGGTACTTTTTAGTGATTAATTTGAGGCACACAATGGTAGTCATCCAGACACTTTTCCTACCACGATGTTAGACTAGGAGAATTGTGTACTTTGTGGCTGACCCTCGGACTGCTCGGTACGATGCCGAGACGTGGAAAGACACAGTGTAGACATAAAACTACATTGCAGTCGCATAATGTCACAGGTCACAAAATGTGGCAGTACCTGGGCATTTTTGTCTTGAGGTGGGACAAAGTGGGACAAAATGGGATAAAGTGGGACAGGCACTACATGGATGTGAGAAATGGTCATGAGAATGGTGCACTGCTACCCCGGGCAGACCCATTGGGTATATGTCTCCGGCCTTTATCATTCCATCGAGACCGTATTGTGGTCCTCTTTAGTCCGCCTTGATCATCGCCGCACCTCGCCCATGTATTGTGTGGGCTCATCATAACCGTTTTTTTGTGTCACACACGCACAAGTAGTGGGGCCATCCCGCTAGTTGGAACCTGCCCGAAATACTCTCCAGGGATTAAAAATAATACCCTTTGAATAATCGATACATTCTCTACGGCAATAGTTGATTATTGAGCACTGAGTGCGTTTTGTGATTACGGAGTACTGACTACTGTTTTAATCTACATCTGTAACTCAACTTTATATTCTTTAGTTGATCCATTTCGTATAGCATGGCTTGCTGCTTTATTTATGTCTGTCTTATGCAGAAAGCTCATTTTGTAATTGCTGCAATATTTCCTGCGTATTTTTGTCGCTTATGAGTCTCCAGTTTGCTCCTGCCAAATAAAACCCACAGTCGGGTGCCTGTGTAAGTTTGAAGCTCTTGTACGCAGAATACGAACACCCGTATGGGGGTAACGACCCCATTTCCATGCCACTGGCGGTAAACTTACCGTTGACATTTTTAATAAATGGGGTTTCAATACACCGAGCAGTCCGTCCTGATATAATTGACGTCATCACAGTTGTTGCCAGCTTGTCAATCGTCTTGATAAATGGATGACTGTTGCTGTCCTCACTGAACAAAAAGATTGTCCCCATTTGCACCGCAGACGCACCCTGCAACATGTACTGCTTGATGCCGTCGCTATTCATAATCCCTCCAGCAGGTACAATGTACTTGCTATCGGCAAAATTAGCCTGTTTAACGCGGGAAAACAACTCGTTGGTGGTCAATTTCTCATCATGAGCATCATCAGCCAAAAAGTTACCTCTATGGCCACCTGCTTCGTATCCTTGGCAAATAACCCCATCGGCACCAGCATCAAACGCTGCCCTGGCTTCGTCAACAGAAGTGACGCTTATGAATACTAAGCTCCCAGCACGATGAATATGATCTATCGACGACTGATTTGGTATGCCGAAATGGAAACTGAGGATCGCCGGTTTCGCACCGTCTATGTACCCAATGAATTCCTGGAACAAATTAGAGTCCTTTTCCAATTCTCTAAACGAATTTTTCGCACCCGTGAACTTGATACTGGACTTGTCATATTTGTAGTCTTCAAACAACTTTTCCCAGTTCTTGTTTTGTGCTGGCGTAGACTCTGGTTGAATGTCATGACAGAAAAAGTTTAAGTTGACCTTGTAGTTTCCTGTCAGCTGAGTAAATTCCTCAAGCTGCTTTTTGATTGTAGCCACCTGGGTCAAATCAGTCGCTCCGAATGGAAGCGACCCCAATCCTCCATTGTTAGTGACTGCTGCAGCCATCCGCAGGGTGAAAATCCCCGCCATTGGCGACTGAATAATGGGCACTTTCAACAGTAATGCTTTTGCTAACGATGCCATCCTACGATCTTAGTTGTCTCTGCAATCCTGCTTTCGTCTACTACCTGTCGGGACCCAACTATATATATATACTGATAAACGGTCCACGTGATACAACACTCCATTATGATGGTGGAGTATTACTGGCGACAGAGGAAAACTGTCTGGACACACAAGAATTGAGGGCTAAACCCGGCGAGCCAGCTCGTCTAGTCGTGGTGGCTGCTGCACCAATTTACGTCAAAATTGGCACAAATACGGCCGTTTCGATAACTCGCACTAATTTGGCCAAACTGATTACTAATGAAACCAACTCAGTAACGGTTAGAGCACGGCTCCAAACCTAGACAATTACCACACTGCGCCCATCTCCCAAACCCTAGACTGACAGCCACGTACCCAGCCACGTACCAAAACCGGTTTCTACCCACGCCAGACTGCCCAATCGGTCCCACGGCCGTCGCAAAATAAAAAAAGCCCACAAAAGCGACGCGCACATCACCCGATCCCCAAACACACCACGTTACTCGCAATCCCGACTCCCGCTGCCGGTTCCCACCACCAGTTTCCCACAGTTCCCACTGCCCGGTTCCTGTTTCTTCACCACAATCGTTGGAATCTGATAGTAAATGTCCTGCATATCACCCGATCAAAGTCATAAGAACCCACATTTAACCGTGCCAAATTAAACAACACAATCGGACTAGGAAATGTCGCAACAAGACACTTTGGAACAGTTTCGGGCCATTGCAGGGATAGAAGACGATGCCGACAATGAAAAAGTTCAACAATTGTTGCAGGTCCACGACAACGACTTAAACGGAGCATTACTGGTGTACTTTGACAGTGGGTTTGACACCATAAACCAACCGTCAGCCACGGGAGCACAGGTTCACGAGGACGACAACCAGTTACACAGACGTGGACATGGCGATGTGGATATTGACCAGTCGACACCAGATTATGCCTTGCCGAACCGGTCGGGAGAATTCACCAACTTACAATCACAAATGTACATGGAGAACTTTTTGCCCAAATTGCCAAAATCGGGAAAGATTTCCAACAACTGGCAGTTGGAGCTTGGAATATATGCCAGTATACATGACAATTCAAACAAATCGCAACAAACAGCGTCCAGTGTCAAGAAACCATGGACGCTTTGGATTATCCTACTTTTTATTCCCAAGACTTTATTGCATATCATTGTGTCTGCATTGAGATATCTTTTTGGCACGTCCAGCAGTACCACAAATAGATTTCCAAAGGTATTCAACTACGAAAACTACCAGCCGAATGTGACTATCAAAGATTGGTTGTCCAATACCACCGATAGTGACGACAGCACTCTCATTGGCGAAAAGCAGGAAGTCGAATTTTCTGACGATAATGAGACCAAGAGTAGCGATGTGGAAACTACCACCTCTGTAGTCGATGACATCTTTGACCAGTTCAACATTCATGATTCGAATTTTAACGAGGCTCACGACGAGTGCCAGAAAGGGTACATTTGGTTAATTACAATACTAGTAAATGATTCAGTAGAATCGCAACAATGGGCATTGAATTTGTTTTCCAGCGACAGTTTCAAAAAACTCTTCCACAAGACCAATGGGGAATATAAGGAGAATATTATCTACTTCGGAAATATAGATCGTTCGCCAGAAGCACATGCTGTGGGTCAACAATACAGAGTACGGAGATTACCATACGTTATGTTGTGCGGGAACGTTTCAAGTAATCCTGCTGTTATGGCATCGATGAGTGTTGTCTACAAGTCAAATTTATCACTAAATTATTTGATGTCGTCAGAATTGTCCATCACTAATAGAAAGATCACCAGAAATTTGGCACGCTTATGCGACAACTTTAATCCTCAATTGGTCAGTTCTAGATTTGACAAGCAAGAAATTGAATTCGCAAGGTTGATGGTGAAACAGCAAGATGATGCATACGAACAATCGTTACAACAGGACAGAGAAAAGAAATTCGCCAAAGAACAAGAAATCATGCGGCAACAAAACGAGCGCAAGCAACAGATTACAAAGAAGAAGTTCCTCGACACAAAGCTCGCTGAGGACTATTTTGCTCGGATCAAAGGTAGTACGAGAATGGCAATTAAATTGCCAGACGGGACACGGATTGTAGAATCTTTCAGCACAGATATCTCTGTGAACCAATTGTACCTATTCATTGAATTGAAGATGCACGAAAAAAATAATTACCAAGAGAACAACGAATCCTGTGACGACGAACAAGACAGCGCAGAAGAAAATCTAGAAGTTGACCTTATTACAGACGAGTTGTATTTCGAGCAGTTTCCATTTAACTTTGAAATCGTCCAACCATTCCCCAAAAAGGTTATCAAAACCCAGCAAGAGCACATCTCCACAGTAGACGAATTAAGATCAGGCGCAAATTTGCTCGTTGAGTATCTAGACGAAGACGAAGACGAAGACGAAGACGATTAGCCGGTCTAGTCACCAAAACTACATTTTACATATATATATAGAGCCTGTGGACCACGCTCGCGTTCTCCAGCAAGATTGCACCAACAAAAGTACAATTTTACCTTATTACCAAACACATCACCTGTGCAATTGTAGTCCTGTCTACGTACTTCTCTCACACCACTCAAGGTACGTTTCACCACATTACAGCGCAACTTTTCGAGCAGTTTCAGAAAAGTTTTAGCAAAGGTTTGTGTATGTTTCACATGCCCCAATGTTGCTGTTTAACTACGCACAATTCCACTTCTCCGTCCTTGCTATCCCAAAGCAGAAGGACTTTTCTTATCTCGAAAATCTAGCGTTCCATTTCCTGTCCAGGTGCAGGATATATGTGCCAATTCTTACTATGGCAGAACGAGCAAACCTGCCAAGAACCCACAAAGTCCACCATGCCGCCACACCCATTTCTCGTGGCAACCGTACTGGTGATATCGCTAGACTTTTCTCTGCACTGCCACCTGTGCAATATCTAGTCTTCCACTTGACTTTTCGCACGGCTGTGGTTCTTGGACCAGTGCACTTGTACAGCGAAAACAGGTCCAATTTTCAATCTTAAAACATCATTTTAAACGTCAAAACCGCAATTATCTCATACTATGCCCCTTTCTTGTCCTCTGATCATTGTCGTATTTCCACGTAAACCTATTTCAAATGGAAAGCTAATACCTGCACACAAGCGTCACCAATTTCGGAGCCCAAAATTGTCCATAGTTGACGACTTGTTGTGACACGGGACAGTTGAAGACAGCACGCTAACCAGGGAAAAAGCGTAGTATTGACAAGTTACACAAGATAATTATTGTATTCTGGCACAAAATTGCTATATTCGAATAGATTTGAACAGATTGCCCACAGTATTCTGGTGTAACAGACAAGTAGCAATAGATTGCAACTAGAGATGGAGTCCAGACAATCACGTTTAGAAGCAGAGAAGTTGCATCTCATCCAAAAGCCGATCAGC